>JAEEGG010009863.1_pt1 | contig 21281 bp, 12 predicted proteins | sample 9134161 | NCBI WGS metagenome assembly JAEEGG01 (sample SAMN16246543, study PRJNA631951) | gut metagenome | biome: gut microbiome; feature: rumen; material: CR-attached | host: Bos | place: Iran: Karaj | collected 2018-10
AGCAAAAGGTGTAATACTCGCTCTAAAAACTTTTTGATTTTTTTTTGCAAGGGTATTACACCAACCTATTACATCCGTCATGCCTTCGCTTTTCCTTCGCTCTTCCTTCGCTTCTACTCCGTTCCTTAAATGGGACTTAGAAGGGATTTACAACGGACTTGCAACGGAGATAGAACGGACTTGAGGCTAAAGCAGAAAGTAAAGGATTTCATTATTGGGAATTAAGATGGAACGATTAATGAAAAATATTTGCATCTTCTTTGTGTTATTGATGATTTCGTTATCATACACATCATGCCCAAAAGATCCAAAAGAGAATCTTTTATGTTCATGCTATATATTTTCTACAGCAGGGAAAACTCCTCATTATTACTTAGAAGTGAATAAAGACGGAGTAATTTCTCTGTATTTAAGTTCTGCATCAGATAGTATCAGTTATTATTTGTCAAAGGGGAAACCATTACCTCTCGATTCAAAATCACTACTATATTCCACCAAAAATTCTTTACAACAGTCAAAAAAAGCCACCATACCAACAAGAAAAATTGACTTAGAAGATTTTGAGATACTCAAAACTAACATAGACAGGTTGCCAGAAAATGAGGCTAAACAAATCTTTGTTCAATCAGTAAATAATCCAGAAAAAATAGTTCAAATAGTCAAAAAAGGAATAACCCATAATGGAATTGCAATTACGACCGCAAAAGGACAATATACATTTTGGGAAAATGAAGGAACTACGGAGGAAAATAATATTCTAAGAATAATAAAAGACAATTCACCCATCAAGATTATTTTGAAAGATCAATAAGCAAGTAATCAAATTATACTTAAACCTACCCTCTTCCTTTTTCGTCTATAAATTGAATTATAATCTGAAGCCTCCAATGTTAATTATTCTCATAATTTATGCTGGGATTTGGACATTAGGAGGAAAATGAGTAATTTTGTTGAGAATATTAAGAAAACTAAATAGAAAACAACAGCACAGATGATTTCTCGGTTAGTCGATACAGGGTTGTTTTCACTTGCTTAGGAATAAAGTAGTAAACCTAAATAAAAATAACATGCGAAAGATATTATTCATCATATCCCTTGCGGTATTACTCATCTTATCCTTTGTGTTATTACGTAACGGAGTCTTTACACAGAAAGATTCTATTCTTGAGACTGATTCTCTTACCCAAAAAGAGATAAAGCAGTTGCAAGAGAAAATAATAGTAACAGATAAGGATACGCTTTTCTCTGAGGCTTTCTTCAGGAAATGGGAGGAAGCATCTACCGAATATGCACGTTCACATTCCAACCCTATGATAGACAGTATCTATCAAAAAGTATTCACATACATAGTCGATTCATTTAAGAAACGTGCTTCTGAAGATCCTACGTATAAGGTAGAAAATACTAAGTATATAGTCCTTCCATGCTACCTTGAAGTCTGGGAAGAAGATACTGTTGTTGAGCAAAGTACAGAACATTCCAATAAAAATCTTAAAGTGGCTGAACTTGGTGTAGGGGATATAATTGGTGGCCATTATGAAAGAGTCGCAAGTGGATATTATGTCCCTCATATAAAGTCTGACAAACCTGTATTGTACGACTTTCCCACAATTCATAATCTCATGGAGAAATATCTGTATGAAAATGACGATGAAATGAAATATAGAAGAAAAGAAATAGAAAATCAAAAGTATATTCCTATTGCCCCTCATCATTGGGGGAAAGGCTGGTATTTTTATTCTATGCCTATCATCTATAGAATTTGTTTCTGCAATAATAAGGGGGTAGGTGTATATACTCGTACTTTTTGGTGTGCAGGTAGTGATTACTTTCTACCTGCTAAAAGTGATGAAATCATTTGGAAAAGTAGCTGGATAGAATAAAAATCACATAAATAACGTGAGTTATATGAATTTATCCACTTGTATATTATTGAAAACCATAAGGTTGAAAGAGCTCTGAAGGAGCGACACCTAAAAGGGCAGTCCGTTAGGGCTGTTATATTTGTCGATATTAGAGGGATGAGGTCTGTAGGACCGACACCTAAAGTCTTCAGGTGTCGCACTTACAGCGCTCCTTTAATCACGCATCTACCGAATAACAGCCCTTACGGACTGCCCTATTAGGTGTCGGGCTTTCAGCCCTAGCAGTCTTGAATTGTTCGCAAAGCTCACCAAGGTATGCAAGTTCTTCGCTGAAGCTCATCAAGCTGAAGCAATTCGTCGAACTCACGTTAAAATACCATATTTCATCTATGGAAAAAGACTTGAAATAAACACTATAAATCCCATAATGTTAATTAATCTCATAATTTGCGCTTGGATTTGGACATTAGGAGAAAAATGAGTAATTTTGCCGAAATCTTAAAAAAAAGATAACTAAAACAACTAATAATAAACATAAAAAATGAGATTTTACGCAAAACTCATGGGGTTAACCCTCAGCGCTATGCTCTTCTCAAGCATGGCTATGGCACAGGACGTGCAGAATTTCTATGAGAAAAACAAAGTTCTTAACTACAACGACGGCGACAAGCAGGCAGGTGAGATGCCACAGCCTGACAAGTTCGACCCTAACTTCCACATCTACCTCTGCTTCGGACAGTCGAACATGGAGGGAAATGCGAAGATTGAGCCACAGGATCGCGACAACCTGAGTCCTCGCTTCCGCATGATGGCTGCTGTGGATATGAAGACCACAGGCCGTAAGAAGGGACAGTGGTATGTGGCTGTTCCACCATTGTGCCGTGCATGGACCGGTCTTACTCCAGCCGACTACTTCGGTCGCTCTCTCGTGGAGCAGCTTCCAGAGGATATCAAGGTTGGTGTTATCAACGTTGCAGTAGGCGGTGCAAGTATCGACCTCTTCGACGAGGATAAGACAACGGAGTATATCTCAAAGCAGGCAGACTGGTTCAAGAACTTCTGTAAGGAATATGACGATGCACCTATGCGCCGACTCATGGAGTGTGCGAAGGCAGCTCAGAAGGTGGGTGTTATCAAGGGTATCCTTCTTCATCAGGGCTGTACCGACAACAACCAGAAGGACTGGCCTCAGCGCGTGAAGCTGGTTTATGACCGTATGCTCAAGGAACTTGGCCTCAAGGCTGAGGAATGCCCATTGCTCGTTGGTGAGCTTATGACAGAAGAGGACGGCGGTTGCTGCTTCCATCACAATGCTATCATCGACAGAATTCATGAGACTATCCCAACAGCATATCCAGTATCTTCACTCGGCTGTAAGGGTCGTCCTGACAAGCTCCACTTCACAGCAGAGGGTTATCGTGAGCTCGGTCGCAGATATGCCAACGTTATGATGTCACTTCTCAACAAGGAGTCATTCAAGGTGGCAAGCACAACAGTTCCATGTCAGGAATATCCAAAGATTGACAAGGACGGTCGTGTGCAGTTCGGTGTTATGGCACCACAGGCAAAGTACGTGGCTGCTGACATCTGTAGCAAGAAATACCCTATGGTGAAGGATTCAACAGGTTTCTGGACAGTTACAACAGACCCATTGGTTTGCGGTAATCACTACTACTTCCTCACTATCGACGGCACAAACTACATCGACCCATCTTCAAAGGCAGTATTCGGCTGCGGCAAGATGTGCGGTACTATCGATATCGACGTGAACATCAAGGACAATGCGCCTCTCATGGCAAGAATGCACGGAGCAACGATGAGCGACGAGGAGATTGCCCTCTATCAGCCAAATGCAAATGCAAAGCGCGGACAGGTGCGCGAGTGCCGCTACTGGTCATCAGTAGAGAACCGCGAGCGCCGTTGCTTCGTATATACTCCTGCAAGCTACGACAAGAACGTAAAGGCTAAGTATCCTGTTCTCTACTTGCAGCATGGTATGGCAGAGAACGAGACAGGCTGGAGCACACAGGGTAAGATGCAGTACATCATGGATAACCTCATCACTCAGGGCAAGGCTAAGGAGATGATTGTGGTTATGGATAACGGTAACTGCGACTATGGCTTCGGCTCAAAGAAGGGCGAGTCAATGCAGGAGTTCGGTGCTTCTTTCCAGAACGTGCTTCTCACAGATATCATCCCATTCATCGACGGTAACTTCCGCACAAAGAGTGACCGACTGAACCGCGGTATGGCAGGATTGTCATGGGGTGGTAAGCAGACTCTCGACATCACAACAGCAAACCTCGACAAGTTCGCTTATATCGGCACATTCAGCGGTGCTATCTTCGGTCTTGACCTCAAGACATACGCTAACGGCGTATTCGCTGATGCCAACGCATTCAACGGCAAGGTGAAGTATTTCTTCATGGGCATGGGCTCTGAGGAGAACTTCGGTGCTGAGAAGATGACAAAGGACCTGAAGGAGATGGGCATCAACGTGACTTACTTCCCATCACAGGGCACACACCACGAGTGGCTCACATGGAGAAGATGCTTCGCTGAGTTCGTGCAGCATATATTCTAAAGAAAAAAAGACCCACCCCCTTGCCCCTCCCGTAAAGGGAGGGGAGTAGTTAGTGATATCAACCTGTCCGAAGCCCAAGTAAAATCATTAAGTGATGATACACAAGCTTTTCGGCAACAAAGAAATCTATCTACTCCCCTCCCTTTACGGGAGGGGTAAAGGGGTGGGTCTTTTTTTCCTCTATTTTTTTGGTATTTTCCTCAAAAATATGTACCTTTGCACCCTAAATAAACTAAGAAAAAATCTTTTGTAACATTTATCCCGCATTTGCTCCAGCGGTTATAGTAAAAGAACCTATACGCTCTGATACTATAAAAAAGTCTTCCCCTCGGGGGAATATGGGGGGCTGAAATATAGAAATGAAGAAGAATCTCGAAACTATTTGTATTCACGGCGGATGGAAGGCTACAAAGGGAGAGCCTCAGCAGTTACCAATTTATCAGAGCACAACATTCAAGTATGACACCAGCGACCAGATGGCTCGTCTGTTCGACCTCAAGGACAGCGGTTATTTCTACACTCGTCTGGCAAACCCAACCAACGATGCTGTGGCAAAGAAGATTGCAGCCCTCGAAGGCGGTGTTGGTGCAGTTCTCACAAGCTCTGGTCAGGCAGCTAACTTCTACGCTATCTTCAATATCTGTGAGGCTGGCGACCATTTCATCACAGCCAACAATATATATGGTGGTACTTTCAACCTCTTCGGCGTTACTCTGAAGAAGCTCGGTATCGAGTGCACATTCATCGACCCAGAATGGGATGACGAGCGTATCGAGAAGGAGTTCCGTCCAAATACAAAGTGTTTCTTCGGTGAGACAATCTCTAACCCAGGTTGTAACATCTTCGACATAGAGCGCTTCGCAAAGATGGCTCACAAGCATGGTGTACCATTGATTGTGGATAACACCTTCGCTACTCCTATCAACTGCCGCCCATTCGAGTGGGGTTGTGATATTGTTACTCATTCTACAACAAAGTACATGGACGGTCACGCTACTCAGGTAGGTGGTTGTGTGGTTGATTCAGGTAACTTCGACTGGGATGCTCATGCAGACAAGTACCCTACCCTCACCACTCCAGATGAGTCATATCACGGCACAATATACACAAAGGCATTTGGTAAGGCTGCTTACTGCACCAAGCTCGTTACCCACCTCATGCGCGACCTCGGTAGCATTCCTGCTCCACAGAACTCATTCCTCCTCAACCTCGGTCTTGAGACTCTCGCACTTCGTATGCGTCAGCACTGCGCTAATGCACAGAAGGTAGCTGAGTGGCTTGAGAAGAACGAGAAGGTTGGGTGGGTGAACTATGCTTCACTGCCTTCAAACAAGAACTATGAGCTTGCAAAGAAATACACTCCTAACGGTACCTGCGGTGTTATCGCATTCGGCTTGAAGGGTACTCGTGAGGATGCTATCAAGTTCATGGATAATCTCGACTTCATCTCAATCGTTACCCACGTGGCTGATGCCCGCACCTGCGTTCTGCACCCAGCAAGCCACACTCACCGTCAGCTCTCAGAAGAGCAGTTGCGCGAGGCAGGCATTGCTCCAGACCTTATCCGTCTGTCAGTAGGTATTGAGAATGCCGAGGATATCATCGCAGACCTCGAGCAGGCAATGGCTAAGATGTAAAGACCCTCTAAATCCCCTTGCATAGGGGGACTTATAAAGCAAATTGGCAAAACAGAAATATTACGTAGTATGGAACGGACCGTCTCCTGGCGTGTATTCCTCTTGGGAAGCATGTCAGGAGGCGGTCAGTGGCGTTTCTGGGGCTAAGTATAAATCATTCAAGACACAGGCAGAGGCGGAGGATGCCTTTGAGATGGGAGAAGAAGAGTATAGCTTGGCTAGTGGGACTAGTAATTCTAGTGATTCTAGTAGCTCTAGTGAAACTAGAGAAACTAGCACTTCTGCCGCTTCCAAGCCTGAGCGCCCCAACTACAACCCTGCAAACCTTCCAGCAGATGCTATCCGCATGGCTATAGCCGTGGATGCTGCCTGTTCAGGCAATCCTGGGGCAATGGAGTATAGAGGGGTGTATCTCGCTGACGGCAAGGAGATATTCCACTATGGACCTGTACATGGCACAAATAACATAGGCGAATTCCTTGCTATTGTTCATGGTCTTGCTCTGCTCAAGCAGAAAGGTCTTGACACCATGCCTATATACAGCGATTCGGTCAATGCACAGCTATGGGTAAGAAAGCATCAGTGCAAGACAACACTTGTCCGCAATGACCAGACGGAGAAACTGTATCAGATGATAGAAAGGGCTGAAGCGTGGTTGAGAAACAACACGTATAAAAACCCGATTATCAAGTGGCAAACCGATAAATGGGGCGAAATTCCAGCTGATTTCGGGAGAAAATAAAGCCGTTTAAGAGAAAAAATCACTTTTTTCGAAAAAAAATCGTGAAAAGTTTGATTTATATCAACCTTTTTATTATCTTTGCAAATGTTTTCCGGCATACCCAATCTGGTTTAACCTCTGAATACTATACTCTCACAAAATATTCTCACTATTAAGCTCCTAACAATACTGAACAATCTATTGTCGGTAAAACCATAACACTCATAAAGAGTGCTCAGATGGAACGGCACTTGTCAACCGACAGTGCCGTTCTTTTTATTAATCTAATAACAAAAAAACGGAATGAATACAAAGAAACGCATACATTTCTCTCTTCTTTTATCACTTATATCAGTTATATGCCTTGCCATGCCAGCAAAGCGTATAAAGCGTTCCCTTACCCTTGCTGACGGTACCACAGTAATGGCTACGCTCGTCGGTGATGAAAACGGGCACTGGTATGTTGACGATATGGGGAAGGCTCTCTCTGAAGATAATACAGGCGTGGCTCATTACCTCTCCCTCTATGAACTCGACACTCGCCAAAGGGCTATGACAGAACGGATGGCTATGCGTAACAAAAGCAGGAAAGCCCGACTTGCCAAGGCGAAACAGATGTCATCAGCCATAACACGAGGCTCTGACGAAACCATCTACAATGGCTATACAGGAAAGAAGAAGGGATTAGTAATACTCGTCAACTTCACCGACAAGAAGTTCACCTTCAAACGCGCTGACTTCCTTGCCCTTGCAAATGAGAAAGGATATAATAAGGACGGGGCACAGGGCAGTGTGAGCGACTACTTCAGAGACCAGTCATACGGCAAGTTTGAACTACAATTTGACGTAGTAGGTCCATACGACCTCTCGCACGATATGAAATACTACGGCAAGAATGACGACAGAGATGATGATGTCCTTCCAGGAGACATGGTTACAGAAGCCGTGAAACTCGCAGACAAGGATGTGAACTATGCTGACTATGACTGGAATCGCGATGGAGAGATGGATCAGGTGTATATCATATATGCTGGCTATTCAGAAGAACAGGGTGGCCCTGCCTATGCCATATATTCGCATGAATGGGATCTTGAATCAGCACATTATTTTAACTATGGTGGAGAGGGCGCCATTCTTTTGGATAACGTCTGGATTAACACCTACGCTTGCAGTAGTGAGCTGAAAGACTTTACAGGCAAGAAGATGAATGGCATTGGTACCATGTGCCATGAGTTTAGCCATTGTCTCGGATTGCCAGATTTATACGATACAGGTATCGGCATTAACTTTGGCATGGGAACATGGTCGCTTATGGATTACGGCTCATATAACGGTGACAGTTATCGCCCATGCGGATATACCTCATACGAGCGTTGGGCTGCCGGATGGCTTGAACCTGTAGAGCTCTCTGCGACCACCAGCGTAACCGGTATGAAGCCTATCACCGAAGCTCCCGAAGCGTATGTGATATACAATGATGCCAATAATGACGAATACTACCTTCTGGAGAATCGTCAGCTCACATCATGGGATGAAGCGGGCTACGGTCATGGACTGCTCATTCTGCATGTGGACTATGACCAAGAGGCTTGGGAAGACAATACGGTGAACAATGAAGCATCTCATCAGCGTCTGACTATCATTCATGCAGACAACGATGACCTCTATACCTCTTTTGAAGGAGACCCATATCCCGGCACGTCAGGCAATAATGCCCTCACCGACTTTAGCATTCCGGCCGCAAGACTATACAATGCCAACACAGACGGCAAATTGTTTATGCGTAAGCCGATAACCGACATCACAGAAAACGCTGACAGTACTATCAGTTTCAACTTCTCTAACTCCAAGAATCCGACAGGCATAACCCAACACCAAACATCTGCCTCTAAAAAGATATACAGCATCACCGGGCAATATATGGGTACAGACCTGAAGAAACTCCCACAAGGAGTATATAAGGTAAAAGCCGGAAGATAACGGCTTTTTAGAGAAGATATGACAGCCAAACTAGCAAGTTCATGACACACATGGTAATTACAGAATGTAAAAACTGATAAATGCTATATATTTTACAAGCTGTGTGACAATAATTGCAGATAAATTTGTACCTTTGCACTCGCAAACTCACTCTGAGATGATTTCGTAAAATCATCGAAGCGACAGAATGAGCGAGTGCTACATTTTGAAATGCGTCGCTGCCACTTTGTTTTTGACGATTAGGAACTACCACACTCGAAAAGCAAGTAAACAGACAGAAGCCAGATACCCCACATTTTTTTTGTAGCCGACAAGAACAGAATAGAAACAAAGCCTGATCAAGGGTATCAACAGGCAAAAAGAAATGTGACGGATGATTTTGACCCTCTGAAATTATATTATATGGAAAGATACGCAGAATCTCTAGAAGACAAAATCGTTTTCTGTGTTTCGCCTATCTGGTATGGAATGGATACTAAGCAACTTACCCCAATAATTGAATTATGCAAAAAGAAGGGTATTGAATTCATCGATTTCTCAAATAATCCAAAATATGTGAGAAATGACTACTATTTTACGGATGGAAGTCACATGAATTCCATTGGTGCTGATGAATTTACCAAAGATTTAATAATAGAACTTAGAAATAGAAATATTATAAAATAGTCAATATCTGGACCTACATTTAGAGACATCGAAAGGTAAAAAGACAACCTCACCCTTGAAGGGGTTTCTTCTTTGTATGAAAAGATTATAATGGGGAGTAACAAGGGAATCGTTTTATAAAAACACTCCAAAGATAGAGATAAAGAAAAATAGGTGTGCATGATTTGCACACCTATTTTCTTATATTATTTTTTTCCGGGACTTAATCCTTTACATATTCTGCGAAGTCTGTGAGACGCATATCGCCCTTGCGACGGAGTGTGTCGTGGAATGCGAATGCACATGGCAGATTGTGATGAGTATGACCGCCAGTAGCGAGCTTGAGATAGTCGCGGAGCAATGGCTTGTAGTCTGGATGAGCACAGTTCTCGATGATGAGATGTGCACGCTCCAATGGACTCTTGCCACGAAGATCGGCAACACCCTGCTCTGTCACGATTACGTTTACATCGTGCTCTGAGTGATCCTGATGGCTAACGAATGGTACGATAGAAGAAATAACACCATCCTTTGCAACAGAAGAGCAAGTGAAAATTGAGATGTATGCGTTGCGCTCGAAGTCGCCAGAACCGCCAATACCGTTCATCATCTTCGTACCAGAGATATGTGTAGAGTTGGCATTACCATAGATATCAACCTCGATAGCAGTATTGATAGCGATGACACCAAGACGGCGGATAACCTCTGGAGAGTTACTAATCTCAGACTGACGGAGTGTGAGACGGTCCTTAAGCATATCAATATTGTCATAGATCTTTGCAAGGCACTCGTTGCTGACGGTAAGAGAACAGGTAGAAGCGTCCTTTACACGACCTGTGAGCATCATATCAACGATAGCATCCTGAAGCACCTCTGTGTAGATGTTGAAGTCAGGAATGTTCTCATCCTTAGAGAGAGCACCGAGGATAGCGTTAGCTGTTGTACCCACACCGCTCTGAAGTGGAAGGAATGAAGGTGGGATGATACCACGCTTCATATCATTGAGAAGGAACTGAGCCACATTAGCACCTATCTGGTCGGTGATTGGGTCAGAGCCCTTGAAACCACGAGCCTCGTCAGGGAGGTTGCACTCAACAACGCCTACTACCTTAGACTTTGGAATCTCAACGTATGGCTTACCGATACGGTCACTTGGCTTAGTGATAGGAATTGGCATACGGAAAGGAGCGTCGAGAGGCTCATATACGTCCTGAATAAGACCTGTCTTATCGCTATGGAAAGAGTTGAGCTCAAGGATTACCTTATCAGCAATACGTGCTACGGTTGGAGAGATACCACCGGCAGCAGTAAGAGATACATGATAGGTATCACCAACCTCCTCAATCTTAGAAACCTCGAGGATAGCCCACTGGAGCTTGCCATAGAAACCATAGCGGAGATCCTGAGCCATGTGAGAGAGGTGGAGGTCGTTGTATGAAATCTGATTCTGATTTACAGCCTTACGGAATGAAGGGTTTGTGGTGTAAGGCGCACGGAACTTGATAGCGTTAACCTCAGAGAGAACGCCGTCAGTTGACTGGCCAGTACTTGCACCAGTGAAGAGATTAATCTGGAACTCGTTACCCTTAGCATGTTCAGCCTCAGCAATCTTTGCAAGTTCTCGTGTAACAGCCTTTGGCACACCAGCAGGTGTAAAGCCACTAAGACCGAGAGAATCACCATTCTTGATAAGAGCCGCAGCCTCTGCGGCAGTAATTGTTGTGTACATTAAGAGATATATGTTTAATTGATGTTATAATTTTCCTTTTATAAAGGCTAAGGACTAATGTCTAAAGGCTAAAGTCCTTTTTGTCTTTTTAGTTTTTGCGAGTGCAAAGAACCTTCGCACGAAGCAAAAAGTGCGTGTCAGCCTAAAGGATGGCGCACGGTCTTCGATTTTGCGAGTGCAAAGTTACACATTTTTTGCGAATTAAAGACATAAAAGAAGAAGAAATTACACATTTTGCCGTAAAATGTGCAATTTCCTCTTGGTAATTACAAATTTGTAATTAGTTATTACTTAATTCGAGCCCCAGAAACGGTGAATGTGCCATTAGCTGTCTCGATGACAAGACAACCATTCTCGAAGTACTTACGAGCCTTTTGAGTGCGTGCTACAGTAGGTACAGCCAAGAGGTCACTAATGCCTGTTGCCTCAGCATCACCATAGGTTACATCAAGGATGAAGTCTAACTGCTCACCTGCATTCGTGAAAGTGAAACTTGTCTTGCCGTCGATAGCGAAGGTCTGAACATTTGGTGTTGCACAAAGCTTATTGGCAGCAATCTCGGATATAGTTGCTGTACTCTCGAATGGAGTATATACCATTTTTTCATCGACAAGCTCTGACGTACCATATTCTGTACCATTGACCTCATACCAGAAGCAGACGCGATCACCTACACCTTCATGCTTACAGCCAACAATCTTCACACTGCTTATAGTCTTACCTTCAGGAGCATAGAAAGTGTTCTGAGCACCATTGGAGAGCTTGACTGACTTGTATTTTGCGCCATTATAGGTAATTTCACTTGCAGCACCGTATGATTTGTCCTTATTGCCCGTGAGGGAAAGTCTTGCTCCGTCAATATAGTCGATTGTATTGATTGACTTTTCAGAAGAAACATAGTAATATATCTGTGATGTAGTGCCTATAAGCTCAGGATAATACTCTTCAAATGTTTCCTCCGCATTAGCACGCTCTGCCTTGACGATATTCTCTACAAGTGAGTTTGCATATACCTCAATATTGGTGTAGTATTTCTTCTCATCAAGGTCATAGTCGTTGGCATCTGCATGCAGAGGGTCAAGTCCGTACTTTATCTCGAAATCGTCAGGCATACCGTCACCATCGGTATCTGCGAGCTTATCGCCCGTAAGAGTAGGCCATACCATTAAATCACTCTTGTCATCCTCCATGATTATACCTGTACCGTTCTTTGCATCATCCGTAATACGTACATCGACTGCATCACGAGAGAGAGATGCACCGGCAGACTCTATTACCTTTGAGAACGCATCACTTGCCTTATGCTGAGAAATAAGACTATAGTTGAACGCAGCATCTGAGGATGTGAACCTGGTTGCAGACACACAAGTACTCTTCCAATCCTGATAAGTGATAGACGACTTACCATCCATCTTGATTGCTGCCGTGCATATATTATCCTTAGTCACAAGAGCAGAACCTTCCATGACATTGCCTGTAATATAGAACTTTCCAGGCACATCAGTACCCGTGCAGTTATCACATGCAGTTGTAGGATTAATGAGACGAGTCTTGGCTGAGCTTGCAGTATTTGAGCCTGGTTTATAGTAGTTGTTGACAATATTGAAGGTCTTAGCCTCAGCACCTTCTTTCGTTTCACCACCATAGGCAGAATTGCTGCCCCAGTTGTAGATTACGTTATTAACATAGTCCACAGGACCAGTGAGCGATGACACATAGCCATGGTCGAAACGAATCATTCGAGAGTCGTTATGCGCAAGGAGATTATGGTGGAAACTTGCATTCTTACCTCCCCAGATACCTGCATAACCATGTGTACCGCTCTTATACCGATTGGTCTTCAGGCTCTCTGAGAGAACACACCACTGGAGGGTAAAGTTCTCATTTCCATAGAATGAGCCTACCTCATCGGTACTCCATGACATAGAGCAATGGTCTATGATGATATTCTTCTGGATTTCATCATCCTTGTGAGCTGCAGACATGGCATCAGCATCACCTCCATTGCTACCAAGTCGGCAACGGATGAAACGTACAATTACGTTGCTTGCATCAATGGAGAAATTATAGCCTTTGAGACAAATACCCTGTCCCGGAGCTGTCTGGCCAAGAATAGAGATATCACCCTTCTTAATCTTGAGAGCACCTTTAAGCTCAATTGTTCCTGCCACATCGAAGACTATGATTCTTGGTCCGTTTTTCTTTGAGATGAAATAACGGAGTGTACCCTCAGCCGGATTGGAAACATTATCGTCAAGTGATGTCACATGATATACAGCACCACCACGTCCACCTGTGGTGAATCGACCATAACCTTCAGCACCAGGAAAAGCAGGGGCAGAGGCAAACTGTGCAAGGGCTGTAGTGATAGCCAAAGTAGATATTGATAGCAGAGTAAAAATTCTTTTCATAAATCGTGTTTAAGGTAACTTTTTATTTATTTTGGGCAAATTTACATATATTTTTTGAGATTGCAAAAATTTTGGAATAAAAAGTGTAAAAGTATGGAGAGGGAAAGAGGTATGGAATAATAAAACGGGGCAGTATCTTGTGATACCACCCCGTTATATCTGGTGTCAAATGTCAAATGTCATTTATTTTACACGCGCACCTGTTGCTGAGAATGTGCCGTTAGCAGTCTCGATAACGAGGCGGCCATTTACAACAGCCTTGCGAACCTTGGCTGACTTAGCAGCAGCGACCTCGCTGATACCTGTAGTGGTTCCATCGATGTCAGAGTTGATAGCGATAGCATAGAGACGGAATCCACCTGTGGTTTCCTTGACCTTTGCCGTACCGCCTTTAGTAGCCACGAACTTGATTACTTTGTAATCATCCTTCGCTGTACTCTTAAGATTGTTCTCAGACAAAGCAGATCCATCAAGCTCGATACATGGTGTTTCACCATATATTCCCATCGTACTTGCTTTACTACCTTTTGCAGAGAACTTGATAGTGAGAACATCTTCTGTTTGAAGAGGTACATTGATAACGAAGTTCTTAGAATCGAACACCACATAATCAACACCTGTTTTGAGAACATTGTCTTTTTTTTCGCTGTTACCATACTCAAAAAAGATTCCCTCATTAGCAGCAAGCTTTATCTGCATCTTGTGATTTTTTGCATCTGAACCTGTATAGTTTACAGAGAAACAATCCTCTATTTCATCCATCTTATATGTTGTGGGTGCAGCATAATCACCCAAGACATAAGTTTCTGCCTTGTTGTCAAAGTGATAGACTACAGGCTCTGTCTTCTGAGCATTAACACTAACTGCCACAAGAGCAGTTGCAATAAGAGTAAAGATTTTCTTCATACCGTTTAATTTAAAGTTAGCTTACTTATGATTCTATCTATGAGTGCAAAGATACAACATTATTCGATAAATCACAAATACTTCTTTACTAAAATTCCAAATTTTAGTTTTTTTTACCAAGAAGGAGTGTAACGAATTGTCACACTCCTTACAAGATATATAGATTTACTGATTACTATACCAGCGTGGATCACCCGCCTTGAATTTGCTTACGCTCTCATTCTTCAACGTGAAGTTGCCTGCTGCAGCATCAGCATACTGAGGATCAAGAACTGTTGCCTTCTCGTCGATAAAGAGGTTTGTCTTACCACCCTCTGCACCATCAAGAACATTCAATTTATCGCAGTTGAAGTAGAAATTATTATTTCCAAATGTAGGAACCGATGTCTTTGACTGGTTACTCCAAACCGCAGTTGTATTTGTCACAATATTGTTTGTCCAGTTGATTGTTGTACCAACGAAGCGGACATAGAGAAGACGCTTGCCACTCTTGTTTGCCGCAGCATTGATAGTACAATGGTCTATGGTTATCTTTGGAGTCGCACCCGCAAATGCCTCGGAAGCATCGTCAAAACGAACAAAGTCACGCTCAGCACAGCTATTATAGATGGTAGAGTTAGTGATTGAAAGCTCATCAATGCATCCTGTGCGACAGTCGAGCATATCACCTCCCTCACATACAATATCATGAATTAAACAGTTATTGAACTTGATGTAAGGAACCTTTGCAGGAACATTAACATAATAAACGCCCTTCTTGAAGTTCTTTATTTCTGCGTTGTCAACAGAAATACCACCAACGTTTGTTCCCTTGTAATTGAAACACTGGTCACCCGTGGTACCTTCACCATCGATGTTAACCCGATTTATTGTCAGGGAAGCACCATCTTCAAGTTGGAAACGACCATTGATAACAGGAACACGTGTTGGGCGGATACCCTTGATTGTAACATTCTTGCTAATAACAATTACACCTGCTGTTACAGATTCCGTTGAACTCTTTACAACAAATGTACCACCAGTAAGGGCAAATACATCACCATCCTTAGCATTGGCCACAAGGTCAGCAATATCATCCGTTGGACGCACAAGAATAGCACCATCCAGGTCAACAATCGTTGTGAATGTCTTGCTGCCACGTTCCTTCAATACTCCATTGGAATTGTAATAAAGTTTGAGGGTATATTTGGTTTCAGGACTGAGTCCATCAACTTTCGCCGTGCCAGAGTTTTTCTCAGCATCAGTAATAGTATGGGTAGCGATTAAAGCACCTGTCTGATCGAAAGCACGAATCTCAGAAACATCTTTCTCTTCTTCTGCCCAAGAAACCACCACACTTCTGTCACCAATGTTATCTTCCTCAATACCCTTGAATATCTGCTGAGCACCAGTACGGAAAAATAGAGTTGCAGCCTTTGAATTACGACTTGGATTCTTTGTGTCCTTGGCAATTACCTTTACACTATATCGGGTATCATAGGTAAGGTTCTCTAACTGCATTTCATTTTCAGTAATATTCACGGAAATAGGAGTAGAAGTAAATGTAAGGCTGTCGTCAGGATACAGCTCAACAGTATATTCGGAAACACTTGTTGAAGCTTTCCACTTGAGCAATGCCGACGTTTCCTTAACATTCTTCACTTCAAGATTGATTGGTGAAAACTCTCTATCATAGATGATGTTCGTGATTTCCTCCATCGGATCGCTACATGACGCCATTGAAAGGATTCCAATGCCAATCAAGCATTTATTGATAATAGATTTTTTCATATAAGGATTTTTTCGGTTTTAGATTTTATATTGAATTTATAGGTCTCTTGTAAGGTGAAAGGTCGAAGGTCAAAAGCCATAGTCCTTTGACCTTCGTCCTTTATATCTTACAACTGACCGTAGTTACCATCATTGTTGAGCATATTATTGCTCTTGTCAATAAACGTCTTCCATATAGGCCAGAGGTAGTTAAGACTTGGCTTATTAACGAAGATGCCGTCCCAGTAGTCTGAAGTGATGACATTCTCATCATTGTTGATGAACCAGTTCTTTGGTGTAAAACCATCCTCCTTGAGCGAAGAACCGATTTCATCGGTCTGACCTTTCTCAAGACCATAGACAACGATAGCCTCACCAGACTTTCCATCGCCTACGTACATTCCATAATCAGAGATAAGTTCCTTATCGGTCTTCTCATCATATGTCTTAATATAAAGTTTTGCAGGATAGTCTGCATAAGCACCTGTACGATTAGCAAGTGCCTGTAGCTTCTGCTTTGCCTCTTCCATCTTCTCATCAATGATACCCCAGCGAACAAGGTCTGCGCGACGGAGAGCCTCACCTGCGAACTCAAGTCCACGCTGCTCTACGATACCCTTTTGGAATGCATCCTTGTCAACTGTGTATTTTGCCTTGAGATCTGCAACTTCGTTAGCAGGAAGTACACGGGCAAGAACAGGCTCCATATAAGGCCATGCAGCTGCAGGACCTTCAAGATAGTTTATTGCCTCTGCAGCCATGAGATAAACATCTGCAAGACGCATATACTGCCAGTTAATACCATCGTCATTAGTAGAGGTTACTATACGATCCATCCACTCGTAACGGAGCTTACCAAAGCACCATTGTGTAATCTTGCGAAGATCCTGAGAAGCCTTGCCATCAACAAGAGTCTTACTCCATTCGTAAGGAACACAGGTAATATCACGACGCTTGTCATTCTTGCTATAGTCATAGAAGAGATATGGCATTGGACCGTTTACACCGCCCTGTGCCTGCTGTGTATATTGATCCTTTGCCTGATGCTTAACGCCCCATGTGTAGAGCACACGGCCACGACCTGCAGAGAATGGGATTTCCCAAAGGCTTTCAAGATTCGAAGCAGGAGAAACTGTACCATCTGCACCATCCTTACAAAGGTTCTTGAAGTTGTCCTCAAACTCACCAAGAGTATTCTTGCCAGAATTGATGACATCAAGACACTCGTTCTTTACTATAGCCATCATCTTATCCTGAGAAAGCTCAGGATTGTTGCTACGACGATAACCATCACTACGAAGTGCATAACCGCAAGCATATAAAGCAAGGCGAGCACGAAGACCTTTCACAAAACTCTTGTTCACACGCTCAGCTGTCGTTGTGATGCGACTCTCATTTGGCCAATAGCAATAGTTCTCTGCCTCTTCAAGATCCTTGAGAAGCTGGAGATAGATATCATCCTTATTGGCACGCGGCAAAAACCTAGTTGCGTTTGTGTTAGGAGCAAAACGTGCAGGAACGTCACCCCAGCCCTTGATAAGGTCATTATATATAACAGCACGCATGGTAAGAGCCTCACCAAGAAGGTGTGCCATATCCTTTCTTTCCTCTATATTGCCATACAAACGAAGACCCTCAATAGCAAGGTTAGCACGTTCAATCCCCTCATAAAACATAGCATATGCGTTATTGTCTGTGTTCATCTGACCATTGTTTTCCAAGGTAGAGAAGTTGCAGAGACTCATCTTGTCGTCATTCTTCTTTGACAGACTTGGATAAGTACCCGATGTGGTTTCCACGTCAGAGTTTACACCATAGTAAGGAAGGTAGCGTCCACGATATGAGTTTGTCTCACCGAAAGACACATTGATCGACATAATCTCCTGCTCAGCCAAGGCATATACGCTAAATACAGAACTTACATCGAAAGCAGATTTAGAAGGCGCATCCATATCACAGGATGTTACAAGACCTGCAACAGCAAGTGAGAATATAGACAGTTTTATATATTTTTTCATTGTTATAATGCTTTTAGAAGTTCATAGTAAGACCAAAAACCAACTGACGACTACGAGGATAACCAGAATAGTCGATACAAGGAGTAAGATTACCCTTACGTATGCAATCACTCTCAGGATCCAAGCCAGAGTAATTTGTAAGCGTGAATACATTGTAACCTGTTACATAAAAACGCAGACTTGAAATATGAGCCTTCATAGTCAGACTCTTTGGAAGAGTATAACCCAAAGTCAAAGTATTCAAGCGAAGGAATGAAGCATCTTCAACAGCCCAGTCTGTGAGAACGAAACGCTGCATTAACGGACTCCACATTGTAGTATTGGCATTCATAGCCTTCAACTGTTCTGGATCATTACAGAGAGTACCGTCTGGATTGAGATTTGTCCAACGCTTACCATCAGCCATCTCTGATGACATACTACGATAGCTATACTTAGATGTAGTCGTATATTCAATCTTATTAGCATTGTAAACCTTGTTGCCAATGCTATAGTTAAAGTTTGCACTGAGATCAAAACCGTATGCACGAGCACTGATACCGAAACCACCACATGCTACAGGACTAACAGTACCGATTTCCGTTTTGTCACTTTCTGTAATAGTACCATCTGCAATTCTACCATTTGCATCAGTTGTCTCGCCTGTAGAATTCCACACCCATGCACCCTGAGCCTCATCCCAGTGTTGTGTGATAGAAGCTATTTTCATTGTACCAGGGCGAATATCACCAAGAATAGGTGTTCCATTAACTACACCATCCTTAAGCGTCCAACTCTTTGTTTTCTCATTATAGCCAACGAAATCATCAACCTCGTAGCGACCAAGATTCTTGTAACCGATAATCTGACCGACCTCACTTCCTACAGCAACTCTGTAGTCAGCTCCGACTTCTGTAGAAGCCCAAAGCGACGGAGTATCATAGTCATCCAAATCTCTAATAGAATTTATACGGCTCTTGTTGAAGCTCACGTTAGCATTGAAATCAATACCCCAATTCTTTTTGTTAACAGCATGCCATAAAACTGTAGCTTCAAATCCCTTATTCTGGGTTTCACAATTATTTTTATACTGGCTAGTATAACCAATACCTGCTAAAGGACCCTCCATTAACACATCCGTGGTTGTATTGATATAAGCATCAAGAGTAAGGGAAAGTTTACTACGGAAGAGAGTAATATCAAAACCTACATTACGCGTGTAAGTAACCTCCCACATAAGCTCAGGGTTGGCCATAATCTTTTTTACTGCAATATAGTTATCAAGACCATTTACCCATGTTGTAGTTTTTGGTTCATATGACTGGATGAGTTGATCAACAGGAATGTTGTTATTACCTGCAGCACCATAAGAAACACGCAGTTTCAAATCATCAAGCCACTTCTCTGCTTTCTTCATAAATTTCTCAGAAGAAATACGCCATGCAAGAGCTGCTGATGGGAAATAACCCCAACGGTGCTTCACATTGAATTTAGAAGAAGCATCAGCACGCCATGTTGCATTGAACAAGTATTTGTCAAGATAGTTATAGCTCACACGACCGAAATATGACAAAAGTTTGTCATCATTCTTATAGAAATCATTGATTGAATATGGTTTTCCCATAGTTGTGAGCCTCCATGCAGTCTCTGCATCAAAATCAATCGGAAATCCATGTATTTCATCGGTAACATCATGCTGTTTGGTAATCATATACTCATGACCAAGCATGATATTAAGAGAATGTGCGCTTTTTTTACCAAAAATACCCTTGAAATCGAAATTTACTGTATTTGTATTACGGAGTCTATTGCGCTTTGTATCAACAATACGAATAGCAGGCTTGCCTTGGTTCTCTGCAGCAGGGAAATTCTTTATATAATAAGCTGTTGTCCCCCAGAAACGCTGATCATACAATGTATAGTCTTCATAACCAAGTTCTGATTTGAACTTAAGATTCTTAACAATCTCCCAACCCAATGCCGCAGATAGATTCAAGTTTTTACGATTTTTTTTACGGTCATTATCACTCTGAGCTACTACCGGGTTATAGAGGTTACCAAGATCATCACCATTAGAACCTGCCGATGTGCTAAGATTGACTGGGAAAGGTGGATAGAGCATCGCATACTTCAATCGTCTGTCTGAGTCGTATGTACTTGTAGCATCATTTGAACCTCCACCACGAATGTCAGTATCGGAATAACGAGCCTGCAAGTCAAGAGTAACCGACTTACTTGGCTTTGTGTTAAGCTTCAAACTGAAGTTATCACGCTTGTATGAAGAGCCTAACAGAATAGCTTTATCATTCATGTGAGCATAATTGAACGAAAACTTAATATCCTCAGAACCTCCATTGATGTTGACGCTCTGATTGAATACGTGTCCGGTACGCCCAAATAGGATATCCTGCCAGTCATTAGTCTCTATATCCCGATATAGATCCATGTCTTGATAGCTACCGAAGTAGTCCTCGTAATCTGCCATCTTTTCAAGATTTCCCAGATTCCTCAAAAGGGCAAGCTCATACTGCCACTTTGCATAGTCGTATGAATCAAGAACATCCACCTTCTTTGCAAGTTTCTTCCAGCTATAATAAGCATTGTAGGAAACATTTATCTTACCAGCCTTACCGCTCTTTGTAGTAACAAGGATTACACCATTAGCACCACGAGAACCATAGATAGCAGTTGAAGAAGCATCCTTCAATACTGTTATATCCTCGATGTCAGATGTAGGAATATCGTTGATACTCTCTACTGCCAAACCATCAACAATATAAAGGGGGTCGTTTGACTGAGTAAGAGAAGTTCCTCCACGTACACGGACTTTTATTTCTGCATCAGGTGAACCTTCAGTAGTAGTAACTTGCACACCTGCCATCTTACCACTGAGTGCCTCGGAAACAGATGCAACAGGTACAGCCTCAAGAGCCTTACCACCTACGGTTGCGATAGGACCAGTAAGGTCCTTCTTCTTCATAGTACCGTAACCAACAACAATAAGATCCTCAAGAGTATTATTGTCATCCTTAAGCTTAATAGTGACATCTGACTCAT
>JAEEGG010009864.1_pt1 | contig 21278 bp, 36 predicted proteins | sample 9134161 | NCBI WGS metagenome assembly JAEEGG01 (sample SAMN16246543, study PRJNA631951) | gut metagenome | biome: gut microbiome; feature: rumen; material: CR-attached | host: Bos | place: Iran: Karaj | collected 2018-10
AGCGGCGTTGAAGTTGAGATTAAAGTATGACATTTTATAAATTATAAAAATGGCTGGATTAATAGGTAAAAAAATCGGAATGACATCGATTTTCAGTGCCGAGGGAAAAAATATTCCATGCACTGTTATCGAAGCAGGACCTTGCGTTGTTACGCAAGTGAAAACCGTTGAGAAAGACGGTTACAGCGCACTTCAATTAGGTTACGAGGACAAGAGTGAAAAGAATTTCACTAAGGCCGAATTGGGACATTTCAAAAAAGCAGGCACCGCACCAAAGGCAAAGGTTGCCGAATTTTTGGATGTTGATGGTGAATACAAGTTGGGTGATGTCATCACTGTTGACATCTTCAACGATGAGGCATGGGTTGACGTTACTGGAATCTCGAAAGGTAAAGGTTTCCAGGGCGTAGTCAGAAGACACAACTTCAACGGTGTCAACGACGCAACTCACGGTCAGCACAACCGCGGACGCCACCCGGGTTCATTGGGTGCGTCATCTTACCCTTCACGTGTTATGCCAGGTATGCGTATGGCAGGCCGTATGGGTGGTGATCAAGTTAAGGTTCTCAGCCTTCGTATCGTGAAGATTATGCCAGAGAATAACTTGATTTTAGTAAAGGGATCAGTACCAGGTCACAAAGGTTCATACTTAATAATTGAGAAATAATGGAATTGAAAGTTTTAAATCAGGAAGGTAAGGAAACTGGCAAGAGCGTCGAGTTGAATGATTCCATCTATGGTGTTGAACCTAATGATCATGCTATTTATCTTGACGTTAAACAATACCTGGCCAACCAGCGTCAGGGCACACATAAATCGAAGCAGCGTAACGAGGTTTCTGGCAGCACCCGCAAGTTGAAAAAACAAAAAGGTACTGGCGGCGCACGTTGCGGTAGCATCAAAGCACCAGTTTTTGTTGGCGGTGGCCGCGTATTCGGTCCGGAGCCACGCGATTATTCGTTCAAATTGAACAAGAAGGTTAAACAATTGGCACGCAAATCGGCTTTGTCATACAAGGCAAAAGAGAACGCCATCATCGTTGTCGACAACATCGCAATCGATGCACCAAAAACCAAGGCTTGCGTGGCTTTGCTTGACAACCTGAAAATCAATGGCAAAAAATCATTATTGGTGTTAGGCGATTCTAATAAAAACGTATATTTGTCGTCGCGAAATTTGGAAGGTGTGGAAGTCGTAACTGCCGATCTTCTAAATACTTATCAAATAATGAATGCTTCATCGCTTGTGATTACAGAGAACTCATTAGAGATTATTGAAAACTTATTAGGATAATAGGAGGGACAAGTTATGAGCATTATAATTAGACCAATCATAACAGAGAAGATGACTGCTCAGGCAGAGAAACTGAACCGTTATGGTTTTATTGTCGATAAGAAAGCAGACAAACTGCAGATTCGCAAAGAAGTGGAAGACTTGTACGGAGTCAGTGTCGATTCAGTAAACACAATCCGCTATGCTGGCAAGCGCAAATCGCGCTATACCAAGGCAGGTTTTGTTGAAGGTCGCACAAACGCTTATAAAAAAGCGATTGTGACACTGAAGGAAGGACAGTCAATTGATTTTTATAGCAATATTTAGTATTAATTATAGATAATGGCCGCGAAAAAATTAAAACCCGTTACAGCGGGTATGCGAGGCAAGGTGGTTAGCAACTTTGAAACAGTAACCACCACGACACCTGAAAAATCATTGTTGAGTCCATTAAGGAAGTCCGGCGGTAGAAACAACGACGGACGTCTAACAATGAGATATATAGGTGGTGGACACAAACAACGCTATCGTATTGTCGACTTCAAGCGCGACAAGGATGGCATTCCTGGAACAGTTAAATCGATCGAGTACGATCCAAATCGTAGTGCTCGCATCGCTTTAGTTGTTTACGCCGATGGTGAGAAACGGTACATTCTGGCCCCTAACGGTTTGACCGTTGGCCAGGTGGTTATGTCGGGCAAGGGTGTTGCACCTGAGATCGGCAACACACTGTACCTTTCAGAGATTCCACTCGGTACTATCATTCACAACATTGAGTTACGCCCCAACGCAGGAGGTAGCATGGCACGCAGCGCCGGAACGTTTGCGCAGCTTACATCACGCGAAGGAAAGTACGCAATTGTGAAATTGCCTTCGGGAGAAATCCGTATGGTATTGGTGACATGCAAAGCAACTATTGGAGTTGTCGGCAATTCAGATCATGCTTTGGAAGTGTCTGGCAAAGCCGGACGTTCGCGCTGGTTGGGCCGCAGACCACGCAACCGTGGTGTTGTGATGAACCCGGTCGATCACCCGATGGGTGGTGGCGAAGGCCGCGCTTCTGGTGGACACCCGCGTTCAAGAAATGGTATGCCAGCTAAAGGCTACAAGACTCGTCGTCCGAAGAAGCAGTCTAATAAGTTGATTGTTGAACGTAGAAAAAGTAAAGCATAATAGATTATGAGTCGTTCGTTAAAAAAAGGGCCGTACATTCATTACAAGCTGGACGCTAAGGTTACAGCAATGAATGAGTCAGGTAAGAAAGATGTTATCAAAACCTGGTCGAGGGCTTCAATGATTTCTCCAGACTTTGTTGGGCATACCTTTGCTGTTCATAATGGAAACCGTTTTATACCAGTTTATGTAACTGAGAATATGGTAGGCCATAAACTTGGTGAATTTGCCCCAACCCGTCAGTTCAGAGGTCACGGAGGAAAGAAAAAATAATAATGTAAATCGGAACTAACATGGGTGCAAGAAAAAGAAATATGGCCAATCAAATGAAAGAGGAGAGGAAGAGCATCAGCTTCGCTAAGCTGAACGACTGCCCGACATCTCCCCGCAAAATGCGTTTGATTGCAGATATGGTTCGTGGCGTAGAGGTCAACAAAGCGTTGAGCATGCTGCGCTATTGTCCTAAAGAAGCTTCTGTAAGAGTTGAGAAACTGTTATTGTCAGCTATCGCAAACTGGCAGCAGAAAAATGAGGGAGCAAGAATCGAAGAGTCTAATCTTTATGTTAAAGAGATTTCAGTTGACTCCGGACGCCAACTGAAGAGACTTCGTCCAGCTCCGCAGGGTCGTGGTTACCGCATCAGAAAACGTTCGAACCACGTTACCGTTGTTGTAGATAGCCGCAATATGAGTCAAACAAACGAAAAAAGTGAATAAATGGGACAGAAATGTAATCCTATCGGAAATAGGTTAGGTGTCATCAAAGGTTGGGATTCCAACTGGTTCGGTGGCAAGAAGTATTCAGAGAAAATTCTCGAGGACAGCAAGATCCGCGAGTATCTTCAGGCTCGTTTGGCCAAAGCAAGCGTATCGAAAATTATTATCGAGCGCACACTGAAACTTATCACCATTACCGTAAACACTGCCCGTCCGGGTATCATCATTGGTAAAGGTGGTCAGGAGGTTGACAAGCTTAAGGAAGAATTAAAGAAAATAACCAAAAAGGAAGTGCAGATTAACATCTTCGAAGTGAAGAGACCGGAACTTGATGCATTCCTTGTAGGTAGCAATATCGCCCGTCAGTTGGAGGGTCGCGTTTCGTATCGCCGCGCCGTCAAGATGGGCATAGCATCAACAATGCGCATGGGTGCTGAAGGCATCAAGGTTCAAGTATCGGGACGCTTGGGCGGAGCTGAAATGGCACGTTCGGAGATTTTCAAAGAGGGTCGCATTCCATTGCACACTCTGAGAGCCGACATCGACTATGCTCAGGTTGAGGCTTTGACTAAAGTCGGCTTGATCGGCATCAAGGTTTGGATTTGCAAGGGCGAGGTTTATGGCAAACGCGACCTTTCACCAAACGTAGGCGCCGCACAACCGCAAAAGAAGGGACTTAAAAAACGTCAAAAGTAATCTAAATTCAGTTTAAGATGTTACAGCCAAAGAAAACTAAGTACAGAAGAGTACAAAAGGGCCGTTCGACAGGTAATGCTCATCGTGGACACGAACTGGCATTCGGTTCTTTCGGTATCAAGTCTCTAGGAGAATGCTGGGTTACTGCAAGACAGATTGAGGCAGCTCGTCAGGCTGTCACCCGTTACATGAAACGTGAAGGACAAATTTGGATAAGGATATTCCCTGACAAAGTTGTAACTAAGAAGCCTGCCGATGTGCGTATGGGTAAAGGTAAAGGTGACCCAGAGTGCTTCGCAGCTGTAGTTACTCCTGGTCGTATACTTATTGAAGCCGAAGGTGTGCCATTCGAAGTTGCAAAGGAAGCTTTGCGTCTGGGTGCACAGAAATTGCCAATCAAGACCAAATTTATTGTTCGTAACGATTTTGTTGAATCTTCAATTTAATGCAATGAAAGCTTCAGAAGTTAGAGAATTATCGACCTTGGAAATCCAGGAGCAGATAGAGAGCAATACAAAGGCCTTGACAAAGATGCGTTTGAACCACGCAGTGTCGCCACTCGAAAATCCTAACAAGATTGGTGAGACCAAACGCGACATCGCTCGTTTGAAGACAGAGTTGAGAGCCAGAGAAATTAACACAAAAAAATAATATTGGCAGATGGAAACTAGAAATTTGAGAAAGGAACGTATAGGAGTTGTGGTCAGCAACAAGATGGAGAAGACCATAACAGTTGCTATCAAACGGAAGGTAAAGCATCCGCTTTACGGGAAATTTGTCAATAAGACTACCAAATTGCACGCTCAGGACGAAAAGAACGAGTGCAACATTGGTGATACCGTTAGGATTATGGAAACCAGACCTTTGAGCAAGACAAAGAACTGGCGTTTAGTTGAAATCATTGAAAAAGCTAAGTAGTCATGATACAGTCTGAGACTAGATTAAGTGTAGCCGACAACAGTGGTGCCAAAACAGTTTTGTGCATCAATGTTCTGGGCGGGTCGAAAAAACGTTACGCTACTATTGGTGACACAATAGTTGTCGCAGTTAAGACGGCTCTGCCTGGCGGCGATGTGAAAAAAGGCGCAGTCAGCAAGGCTGTGGTTGTACGCACCACAAAGGAAATCCGCCGCAGCGACGGTTCTTACATCCGTTTCGACGACAACGCCTGTGTATTACTCAACAATGCAGGTGAAATCAGAGGAACCCGTATTTTCGGTCCTGTAGCACGCGAGTTGCGCGACAGTTACATGAAGATTGTTTCTCTTGCACCAGAAGTCTTATAATTAAAAGGTAACAAAAATGGCAACGAAATTGCATATCAAAAAAGGAGACACCGTTGTTGTTATCGCTGGTGAGTCTAAAGGACAAAGAGGAAAAGTCCTTAGCGTGCAAGTAGAAAAACAGCGTGCTGTCGTTGAAGGCATCAATATGGTGTCGAAGCACACCAAGCCAAACGCCAAGAATACCCAGGGCGGTATTGTTAAGCAAGAAGCACCCGTTCACATCTCGAACCTTATGCTTGTTGAGCCGGCTAACGGCAATCCGACACGCATCGGCCGCAGAATTGGTGAGAACGGTAAATTAGTTAGATACTCTAAAAAATCTGGAGAGGAGATCAAATAATGGAATACGTACCAGAATTACGCAAGAAGTATAAAGAGGTGATAGTTCCTGCTTTGACAAAGGAATTCAACTACAAGACACCTATGCAGGTTCCAAAACTTGAGAAGATCGTCATCAATCAAGGTGTGGGTAAGGCTATCGCCGACAAGAAGATTATTGACACCGCTGCAGAAGAGTTGACAGCCATAACCGGACAAAAGGCGATGAAGACACTTTCGCGCATGGACATCTCGAACTTCAAACTGAGAAAGAAAATGCCGATTGGTGTTAAAGTCACCCTGAGAAAAGACCGGATGTATGAATTCCTTGAGAGACTCATTGTTGTCGCACTTCCGCGTATCCGCGACTTCAAAGGTGTGAACAGCAAACTCGACGGAAAAGGAAACTATACTCTCGGCATCACCGAGCAGATTATTTTCCCTGAAATCGATATCGACAAAATCACAACATTGCTCGGTATGGACATAACCTTTGTAACATCAGCCAGAACTGACGAGGAAGGTTACGCATTGTTGAGAGAGTTCGGCATTCCATTTAAAAATCTTAAAAAGAATTAATCCATGGCAAAAGAGTCAATGAAAGCCCGCGAGGTCAAAAGGGCTAAATTAGTTCAGAAATATGCTGGGAAACGCGCAAAACTGCTTGCCGAAGGTGATTACATCGCACTTCAGAAGTTGCCGAAGAACGCTTCGCCAGTACGTATGCACAACAGGTGCTCTCTCACCGGACGTCCGAAAGGCTATATCCGCCAGTTCGGCATCAGCCGTATCCAGTTCCGCGAGATGGCACTCAAAGGATTGATTCCGGGTGTTAAAAAAGCAAGTTGGTAACCTTAAAGTTATAAGAAAATGACAGATCCAATAGCAGATTTCCTGACCAGAATCAGGAACGCTCAAATGGCAAAAAGCAAAGTTGTCGAGATACCTTCGTCGAACATGAAGAAGAGCATAACCAAAATCCTTTACGATAATGGTTATATTCTCAATTACAAGTTCGATGACGAGAAGGACAAAGGCATCATCAAGATTGCCTTGAAGTATAACTTGCAGACTAAACAGCCGGTTATCAAAAAATTAGAGAGAATCAGCCGTCCGGGTTTGAGAAAATACACCAATGTTGAGAATATGCCCCGCGTATTGAACGGTCTGGGAATAGCAGTTATCTCAACTTCTCAAGGCGTGATGTCAGACAAAGACGCACGCGCCAAGAATCTGGGTGGCGAAGTATTGTGTTACATTTATTAATTTAAGTTTATAACATGTCACGTATTGGAAAATTACCTGTAGCTATACCCGCTGGCGTTACAGTCACAGTTGACAACGACAATGTGGTAGTAGTAAAAGGGCCCAAAGGAACATTGACACAAAAGGTCAATCCTGACATCAAAGTCATTGTGGAGCCGACAGCCGTGAAACTGGAGCGTCCAGACGACGAGATCGCACACAAATCAATGCACGGTCTGTACCGCGCGCTGATCCACAACATGGTGGTAGGTGTTTCTGAAGGGTTCAAATTGGAGATGGAGTTTGTTGGTGTAGGTTACCGTGCTGAGTCGAACGGTCAGATGCTCGAAATGAGCCTTGGCTATTCACACAGCATCATGTTTGAGTTGCCAGCCGAAATCAAGGTTGACGCAAAAACCGACAAACGCAGCAACCCGATTCTGAAACTTGAAAGTTGCGACAAACAACTTATCGGCCAGGTTGCCGCTAAGATCCGCTCCTTCCGTATGCCAGAGCCGTACAAGGGCAAGGGTATTAAGTTCATTGGCGAAGAAATTCGCAGAAAAGTTGGTAAATCTGCTGGTAAATAATCTAAAAATCAAAAATTATGTCATCGTTTAAATTAGAAAGACGCAATAAGATTAAAGCGAGCATTCGGAAGAATGTGAGTGGCACAGCAGAAAAACCCCGCATGAGTGTTTACCGTAGCAACACACAGATTTACGTTCAGATTATTGACGACGTAGCAGGCAAGACACTTGCTTCGGCATCATCGAAAGTAAAGAGCATTGCTGACGTGAAGGGAACAAAAACTCAGAAAGCGGAGAAAGTAGGCGAGGAGATTGCCAAAATCGCTTTAGATAAAGGAATCAGCCAAGTCGTATTTGACAGAAATGGCTTTTTGTATCATGGTAGAGTGAAGGCCTTGGCTGACGCTGCCCGTAAAGGTGGACTTAAATTTTAGAAGTTATGTCAAACGTTAGAAGAATAAAAACAACAGATCTTGAATTGAAAGATCGTTTGGTTGCCATCAACCGTGTTACCAAGGTAACCAAGGGCGGCCGTACATTCACTTTCTCTGCAATTGTTGTCGTAGGCAACGAGGATGGTGTTGTTGGTTACGGACTTGGCAAAGCCAATGAGGTGACAACAGCCATCAGCAAGGGTGTTGAGGATGCCAAAAAGAACCTGATCAAGGTTCCGGTCATCAATGGTACCATTCCACACGACCAACTGGCTGTTTATGGCGGAGCCAAAGTTTACATCTCACCGGCATCGCACGGTACAGGTGTTAAGGCTGGTGGTGCCATGCGTGCAGTGTTGGAGAGCGTGGGCGTTAAAGACTGCCTTGCAAAATCAAAAGGCTCATCGAACCCGCACAATGTTGTGAAAGCAACCATTGAGGCATTGGCACAAATGCGCGATGCCAAAGAAGTGGCTTTTGAACGTGGAATATCAATGGAAAAAGTATTTAAAGGTTAATCGTCATGGCAAAGTATCGTATTAAACAAATAAAAAGCAAAATTGGCAGCAACAAGCGTCAGTGTGCCACACTTGAAGCCTTGGGATTGCATAAAATGAATCAGGTTGTCGAGCATGACGCAAAACCAGAAATACTTGGTATGATAAATGCAGTTAAACATTTGGTTTCTTTTGAAGAAATAAAGTAACACGACATTATTATGGATTTAAGTAATTTGAAGCCGGCAGCCGGCTCAGTAAAATCTTCGAAAAGAATAGGCCGCGGAGCAGGTTCGGGCAAAGGCGGGACATCAACCCGTGGTCACAAGGGCGCGAAATCGCGTTCGGGTTATTCGAAGAAGGTAGGTTTCGAAGGTGGTCAGATGCCATTGCAGAGACGTATGCCTAAATTTGGTTTTAAGAACATCAACCGTAAAGAGTTCAAAGCCGTCAACGTTGGCGATTTGCAGAAACTGGCAGAAGCCAAAGGTTTGACCAAAATAGATGTAGACATTTTACTCGCCAATGGTTTGGTTTCGGCCAACGACAAGGTGAAGGTTTTGGGCAACGGCAAGTTGAGCCTTCCGATTGAGGTTGAGGCACACGCTTTCTCAAAGTCGGCAATCGAAGCAATCGAGAGCCAGAAGGGTAAAGTTGTAACATTGTAATACTTACATTGATGAAGAGATTTATTGAAACCTTAAAGAATATCTGGAAAATTGATGACCTGAAGACAAGAATCACCAACACCTTGCTGTTGATTCTTGTTTATCGGTTGGGTACAATGGTTGTGCTTCCGGGTATTGACCCCACACAACTTGCAGCACTGAAAAACCAGACAGCAAGTGGCATCTTGGGATTGTTGGATATGTTCTCAGGTGGTGCATTCTCTAATGCGTCAATTTTCGCATTGGGCATCATGCCGTACATCTCGGCATCCATCGTTATCCAGTTGCTTGGAATGGCAGTGCCTTATTTCCAGAGACTCCAGCGTGAAGGGGAAAGCGGACGTCGCAAGATTAACCAGATAACCAGAATCCTGACAGTGGCAATTCTGTTCCTTCAGGGCCCGGGCTATTTGGCAAACCTGCACTCACAACTTCCCGAATCGGCATTCATACTAAAGGGTGCTTATTTCACGGTTTCGTCAATGTTCATCCTTACAGCAGGAACCATGTTTGTAATGTGGTTGGGCGAGAGGATTACCGACAGAGGCTTAGGAAACGGAATCTCTTTGATCATCATGATAGGTATTATAGCCCGTCTCCCGTCGGCTCTTTGGGTTGAGTTCATTTCACGTTTGAATGAACAAGGCGGCGGATTAGTGATGTTCTTGATTGAGATGATTGCGTTGGGTGTTGTTATCCTATTTACAATTCTTCTTGTGCAGGGAACTCGCAGAATTCCTGTTCAATACGCAAAAAGAATAGTAGGCAACAAGCAATATGGCGGCGTTCGCCAGTACATTCCCTTGAAGGTGAATGCAGCAGGTGTTATGCCTATCATATTCGCCCAGGCAATTATGTTCCTGCCAATCGTACTGATTGGGTTCTCTAGCGCCGAATCGGCTACCGGAATTGCCGCCGCGCTGTCTAACCCGACAGGTTTCTGGTACAATCTGACGGTTGGTCTCCTAATCATTCTTTTCACATATTTCTACACAGCCATCATCATCAATCCGACACAGATGGCCGATGATATGAAAAAGAACGGAGGCTTTATACCGGGAGTGAAACCAGGAAAGAAGACTGTGGAGTACCTCGACACTGTCATGTCGAGGATTACCTTGCCAGGATCAATATTTCTCGCACTTGTGGCTATCATGCCGGCATTTGCCATGATGGCGGGAGTACAGAGCAGTTTCGCCTATTTCTATGGCGGTACATCTCTGTTGATTATGGTTGGTGTTGTTCTTGACACACTTCAGCAGATTGAGAGTCATTTGTTGATGCGTCACTACGACGGATTGATGAAGAGCGGAAAAATTAAAGGCCGTTACGGCATGTAATTTTCACCATCTGGCTGAACTACTTAGAATGTTAATTTTTTGGACAAAAAGGGAAACGCGCGCAATTAATTCCAATTGACTCCAAACGAGACGTCTGAAAGGAATTGTCGGTCAATTAGCAGAGACGAAAAGTTAAGAACAAACGAAATTAAAGAGTACTTATGGCCAAACAGGCTTCTATCGAACAGGATGGTACAATCATCGAGGCATTGTCGAACGCAATGTTCCGAGTTGAGTTGGAGAACGGGCTGGTAATCACCGCCCACATCTCAGGCAAGATGAGGATGCATTACATTAAGATACTGCCGGGTGATAAAGTTAAAGTGGAAATGTCGCCTTACGATTTGACTAAGGGGCGCATCGCATTTAGGTACAAATAAAAGACTAAAAAGATGAAAGTAAGAGCATCAATCAAAAAGCGTAGCGCTGATTGCAAAATCGTGCGCAGAAAAGGACGTTTGTATGTGATTAACAAAAAAAATCCTAAATTCAAACAACGTCAAGGATAAATTAATAAATTTGCAACTCAAAAATTTTAAATGTAATTATGGCACGTCTTGCAGGTGTAGATTTACCAAAAAACAAAAGAGGAGAAATAGGCCTAACATACATTTTCGGTATCGGACGCAGCAGCGCAAGAACTATTCTTGACAGAGCTGGCATCAGTTATGACACCAAAGTGGATGAATGGACAGATGCTGAGGTAGCATCGTTGCGCAAGATACTTGGCGAGTACAAACTCGAGGGTGAATTGCGTTCTGAAACACAATTGAACATTAAGCGACTGATGGACGTTGGTTGCTATAGAGGTGTACGCCACCGTCTGGGCTTGCCCGTTCGCGGTCAGAACACTCGTAACAACGCTCGCACCCGTAAGGGAAGAAAGAAAACTGTCGCTAACAAAAAGAAAGCCACAAAATAATAGGTAATTAATTATGGCACAGAAGTCAAAAACTACTAAAAAGAGAATCGTAAAGGTTGAAACTTCGGGCGAAGTTCACATTCATTCTTCGTTTAACAATATCATTATTTCGATAACAAATAGCGAAGGACAAGTAATTTCGTGGTCATCAGCCGGCAAAAACGGATTCCGTGGTTCGAAAAAGAACACTCCGTATGCAGCACAAGTTGCCGCCGAAGATTGTGGAAAAGTGGCATTCGACGCAGGAATGCGCAAAGCCAAAGTATATGTCAAAGGTCCGGGTACCGGCCGTGAGTCAGCCATCCGGTCTATAAACAACTTGGGAATTGAAGTTACTGAAATTGTTGACGTAACTCCGCTTCCGCACAATGGCTGCCGTCCGCCAAAAAGACGTCGTGTTTAATAGTTTAATTGAATAAACAGAAGAAAATGGCTAGATACATTGGACCAAAATCAAAAATCGCCAGAAAATTCGGCGAGCCTATTTATGGGTCAGACAAGTACTTGGACCGCAAGAATTTTCCTCCAGGCCAGCACGGTTTGAACAAAAAGAGAAAAAAATCTTCTGAGTATGGTACTCAGTTGCAGGAGAAACAAAAAGCAAAATACACTTACGGTGTGTTGGAACGTCAGTTCGCTAATTTGTTTGTAAAAGCACAACGCAGCAAGGGTATCACAGGCGAGGTTTTGTTGCAGTTATTGGAGTCTAGATTAGACAATGTAGTTTATCGTTTGGGCATTGCTCCCACAAGAGCCGCAGCACGTCAGCTTGTGCTCCACAAGCACATTGTTGTTGACGGTGAGGTGGTTAACATTCCTTCTTATCAGGTTAAGGCTGGTGAGGTTGTAGGTGTTCGTGAGAAATCGAAATCGCTCGAGGTTATTTCGAATTCTCTGGCAGGCACCAACCACAGCAAATACTCATGGTTGGAGTGGGATAATGCCAATGTTGCTGGAAAATTCCTGAATGTTCCTGAAAGAGCAGACATTCCAGAGCACATCGAGGAACAATTGATTGTTGAACTTTACTCTAAGTAATAATTTAATTATGGCAATTTTAGCTTTTCAAAAGCCCGATAAAGTTATAATGCTGGAACAGGACGACCGTTTTGGCAAGTTCGAGTTCCGTCCGTTGGAGCCTGGTTATGGTCAGACAATCGGTAACGCATTGCGCCGTATTCTGTTGTCATCACTTGAAGGTTTTGCTATCACTACAGTCAAAATCGCAGGTGTTGACCACGAATTCTCGACCATTCCTGGTGTTATGGAAGATGTGACTGAGATTGTTTTGAACCTCAAGCAAGTCAGATTCAAACAACAGATAGAGGATATCGATCATGAGAAAGTATCAGTTTCTGTAACGAATCAAGAGACTTTCACTGCAGGTGACATTTCTCGTTTCCTCAGCGGATTTGAAGTTCTCAATCCGGAATTGGTGATTTGCCGTCTTGATCCGGCAGTCAAACTCCAGATGGAGATCACTATTAACAAGGGCCGTGGTTATGTTCCGTCAGACGAGAATATGCCTGTTGATGCGGAATTTGGCCTTATTGCCATAGATTCAATTCATACTCCAATCAGAAATGTGAAGTATGCTGTTGAGAATTACCGAGTTGAACAAAAAACCGACTATGAAAAGTTGGTGTTAGAAATTAAAACAGATGGTTCCATCCTTCCGAAAGACGCTTTGAATGAAGCCGCAAAAATCCTTATCTATCACTTCATGTTGTTCTCAGACGAGAAGATTACTCTCGATGCCGGTGAGAAGTATCAGACAGAAGAGTTTGATGAGGAAGTTCTGCACATGCGTCAATTGTTGAAGACCAAACTTATCGACATGGATTTGTCAGTCAGAGCACTTAACTGCCTGAAGGCTGCCGATGTTGAGACTTTGGGCGACCTTTGCACTTATAACAAAAACGATTTGTTGAAGTTTAGAAATTTCGGTAAGAAATCGTTGATTGAGCTTGAAGATTTGCTTGATTCGATGAATCTGACTTTCGGAATGGACATCAGTAAGTATAAACTTGAGAAAGATTAATAACGATGAGACACAATAAAGGTTTTAATCATTTAGGCAGACAAGAAGGCCACAGAGATGCCATGTTGTCTAATATGGCAAATTCGTTGATTTTGCACAAACGTATTTCAACAACAGTTGCCAAGGCAAAAGCCTTGAAAATGTATGTTGAGCCTCTTATCACAAAGTCAAAAGTTGATTCAACACATTCACGTCGTGTTGTATTCAGTTATCTTCAGAACAAAGAGGGTGTTACAGAACTTTTCCGTGAGGTTGCAGCAAAAGTTGCCAACCGTCCGGGTGGTTACACTAGAATCTTGAAGACTGGTACACGTGTTGGCGATAGCGCAGAAATGTGTATTATCGAATTGGTTGACTTCAACACTAATTATTCGCAAGGTTCTAACGAAGCAGCGAAGAAGACTTCTACACGCCGTCGGCGTTCTTCAGCAAAGAAGGCAGACAACGCAGTTGTTGCTGATGCAGTTGAAGTTAAGGAAGAGACTCCTGCAGTTGACGAGAATAAAGAAGCAAAAGCAGAATAATTATCGCAGTTCTATAACAAAAAAGGCCGCATTTGCGGCCTTTTTTGTTTGTATGGGTGTTAGTTCACAATTATTCAGAAGCGTCTTGGTCGTCCGTTATGAAAGGAGGGATGACATCGACGTTTGTTTCGGAAATTATTGGCAGCCCCTTGTATCGCAGAAACAATTGGCAGATGGTGACAACATCGTTGATGCAATACTCGCTAATGCTGTCGATGTTCTGATCAACCCAATAGGCATGGCCAACCATGCTGCCGTCCATGTTTTCTTTGGGTGACGGCAGATTGAAAATGTTAGCCAGAAGGTCGAGCGATGTGTAATGCTTGTAATCGCCGAAACGCCAAAGTTCAAGAGTGTCGAGATTGTTCACTTCCCAAGGCTTTTTGCCAGCACAATCGAGTATTTTGGGAATCGGCAGCCCGTTTACAAGCAACCGGCGGCAGATATAGGGGAAATCAAACTCTTTGCCGTTATGGGCGCAAAGCATGTGTTTGTCCTTGTTGAAATGTTTGCTCAACAGTGCAGAAAAAGCAGTGAGAATCATTTTCTCATTGTTGCCGCAGAACGATTTCACACGAAAATGCCGTTCGCCGTCTTCAGTAACGATGAACCCGGCCGATATGCAGACTATTTTCCCGAACTCGGCCCAAATACCGGCTCTCTCGTATAGTTCTTCGGGCGTTTTGCTTTCCTTTTCAGATGTCCAACTCATTTTCTTTGCCCATAACTCTTTTGTGTGGTTATTGAGCATATCGTACGATGGTTGTTGAGCAACGGTCTCGATGTCGATGAAAAGGATATTCTCTTCTTTGATTTTATCTAACATGATCTGTAATCAAAATGAATTGCAATATACATGTTTTTTGCGACATGTGAGTTTAAATTGCTGTTGCCTATTTATTGTGTTTTTGCGTATCTTTGTGCGTTCATTTTGGGGTTGATTGGATTTGACAGCAAGATGAAGTGGTGGGTAAGCACGTCGGGAGCAGTGAAACCGGCCCGTAAATCCCGGACACAAAACTATAACTGGCGAAAATTCTTACGCTCTTGCCGCCTAATCGAAGCATAGTAGATTGGCCTAATCCCGACTCAAGGAGTTGGGACAAGACGCATCACGGAAGCCCTTGTCTTGAGGCTCGCCGATTCTGATGTGCAGCAATTCGGGACTGGCTCGCATTAGCCTCGTAATGTGGGTGAGATTTTGAGGATAAGGTGTTGGTAGGTGGCTTTGATCCGGCCAACGCACGAAAATCAAGTCGGAGCTAAGCGTGTAGAAAGCTCATGGTTTCCTTGTTTGGACCCGGGTTCAAATCCCGGCAGCTCCACAAATACAACTGATATTCAGTTGATTGTATAACTAATACCCAAATTTATACCTTAAGGTATGAATTTGGGTATTTTGTTTTATTGGTCTCATTTCATCATTGTTTGCACTATAATTTTTTGTTTGATTATGCGTGAACAACGAACTCACATTGTTTGAAAACTATTTTTATATTTGTGTTTCATCACACTAATACTAACAATAGAAATAATGAAAATGAATCGTTTACAAACAATTATGGCCGCCGCAACGCTTATGCTTTGCGTTGGTTGTTCGAATGAAAGTCCGAAGACAGTGACGCCACAGCCGATTCAGCCGGGCGAGCAAGCACCTTTGGCTGATGTCGGTCAGAAAAACTTTGGTGGGTTTCAAAATCGCGATACCACGGGCATGGCGGCTCGCCGCAAGGCTATGATGGAGGCCATGAACAAAATCCGCACCGTGCCGTTCGACTCACTCGCTATGAGCGACCCGTTCATCTATCCCGACCCCGAAACCAAAACCTATTATCTGACAAGTTCGGGCGGACGAATGTACAAGAGCAAAGACCTGAAAACATGGGAAGGCCCTTATAACATCATCGACATCAAAGGATTATGGCTTGAAAAGGCTGGTTTTGCCGCTGCTGCCGAGATCCACAAAATTGGCGACTATTACTACTATGCTGGCACTTGGAGCGACCACTCCGACTTGATTCAGCAAATACCTCGCCGTTACAATGTGCCTCATAATCAGACGTATCTGCTCAGGTCGAAAAATGTTGAAGGTCCATACACGTCGTTTGCCGTTACTCCTGGCTACGACTACGAGCCGCGTGAGTGGGACTGCATCGACGGCACTCTCTATCAGGAAAACGGCAAAACTTATATGATTTTTGTTCACGAGTGGACGCAAATCATCGATGGTACAATGGATTACATTGAACTATCCGATGATCTTACACATACCGTTTCGGAATGGCCTGTAACAATGTTCCGCGCATCGGAAGCCCCGTATTGCGGCGAGATGAATGGTCTTGGTGAAGCCACTTTCGGACTCAAAATGCCCGGTTGGGTAACCGACGGCCCGCAAATGTTCCGCACACAGACTGGCAAACTCGGAATGTTGTGGTCGACTTGGGGTAAAGAGCGTTACCTGCAAGGCATCTGCTATTCTGAGTCTGGTACAATTGCTGGACCTTGGATACAGGAGCCAGAGCCGTTCCTGGCCAACAACTCAGGTCACGGAATGCTCTTCAAAACTTTTGAAGGTAAGTTGATTTACATTGTTCACCACGTTGAGAACGACGGCCCCCGCAAACCGCAGATGTGGGAAGCCGACGACAGCGGCGACAAACTCGTTTTGGGTAAGAGATATATTCCGGAATAACCTGATATATTGCTGACAGTCAATCAAAAAGCGGGATGCGGCTAGTCGCATCCCGCTTTTGTTTTGAACCACAGGTGTGAGTTGGAAATTGTTTCACACGATAAAACAATAAAGCCTTGCAAGTTATTCACCTACAAGGCTTTAATCTTTTGATTTGTGGAGAATATCGGAATCGAACCGATGACCTCTTGCATGCCATGCAAGCGCTCTAGCCAGCTGAGCTAATCCCCCAAGGCGGTGCAAAAGTATAAAATCATTCCAAACGTGCAAATTCAAATCCCAATTCGCTGAAATATTGCAGAACGCGCGGTAGGGCGAAATGAAGATTCATGCGGGCCTTCATTGAGTCGTGGAAGGTGATGATTGAGCCACCGGTGGCGTAGCGCAGCACGCACTCGTAGCACTCGTGCGGCTTCACGCGGTTGTTGTAGTCTTCGGGCATCACATCCCACAAAATCATGCGGTAGCCCTGCTGGCGAAGCGGTTCAATCTGCTTTTTGGTGAACCGTCCGTATGGCGGGCGCATCAGGTGAGAATCAACGTATTGCGATGCCAAATCAACATCGTCGATATACTCTTTGGCACTCACCTTCCACCCGTTCAGGTGGCTGTAGGTGTGGTTGCCCACGGCGTGGCCTTCGGCAAGAATGCGCTGATAGATTTCGGGATAATGGTCGACATTACGGCCAAGGCAGAAGAACGTGGCTTTGGCGTTGTATTCGGCCAGATTGTCGAGCACCCATTCGGTGATGTCGGGTGTGGGCCCGTCATCGAACGTCAGATAGAGCGTTTTTGGCGCGCCTTCAACCTTCCATTGGAATCGCGGGAAGAATCGGCGGACAAACTCTGGCGGATGGTTTATTACTCGAATCACGGTTTTTCTGATTATGATGTTGACTACAAGTTCTGTCTATTGCAAATCGCCAATCTTGCGCAGGAAACTCACAAGTTTTTCGACGGCCAGTCCGCGGTGGCTGATTTTGTTCTTCTCTTCCATCGACATTTCGGCGAAGGTCTGGTTGTAGCCGTCGGGCATGAAAATGGGGTCGTAGCCGAACCCTTCCTTGCCCGAAAAGCTGCGTGTGATGGTGCCCTTCACCACACCTTCGAAGATAAACTCGCTTTCGCCCATCTTCAGGCAGATGACGGTGCGGAACTGTGCGCGGCGGTTGTTCTCATTGGCAAGGTCGTCGAGCAGTTTGTGCATGTTTTTCACCGAGTCGCACTCGGGGCCTGCGTAGCGGGCGGTGAACACCCCGGGCTGGCCGTTGAGCGCTTCAACTTCGAGCCCAGTGTCGTCGGCAAACACGTTTTGCCCCGTGCGGTCGTACACGTAGCGGGCCTTGATGCGCGCGTTGCTCTCGAGCGTGTTGCCCGTCTCGGGAATGTCTTCTTCGATGCCGGTCTGGCTCAAATCTCTCACATCAAACAAGTCGCCAATCATCCGCGATACTTCGTCGGACTTGTGTTTGTTGTGTGTCGCAAAAATAAGTTTACGCATGGCTTGTGTGTTTATTTGCCTTTTCAGTGCTGGCGTCTTTGGAATATCTGCTTGAACCGCGCTTCGAAATTCTCTGACGGCGACAGGGCCGGCGACATGCAGAGCGTGCCGTCGGTGTCAATCAGAAAATACGACGGGTAGACCTTCACCTTGTAGCGGTCGACCACCGATTTGTCGCCCTTCACGTCGAGCAGCGTCCAGTTGTAGCCGTTGCGTTTGAAGAGTTTCTTCACGCTGTCGAAATCTTCGTCAATCGATATCGACACCACATCCATCACGGCTTTGGTCTTCTCGTTGAGCAGCTTGAGCTGTTCAAGGTCCTGCACGCAGGTGTAGTTGTCAATCGACACAAAATTGAGATAGACGTATTTTCCCCTGTACTCGTCGACGCTGCGGTAAACGCCGGCGGTGTCGGCAAGGCAGAATTCGGGTGCCATGGTGCCGGCTCTGACGGCCCTGTTCTTTATCTCGATGTTCTGCGCTATCTGCTTGTGCTGCTGTATTTTCGACGTCGATTTTATTGAGTCGAGCGCTATGAGCAGGCTGCTTGTTGTGAAATAGAAGTCATACAGCGCATCGTGAATGCCCTTGAGCAGCACCAGTTCCTGCAGTGTGTCGTTGGTTATGGCCAGGCTGTTGGCCAGCGTCTGCTTGGCCTTCATGGGGCTCTTGGCCAGAGCGATATCGGAATAGATGCGCTCGCCTTCGCGGGTGTTCATGTAAAATTTCAGGAAGTTGGTGAACATCTGGTTGAACAAATCCATGTAGGCCGGATTGTCGTAGGCCACTTCGTGCCCGTCGAAGTACTCGCGCGACATGTAGCGCCAGTCGCGCATGTAACTCACAAATTTCAGCCAGGCATACTTATACTCGCGATAGGTGCGGAAAAACTCGTTCGGAATGGTGTCGAACGACTGCTCAATCTCGTTGATGATACTGTCGACGGCTACCTGCACCGGCTTGCCGTAAACTTTCTGGTAGTTGCGTTCCGACGACAGCATGTAGTAGTTCCTTTCCAGGTACTCTTCATAGGTGTAGTCGAACATGTCGATATACATGTTTATATTGTAGCGGTCGGGATTTTTGATTCCCACCAGAAACTCTTCGGGTTCGAAATACGGGTTCAGAATGTCGCCTTTGGTTTTGGGCTGGAAGTCGGGCAGCACAATGTTGTATGTCATTGCGGTGTCGGCATACATGATTCCGCTCAACCGGCCCAGGTCGAGTGTCAGGCGGCAGGTTGCTTTTATGTCGATATCGATTCGGAAATTGCCAAGGCTGTCAACCACACCGCTGCCCACCTGTTTTTTTGTGCCCGAGATGTAGTCAGAGCACGAGTAGACGTTGATGGTCTGCCCGCGGTAGGTTGGGTTGGTCCCGAAAAGGACTGTCGTTTGGGCACCGGCAAGGGCGGGAATGCAGAAAAAGACGATTGCGAAAAAAAGTTTAAACCGCATCATTTCTGTTTTTTACGTTTGTCAAGCACTTCGGCAATATTCATTCCCCGGGGCACGAACTGGCTCACATCGCCGCCATAGTTCAGAATGTCGCGCACAATGGTTGAGTTGACCGGTGTGAGCTCGGGTGTGGTGAGCAGAAAGACGGTCTCAACGCCAGGCTGCATCAGCTGGTTCATCTGCGAAATGGCGCACTCATACTCGAAATCGGACACTGTGCGTATTCCGCGAAGCATGAACGCCGCGCCAATCTTCCGGCAGAAATCGATGGTCAGGCCGTCATAGGCCGCAACTTCAATTTTCGGTTCATTGCGGTAAACGCTCTCAATCAGCTCAATACGTTCATCGATTGTGAAGAATGCGTTTTTGGTGGTATTCTTGCCGCTGGCCACCACCACCTTGTCGAACAGGGGCAGGGCGCGTGTCACCACCGAATGGTGCCCAAGTGTGAATGGGTCGAACGAGCCCGGAAAAACCGCGATTTTCTCTGCCATAACATTAAGCAATTGCACCGCAAAAATAGTATTTTGAGTTGCAAGTTAAAAGCATAAAGTTTAAACGGCTTTCTGTTGAGAAGTCGATTTTTTGTGTGACTTGCAGGTTTGACAACACTCTCAGCCGAAAACAGCCGCCTGTTGTCCAAAAAAAATTACCTACCAAATCACTTGCGAATAAAAATGCGTTTAACTTTGCCCATTATGATTCGATTAGTGGCACTTTTAATAGCGATTACGCTGCAGATTGTGGCTGCGGTTCTGGCCATCAGGCTTGTGCGCGTCACCAAATACCGCGCGTCGTGGATTCTCATCTCGATAGGTTTCATTCTGATGGCCGTCAAGATGATAATCAAGCTTATACAGTTTATCAACGACGATTTCTCGTTCTACCTGAAGCCGGCCGACGACTGGCTGGGTGTGGTGATTTCGTTCCTGTTCACGGCCGGTGTTTTCCTGATTGGCGAGATGTTCTATTCACTGAGCCGCGCCGAGCGTGAGCACCGCCGCTCTGAACGCCGCCTGATGCGCGCTATTATTGAAACCGAAGAGCGTGAGCGCCGCCGCTTTGCCAAAGACCTTCACGACGGTCTCGGTCCGCTGCTCTCAACAGCCCGGATGTCGATGTCGGCACTGCTGCAGCATGAGCGCGACGACCACTCGAAGCAGGTGCTCGAAAATGCCAATAATGTTATCATCGAAGCCGTCGAGAGCATCAAAGAGATTTCGAACAACCTTAGCCCGCATGTGCTCACCAACTTCGGACTGGCAAGCGCCATCAGAAATTTTGTGGTCAAAGTGGGGCAGTCGAAGGCCGTCAAAATCAATTTCAGCACCGTGCTCACCGACAGCGACCGCTTCAACTCGAACATTGAAACAGTGATGTACCGCGCCACCTGCGAGCTCATCAACAACACACTGAAGCATGCCGAAGCGTCGGCCATCGACATCAGTCTCGAGAAAATCCAGCGCACCCTTGTCATCAAATACGACGACAACGGCCGCGGCTTCGACAGCGAAAAGGCTGCAAGCGAGCCGAACAGCGGCATGGGGCTGTCCAACATCGTGTCAAGGATGAACTCTATCAACGGTGTGTTTGTCTACAACAGCGCCCCCGGTGACGGATTTCACGCTATAATGAAAGTAAAAATCTGAAAATGAACGCCATACGAATCGCACTTGTCGATGATCACTCGCTTTTCCGCAATGGGCTGAAACTTCTGCTCAGCAACTCCGAGCGCTACCATGTGGTGATGGAAGCACCTGACGGCAAGGCGTTTGTCGATCAGCTGACTACAGAAAACGCGCCCGACGTGGTGCTGATGGACATCAGCATGCCTGTGATGAACGGCATTGACGCCGCCCGAGCCGCCATAAGCAAGGTGCCAGAGCTGAAAATCATTGCCCTGTCGATGTTTGGCGAAGAAGATTACTACTACGAGATGATAAACGCCGGTGCGAAAGGTTTCCTA
>JAEEGG010009868.1_pt1 | contig 21271 bp, 14 predicted proteins | sample 9134161 | NCBI WGS metagenome assembly JAEEGG01 (sample SAMN16246543, study PRJNA631951) | gut metagenome | biome: gut microbiome; feature: rumen; material: CR-attached | host: Bos | place: Iran: Karaj | collected 2018-10
GAATGCGAGGATTAGGGTGGACGGCCCCTTGGCAAAAAATGGCCGGAAAACGATGTTAATTTGTTTGTATTTTGCCGAAAGGGGCGTATAAACGGTGCTGTTTTGCAAAATTTATGCCTCGGCTCCCTTTTTTCGGCTTGTTGGGGCGGTCTTCCTTTGATTTCGCTGTTCGCGGCTTGCCGCTCTTTACTATCTTTATGGCGAAAAAGGGCTCAGGGAAATCCCCTGGGTAGCTTATTTTCGTGTTTAACTAGAAATAAAAACGAAGGATATATGGCAAATCGTGTTGTAATCGGTTCCCAATGGGGTGACGAAGGCAAGGCCAAGGTTGTTGATTTTCTGACTCTGGACGCAGACTACATCGTGCGTTTCCAGGGCGGCGCTAATGCTGGCCATACCGTAGAAGTGGGCGACAAGAAGTTCGTGTTCCACTTGATTCCCTCGGGCATCATGCACGAAGACAAAATTTGCGTAATCGGTAACGGCGTGGTGCTGGACCCGATTCAGACGCTGGATGAAATTGCTGACCTCCACACCAAGGGTATCAACCCGGAAGGCCGCCTGTTCATTGCCGACAACGCTCACGTGGTGCTCCCGTACCACTCTACTCTCGACAAGGCAAAAGAAAAGAAGGCTGGTAAGGCTGCTATCGGTACCACGGGTCGTGGCATTGGCCCTTGCTATAGCGACAAGGTGAACCGTATCGGCGTTCGCGTGGGCGACCTGATGGACGAACGCGAACTGCGCCCCCGTGTCGAAGCGATGGCCAAGGTTCACAACGAAGAATTCAAGGTGATGTACGACGTGCCCGAAATCGACCCGGAAAAGGTCATCAAGGACTACCTGGAACTCGGCCAGAAGATCAAGCCGTTCGTGCGCGACGTGAGCGCCATGCTCTATGCCGCCGTGAAGGCCGGCAAGCGCCTGGTGTTCGAAGGCGCCCAGGGCACCATCCTCGACGTGGACCAGGGTACTTACCCGTTCGTGACCTCCAGCAACACGGTCGCAGGCTATGCAAGCTGCGGCGCTGGCATTGGCCCCACGGCTATCGACCAGGTGGTCGGTGTCGTCAAGGCTTACACGACCCGCGTGGGTAACGGTCCGTTCCCGACCGAACTTTTGGACGAAACGGGCGACACGCTCCGTAAGATTGGTAACGAATATGGTGCAACCACGGGCCGTAACCGCCGCTGCGGTTGGTTCGATGCCCCGGTGGTCCGCAAGGCTGCCGTGGTGAATGGCCTTACCCACCTCGCCATTACCAAGCTCGACGTGCTCGATACGTTCGACACTATCAAGATTTGCACTCACTACGAATGCGATGGTGAAAAGATTGAAAACTTCCCGAACCAGCTTTCCAAGGTCGGCCGCTGCGTGCCGGTCTACGAAGAAATGCCGGGCTGGAAGTGCGATACCACCAAGTGCCGCAAGCTCGAAGAATTGCCGGAAAATGCTCGCAAGTACCTGAACCGCATGGCGGAACTGGTAGGCGTGAAGATCGGCATGATCTCGATTGGTGCTAAGCGCGACCAGAGCATTATCGTGGATTTGGACTAGAAATCTAACCGAAGGAGAAAGAAGAAATGGACAGCAATGTATGTGGACTCTTGAAAGGGGTTGACCTTTTCTCTGAATTGACGGAAGAACAACTTGGCTTGCTTGCCAATTTGGTTGTTGTCCAGGACTTCAACCGCGACGAAACCGTAGTGCTCGAAGGCGACTGCTCGATGAAGGCGCTGTACCTGATTGCTTCGGGGACGGTGCAGGTCTACATGACCGGCGTCGATGGTCGCGAGACGATTCTCAGTTTCTTGGAACGCGGTGACTTCTTTGGTGAAATGTCGCTCATCGACGGCGAACCGAGGTCTGCCTCGGTGCGCACCGTCACCGATGCCCAGCTGATGATTATCCACCGGGAACCCTTCTTGACCCTTATTCGCCAGACTCCGGAAATCGCCATGTCGCTCCTTTCTGAAATGAGCAAGCGACTCCGCAAGGCCAATAAGCAGATCGGTTCCCTTTCCACCATGTCGGTGAGCGGCCGCGTTGCGGGCACTCTCCTGAACCTGATGGAAGAACGCGGCATGCGTATCCATACGGACAACGGCCAGATGGTGACGGTGATTCACAACCGCCCCACTCAGCAGCAGTTGGCGGACATGTCGGGTACGACCCGCGAAACGGTGAGCCGCATTTGCTCGATGCTTGTGAAGGCAAACGCTATCGCCATGACCGGAAAGGACATTGTCATTTTCGATGAAACCGCTTTGCAGGAAAAAGCGACTAAAGGGTAGTTTTACCTACTATGGATAAAGTAAAGAATATTGCGAATAAATTGCTCGCGTGGGCCAAGACAGCGCCGATCGTAAAGGCTGTCGGCATCTGGATTGTGCTACTGATCCTGTTGGCTTTCTTTGTGGATAAACTCGTAATGCCGATTTTCTCGGGCCATTTTGCCTCTACGGGCGAGGTTCCGAATTTGGAAGGCATGAGCGAAGAAGCCGCCCAGAAGGCCTTGGACGATGCCGGTTTCAAGTACGAATGGCTCGAAGAAGGCCGTTACAGTGCACAGATTCCTGCCGGCATGGTCCTCGTGCAGATGCCTGCCGCCGGACGTACTGCGAAGCTTGGCCGTACCGTCAAGCTTACCAAGAGCTTGGGCCTGCGTGAAGTGGAAATTCCTGATCTGCGTGGTAAGAGCCAGAAGCAGGCTGCAATTTCTTTGAGCCGTGCAGGTCTTGTGCAGGGCGCAATCGTGAAAGGCGCTCACCAGAGCATTCCTCGCGGTGTCGTGATTCGCACGATTCCTGTGGCCGGCGAAAAGGTCCGCATTGGCGACACGGTGAAAGTCGTGATTTCGGCTGGCGCTACCCAGGGCAAGACTGTGCTGCCTGACTTTAGTGGCGAACAGATCGACAACGTTTACATTAAGGTTGAGACTCTCGGCTTCAAGGTCGGAAAAGTCAAGCGCAAGAAAGACGAAGAAGGTCGTGCTCCTGGTACGGTGATCGAGACTTCGCCGAAGCATGGCGATTACTTGCCGCCCGATACCAAGATTAACTTCGTGATTGCGGATTAAAAAGCTCATGAGGGCATTGCTACTTTCACTTTCTCTGATAGCGACTCTCTTTACGATGTCGCTTTCGCTCGGAGCGTGCGCTTCGTCGAAAAAAGGGAGTGCCCTGACCGCTGCTGATTCTGCAGCTATCGCGGCTGCAGTCAATGCAAAAATCGATTCCATCAAGTTCGCCGAAGAGCAGGCTTACGCGCCGAACGTAGACGCGGCCCATGAATCGTTTATTCGCGCCCAGGAAATGGAACTCCGCGGCGAAAAGGCCTTGGCGAATGTGTTCTGGCAGCATGCTGCAGAATCGGACACCAAGAACCGCTTTTTGGCATTCAAGCTTGCTGAAATCATGATGGCCCGCGGCGCCGATTCCGCCGCCTTGGTACAGGCCCAGCATGCGCAGACTTTGAAGGGCCGCGCAACGGCTTCGCAGTTGGGAATTCTTGCCCACCTGTACGTGAAAGACGGCCGCGCCGATTCGGCCCGCAAGTATTTTAATGAGGCTCTAGATTCTTCGCGCTACCAGGACATGACGCTCCTGTACGATTACAGCTTGTTCCTGGAAGCGGTTCAAGACGCCAAGGAATTGGTTCGCGTTTATGACTTGCTCTTGCCGCAGGTGAATTACATGCCCTCGCTGTTCCAGCGCCAGCTAAAGCTTTTGCTTGACTTGGGCAAGGACTCCGCCGTCGTGGAACTCTTTGAAAAGGGCCACGAGGCGACCGGCGACAAGAAAATGCTTTTGCAGATGGTGCAAGGGCTTGTGTTCCAGAAGCGCATGAAAGAAGCGCAGGCGATTGTAGATACGCTGACGGAATCGACCGAAGATGACGAGTCGATGGTCGTGCTCTTGATGAGCTCGCTTGCCGAAAGCAACAAGCGCGATTCCGCTTATGCCCTGCTCAAGAAAAAGTATTCGGTGGACATGGTGCGTACTCCGCTCCTTGCGAATTTCTTGGGCCAGTACGAAAACGTGTACGGAGACTATGATAGCGCCAAGGTGCATTTGAAGTATGCCGCAGAGAATATTGCGGAACAGCGCATTTATGTGACGGGTGCCTACCACACGCTTTCGGCCATTGCCTTTAAGGAGAAGAAGCCTAAAGACGCCGTGCGCTATGCCGAAAAGGCGGATTCTGCCGCCATGGGTGGCGACAAGGCCTCGCTTGCGTTGACTTATGGTACCGCCGGAATGTACAGCAAGGCTTACAAGATGCTTGACTCGGTGATTGCCGTGTGGGACAAGTGGACCCCGATGGAAGGAATCGCTGACTCTGCCTCGATGATGCGCATGAAGATGGACGTCGAACGCAACAGGCGCCAGTTCCGTAACGTGTACGCCCGCCTTTTGAGCGCCGAAGCCCAGGAAATCTGGCAGAAGGATATCGGAGATTCTGCAAGGATCAAGAAATCGATGGCTTTGCGTGAGCGCGCCGATGAATTCTACAAGGATCTTGCCTCGAGGGATTCTTCGGACTTGCAGACCCGCGTGCTGCGCGCCATGAACCTGGAACGTATGGAACGCTACGACGAGGCGTTTGCCATATTCGAGTACGTGCTTCGCTTTGAAAAAACTTCGATTGACCGCGCCGAAGTCTTGAATTACTACGGCTACACGCTGATTGACTTGAACCGCAGCCCCGAAGAACTGGACAAGGGAATTGCCATGGTGGACAAGGCCCTGTTGATGGAACAGGGTGGCGAACCTTCTGAAGCATACCTTGATTCGAGAGCCTGGGGATTTTACCGCAAGGGAAAATTCGAAGATGCGCTCACGGTGATGAAACTCATCAAGAGCCCGCATTTTGATGACGACTATGTCTACTGGGAACACATGGCTGCCATTTATGAAGCGCTTGGCATGAAGACCGAAACCAAGGCCGCTTACAAGAAATTGAAAAAGTTGCAGCCGCGTCACCCTGCCGTGAAGAAATACTATAGCGGGAAAAAGTAGAAAGGATTTTGCGTGAGCAAAATCGAATCCGTGTGGCAATAAATGCGCTTGTCTTTTTTGAAACTGTTAGGCTTGTTTGCGATGTGCGTTCTTGTCGGATGCGCGGGTAAAAAGCCCGTGGTGGAGCCTGCCGCTATGGCCGATAGCAATGCGACTGTCGAGGCTCCGCGTGATAGCTTGCGCGCCAAGTTCTTGCTCACGATTGTTCAGCAAGATACGGCGACAGGAAATGCCACGACGCAGGAACTGGATGCCGTGATATTCTCGGTGCCGGGTAAGCGTTACCGTATGGAACTCACGGGCCCGCTGGGAATCGGGGTGGCCTCGCTCCTGTGGCAAGAAGAAGGCTGGCAGATGACTTTCCCGACGGAAAAGCTTTACATGAAGGGTGTGGGCTACATGGTCGGACTCTTGAACAACGATGCACTCCCGATGGTGCATATTCACCAGGTGGCCGACATTTTTGACGGGCGCCTGTTGCCCGAAGGCTACGAAGAAATCGCCCCGCCCGAAGATTCGACACGAGTGGAAGGCGTAATCTATGCCCGCGAAAAGATGGGGAGGGCCTTCCGTTTTGCAAAAGAGGGCGAACATGTCGCCTGGATTTCGCGCATGGGTCGCGGCGGCAAGACCGAAACGATCCATTTTAATGATTTCAAGGAATTCGAGGGTGTAGAAACGCCGTCAAATATTATATTTGAATTAGACGGCGAGAAATTCCTTGAAATAAAAATCAAGAAGATTGCTCGCAACAAATCGTTCAGTTCAGGAACCTGGCGCTTGAATATCCCCAAGAGTTTCAAGCGGGTCGGGGACTAAATTTCTCAATTAAGAAGGGGGGATGATGAACAGAATATTTTTATTAAGCGCGTTGACCGCCTTGTTTGTGGCGTGCTCTGAAGATTCTGTCTCGGGCAATGGCGATAACTCTAGCGAAAAGGCTGAAAGCTCCAGCAGCGTAGAGGAATCGTCGAGTTCGCTCGTTAAGTCAAGCTCTTCTGCAAAGAAGGCTCAGTCCAGTTCCTCGGAAAAGTCCTCTAAATCGAGTTCTTCAGAAGAATCGAAGAGTTCCAGTTCCTCAAAAACAAATTCCAGCTCTTCCGGAAAAACAACCGCTACGAGCTCTTCTCAAAATGTTCAGTCCAGCTCTTCTGCAGGATTGCTGAGTTCCAGTTCGGTACCTCAGTCCAGTTCGTCCGTGTTTGTGTGCAGCCAAAAATGGCCCTGCAGTATTTTGACTGAAGAATGCGACGCCTCTAAGATTGGTAATACGACGTTTTATCCGGATGGAAATAAAAAATTTTATTATGTGTGTGATTCGACGGGTTGGGTTGAAGCCACTTATGTAGAATATGACGTTTCCGGAAGGAAGTGCAAGGCTGATGGAGACACGCTTTGGGGCCATGTGGACAACTATCTCCATACGGATTCGTTAAATCCGTATAGGGATTTGTATGTTTGCAGAAATGGGGAACTCTACAACGATAATAGCAAGAGGTATTTTTCCAAGGAATGCAATGCCGCCAGAGAAAATGAGGAGCTGAAGAAAAAATACGTCACTTATGTTTGTAAGGGCGGCTACTGGAATCGTAAAAGTCAACATACCGGTACAATGACCGATAGCCGTGACGGACGTGAATACAGAACTGTCGGTATCGGCGACCATTTATGGATGCAAGAAGATTTGCAATATAAAGAGAATACTCTTTATTCGTGGTATACGGCGACGGGTAATGGCAGTAATAATGGCGAAATAAGCGCCATGATTCGGGGCGTGTGTCCGGAAGGATGGCATTTGCCTACCTACTGGGATAGACAAGAACTCTCTGCATATGGCGGGTATGATGAATGCCTTGTCGGAAAAACGGGTTGGTCTGCTGATTCGATACGTTATTTTAAAGGCACGGATTGCTTGAATATGGAATTTTTGCCTAGAGACATCAGCAAACTCAAAAGTAAAGATGAAGGCCATGTGACGGGGATGTGGTATGCCGAGGCCAGTTCCAGTTATGCGTATGCCTTGATTATTGAAAATGCAATTTATAGCGATGGAGCATCGGTGTCGTTTAGCACATACGCCTCTCGCAGCAAGTCGGATAGGCTGGTTGTTCGGTGTGTTATGGAAGAACCCGGCGATCGAAGCTACAAATCTACGTCTGAAGCCCCGTACTACGAGAAATCGCGATAGACGGGAAAGCTCTATTTTATAAATTGTGAGTAGAAGCAATAAGAGAGGGGTGTATGAAAAAAATCTTGTGGCTTTTTGCCTTGATGGCGCTGTTGGCTGCGTGCTCGGCAAGTGACTCGACATCGGGAAACGACGATCAGTCTGTCGCGGAAGAATCTTCCTCGAGCGTATCAAAAAATGATTCGGATGATGACGATATAAGCAGCGAGTCTTCGAAAGACAAGTCTTCGAGTTCTAGCAAAAAGGCGAAAAGCTCCAGCAGTGCAAAGGAATCTAAATCCAGCTCTTCTTCTGTTGCGGCCAAGGAGTCGTCTTCATCGAAGGGAGTGTCCTCTAGTTCAGAAGACCTGTCCAGTTCCAGCGAGGAAGCGCCGTCGTCTTCGTCAATAGCTTCTAGCTCGTCACGTTTTAATTGCCAGAGGGATTATTATTGCGCTTCGATTGCTGAAAAATGCGATGAAGATATGCTGGATTCCTTTAAGATTGTGACTAAGTCCGAAACTAGGTATTATCATTGCGATACCAATGGATGGCAGTATCTTACTCACGCGGAATATGATACCTTCGGGAAAAAATGTGAGGCCGATGGCGATACGCTTTGGAGCAACCATGTTTTTAAGCATGAAGATGATTCGTTGAATACGGGCAGAACCCTTTACATTTGTAGGGAAGGCAAGCCTGAACAAGTTATTAATTACTTGAAACATATTTATTTCGAGTGTAACGAAAAGAACCAAAACAGAGTAGTTCAGAAAAAGTATTCCTCGTTTATTTGCCAAGGCAATGCTTGGAGCCTGCTTGACCAGGAAACGGGAACGATGGTGGATCCGCGCGATGGAAAGGAATACCGTACGGTGGGCATCGGGAATCACTTGTGGATGCAAGAGGAACTGCGGTATAATCAGAATCCGAGTACTAATGTGACTTATACCTGGAGCACTGCGATGGGCGGCATTCCGGCTGCTGTGAAAGAGGGGGCAATCCTGAATACCTATGTTCAGGGGGTATGCCCGGATGGCTGGCGTGTAGCGTCTCACTCTGATTTGATTGAACTTTCCAGCTACTTTAAAGCGATGAGCGCGTGGGTGTCTAATTTTGAGCAGCAGTGCTATATTGGGAAGGAAAATTGGTCCCGTCCTGGATCGCAATATGACCATTATGAAGGGACGGATTGTATGAACACGATGTTTTTCCCTGCAGATATAAGTGTCAGCGGCACAAAGTTGAAGGAGTCTGATAAAGGCCACTTGACGGGAATGTGGGTTTCTTGGGGGCGAGAGTATAAGGGTGAAGCGTTATTGATTAGTAATGCGCGGTTTACGGGCGGAACGACGGTCCCTTTTAAGGAATACGGCAATTACAGCATGTCGTCTGCATTTACGGTCCGCTGCGTCAAAAACGAAGACGGGGAATACGCCTATAAAACCGCTTTGCAGGCGCCGACGTATACCGTATCCAGGTAGTGTTTTTTTGTAAATTAGGGGTATGAAGTTGAATGCTAAGATTTTTGCATTGGTTTTTGGGCTATTCTCTTTAGCGCCGACGTTTGCGGCTGATACGCTGCAGGTGTTTGCCATTCGTGTGGAATTTGCCGAAGAAAAGACAGATAACAGCCTGACGACAGGAACGGGCCTTTTTGATTCGGACAAGGCGAAGAAAGATGCCTATAGCCTGGACCCGCAGGGGGTTCGAAACAGCGCTCCTTACTGGAGAAAGCATTTTGAATTTGCCAACGCCTACTTTAACAAGGCGAGTAACGGCAATGTGGTGATCGATGCGCATATTTACCCGAAGGAATCGAGCGCCTACAAGCTGAAAAAGCAGATTATCGATTATAACCGCACGAGTAAGATGAAAGGCGAAAAGACCGCGGAATTCGACGATGCCCGCAGCCGCGACTACTTGCAGTTTATTTATGACGCCGTAATGGCAGCGCACGAATCGGGCGATTCCCCGTTCAAGGAACCGCTTTCGAAAAACCCGAATACCAAGCGTGCCTACATGATTATCCATGCGGGCGCAAGCCGCCTGGTTGATGGCGGTAGCATGGGAACGCGCGGCGCCGATACGCCGGGCGACTTTATGGATGTGTACATTGACAAGTCCGCCTGGCAGTACTTGCCGGATTCGATCAAGAATGCGGCATTCCATAAGGAAGGCAAGAAGGCGAATGGCAAGGATTCGCTGGTGGCCGAGGGCCTGATTTTGAAGGGTGCTGCCATCGATACGCTGAAATCGATTATGGTCACGAGCGAAACCGCGTCGCAAGACGGCCTGAACTGGGGCGTGAACGGAATCATCGTGAACCAGATCGCGCGCGAACTGGGGCTCCCGAATACCTACGATGTGGTGAAGGGCATTAGCCGCTTGGGTTATTACGATGTGATGGACTTTGCGGGCTACAACGCGGGCAATGGATTCTTGCCTTCGCTGCCGGCGGCATGGGAACGCGCCTACATGGGCTGGACTCCGGTAAAAGAAGTGCGCCCGGTGGCGGGTAAGCCTGTGACAGTCGAAATTTCGGCGGCTGGAACGGGAAGCGGAACTGAAATCGTGAAGGTTCCGCTAAGCGCAAGCGAATACTTGCTGATTGAAAACCGTCAGCGCAGCTGGAATAAAGAAGGCGAAGTCAGCGTGTCGTTGAGTGGTGCGGGCGAAAGCTCCGATACGACAATCAAGACAGTGCCTGTAGACAGCTTGCATCTGGTTTTTGAAGATAGCGTGGATTGTGCGAAAAAGTGCAAGGCCAACAAGAAAAAGGCGAAGGGCGTTATCGTCGACATTAGCAGCTACGATGCGGGCCTCCCGGCGAGCGGCATTGTGGTGTGGCGCGTGAATGACTGGTACTTGCGTGAAACCTTGGAATACGGCATTGCGAACTTCTGGGGTGGCGATACCTTGCGCGACCATCAGTTCGGCATTGCGATGGTGGAAGCCGACGGCATTTTGAGTATTGGCAAGACGTTCAAGAACGCCCTTGGCGAAGATACTTACGATTACGGCTCGGGTACGGACTTGTTGCCGCATTTACGCAAGCCGGGCAAGGATTCCAAGCAAAAGTTCGATACGGTCAAGACGATTGGTTCTACCGGTTATGCGAACACCATGACAACCCAGGGCGGCTATACCGGAATCAAGATTGCGGTGAATGTGCCGAAGGGGGCCCGTGTTGAAAAGACCTCTAATTCGTTCATGGGCGATAGCGTGGTGAACTTTGGCGCGCAAAAGATTAGCGTGACCATTAGCATTGACGACGGAAGCATCGATGGTGCCGAATTCCCGCGTAACATTGGTCTTGCCTCTGTCGTGCGTGGCGCCGTGTTTGTAGACGATCCTGAAAAAGACGGCGAAAAGCTCTTGGTCGTAGGCGCCATGGATGGAACGCTCCAAGTGTTCAATGCGATGGGCGACACTTTGTTCCCGGCGGATACCGCGATTGTGCAGAAGACCTTGAACCGCAATGGCTCTGAACGTGAAGTGCCGCTGTATCGTGTGGGGGCAAGTTACGGAGCGCTGGTGGGCATGGCAAGCGACGGCAAGGACGTGTATAGCTTGCATACGAATAAGTTTGTGAAGACGAGTTTTGTGGGAGGGCTCCCGACGCAAGAAGCGATTGCGATTGATTCTGCTTTGACTGGCCCCGTCATTGTTGACGGAAACATTTACTATACGACGGTGAAAGGCTCCTTTACCTATAATATGAAAGAAGGTAAAGTAATGGCCCAAGGTGACGATGGTGCTGGTCGCAACACGGATATTACCGATATGGCATACTGTGGAACCGAAGACGGCAAGCCCGCATTTGCTTATTATGTGGCTTCGGAAGGCTCTGCATATTTGCATGGTGTCGAAGTGAAGTTGAATGGCCGCGGCAATGAAAAATACCGCCTTGCTTGCACCGATTTGAATCGAGATGGCAAGGAAGAAATGATTGCGGTTGGTAGTCGCGGAACGGTTGCTGTTTCCACTGCATCAAATAAAAAGACGGACTTGAAATGGACCAAGTCCTACAAGCGCGGCGCCGCCGGTACGAGCGGCTTGAAGGACGAAACCTCCGGCATCGCTATTGGCGATATCAATGGCGACGGCTATCCTGAAATCGTGTTCCTGGGCGATAACTTGGTGTACGCTCTCGACCGTTCAGGCCTTCCGATTGCGGGGTTCCCGGTAACGATTAGCCGCGGCGCACCTGTTTACGGATTCTTTAGCGACCCGATTCTGGTGGACGTCAATGGCGACGATACGCCTGAAATCCTGGTGCCGAGCAGCGATGGTCTGGTGTATGCGTTTACAGGCAAGGGCAAGCAGGTGACGGATGGCTTCCCGCTGGCGGCTGGTAGCTACGAAGACATGGATTCGACAAGCGTGATTCAGCCGATGAGCATCTTTGTGGCGAATGCCGTGTCTGACAAGAAATCGAAGGGACCGGAACTTTATGCATTGCATCGCGACGGTGTGACCGCTTTCCGCCTGCGCAAGGCCTCTAGCGATGCCGCAGAATCGGATGCCGCATGGACGCTCCCCGCTGGCGGTAACGAACGTACGGGTTACTTTGATGCCTCCAAGCTTGCTGACGTAAAGAAGGTTTCTTCGAAGGATGAAATTTCGGAATTCTTCATGTTCCCGAACCCGGTTCGTGGCGGCAAGGCGAAGGCCCGCTTTGAAGTGGGTGCGGATGCAAAGAATGCGACCATTGAACTCTACGATATTACGGGTCTTTGCGTATTCAAGGCCAAGATGAGCGATGTGAAGCAAGGTCGCAATCAGTTTGAAAACCTCGATTTGAAGGACTTGGGTTCCGATGTCTATACCGCTCGTCTCAAGGTAAAATTTGAAAGCGGCAAGACCAAGCAGAAACTCTACCGCGTAGGAGTGGTGAAGTAATGTCTAGAATGGGGCTCCTGTTGGCCGGTATGGCTGTGTTTTCCCTAGTCGCCTGTACGGCGAATGGGGATTCCGCCGATGCATCGCCCACGTACCATCGTGGCGGAAATGCGAGTGCAGACAAGAGTTCCGACAGCAAGGCGACTTCTAGTTCTTCGACGGATTCGGATTCTTCGGATTATTCGATTCAAGATTTGGTTGAAATGGTGAGCGTTCCCGCCGTTGCGTATTCTCGCGGGACGGTCGAATATCGGGTGGATGCATTTGCAATCGGTAAAACCGAGGTGACTCAAGGCCTGTATCGCAAAGTCATGGGTGCCATTTCTAAAGATGACGACTTGGGCGACGATTTTCCGGTTTTCAATGTGAGCTGGTACGATGCAGCTCTCTTTTGCAATGCGCTGTCTAAAAAGGCGGGGCTGGATACGGCTTACGTTTACGAGTCGGTCAATGATGGTGGTGAATTGATTAATTTGTCTATAAACTACGCTGCGACGACTGTACGACTCCCGACTGAAATGGAATGGGAAATTGCAACTCGCGCGGGTACTTCGACCACCTACTACTGGGATACCGATGTGGCCTCGAAATATGCGTATTACGCACAAGATAAGGGACCTGTGGCGGTCGCCGGCTTTACTCCGAATGCGCTCGGCCTTTACGATATGGCGGGCAATGTCGCCGAATGGGTGAACGATTGGTACAGCGCGTATCCGACTGTTTCTCAGGATAACTATACAGGCCCTGTTGAGGGTAAGTACAAGGGAATTCGTGGCGGCGGGTGGTCCGATAAGGCGCCTGCGCTTGCTTCTGCCGAACGCGACAAGAAAGACCCCAAGTACCATAGTCAGATGGTCGGTTTTAGGGTTGTCTATTCCAAGGGATTTTAGGCGTTTTAAAAGCCTGTCTAAAACTTAAATTGCTAAATTGTGAACCATGAAGAAGTTGAAAACCGTGGTTCTACCTGTTGCAAGAATGGCAATGCCGTTGCTTGCTGTTTTTGCACTGATGGCTTGTGAAGAGGAAAAGTCCGAGCCCCTGCCGGATCTTCCGCCGATTGAAATCCCGAAGGATGTTCCGGGGCTTTATTCCGGTAGCCTGCCGTGCGATGACTGCACCAGCCGTATGGTGCGCATGACGCTTGGCGAGGATAGCTCTGTCGAAGCAATCCAGCTGGTTTTGAAGGACACGATGGAAACGGATTCCCTGAAGGGAACATATTCCATTACCGACAGTACAATCAAGGTGACGCTCGCTGGCGATAAGGGCCATTGGAACTTTAAGCGTGCCAAGTTCGGTAATTTGCAGTACATGACGGCGGCCGGTACCGTGTACGAAGATAAAGACGGCATGAAATCTGAATTGATCCGCATTTTCAAGGTCAAGCCGAAGACGATTGCGAAAGATACTGCAAAGGATGCCGCTAAGGATACTGCCAATGTGACCGCCAATGATTCTGTTGCCGCGGACACGGTTAAGAAGGAAGAACAGCCCAAGGAGTAATATGCAGTGTACTGCACTTGTCATTGATGACGAACCGCTTGCCCGCAAGCGCATGATTTCGCTTTTGGAACCTTATGCCTCTGAGATTGAAATTTTGGGAGAGGCTGGTTCTGGTGCACAGGCCGTCAAGATGATTCACGAAATGATTCCTGACGTGGTGTTTCTGGATATCCAGATGCCCGATATGGATGCGTTTGAAGTTCTGCATTCTTTGCAGGGCGACGATGTGCCGCTCGTGATATTCACGACGGCGTTCGATAATTTTGCCCTGAAGGCTTTTGAAGAAAATACGGTGGATTACCTTTTGAAGCCGGTGGTGCCCGAACGCTTGGCTGCCGCCATCGAAAAGTTGCGCAAGGCGATTCCGCAGGTGGACGACACGACGATTCCCTCTGACTTGAACTGGGAAAAGTTACGTAACTTGGTGGACATGAGTGGCCTTTACTTGCAACGCTTGCAGGTAAAGGTGGGCGACCGCATTGTATTTGTGAATATTGACGAAGTGATTCGTTTCCACAGCGAAGAAAAGTACACGACTGTCTATACCGTGAATGGACAGTACGTGATTGACACGCCGCTTGTGGAGCTTGAAAAGAAGCTGGACCCGAAGCACTTTACGCGTGTGCACCGTTCGCATATTGTGGCAATCGATTACATTGCCGAATGCCGCAAAGGCGATGCGGGCCGCATGGTGATGATATTGAGAGACAAGGCTCAAACCCAGCTGGTGGTGAGCCGCTCGCTCGTCAAGAAAATCCGTAACCTCTAATTGTTTATTCCGATGGAAAATAAGAAAGAACCGTTTTCGTGGAAAAAGTTTGCGAAGGGCCTGCTCCGGGAAATCATCGTCCCGGTGGCGCTCGCCTTGATTGTAATTCAGTATGTGATTCAGGCTTTCCAGATTCCTAGCGGATCGATGGAAGACACGTTGCATACGGGCGACTTTTTGCTGGGCCTCAAGTTTACTTACGGCTCTCCGATTCCGTTTAGCAACCAGAAATTCCCGGGCTACGCATACCCTGCCAAGGGCGACGTGGTAATCTTCCGTTACCCGGGCGAGCCGGAATACCCCGATGGCAATCCGCAGCGCTATACGCACTTGTTCAATGCGCTCATGTTCGGAAACTTTTATTGGGATCACGAACCGAAGGCGGGCCAGCCGCACCTGATCCACTACGCTGACGGTCCGAAGGACTACATTAAGCGTTGCGTGGCGGTGAGCGGCGATACGGTCGCTGTCCATAAGGGTCGTCTTTTCGTGAATGGCAAGATGCAGGACACTTTGCCCGGTCGCGGCAAGTACACGGCTTCTGCCCGTACGTTCTCTCCGCGCGATGAACGCGATGAATTCGTGGTGCCCTCTGTGGGCGATACGTTCACGGTAGAATCGATGCCGCTCGAAAAACTGTGGTGGCTGCGTTCGCTGGTGGCTCAAGAAAATCCCGATGAAACGGTGAAACTTGATATTTCCCTGTGGAAGGATTCTGTCGAAATCAACAATTACGATTTCGAGGAATTCAAGATCCCGGTGGAAAATGATCGCGGCCTTGCGCTGAATGAACTTTTCCGCAGGAACCGCATGGTGCTGCAGCAGCGCCTGACCCAGGGCGATACGGTATCGGGCGTGATGTCCTTTGCATACTTCAGGGAACTGTCGCGCATGACGTACTTGCCCATGATTGACCCGAATATCCAGGGCGGATTCACTCGCCCGGTGAGCTATATGGCATTTGAAGGTTCCCTGTTGCGAGACCTCGAAGGCAACGTGGCCTTGCTGAACCAGGCCGAAGAAGATAACGCCGGAACGGTGGAATTGGTCGATGTCGATGCTCCGCAAGATGGCGCTAAGACGGTGGAAGGCGTTGCCGGCGATACGCTTGATGCTCCGGCAAAGGCAAAGTTCGAAATCCGCCGCAAGCTGCTCGTGGGCGGCAAGCCCGTTGAAAGCTACGTGGTCAAGACGCCGCAGTTCTTTATGATGGGTGACAACCGCGACAATTCTGCCGACAGCCGCTATTGGGGCTTCGTGTCGCTCCGCAACATCCGTGCCAAGGCATTCGTGATTTACTTCTCGTTCGAAAACGACGACGAAGCGTTCGCCTTGAAGAATCCGTTTACTTGGTGGCGTCTGCCGTTTAGAATCCGCTGGGGTCGTCTCGGCAAGATTATCCAGATGATTGACTAATGCGTTCGTTGTTGAAAAAATACGGTGCCGCTTTGGCGGCTTTGTGTACGACGGTATTCCTGTCGTGCGCAACGCAGGTGGCGCCAAGCGGTGGTCCCGAAGATAAACTTCCTCCGCGCATTGCGGGCGTTTATCCGGCCCCGAATACGACGAATCACCCTAACGAGCTCATGATCAAGCTCGAATTCGATGAATGGATCAATGCGTCGATTCCGCGTAGCGCTGTTTCCATTTCGCCTCCAATTGACAAGAAGTTGCGCTTTGAAGTGAGCGGCAAGACGCTCGTGCTCACTTCGCGTGCGGTGCTCGATACCGGGACGACTTACACCGTGACCTTTGCGGGTGGCATCAAGGACTTGCATGGCAATGCCTTGGCAAAGCCCTTCCACGTGGTGTTCTCGACAGGCTCGATTATCGATTCGTTGACGCTCTCGGGCCGAGTGCTTGTGGACCAGGCCATGGCCCGCAAAAAGGAATACCCGAGTATCGGCTTGTTCTTGATGGGCGAGGAACGCGAATCCAAGCATTACCTGGACAAGTACCGCGATACGACAACGAAGGAACTGAGCAAGGATCCGATGCTGTTGAAGGAACCGCCGCTGTACGTGACGCGCGCAGACAGTGCCGGCCATTTTACGCTCACGGGGCTTAAGGCGGGCCATTACCGCGTCGTCGCCTTTATGGACGGTAACGGCAACCAGAAAATCGAACTTTCGACAGAACAGGTGGGCCTTTGGACGGGCGACTTGGAATTGACCGCCGAGACGAAGGATACCTTGTGGCTTGCTATTGCCGACATGGATACGACCAAGCTCGAACTTTCTTCGGTGACGCAGCCGTACGCTAACGTGCTCGAGGCGACCTTTACGCGCAACGTGTACTTCGATTCCGCTTTTACGGATACCTCGAATTGCTACTTGGAATCTCCTGAAAAGAAGAAACTCTATCCGAAGCTGGTTTATCTGGGCTCAAGTACCAATAGGCCGCAGTTCTATTTTGACCCTGCACCGAAAAAGGAAGTGCTTTACAAGTTCATTTGCTCGGTGGCGAAGGATTCCCTGTTCCGCACGCTCGATACGCTCCGCAACGAAGTGGAGTGGGAGTGGAAGAAGATGGAAGGCGATACGCTTCCGCCGAAGGTGGCTGGCGTGAGGGCGAATTCCAAGGCGAAGACTTTGTTCCCGGACGATTCGCTGGTGGTGTTCTTTGACAAGCCCAAGCTCGATTCCTTGGAACAGACGTTCTATATCGCGATCAACAAGGATACGACTCAAGTTCAGGTGAAACAGATGGACCCGGTGCGTTTTGCGGTTGAAAAGCCTGCGCCGTGGGGCACCGATATTTCGGTGAATTTCCTGATGGGCTATATGGATACGACTCTTGCCGCTGCCGACAGCAACGGAAAGCGCGATACGGTGGTAGAACTCAAGTACCAGCGCTTGCAAAAGTTTGAAACGGTGAGCAAGCTTAAACTTGCCAAGTTGAATGGTAAGATTCCGGGTGCTTCTGCGAAGACGGTGGTACGCTTGCTTTCGGCAGAAACCAGGAACTACTATTTTGAAAACTGCAAGGCCGACGGAAGCTTTAGCTTTGGCGACCTGGTGGAAGGTGCTTACCTGATGGATTATTACTTGCCCGAAGAAGGCAAGATGTTGCCGGATGGCGGTTCGGTGGACCCGCTCCGTTATGGTTCTCCGTGGCGAGCCATTAACGATACGCTGAAAGTCAAGAATGGTGAAAATGTGTTGGACAGCTTGACGGAAGTGGTGCCCGCGCTTTAGCGATGACGGCAAAAAGTTTTTAAGAGGATTCAAATGGAAATGAAATCATTCGTTGCAATTGACCTGGAAACGACGGGCCTCGATTTTGAAAAAGACGAAATCATCGAGGTGGCGCTGGTGCGCTTTGAAAACGGAGTAGAAGGCGAATCGGTCGATTACTTGGTCAAGCCGACGAGTGTGACGCTCCGCCCTTTTATCGAAAGCCTTACGGGTATTAGCAACGCCGACCTTGAAAATGCGGAACCCTTTGCGGCTGTCGCCCAGAAGATTTATTCGTTCATTGGGGACTTGCCGATTGTGGCGCACAATGCGATGTTTGATTCCAAGTTCCTGAAGCAGACTTTTGCCAAGGTGGGCATTTCGTTCGACAATCACCCGGTTTGGGATTCGCTCACGGTTTCGCGCATTGCCTACCAGAATGTGCCGAATCACCGCCTGGACACCCTGGTGCAGGAATTGGGCATCGAGCGGAGCCGCGCGCACCGCGCCTTGCCGGATGCCATTGCGTGTGGCGAGCTCTTTGTGATGGCGCTTGAAAAGATTGCCAGTGCGGACCCGTGGCTTGTGAATGCCCTTTCGAAGGTGGCCAGGGGTTCGGACTGGTCGCTGGTCTGGAACGAATCGGAAGGGGCTTGCGAACTTCCGCAGTACAGGCTTCCGGATGTCCCGCTTGAAGATGCGCCGGCCAAGGAACGCGCCCCGCGTGTCAGTGAATTCTTTAAGGAAGGCGGACTGCTTTCGACGAAGGTGGAAAATTTCCAGATCCGCCACAACCAGCAGGATTACGCCTCGGTGGTGGAACGCAACATGCATAAGGGCGGCCTTTGCGTGCTTGAAGCCCCGACCGGTTCGGGCAAGTCGCTTGCCTACCTGGTGTCTGCCGCCTGCAAGGCTGTGTCGGGCGAGCGCGTGGTGATAAGCACCGCGACCCGGGCGCTGCAGGAACAGCTTTCTAGCAAAGATATTCCGATGGTTGCAAGCCTGTTTGACGGCAAACTCAAATCGGCCGTACTCAAGGGCCGTGAAAATTACCTTTGCCTTCGCAAGTTCGAAGAAATCTTGAAGGCCCCGCAGAGCCTGTTGCTGCACGACGAACGCGATTCCTTCATGGCGATTGTGCCGTGGGTGTTTATGACCGAAACGGGCGACGTGAACGAATGCAATTCCTTTAGCCAGGGCCGCAATCGCGTGCTTTGGTCCAAACTTGCAAGCTCTGCTAAGTCTTGCCTCGGCGAAAAGTGCCCGCATTACGGCAAGTGCCCGGCATTAGCCGCCAAGCGCCGCGCCATGAATTCCAACTTGGTGCTGGTAAACCATTCGCTGTTCCTTGCCGACATGGGCCTCGATTTTGCCCTGCTCCCGCTTTATGAACACATCGTGTTCGATGAAGCCCATAGACTTCCGCAGGTGAGCCGTCAGGCATTTGGCCGTACCATTTCTTTCTTTGCGCTCAGGAACATCATCAAGACTCTCGTTCCGTCGAAGGGCCACGAAAATGAAAATCGCGATGGCCTGTTGGCTGAAATCGAGCGCCGCCTTCCTGTCGAAGAAACGGAAATCCGCGCACTCTGCGTCAACCTTTCGGAATCGCTTTCTGAAACCGAAAAGGCTCTGCACCGATTCTTCATGAAGATTGGCAAGAAACTCGCGAAGCAGAAAAACACCCGCAACGGCTTTACCTACACTTCGGGCATTTTGGCTGAATACGAAGCTGACCCCAGCGCCTTCATTGAACAGGGTCTCAATGCAATCAAGCTTGCTGATACGTTGGCCGCCTCGGTGCGTGCGCAGCAGGCTCTTTCGGGCTTGTTGAGCGATGTGGGCGGTCGCATGACCGAACTTTCTCGCTTCTTGCAGGACTTTGAATTCATTACCAAGGCGGGCCGCGAAGATTGGGCCTTCTATATGGAAGAACCTTTCAACCCGCACACCATCAAGTTGCATGCAAGCCCGCTCGATGCAAGCTCCACCTGGAAAGAAAAATTCTATCCGTGGATCAAGTCTGCCACATTTACCTCGGCGACGCTTTCGGTTCAGGGCGACTTGACTTACTTTGTGCAAAAGATGGGCATGGACGCTCCGGGCGGAAAGAAGTCCCCGTTCTTGCGCGTGTATAACGAATCTGCAAAGAGTGACGAAAACCGCTCGGTGATAGTCGCGAAGTTCTTGCCCAAGCCCTCGGCTCCGGAATACAACGATGCCGTGAACGATACGCTTGCGCATATTTTGCCCGAAGTCGAAGAAAATACGATGGTCCTCTTTACCAGTGTGTCTGCCATGATGAAGGCGCAGGCGGCCCTCGCTCCGCTCTTTGCCGAAAAGGGCAAGCTGCTCTTGTGCCAGCATGTAGACGGCGCCCTGGATGGCCTTGTGGCGATGTTCCGCAAGTCTCGCGGTGCATGCCTGCTCGGCTGCCAGAGCTTGTGGGAAGGCGTAGATTTTCCGGGCGACGCTTTAAAGCTGCTTGTGATTCCGAAGCTCCCGTTCCCGAACCCGGTGGATCCGCTGGTTGCTGGAATTACCAACAAGATGAAGGCCGAAGGCAAGAATGCGTTCAAGGAATTCTTTGTCCCCGAAGCATTCATGGAATTGCGTCAGGGTCTTGGCCGTTTGATTCGCTCCGAAGAAGATTCGGGCAAGGTGCTTATTCTCGATAACCGCGTGGTGGTCGAACACTATGGCAAGACCTTCATGCGTATCTGGAACAACAAGCAAAAAGTCGTCGGTTCTGTCGACGACATCAAAGCGGCTCTGAAGTAGTTAAACCGGAAAATTATTCTTCGCCATCGCGGCGCTTGTATTGCAGCTGCGTGTAATAGCTGGTCTTTTCTTCTTCCATGGATCTGGTGATTTCGTCGATGAAATCGTCCATGCTCTTGGAAGGATCGTAGCTCTGGCTGCAAATGCAGGTGGTGAGCTTGTAGGACTTGCTAAAGGTGTTGAGCTCGTTGAGGCTGGAACGGATACGCGTAATGCACATGCTCACGGCCATTTCGTTCGTGGTGTTGATGAAGGCGATAAATTCATCGCTGGAATAGCGGATGATGAGCCCGAGTTCACCGACGGCGCGGTTTAAGATCTTGGTCATTTGCACAAGCACTTTGTTGCCTATAACTCTGCCGTAGTCGTGGTTGATTTTCTTGAATCCGTTGATGTTTACGAGAATGCCCGTGACGTGCAGTTCTTTCTTTTTCTTGTAGGCGCGGCCAAGGTTTGCCAGGTAAGCGTAATTGTAAACGTTGGTGAGCTTGTCCCTATAGACGCGCTCGCCGTGAATGGACGAGAACACTCCCGCAATTGCGATGGCCGTGCACGAAGAAATCGCGGAGATCCCGTAAAAGAGGGATTGGGCGACAGTGCCTGCAATGATCGGGGCGAAGAAAATCCAGATGGGGAAGGATTTAAGAGGACCGCCCTTGTGCTTGCAAATGAAATAGATGATAAGGCTGTCCAGCATGAGCCCGTAATCTATAATGGTGTAGATCCAGAAGTATCTGCGGGTATAGACATTGTTTGCAGAGATGTCAAAAATAATCGGGACGAAATTGTTGATGATGACAAGGACTACCCCGAGTACGACGATGAAACCGAGAATGTTGCGGTGCGCGATCGAAAAACGGAAGTTCAAGTGCTCTGCAAGGAATAGAAGCCAGAAAAAGCAGCTGAACATGTTGGTGAGGTATAGAAGATCGTTGCCGCCGTAAACGAC
>JAEEGG010009869.1_pt1 | contig 21268 bp, 12 predicted proteins | sample 9134161 | NCBI WGS metagenome assembly JAEEGG01 (sample SAMN16246543, study PRJNA631951) | gut metagenome | biome: gut microbiome; feature: rumen; material: CR-attached | host: Bos | place: Iran: Karaj | collected 2018-10
CAGCAGACAGAGCCTGGAATGATCCGATCATACCGAGCACCGTACCGAACAGAGCGGTCAGGGTACCGAGTGATACGATGGTAGCGATCATCGGGAGGTTCATGGTCAGGGTCGGCATCTCGAGCTGGGTAGCCTCTTCGTGAGCCTGCTGGATCTTCGAAATCTTCTGCGACTTCTTCAAGGTCTCGTCCTTCTCAACGGTCTCGTACATGTTAATGGAAGCCATCACCACGTTAGCAACCGAACCCTGCATCTTGTTGCAGAGAGCCTTAGCCTCGTCAAACTTCTGAGCCTTGATGGCTTCCTTGACCTGAGAGGTGAACTTGGCCAGGTTAATCTTACCAGAGGCCGACTTGATAGCGAAGTAGCGCTCGACACCGAGAACGATAACGGTGAGCAGGAGGGTCAGGATCACACCTACGACGAAACCTCCCTTATACACTGTTCCCATGAGGTTTGCGGGATGGCCTTCACGGTCGCCGCCTACGAAGTTGTCGGGATTACCGAGCACGAAGAAATAGAAGCAGTAAGCGATGATACAGCAGATTACCAGGATAATCCATGCAGCCTTAATACCTCCAAAGCCCTGATTTTTCTTGGCTGGGGCTGCAGCCTTTGTTGATGTTGCCATAATAAAAATTAATTTTTAGTTATTAAATAATTTGAGTTATATAAATGTCGGCGTTATGTTATTCACGCGCAAAGATACTAATTTATGACGTACTTCAAGCCGAATTAATATCTTTTAACGCGTAAAAAATGAAACTAATGGAGTTTTGCCAGTACATCTCCGATTCGGCGCATGGCTTCGACAATGTTTTCGTCGCTTGTTGCATAGCTCATGCGGAAGCAGTCAGGGTCGCCGAAGGCGTCGCCGCCGACGGTTGCCACGTGGCCCTCTTCGAGCAGGTACATGGCCAGGTCGGTGCTGTTGGCAATGGTCGAGCCGTTGGGTGCAGTCTTGCCGTAGAAGCTGCTGCACTTGGGGAACAGGTAGAAGGCGCCCTCGGGCACGTTGACCTCCAGTCCTGGTATGTCCTTGGCCAGCTTCACAATGAGGTCGCGGCGGCGCTCAAAGGCCTGGCGCATGTCCTCTACGCACTGCTGGTCGCTGATGTAGGCAAACTCGGCTGCCTTCTGGCTGACGGAGCAGGGGCCGCTGGTGTACTGGCCCTGAAGCTTGTTGCAGCCCTTGACAATCCACTCTGGGGCGGCTATGTAGCCTATGCGCCAGCCCGTCATGGCGTAGGCTTTCGACACGCCGTTGACGATGATGGCACGCTCCTTCATGCCTGCGAACTGGGCTATCGACTCGTGATGGCCCACGTAGTTGATGTGCTCGTAGATTTCATCAGCCAGCACGAACAGGTCGTTGTGGCGCAGAATGACCTCGGCCAGCGAGCGCAGCTCCTCCTTGCTGTAGACGGAGCCTGTGGGGTTGCTGGGCGAGCAGAGTATGAGCATGCGCGTCTTGGGCGTGATAGCCGCCTCCAGCTGCTCGGCCGTCATCTTGAAGTTCTGCTCGAAGCCTGCCTCCACGATGACGGGCTCGCCTCCGGCCAGTTTCACCATCTGCGGATAGCTGACCCAGTAGGGGGCGGGTATGATGACCTCCTCGCCGTCGTTCACCAGCGCCATGATGGTGTTGCAGACACTCTGCTTGGCACCGTTCGATACCAGGATTTCGTTGACCGTATAGTCGAGCTGGTTCTCGTTCTTCAGCTTGTTGGCAATGGCCTTGCGCAGTTCAGGGTAGCCCGGCACGGGCGAGTAGCGTGAGTAATTATCGTCGATGGCCTGTTTGGCAGCCTGTTTTATCTGGTCTGGCGTGTTGAAGTCGGGCTCTCCGACGCTCATGTTGATGACGTCAATGCCCTGAGCCTTCATCTCAGAGCTTTTCTGCGACATGGCGAGTGTCGCCGATGGTGCAAGCCTTTGCAGGCGGTTGGATAGTTGTGCCATTTTATCTTGATGTGTAAAATTCCGTGCAAAATTAATCAAAATCTTTCTCCCAAGCAAAGAAAAACGCCATTTTTTAGCTTGGCTGGACGAAAAAGTAACGTTTTGAATGCTATTTCAGGTGCAAGGTGTGTCCCATGCGGTCTTGTTTTGTCTTCAGGTAGCGGTAGTCGTATTGGTTGGGCGTTACCTCGATGGGCACGTTTTCCACGATTTCCAGTCCGTAGGCCTCCAGTCCGACCCGCTTGGTGGGATTGTTCGTCATCAGCCGCATCTTGTGTATGCCCAGATGTCGCAGCATCTGTGCCCCGCAGCCATAGTCGCGCTCGTCGGGCTTGAAGCCTAAGTGGACGTTGGCATCGACGGTGTCGAGCCCTTCCTCCTGTAGCTTGTAGGCAGCAATCTTGTTCATCAGACCGATACCCCGGCCTTCCTGTTGCATGTAGATGACTACGCCCTTGCCTTCGTCCTCAATCATCTGCAGCGAGCGGTGTAGCTGTTCGCCGCAGTCGCAGCGCAAGGAGCCAAGGATGTCGCCGGTAGCGCAGCTGGAGTGGACGCGCACCAGTACGGCCTCGTCCTCAGCCCACTCTCCCTTGATAAGTGCCATGTGTTCGAGCCCGTTCGACTTTTGGCGGAAGGGTATGAGCTGGAAGTGGCCATAGCGGGTGGGCATGTCCACACGGTTGCCCACCTCAATGAGCGACTCTTTGCGCAGCCGGTAGGCAATAAGGTCCTTGATGGTGATGATTTTCAGACTGTGCTCATGTGCAAAGACCTGAAGCTCAGGCATGCGGGCCATCGAGCCGTCATCGTTCATGATTTCCATCAGCGCACCGGCAGGGTAGAGTCCGGCCAGCTTGCACAGGTCGACGGCAGCCTCCGTGTGGCCCGAGCGTCGCAGCACGCCGTTGTCCTGGGCGTATAGCGGATTGATATGGCCCGGACGCCCGAAGGTCTGCGGTGTCGATGTGGGGTCGGCCAGTGCCAGGATGGTGGCGGCGCGGTCGTGGGCAGAGACTCCCGTGGTGCAGCCCTCGAGCTTGTCGACGGTGACGGTGAACGGCGTTCCTAATACCGACGTGTTGTCAGCCACCTGGCGGGGCAGGTCAAGCTCCTCGCTGCGGCTGATGGTGATGGGAGCGCAGAGCACACCGCGGGCATATTTCAGCATGAAGTTCACCATCTCGGGCGTTATCTTCTCTGCTGCACATATCAGGTCGCCCTCGTTCTCGCGGTCTTCGTCGTCGACCACGATGACGAACTTGCCTTCGCGGAAGTCGCCGATGGCCTCTTCAATCGTGTTTAGTTTAAAGTTGTCCATTATTACACCTTATTTATATATTGGGGGCCGGGTTTGCCAGTTCCCGTGCACGTGGTATGACCTTGCCGCTTACCTGTTTGATGGTATGCAGGTCCCTGTACAGGCGCAGGCGGAATCGCCACATGCGCAGGTAGAAGAAAATACCCACGGGCAGGACAAGACCCGTCACGATGTTCATCCACTTCCGGTTGAACGGCCGCGTGTGGGCGCGTGTCATGATGATGGGGTAGTGGTTCAGCTCGGTCAGTATGAGACGGTCCCTGCTGTAGCCCAAGTCCTCGATGGCCTCCTCCAGCACCTCGTCTATTTGCTCTATCTCATGGTCGTCGCTGGCCTTGAAGAACACGCTGATGGGGTTAGGCAGGCGCAGCAGCTTGTGCTCGTCGGAATACCGCGTTATATGCTCGTTGACCTCTTCCAGCTTCTGTGCGTCTGTCTCGTATTTCGGATCCTCGATGATAACCTCTTTGCGGGTGATGTTGCGCTTGACGCGCAAGCCGAGGAACCGCCGCAGCAGTTCTTTGTACATGTCGATGTTGAACACCACGGAGTCGTTGTTGGCCTTGTAGGTGAAGAACACTGCCAGCGGCGTCAGCACCATCGTCGGAATGAGTTTCCCGAACCATACCGTCCATTCGTCGGCGCGAGCCATGCGGTAGCCTGAGGCATCAAAGATGTAGAACACGATGAATACCAGTACGGAGATGATGACCGGCACACCGAGTCCGCCCTTGCGGATGATGGCTCCAAGGGGCGCGCCGATGAAGAAAAAGATAATGCACGACAGGGCCACCGTGAAACGGTTGATGGCCTCCATCCTGTGCAGGCGCTCACGGCGGTTGATGTCGAAAGAGTAGTCCTCCTTCATGCTGAGGTCGAACGATTCCGACTGGGCTTTCTCCGAGGCCCATTGTATGACGTTGCGTTTCTCGTCTGTCGACAGCTTACTGTAGATGGTGTCGAATACAGCCTTGCCCGAGGCAACCTGAGAGAAGGCCTTGAGCGAATCTTTCTTGTCGATAGTCGCCTGGTGGAACGTCCTGTAGCGGCCTTCGCGTTCAAACATTCGGCCGATAGAGTCGTTGAAAACGATGATTGAGTCGAGGTCGGCCAGAATTCGCTCCAGACTCTTTGAACGGGCATCAGCAGCGATGCCCGTCTCGTCGGCCAGACTGAAGTCGCTGTCGAAGTCGAGCACGATGCGCTTCTGCGAGAACGTCTCGCGGCGATAGGGCACGTTGGCCGAGCCGCCCAGCTCCTGCGACTTCATGTTCTCAAACCATTCGCCGTTGTGGAGCGTCAGCAGCAAGTGCTTCTTCTCAGCCGTTGTCTGCATCATGCCCGAGTCGGCCAGAATGATGGCCTGGTCCTCGTAGCTGTCGGTGCGCCGGTAAATCATGATACCGTAGAGCATACCTGTCTGCATGTTCTTCTTCTGCACATACAGGTTAGCGTTGGGAATACCGTCGTAGAAGACGCCCTCGGGAATCTCCAGTTCAGGACTCTTCTGCTTCACCGAGAGCAACAGCTGGTAGAACGACTTGTTGGCAGCCGGACCCACCACGTTCTGGAAGTAGAACGAGATGCCCGCTATGAGGACAACGAGTACTATCAGCGACCGCGACGCCTGGAGCAGCGAGATGCCCGCGGCCTTGATGGCCGTCAGCTCAGAGCTTTCACCCAGGTTGCCGAATACGATCAGCGACGACAGCAGAATGGCCAGCGGGAAAGCCTGGGGCATCAGCATCAGGCCCATATACCAGAAGAACTGGGCCATAATCTCAAGCGAGAGACCCTTACCGATGAGCTCGTTGACGTATCGCCAAAGAAATTGCATCATCAGCACAAACTGGCAGATGAAAAAAGCGCCCACAAACAGTTGCAGGAACTGCTTGGTCACAAAGATGTCTAATTTCTTGATGCGAAACATAATCTGGGCTGCAAAGGTACAAAAAAGATGTGAAATGCGAGAAGTGAGAGGTGAAAAGTTGCTCCTACACTACATTAATTAACACAAACTCCTCAACTCCTTCACTTTTCACTTTTCACTTTTCCCTTCTCACTCCTTCCCTCCTCAACTCCTCATCTCCTTACTCCTCAACTCCTCAACTTAAATTCCGCTCGCCTGGTGCAGTCGTTCCATATTATCGTCCCAGAGGTCGTGCAGGTCGTCAATATCCTCAGGCAGTGCGAAGTCTTCAACATACAGGCAGAGCTCGTCGGTCAGCTCGCTCTTGCCTATTCGCATTTCCCAGTAGGCTTCCGGGTCTTCTTCGTTCACCCACTGCAGCCTGATGTGGCTGTTGCGGTTGCGCTCTACGATCTTAGCCTCCAGCGTATGATGGTCAGTCCATATTTCGCCCCAAGTCAGCGAGATGACGTCGTCGCCAAGGTCCTCAACATGGTCGGCAAGCCATCTTTCCAGGCCGTGCGCCGTGCTTATCTGGTCCCAAACGATGTTGTACGACTTAGTCGTCAGAGGGTATTCTAGATACAGCTTTTGCTTCTTTGTATTCATGATAATCCAGGTTAGTATTATGATTTTGGGGCAAAATTACGATTTTTTTTGTGAATAAGAAAATATTTTCCGTGGAAATTTTGCTATTTCAAAAAATAAGTGTACCTTTGCACCCGCAAAACCGATGATGGCGGGATAGCTCAGCTGGTTAGAGCGCATGATTCATAATCATGAGGTCGCCGGTTCAATCCCGGCTCCCGCTACCAAGGAAAGGTGCTGAAAATGAGGGACTTACAATGAAGTAAGCCCCTTTTTCTTTGCTATAATCTTAAGGCGGTGAAAGTTATGTGAAAGTTCACTCCTTCTTTTAACGGCTTTCGCTTTTCCTGCTTTTTCATGTGTTTTTCAGAAATCTCGGCGCAAAGTCGCCCCTTCATTTGCGCGCGCGCGTTAGCGTATTAAAAATGTGGTGAAACACGACACCCTTGATGAAAAAGCGAAAGAAAATTGGCCAAGCCGAAATGGGATTTGCATCATCAGGATAGATACGGAAACCACATACATAATACCCTTGAAAAAAACCGCCGATTCACGTGAATCAGCGGTTTGACTGGTGGTCGAGGTGACAGGACTCGAACCTGCGACATCCTGGTCCCAAACCAGGAACGCTACCAACTGCGCTACACCTCGATTTTGCTTACCTTTCTCAAAAGCCATGCAAAGTTACTAACAATTTGTTGAACAATGAACATTAGGCGCTGAACATTATTTTTTTTTAACGTTCGCACAGCAATGGGGTGTTGCTTGGAAAACCCGCCGCCTTTTCTCCAAAACCCGCCGCCTTTTCTCCAAAACCCGCCGCCTTTTCTCCAAAACCCGCCGCCTTTTCTTCAAAACCCGCCGCCTTTTGCTTGTAACCCGGTGCCTTTTCGTCAGAACCCGCCACGTTATGCCGAGGTGTCGGTTCAAGTGTCGGTTCCCGCTCCCAATAGCTGGCAAATAGCACTGTTTTGCAGCTTTTTCCTGCCTTTTTTACTATAATAATTGTCATTTGCACTTTTTATCCTACACTTCCAACACTTCCTACACCTGCCGGGTGCAAGAAGTGTTGGAAGTGTTGGATGTTTCCTGCGATTCACAATCAGAACGCCAATAGTTAAAAAACAATAATAAGTAGGGAAAACTTCGGGGTTATGCTGCGCAACTCCGAAGTTTTTTGTAATTTTACACCCCAAAACGTCGGTGTGCCTTGGCATACGGCGCTAAATATCGTGTGTGTACTCACCATAGAAGTAACTAAAAGCAGTTATTATGGACTCTCAAGAAAACATCCTCGAGCAGGGGATCAGTGAAGAAAAAGTAAACCAGGAGGCAGCTCCTGAAGTAGTAACCACCGCAGAGGCCGCAGAGGCCGCTGAGCCTCAGGAGGTCTTAGAGCCTCAGGAGGATCAGGCTCCTGTAGAGCGCAAGGTCTATGAGACGAAGAAGGAAGTGCTCGACCGCGTGAAGGAGATTGCCCACAGCGAGGAGATGCCCCAGAAGGACGAGGTCGACTATCTGAAGACCACGTTCTACAAGCTCCACATTGCCGAGCGCGAAGCCAAGCTGAGGGCATACATCGACGGCGGCGGCGACCCCGAACTGTATCAGATTACCCCTGATGAAGACGAGGAAGTGTTCAAGGCCGAGATGGGCGTCATCAGGGAGCGCCGCCAGCAGCAGTTCCGCGAGCAGGAGGCTGAGAAGGAGGAGAACCTGCGTAAGAAGCTCGAGATAATTGAGAAGATAAAGGCCATGGTCACCTCGCCCGAGGAGGCCAACAAGACGTTCCAGGAGTTTAAGGCCCTGCAGCAGGAGTGGCGCGACATCAAGGCCGTTCCCGCCGAGAAGGCCAACGAGCTGTGGCGCAACTACCAGCTGTACGTCGAGCAGTTCTACGACCTGCTGAAGCTGAACAGCGAGGCCCGCGAATACGACTTCAAGAAGAACCTGGAGCTGAAGACGAAGCTCTGCGAGGCTGCCGAGAAGCTGGCCGAGGAGACCGACGTCATCAGTGCCTTCCACCAGCTGCAGAAGCTGCACCAGGAGTACCGCGAGATAGGTCCCGTCTCGAAGGACCTGCGCGAGGAGGTGTGGAACCGCTTCAAGGCCGCCTCGACGGTCATCAACAAGCGTCACCAGCAGCACTTCGAGGGCATCCGTGCCCGCGAGGAGGAGAACTTGGCAAAGAAAACCGCCCTCTGCGAGAAGGTGGAGGCCATCGCTGCCGAGGAGAACAAGGGCAGCGGCGACTGGGAGCGCCATACCAAGGAGATTATCGAGCTGCAGTCGGAGTGGAAGACCATTGGCTTTGCCCCGCAGAAGATGAACGTCAAGATATTCGAGCGTTTCCGTGCTGCCTGCGACGACTTCTTCGGCCGCAAGGCAGAGTACTTCAAGACGCTGAAGGACACCTTCAAGGAGAACGCCGAGAAGAAGCGCGCCCTCATTGAGAAGGCCAAGGCCCTGCAGGACTCTACCGACTGGAAGTCGACGGGCGACAAGCTCATCAACCTGCAGAAGGAGTGGAAGCAGATAGGCATGGTGCCCAAGAAGCTGGGCGACCAGCTTTGGGAGGAGTTCCTTGGCGCCTGCAACAAGTTCTTTGAGGCCCGCAACGCCGCCACTGCCGGTACGCGCGGCGAGGAGCACGCCAACCTGGAGCGGAAGCGCGACGTCATTGCCCGCCTGAAGCTCGTGACCGAGGAGGCCGGCGACAACCTGCAGGAGATGGTGCAGCAACTGGTCAATGAGTATCAGGCCATCGGCCACGTGCCGTTCCGCGAGAAGGACAAGCTCTACGAGGAGTACCACGCCGTGCTCGACAAGCTCTACAAGGAACTGAACATCTCGGTGGCCAAGCGCCGTCTGAACTCGTTCAAGCAGAACCTGAAGCAGGTGGCCGAGCGCGGCGAGAATGCCTTGGACAACGAGCGCGCCCGCCTGTTCCGCCAGTATGAGGCCATGAAGCAGGAGATTCAGACCTACGAGAACAACCTCGGCTTCCTGAGCGTCAGCTCGAAGAAGGGCAACTCGCTCATCGACGAGATGAACCGCAAGGTGCAGAAGCTGAAGGACGACATGAACCTGGTGCGCGAGAAGATCAAGGCCATCGACCAGGAGAACCGCGAGAAGCAGGAGTCGTAATCAGACTCCCGAAAACCCATACAATAATCCCCTCCGCTTGTTCGAACGGAGGGGATTTTCGTTGCCTATACCTTTTATATAATTACTCGACGGTCAGGGTGTAGATGTGGCAGCCGCTGGTGTTCCAGATGACGACATCGCAGTCCTGGTCGATGGTCCAGGTGTAGGTGTCCTGAGTCGTCGGCTTGAAAGCCTCGCCAATCTGGTTGGCAGCGTCGTAGCTGTTGGCATAGATCTGGATGCCGCGGGCATCTGACACTTTATGCGATTCCATGACGACCGTCAGCTTCTGACCAGCCTTCACACCGGGAATGGTGAAGCAGGGACAGGTCTGCTTGCTGCCGCCGCCACCTAACCAGAGGTACGCGCCTCCGGCGTATGGTCCAAAGCCGTTTGATACGTTTGCCTCAGGATAGTTCACGGCAATGGCCAATGAGCGCTTGGCAGCATAGTCGGGATCGAACTTCAGACCCTTCAGCTCCTCGATAACCTTACCGTTGGCTGAGAGCGAACCGTCGGCCCCCACAGTACCAGCGAGCCAGAAGCAGTTGTCCTTCGAAATCTCGGTGGGTTCCTGGGCAGCACCTTCCTTTGAAGGGTCTTTCTCCACATCGCTCCAGCCCGTGAAAATGCTTGCGGCGGCATCGGCCTTCAGGTTGGCAACGGTGGCGGCGCTCCAGGCGGTGAAGTTCCAGGTCTGACCGGCAGCGGCGGCAGCCTTCACGGTGAACGGGGTGGTAACAAGGGCATTCGCGCTTGAGAGCAGGGGGAAGGCCTCGTTCTGCATGGTGATGATTACCTGGTCGCTCTGGGCCTTGATGAACTTGAACTTGCCGGGAGCAACAACCTGATAGTCGGTGCCCTCTACCAGTGCGGCGCCGCTCTGATTCAGGTGGAAGCCGTAGCTGGTGGTGGCGGGAGCATCGAGGATGCCCTGTGCGGTGAGCTGCTCGGTCAGGTCAATCTCCGTCACCTCCTCGGGAACGGGCAGGGCTGCCTGCGGGGCGTAGGTGAAGCGCTTGGCCTTGGCGGTCGTGTTCAGTCCGGCGGGCTTCACGGGCAGTGTGGCCAGTGTCAGCTGGTTGTTCTCGAGCTTGCAGCTGTAGGTGGCATCGGCGATGCTGAACGACTTCAGCTGGTTGTTCTGAGCCTCGAGAGCCCTGACGGTCACGGGGACGTTAAGCTCCTCAAGCTGGTTGTTCGACACGTTGACGTTGATGCTGCTGCCCTCAATCATCTTCGAGAGGTCAAGACTCTTCAGCTGGTTGTTGTTCACCTGGAGGCCCTTCAGCGAGCCGAGCACCGACAGGTCGAGCTCGGTCAGCTCGTTCTGCTCCAGGCTCAGCTGGCTCACCTCAGCGCCAGCGGGCAGGGTGATGCTCGTCAGCTTGTTGTTGCCGATGATGATGGTCTGCAGAGCCGGATTGTTCGACAGGTCGATCGATGTCAGCTGACCTGCCTTATAGAAGGACGAGCCTAAGTTAAGATACTCCAGCTTGGGATTGCCTGAGAGGTCGATACTCTTCAGTTGCGGCTCGTACTCAGACTGGTCCGTGCAAAGGACGGTCAGACTCTTCAGTTCAGCATTCTTTGACACGTCGATGTCGCTTACCGGCGAGTTGTTCACTGACAGTGATGTCAGCATCGGCATCTTTGAGAAGTCGATGCCGTCAACATTCAGGCCCGAAAGCTGGAGGTTCTGGATCTTCTCCTCCATACCTGCTCTGAACTCGGCGGGAACAGCGTTGCCCATGACACTGAGGAGCCAGATGTCGCTCTTGCCATAGACCTTGATAGTGCCTTCGCCGGCTACCGTTCCAGCAAACACGGTGGCAGTCTTGTGTGTGGTTCCGGCCACCTCGGCACCCTCCTCATCGCGCAGGCCGCCATTCTCGAAGCAGACGGTGTCGGCCACGATGTTGCCGTCGCCGAAGTCGACGCCGTAGATGTCGTAGCGGTCATAGACGCCGATGGTCAGGCTCACCTCCTTGCCCACTTCACCATAGAGTGAAGCTACGAGGTCGGTTTCATACTGCTGGCCGTCAAGTTCGATGACAGTCTTCGGTTCCTCAATCACGGGATTGTCCTTGTCGTTACACGACGTCATCAATGCAGCTGATGCAAGCAGCACTGAAGCAAGAATACAAAATTTCTTCATACGATAATAATTGTTAGGTTAATAATTACGTGCTGCAAAAATACGAAAATAATTCCTTTTGGCAGAAGAAAAATAGTTAAACAAGTGTTAAATGTTTCTTTTCGCTCCATATTGGTCGATAATCTTTGTAAATTTGCAATCAATTAAGAACGAAAACAGAGGTATGAGAGCAATCCTACTATCCCTTTTTATGCTTTTCCTTGCCGTAACGGGAGTGTCGGCCCAGCGAACGCTGACCGGAACCGTGACCGACACGAGCGGCGACCCCCTTTTGGGCGTCACGATAACCGTGAAGAACGGAAAGCAGACTGCCGTGACCGACCTGAACGGAAGATACAGCATCAAGATAGACGACCCGAACGCCGTCGTGGTGTTCCGCTATGTGGGCATGGAGCCTTACCAGGCATCGGTCAGGAACCAGTCGACGATGAACGTCACGCTGAAGGAGCAGACCACACAGCTGGCCGAGACGGTGGTGGTTTCGACGGGTTACCAGCGGCTGAGCCGTGAGCGGTCGACGGCAGCCTTCGGATTCGTCGACTCCACGAAGCTGAACCGCGTCATGCACAAAGACCTCGTCTCGGCCTTGGAGGGCCAGGTGGCCGGACTGCGCATGGACATCAACCCCAATACCGGCGAGAGCAACCCGATACTGCGTGGCGTCGGCACGTTCTCGAACAGCGTGGGCACGAAGCCGCTGATCGTTGTCGACGATATGGCCACCAATATGGAACTGTCGGAGATCAATCCCTACGACGTGGAGTCGGTGACGGTGCTGAAGGATGCCGCCGCCGCCAGCATCTACGGTGCGCTGGCTGCCAACGGCGTCATCGTGCTTACCACGAAGCAGGGCAAGACCGACAAGACGACCGTCAACGTGAATGCCGACTGGTATATCTCGACCAAGCCGTCGTTCGATGCCATGCACTACGCCTTGACCAGCGACATCATCGACTACGAGACGAAGGTGTATAATGCCCGCGTGGCCAGCAGCGGCAGTGTCAGGACGCTGTTCGACACCTACGCCAACAACTACTATTCGCCGCTCTACCAGCTCTACCGCGACCAGGCAGAGGGGCGCATCAGTCAGGCCGACGTCGACCAGACGCTGAGCCAGTGGCGCCAGAACGACTTCTACTCGCAGTACCGCGACCTGGCCTGGCGCACCGCCGTCACCCAGCGCTACAACATCTCGGTGTCGCAGAAGTCGCAGCAGTCGAACCACTTCGCATCCTTCAACTACGAGCACGACAAGAACCGCGTCAAGAACGACAAGAACGACATCTTCTCGATTTACCTGAAGTCGAACTTCCAGGTGGCCAAGTGGCTTAGCCTGAAGCTCGGCATCGACACCCGCTTTGCCAACAGCACGTCGCCCGACGGCTCCTATACCAGCTACAACATGCAGGAGCGCTATGCCGCCATCGAGGATGCCCAGGGTAACCCGGTCCGTTCGCCCTACGTCAACGTGGCGGGCTTTGCCGGCAGCGCCATCAACGGCACCCGCATCCGCGAGGTGCAGGACCAGCGCGTCGAGGGCCTGATGCCCTATTCGTTCAACGTACTGGAGTCGCTCGACGAGAGCCTGACCAAGCACCGCAACGTGCGCCTGCGCCCGTTTGTCAACTTAGAGGCCAAGTTCCTGAAGTGGTTCAAGTATAACGTCATGTTCCAGTATGAGTGGGCACAGACGCGCAGCGAGCAGTACGACGAGCCCTCCACCTACCAGATGCGACTGACGCACAACGCCTTCATCGACCAGTCGGGCGAGTGCCTGCTGCCCGACGGGGGCCGCTTCTTCCAGCAGACCAACAACTCGCGCCGCTATACGTTCCGCAACCAGCTGAACTTCGACAAGAGCTTCCTCGACGCCAAGCACAACGTCAACGCCATCATGGGCTTCGAACTGCGCGAGAACCGCTCGCCACGCCTCGTCCAGCAGCTGATGTACGGCTACAACGACACGGCGCTGACCTCCGTCCGCATGGACTGGCAGACGCTCTACAACGAGGGCTGGCAGTCGCTGGTCTATAACGGCACGCAGCGCATGAGCGGCCTGGGCACCAGCCAGAGCGAGGTGTTCCACCGCTATGCCTCGTTCTATGCCAACGTGGGCTACAACTACCTGTACCGCTATAACCTGACCGGCAGCATCCGCTGGGACGAGGCCGACCTCTTCGGACTCGACACCAAGAACCAGCACCACCCGCTCTGGTCTGTCGGCGGCGGCTGGAACATCTCCGAGGAGCAGTTCATGAAGGACGTCTCCTGGCTCGACTTCCTGAAGCTGCGCCTGACCTACGGTGTGAACGGTAACGTCGACCAAAGCTCGACCACCTACTTCGTGGCCCGCTACCGCACGCTGAGCTACGACCCGACCAACACGCAGTACCTGAACTACAACGACGACAACCTGCCCAACCCGAAGCTGCGCTGGGAGAAGACGTCGACCTTCAACGTCGGCGTGGACTTCCGCCTGCTGAACAACCTGTTCAGCGGCTCGTTAGAGTTCTACAACCGCGTAGGCGACGACCTGCTGGTGCGCAAGTATATGGACTCCACGCTTGGCGCTTCCTCGCGCGTAATAAATAATGGTAAGATGCGCAACCGGGGCATCGAGCTCTCGCTGACGGCCAACCTCATCCGCCAGAAGGACTGGGGACTGTCGGCCACGCTGAACTACGCTTACAACAACAACAAGATGCTCAACGTGGAGCACAACCCCACCGACATCGCCTCGAACTTCATCACCGCCCCCGAGAACTACCGCATCGAGGGCACCAGCTACAACACCGTCTGGGCCTACCGTCTGAGCCGTGTGGTGAACGGCTACCCCGTCATCCTTGACCTGGATGGCAACGAGATGGCGAAGTTCGACGCCGACGGCAATCCCACGGAGGTGACCTACACCTCGACGCTGAAGGGTACCGATGCGCTGAAGAACATGGGAACCTTCGTACCCATCCACACCGGTTCGCTGTCGCTGAACCTGCGCTGGCGCGAGCTGGAGCTGAACACGCTGTTCATATTCTCGGGCGGCAACAAGCTGCGCTTAGACGTCACCGACATGAACTCCTACCAGATGGTGACCGACCACGTGAACGACCACACCGTGAAGCACTACTACGAGATGCCAACGGGCAGCGTGGCTCAGCAGAACGCCTCGACATTCTCGGAGTGGTGGCGCTACGCTGACGAGCAGGTCGTGTCGGCCAACTACCTGAAGATGCGCAGCATCAACCTGGCCTATCACCTGCCCGACGCCGTCATCCGCAAGATCGGCATCGGCCCGACGCGCCTGACGCTGCAGGTGAACAACCTCTTCTACATCTCGGCAGCCGGCAAGGACATCGACCCCGAGTCGTACTCCATCAAGACGGGCACCCGCACCCTGCACCAGCCGAAGACCGTCAGCATCGGATTCTCAACAACGCTATAAAGCCCACCCCTGACCCCTCCCCAAGGGAGGGGATGATTAGCGAATAAGAAACAAAGCACTATATATGATAAAGAATATTTGCAATAGATTTCTGCGGATGTGGTATCTGCTCCTCCCCCTCACAGGGGGAGGCTGGGTGGGGGTCTCTTCCTGCGACTCCTACATCGACATCACGCCGAAGGGGGCCGTCACCGTCGATTCCGCCCGCCAGTACTACGAGCTCATCGTCAATCCCATGCGCTGCTACAATCCTGCGTCGTACTACTACCTGACGGACGACGCCTGGGCCAAGGAGTCGAACATCCTCGGCTACGAGAGTACCAGCTTCCACGGCATCAACTTCACGTTCAACGAGCAGGCCGACCGCACGCTCTTAGCTGACAATAATCTCTATGAGAATATGTACGCCTACATCCTGCGCATGAACCTCATCATCGATAACATCGACGAGGCCGACGGCTCGCAGGAGCTGAGAACGCTCGCCAAGGCCGAGGCCCGTACCTTCAGGGCCTTCGACCACTTCCTTGCCGTCAACACCTTTGCCAAGGCCTACGACCCTGCAACGGCACAGCAGGACGGCGGCGTCTGCATCATTGACCACTACGACCTGGAGGCAACGCCCCGGAAGGCGACCGTCGCGCAGGTCTACGACTTCATCATCCGCGAACTGGAGGAGTCGGTCGGCCTGCTGCAGGAGAAGCCCGAGAACATCTACCACCCCAACCGCGCCTACGGCTACGGCCTGCTCTCGCAGGTCTACCTGTTCCACCGAGACTGGGAGAAGGCCCGTCAGGCCGCTGAGGCTTCGCTGAAGCTGAACTCGGCGCTGGTGGACTATAACGTCATCAAGGAGGCCGGCGGCGTGGCCCGTTATAAGAACTTCAACCGCGAGAACAACCCCGAGGTGCTCTCCTATATGTGGATGGGCTCCGGCTGGACCACCGAGGAGGCCGCCCTCTATTACTACGGCATGATCAGCCCGGAGCTGAAGCAGCTGTTTGAGTCTGACGACCTGCGCTACAGCCTCTTCCTGCGCGATACGGGTACCAGCATCGTCAACTGGTTCGACACGGGCAGCGGCGCCGCCATCTGGACGCCGGCCTCCACGTCGGAGCGCTTCACGTACATGACTGTCGGACTGCGCACCGCCGAGGTCTACCTGATTGCCGCCGAGGCCAACGCCCGACTGGGCAACCTCGATGCCGCTGCCGACTACGTCAACCGTCTGCGTGCCAAGCGCTTCTCTGCTCCCCAGCTGCTCAGCTCCTCAACTCCCCAACAGGAAATGGTTCAGACCATCATCCAGGAGCGCCGCAAGGAGCTGCTCTTCGGCTTCCACCGCTTCTTCGACCTGAAGCGCCTGAACACCGAGCCGGAGTACCGGAAGACCGTCACCCGCACCTTCCCCGTGGTGAACGTCAGCGAGACCTATCCGCAGAAGACTTACACCCTGCGCCCCGATTCGCGCCTCTACATCATTCCCTTCCCCCGCTCGGCACGCGACAAGAACCCGAACTTAACGCTGAACACGGACGAGTGATGTCTTTGACAACTAATTACACGAATTACACTAATTTTCGAATTATACAATGAAGAAACTTTACGCTACTATCGCAATGGCCTTGATGGCCATGACGTCGTTTGCACAAGAGGCTAACGACACCACCTACGTCATGTTCGACTTTAACCTGAACCCCTGGAACTACCCCGTTACCACCGCCATGAAGGGCTGGTCGCCTGACTACGACGAGGACGATGCTGGTGCCATTTACAAGGAGACCGACTTTACCTGGCCCATCGCCGAAGGTTCAGACAAGCTCATTACCGTCACCGTCTATCCCGTCGACCTTGATGAGTTCACCAAGCCCGCCATGCTGGCCCGGTTCGAGAACTACGATGTGAAGTGCGCCGACGAGAAGACCGACTCCGTGATGACCATGCTCTTCACCTATCCCGGTACCACTATGCGTTTCCGAGCCCCCGAGGGCTATAAGTTTGCCAAGATGCTGTTCTACGACTACCGCAACTCCTACTTCCTGCTCGACACTGAGGAGGCGGTTGAGGCCGTCCGCTTCGGCGCGACGCATCTGGACACCCACAAGATCTGGGTTCCCACAACGCCGAAGGTGAACCAGAACCAGCTGGACTGCTGGGAGGGCGACGAGACCAACATCCTCTTCAATAACGTCGCCTACTTCAAGGGCAACTTCCTGAAGATCGACATGCGTCTCGTGTCGGACGGCACCAGTACGCCCGACGTACCCGACGCCATCAGCGAGCAAATCGCAGACCGTCAGTCAGTCAGCCGTAAATACTACGATCTGCAGGGCCGGAAAGTGAGTAACATCCGGAAGGGCATCTACGTCGCAGACGGCAAAAAAGTCATACGCTAAGACTGGGGCGCGTGCCCGGCTGTAAATGATGAAGTGTTAAAAGACACCAAAACTATGTTAAGGAATAAAAGCAAGCTATTGGTTTTCGGAAATTTCTTCGTACCTTTGCAATCGAGTTTTTTCTTTTGCAGAAAACTCGCTTGAATAATGAACCCAAAAACAACCGAAGGATAATGATTAAGACTTTAAAGAAGCTCTTTGCAATAGCTATGGTGTCAGTCGCAACCGTTCCCGTACAAGGACAGGACCTCTTGGCACGCCAGGCACCCATTGACCGTAAGATGAAAACCGTCGACTCAGTAGCACTGAGCCGGCTAATACAGTTCGAGCAGATGGTATCGCCAGCCGCCGACCTCTATCAGGACTGGGAGAACTACACCGCCCACCGCGAGACGGCGCTGCCCGACACCTTCCGCATCGACCTGCGTGGCTTTGCAATGCCCACCGAGAGCCGTGTGCTCACCTCAAACTTCGGTGCACGCTGGGGACGCCAGCACAAGGGGCTCGACATCAAGGTCTACATCGGCGACACCATCCGCGCCGCCTTCTCAGGCAAGGTGCGCGTCGTGCGCTACGAGGCTAATGGCTACGGCAACTTCGTCGTCATCCGCCACTTCAACGGCCTGGAGACCATCTACGGACACATGTCGAAGCACTTGGTGAAGCCCGACCAGGAAGTACGTGCCGGCGAGCCCATCGGACTGGGCGGCAATACCGGCCGCTCCACCGGCTCACACCTGCACTTCGAGACCCGCCTCTGCGGCGTGGCCCTCAATCCTGCACTGATGTTCGACTTCCGTAATCAGGACGTCACGGGCGATTACTATATGTTCCGCAAGTCGACCTACTCGCGTGAGTCGGCACAGGCCAACCGTCTGCGTGGTGTCAGTGGCTCATCGGTTTCGGCCAGCGACGACCAGCTCTACTCACAGGCCAGCAGCAAGAAGGCTGCCAACAAGCGCAACACGGCCAGTGCCCGCTTCCACAAGGTGCAGAAGGGCGAGACGCTCTACTCCATTGCACGCAAGCGCAATACCTCGGTCAATGCCATCTGCAAGCTCAACGGTATCGGCAAGAACATGAAACTGCGTCCGGGACAGATCCTGAAGTACAATTAAAATCCGAAACATCGAAACATCGAAACATCGAAATATCGACCATATCCCCTCTATGACGAAAAAAATCATTCTTTGCGCACTCCTCGTATTGTTTGCCATCGGCGACATCGCCAACGGAAAGGTGAGAAAGAGCGCAAAGAAAAAGACACAGCATACCACCGTTGTTGCCAACCAACAGGAGCGCTACGACGAGATTGACAATTACGACTTCCTCTATGCCGGGGCCAACGACGACCTGAACCTCGACTACGACGTGGCCACCATCAACTGCCTGCTCGACGAGGCCGTCAGTCATATTGGTGCGCGCTATCGTAGCGGCAGCAAGGGGCCAAAGGCCTTCGACTGCTCGGGATTCACCAGCTATGTCTACCGACAGATGGGCTACGACAATATCGGTGCCTCGTCGCGCGACCAGTATGCCCGCAACATTCCCGTCAGCCGCAGTGAGATGCAGCGTGGCGACCTGGTGTTCTTCACCAGTCCCAACTCAGGCCGTAGCGTTGGCCATGTAGGCATCGTCGTCGATGTAGACCCCATCACCCATAGTTTTAACTTCATCCATGCCAGCAGCAGCCAAGGCGTGAAAATTACAAACTCAAACGATGGTTTCTATGCTCGCCGTTTTATTGGTGTGCGCCGCGTTTTGTAGCACACCCGCTTCAGCCTCCAACAACAACAGCAATGACACCCTCAGCGTCGCCATGTGCGGCGACATCATGATGGGTACCACCTTCCCCTCCGTTCAGCTGCCCGCTAACGACGGTGCCGACCTGTTTAAGGATGCAGGTCCCGTCTTCAGGCGTGCCGACCTGGCCGTCGGCAATCTTGAGGGCACCCTCTGCGACGGTGGAAAGAGCGCCAAGGGCGAAGGTCCCAACGTCTACTCCTTCCGTACGCCCACCACCTACGTGCAGTGGCTCAAACAGGCCGGCTTCGACTTCCTGAGCATGGCCAACAACCATGCCCACGACTTCGGTGAGGAGGGTATCCTCAGTACCGAGCGCATGCTCCTGCAGGAGGACATCAAGTTTGCCGGTATCGAAGGGCGCACAGAGACTGCCGTCATTGAGCGCAAGGGCCTCAGAATCGGCCTGTGCGCCTTCGGCCATAACTCGTATACCCTGAAGCACACCGACCTCGGTACCGTCGGGCGCATCCTGGCCGACCTGAAGCAGCGAGCCGACCTGATCATCGTCTCATTTCATGGCGGTGCCGAAGGGCGCACCAAGAGTCACCTGCCTCACGGTACGGAGATGTTCCTCGGCGAAGACCGCGGCTCTCTGCGTGAGCTGGCTCATTTCTGCATCGACAATGGCGCCGACATCGTCTATGGCCACGGTCCGCACGTCGCCCGTGCCGTCGAGGTCTACAAAGACCGTTTCGTCGCCTATAGCCTCGGCAATTTCTGCACGCCCTATGGCATGAGCCTCACGGGTATCTCAAGCTATGCACCGGTCATCGAGGTGAAAACCGACCGTCAGGGCCGGTTCCTCAAGGGCAAAGTCCACGCCTTTATACAGCAAAAGGGCATCGGTCCGCGCCATGACAAGACGGGCAGCGTGATATGCGAGATGAAACAGCTCAGCGAGGCCGATGTTCCCCAGAGTCAGGCCCGCATCGACGGCGAGGGTAATATCAGCTTGAAATAGCGCCATGAATCAGAAATTCACTCCTACATTCGCAAAGAAGCAGCCGGTGTGCGCAGTATTGAAGTCGTCGCGACTGACATTGGCCAGACCGATGTTGTAGCCCAACTCCGCATAGAGGTGGTCGAACTGCAGGCCGCAGCCTAAACGCACGCCACCGTCGAACCGCTTGAAGGCACGGCCGACAGCACGGCCAGCATTGAAATCATCATTATCCTTTTCGTCGTCGTACTGTTTTATGGGTTTGACGCTGCAAAGTTACAAGAACGCCACGCTCCCACCAAGACGACAAATCCCAGGACGATTTCCCTAAACTTCAAAGGGGAAATCCCCTAACCTCCTAACCTGATTGCCCGTATCGCCTTTGTACAAAGGGGTTCTGAGCGGTTAGGAGTTTGCTGAGCTCCTAACCAGCTCCTCACCCATCTGCTCATTTCAGAACTTTCGGAACAACCCTGTAGTGAGCCACGTTGTGGGGACGACTCTGCTCGAAGCCGCGCTCCTTCATGGCCAGCCCCAGCTTAATCGTCAAGCCGGTCTTCGTCTTCAGCGACGGAAACTCATTAGTCAGGATGCCGAGAATCTCAGCGTTGCTCATCAACCTGCCCTTCTCACCCTCCAGAGGCTTCAAGAAGCAGGCATCAATCATCTCCGCCATGTCCTTCTGCGCCATATATTCAAGGTTCAACTCCTGAATACGGGCCACCTCGTCGTTGTTGAACCAGTAGGGAGCCTTCAGCTCACGCAGTTCATAGACCACCTGTGCATAGAGCTGCTGGTAGTCGATGTCGCCTGTGTTGTCAATCAACTGCCCCTTAGGAATCGTCAGACAAATGTAGCGACGGCTTCCGGTGGCATCGGTCAGCGGATGAGGATTGTTCGTCGTAGCCACAAACGAGGCATAGCGGGGACGGTCGGCCTGAGTACGCCCAAAGATAGGACGCCCGTTCACCTTACTCTTCGAAAGCGTCTGCTTCAGCGCAGGATGCTGAGAGGGCCTGATGGCATCAAGCTCATCGAGGTTCACCACGAGATTGTTCGTCAGCGCCATCTCCTTGTCAAACTTGTTCGACAGGTTCAGGTGATCCAGATAGTACTCACGCAAATCGGGAGGCAGCAGCCGGCGCACGAAGGTCGTCTTGCCACAACCTTGCGGCCCGATAATCGTGGGTACACACTCGTTGCCGTGAAGCATATCCATCTGCAGCCAGTGGGCAACGGCAGAGCGCAGCCAGACGGCCAGAAAATGATGCTGTTCAGTCGAGAGACCAGGCAGTCGCGAGAAGAGACGAGCCACGTGGTTCTGGCCGTCCCATTGAGGCAGGCCGTCGAGGAACGCGCCGATAGGATTATACGCGCGAACCTCTTCAGAACGCAGCAGGTCCTGAATGTCCGCCTTCGGGTTGCACTTCTCGTCAGCCAGCTCCCTTTTGGCGCGGATGATAATGCTCATCTCAGCCTCTGGCGTCAGCTCACGATACTTTGGCTCGCCGTCGACGGGCAACGTTACAAACTCTACCTTTCCACTCAGCACATTGCGGCGGAAGAGGTATTTTTCCTGAAGGAACTGCTCAACCAAGAGCAATC
>JAEEGG010009873.1_pt1 | contig 21265 bp, 20 predicted proteins | sample 9134161 | NCBI WGS metagenome assembly JAEEGG01 (sample SAMN16246543, study PRJNA631951) | gut metagenome | biome: gut microbiome; feature: rumen; material: CR-attached | host: Bos | place: Iran: Karaj | collected 2018-10
ATTTGCTATAGTCTATCATAATCAATTGCTAGTAATAGCATTTATTCTTACTAATTTTAAGACGAGAGAAGAGTATGCGGGTTCAAGTATTTCTCGCCATACGATCTCGTTTTTACTCAATCTTCCAGTGTTGAATGAACGCTTATTGTTATCACTGTCAATAAGTTGCACTATTGTGCCATGATTCAACAACTTATATGTGAAGCTGGTTGTACGTCCACTCTCTCCCGAAAAGCAGGTACAAGTATTGTCTTCATTGAAGGTCCATTCAGGTGCATCTGTCATCGTGGCATTCTGGTCCATGGGAGCTGTCATCCATGCACCCAACAGTTCTTGCTGACTGATGCCCGTCAACGCATCGTCATCGTCACTGCAAGCAGTAAAACTCATTGTCAATAAGAGGGTTGCAAGTAACCCTAAAAATTTAAGTGTCTTCATAATGCTAAGTTTTAATTGTAAGTATTTGTATTGTAAATGCAAAAATACAAAAACCTTGCATGCGTACAAGAACTTTTTAGCTAATAACCTTAAATCTGGCAAATCTCAGCAACAACTGTTTGGTACCTGCATTGCGGAACTCGATGGTGGCTTTGGCATTGTCGCCGCTGCCCTCTACCTTCTTTACTTCACCGATGCCGAAGCGGTCGTGCTGTATGAGTTGTCCTACTTGAAGTGCTGTTGCGGTGCTACCACTACTGCTTCCTGCTGATGGCGCCACACTTGACACTCGCTTCAGATTTCGTGTCACAGGCGTTATCGTTGGACGTGGAGTAGGTTTCTCTTCCGTTGGGAATAAACTCTTACGTGGCTGATTGTAATCGCTGCTGCGTGACGTAAAGCGTGGAGCACTGCTTTCGCCCCATTGACTGCCGAAAGACGATGATTTCTGCCGTGGCACAAAGTCATCATTTTGCTGAGGCTTCAGATACTTTACATCAATGTCGCGCAAGAAACGGCTCGGTTGCGAGAACTCCATCTTGCCGTAGCGGAAGCGCATCTTCGCAAAGGTGAGGTAGCAATGCTTCTCGGCACGTGTGATGGCCACATAAAACAGACGACGCTCTTCTTCCAGTGCCCGCATGGATTCACCCGACATAGCGCTTGGGAAGAGGTTTTCCTCCAATCCTACCACGAAGACCGTACCAAATTCCAATCCTTTAGCAGAATGCACCGTCATGATAGTGATACGTGCGCCATCATCATCGTTATCAGAGTCTTGATCGGTCAGCAAGGAAACCTCAGAGAGGTAGTCTGACAGTGAAATATGCTCGTTGCCTTCTTCCAAACGGCCGTCGGTGAAGTCCTTCAATCCGTTGGTAAGTTCTTCGATGTTCTCCTTCTTGCTCATGCCCTCAGGGGTACTGTCGGCCATCACATCGGCGATGATACCACTGGCCTTAATGATGTCGAATCCCAGTTCGTAGGCATTGCGATCCGGAGTTTGGGAGATAAAGCCCACAATCAGTTCGCGGAAGGCCTGGAGCTTGGACAGCGTCCCTTTCGAGACCGCCAATCCATAGGTATCTGGAGCACTGATTACCTCCCAAAGACTGACGTGATGCTCTGATGCCTGTTGTGCAATTCTTCCCACAGTAGTGTCGCCAATGCCTCGTGCAGGATAGTTGATGATACGCTTAAACGCTTCCTCATCGTGAGGATTCACCACCACTCGGAAGTAAGCGATGATGTCCTTGATTTCCTTGCGCTGATAGAAAGAGAGTCCGCCATAGACACGGTAAGGCATATTGCGCTTACGGAACACTTCCTCGAACACACGACTCTGTGCATTGGTGCGGTAGAGAATGGCAAAGTCGGAGTAGGAGAGACCTTCCTTGCGTCGCAGTTCCGCAATCTTGTTGGCCACGATCTCTGCCTCTTCAGCATCACTGTAAGCTTGATAGAGACCGATGCTTTCACCTTCCTCATTCTTAGAAAAAACATCCTTTGGGATGCGACTCATGTTTTTCTCTATTAAGCTGTTGGCCGCTTGAACAATGGTCTGTGTAGAGCGGTAGTTCTGTTCCAGTTTGAAAATTTTGGCTCCATTAAACACCTTCGTGAAGTTGAGGATATTGTCGATCTCTGCGCCGCGGAAAGAGTAGATACTCTGGGCATCGTCACCCACCACGCATACCTTGCCGTGATGAATCCCCAGTTGCATCACGATGCAGTGCTGCGCGTAGTTGGTATCTTGGTACTCGTCCACGAGGATGAACTTGAACTGGTCTTGGTACTTTGCCAGCACTTCGGGATGTTCCTTAAACAGGATATAAGTGTAGAGCAGCAGGTCGTCAAAGTCCATCGCATCCGCTTGCTTCAGTCGGTTCCAGTAGTGCTGGTAGATATCACATACTTGTGGGATGTGCGCCTTGCAGTCAGACTCATACACTTCTGGATTGGCACCATAGCGGGCGGGAGTCACCAGACGGTTCTTGGCATTGCTGATGCGGTTCTGTACGGTGGCAGGCTTATACACCTTCTCGTCCAATCCCATCTCCTTGATGATGGTGCGGATGAGACTCTTACTGTCGGCAGTGTCATACACGGTGAAATTGTGTGAGAAGCCCAAGCAGTCGCTTTCTGTATGCAGGATGCGGAGGAAGATGCTATGGAACGTACCCATCCAGAGGTAATGTGCCCGACGTTCACCCACCAGTCGGCCAATGCGCTCCTTCATTTCGCGGGCAGCCTTGTTCGTGAAGGTCAGTGCTAGGATGTTCCAGGGATCCAAGCCTTGTTCCAGCAAGTAGGCTATCTTGTAAGTCAGCACACGGGTCTTGCCAGAGCCTGCTCCAGCAATCACCAGCGACGGTCCATCGCAATAGAGCACAGCTTTCTGTTGTCCTTCATTCAGTTCGTTCAAGTAATCCTGCATATCTATTTGTTTCTTTATCCTAGCTCTTTTGGCCTAAAGAGAAGACAAAGTTACTCATTCTTCCCTATCTTTCCAAACAGATGCGCATATATTGTTCTCAAAAAGTCAAAGGTCGCTGCTATTTCCGGATTAGCGATAACGAAGTTACAACACGCGAACACGTGTCGCCAAATTTTTAACACTTTTCTGATGGGTAAAATCTTAAAAAGTATTAATTATTTTACGCTTTCTAATGTATTAAAATATGTCAATAAGGCGAAAAATGGCCGAAGTAGTCGTGAGGGCGAAGAGCACCCTTTTTATTTTCCTAACTAGGAAAATTATTTTTGCTAGTTAGAAAGGCAATTTTTACGTAGTTTAGGAAGCAAAATTGTCTTGCGAAAACTATCTCGGTATCTCGGTATCTCGGTTATTTTTTGGCCTATCATTTCTGCTTCCTCCGCTCTGAAATTTACATATATTATATATTTATATATATATATATAAATATATAATATAAATAGTATAATTATAAATTATAACTTAATTTAAGCACCACTCATACCTGCCAGAAATAAACCGAGATACCGAGATACCAAGATAAAATGGGTGTCTTTTCCTGTATTATGTTGACTCCTATCGAGCCATTGTTTGTTGAATCCCACTACTTTAGTTTACTCTCCCCTCTAAGTTTGTTGCCTTTTTCCTGAATTTGTTGTCTCTTTTCCTAGATAAGTGGACTCCCACGCCGCTGTGCGAGAGTCATAACATCATCCGAAGTTCTTTGGATTCGTTCTTACCCGACAATGATACATATTTTTGTACCTACAAGAAAATGTAGCCACTCTTTTTTGCACATTGCATCTTTTTCCTTATCTTTACACTCTCGAAAAGAACAATCAAAAAATAACATATGGAAAAGAGAAGTTTTGTCACTATTGCCAACTTCAGTAAGGAGAAGATTCTCTATATGCTGGAGATGGCACGTGAGTTTGAAAAACACCCCAATCGCCATCTGCTGTATGGTCGTGTGGTGGCTACCTTATTCTTTGAACCTTCAACCCGTACACGCCTTAGCTTTGAAACTGCAGCCAACCGTCTGGGGGCCCGTGTGATAGGTTTCAGCGACCCGAAGGCAACGAGCTCTAGCAAGGGAGAGACACTGAAAGATACCATCAAGATGGTGAGCAACTATGCCGACATCATCGTGATGCGTCACTATCTGGAGGGTGCTGCTACGTATGCCACAGAGGTGACTCAGGTGCCTATCGTGAATGCCGGCGACGGTGCTCATCAGCATCCGTCACAGACGATGCTCGACCTTTACAGCATCTACAAGACACAAGGCACGCTGGAGAATCTGAACATCTTCTTGGTTGGCGACTTGAAGTACGGACGTACGGTGCACAGCCTTATCCAAGCCATGCGCCACTTCAATCCGACCTTCCACTTTATAGCTCCCGATGAGCTGAAAATGCCTGAGGAATATAAGATTTACTGTCGCGAACAGGGCATCAAATACGAGGAACATAAGGAGTTTACGGCTGAGACCATCGCTGATGCTGACATCCTCTATATGACACGTGTACAGCAGGAGCGCTTCACTGATCTGATGGAGTATGAGCGCGTGAAGAACGTATATATCCTCACACCGGAGATGCTGGTGAACAGTCGTCCGAACATGAAGATTCTGCACCCACTGCCACGTGTCAATGAGATCAGTCAGGGCGTGGACGATTGTCCACAGGCTTATTACTTCCAGCAGGCTCAGAACGGCCTCTATGCCCGCGAAGCCATCCTTTGCGATGTGCTGGGCATCACGCTGGAAGATGTGAAAGCTGACTCAATGAAAATTGAGGATTGAGAATCGAAAATTGTGAATTGTCAATTGTGAATTGTAAAATTGAACATTATGGCACGCGAAAATAAGAAAGAACTGCAAGTAGCCGCACTGAAGAACGGTACGGTGATAGATCATATCCCATCGGACAAATTATTCACTGTCGTATCTCTTTTAGGTTTGGAGCAGATGGAAAATAACATCACTATAGGCTTCAATCTGGAGAGCCAACGCTTGGGAAAGAAAGGCATCATCAAGATAGCCGACAAGTTTTTCTCTGAGGCTGACATCAATAAGATTGCTGTGGTAGCACCGAATGTGGTAATCAACATCATACGTGATTATGAGGTGGTGGAGAAGCATGATGTGGTGCTTCCAGATACACTGAAGGGCATCGTAAAGTGTTCTAATCCGAAGTGTGTGACCAACAATGAGCCGATGCCTACCTTCTTTCATGTGGTGGATAAGGAGAACTGCATTGTGAAGTGCCACTATTGTGAGCATGAGCAAAATCGTAAAGAAATACATATTATTTAACTTAAACCTTTAATAGCCATGAGAGGCAGATTATTAGTAGCCCTGCTGTTGGTGGCTCTGTGTGGCAAGGCACAAGACCGGGCCGATCAGCAGCATTTGAGCGACCCTAACTCATTTTCCATGATTGTGCTAGGTGACCCGCAGGGTTATACAAAGTATGACATCAATCAACCGCTCTACGAGCTCACAACGGTGTGGTGTGCCGACAATATCGAGAATCTGAATATCAAGGCGGTGCTGGTAACAGGCGACCTCGTGGAGCAGAATGACAACATTGTGCGCGACCGTAGGATGCTGAATCAAACCAGTCGGCAGATGTGGGAGTGGGCTTCTCATTGCATGGCTCGACTGGATAATAAGGTGCCTTACATCATCTCCACTGGCAATCATGAATATGGGTATGTGCGTGGTGATGAAGGGTTTACGCACTTCCCCGAATATTTCCCTATAGAGCGTAATTCCAAGTGGTTGGAGTGCTGCGTGGCAGCTTTTCCTAACCGTGAGGGCAAGGTGTCACTTGAGAACTCGGCTTACGAGTTTGAGGATGCCCACTGGGGAAAATTGTTGGTGATCACCAGTGAATGGGCACCACGCGACGAGGTATTGCAGTGGGCTAAAGGCTTGGCCGACAGTGAGAAATATCAGAACCATACGGTCATTTTCATGACGCACTCTTTCCTTCGTCATCGCACAGCCGAGCGTACGGCCAATGAGGGGTATAAAATTCAACCGCGTAATTACGGTCAGGAGATTTGGGAGAAGCTGATTTATCCGTGCAAAAACATCCGATTGGTGGTGTGTGGCCATACGGGTGAGCCTGGCGACTTTGAGGACTCTGTGGCTTATCGTAGTGACAAGAACTCTGCTGGCAAGAGCGTGCATCAGATGATGTTCAACGTGCAGATTCTCGGTGGTGGATGGGAAGGCAACGGCGGTGACGGATGGCTTCGCATTCTGGAGTTCCTGCCTGATGGACAGACGGTGAAAGTGAAGACTTACTCTCCATTATGTGGCATTTCGCCTTCTACCAAGCATTTGGCGCATCGTACGGGTGCCTGTGATCAGTTTGATATGGTGATAGAGAAATAAAATAAATGAAAGAAGACTGGAAACCTGGGACATTGATTTATCCATTACCGGCGGTGATGGTGAGCTGTGGCAGTACGCCTGCGGAGTGGAACATCATCACGATAGGGTGGACGGGCACCATCTGTACCAATCCGCCGATGTGCTATATCTCTGTAAGGCCAGAGCGTTATAGCTACGAGATTCTGAAGCGCAACATGGAGTTTGTCATCAATCTGACGAACAAAGACTTAGCACGGGAGACCGATTGGTGTGGCGTGCGTTCGGGACGCGACTATAATAAGTTTGAGGAGATGCATCTCACGCCTGCAAAGGCTACGGTGGTGAGTGCGCCCATCATCGAGGAATCTCCACTGAACATCGAATGTCGGGTGAAGGAGATCGTTTCACTGGGTTCCCATCACATGTTCATCTCTGAGGTAGTGAACGTACGGGCAGATAAGAAATGGCTCGATGCAGAGACGGGAAAATTCATGTTGGCAGAGACCAATCCACTGGTCTATGTGCATGGCGGTTACTACGAACTGGGAGAGAAAATCGGAAAATTCGGTTGGTCGGTAGAGAAGAAAACTACCTGATTCCTACTACTTTATGCATCTGCAGGGAGAGGCTCCAGATGGGGTGTTTCTTGCAATAGTCAATGGTGGTTTGTAGAATTACCTCATTGGCCATGTCGTTTCCCGTATCGCACGGTTGGAGGTAATACTCGTCGGCATTTAATGCCAGGAATTCTTCTGGATTCACCTTCCCACTGAATACTAATTTCAGTTCGTTGCAATGCTCCAGCACCACATCGGCATGCTTCACGAAAGCAGATTTGGGAGAGAGGGTTATCCAGTCGATGCCCGCGGGTAGGGGGTGGGTGCCATTGGTTTCGATGGAGAGGAAATAGCCTGCTTCCTTCAGCGCGGTGATGAACTCAGGCGTGAGCTGAAGGGAGGGTTCGCCACCCGTAAGTACCACGAAGTGAGCAGGGTAGGAGGCGATGGCTTTCAGGATCTCCGCCACAGTCATCTCGGTATAAGACGTGAAATCCGTGTCGCAAAACGGGCAACGGAGGTTGCATCCGGCGAAGCGGATGAAGATGGCTGGGCGACCGGTGAAATGCCCTTCGCCTTGCAGACTATAGAAGATCTCGTTAATCTTCATCTTTCTCGTAAGTAGCTATGTTGCACACAGACTCCTGCACCTTGGCTTTGTAGCAGCAAGGGAACTGGTCCACCACCCAACGGGCAATGTTCTCTGCAGTGGGATTGAAAGGCAGAATCTCATTGAGGTTGCTGTGATCCAGATAGCCGTGAATACGCTCCTTCAGTTCGCTGAAGTCTATCACCATGCCGTTCTGGTTCAGTTCCTTCGACTTACAATACACCGTAATCACCCAGTTGTGTCCATGTGGCTGAGTGCACTTGCTCTCATAGTCGAGATTCAGATGATGACATGCGGAAATTTCTATTTCTTTTTCTACGTAATACATACTCACTAAGGGGTTTTAAAAAGCCACACCAAGGCTAAATAACCTCGATGTGGCATACGTATTTCATTAACAAATTAGAAGTTGATACCCAAGTTCAGGAACCAAGCGTTGCTGCGTGCAGAAGGTGCGTCGTCTAAAATGTCGGTGACACCAAACTGGCGTCCAGCTTCCAGATAGACTTGATGGTACTCAAAACCACAACCAGCCTTGAAGCCCATATTAGCACGATTGAGATCATCTGTCTTGATGGCATAGCCGAAATAAGGACCGATGAAAGGCAGCACGATGAAGTCACTCTGAGTTTCAAAACCATACTTAATCAGCAATGGCACTTCCAGTACGTTGTAGCTGGCCTTCACGTCTGTATTCTTAATTTTACCACCACGCTCAGTATAGTATAAACCACTCTCCAAGAACAGAGGAGCACTGTCAGAAACACGGAAGCCTACTACACCTGCCAGTGTCATACCAACTTTAGAACCAGAGTCTATATCGCCAGAGAAGCTAGCACTCGTCACACCAAAGCGGATACCGTAGTACACGTTTTCCTCGCTCAGCTGGAATCCGCCACTGCCGAACTGGGCAAATGTAGGTGCTGTAAGAAGCACCAACAGCATAGTTACAAAGAATTTTTTCATTTTTCTACGAATTAAAATGTTCAATAATTTGTTGCAAACTTACAATTTTTCGCTTGTGGAAACAAATTTTTTAGCATCTTTGTGCAACCTTAACACTCTGCGGTGCGTCTAATGTGTGTAAAAGGTAAAATAATAGCGTGACTATGAATAAGAGAAAATTGGTTTTAGCTGGATTGCTGCTGATGCTGGTGACCAGCGTGAATGCACAGAGTCTGTGGGATAGGTTTACTGGTTGGTTTACAGGTACTACGACGATAGAAGCCAGTAATAATATAGTGACTAAGACAGTGCCTCTTTCCGAATTCAATGCATTGAGTAAGACGGGTTCTATCGATGCTATCTATATTCAGGAAGAAGGGACCACCAACCCACGTGTGGTTATCTCTGGACCTGATAATATCGTAGAACTGGTGGTAGTGGAGCAGTCGGGCAAGACAGTAAAGCTGCACTACAAACCCAATACAAGTTTCCGTTTGAACAAGAAACCTTTCAAGGTGGAGGTTTATGCGGCAGAGATCAGTAAGTTCGCTCTGTCGGGTTCTGGCGATCTGGAGTTTGGAGATATTAAGTCGGGCGACCTGACTATCTCGCTCTCTGGCTCTGGTGATGTAAGCGGAAGGAGTGTTCGTAGCACTGGTGACGTAACACTTTCTGTCACAGGATCGGGAGATATCGGCATCAATCAGGTTGGCTGTTTTGTCCTGCATACCAATGTGACCGGTTCTGGCGACTTAGAGGTGAAAGGCATCAACAGTGAGAGCGTAGCAGCCAGCGTAACGGGCTCTGGAGACATCCAGTTGGCTGGTACCACCGAGAAGGCCAGCTACAATGTGGTAGGCTCCGGTGATATCGATGCCCGTGGCTTGAAGGCCAAAGAGGTGAAGAAGAGCAAGACAGGATCGGGAAGTATTAGCTATTGATCAAGATGCTTATTGTAGCCACCGTACTGATATACTTTCTGGTGTTGATGGTTTTCAGCCGATTCACGGCACGTAAAGCCAACAATGACACCTTCTATCGTGCCAATCGGCGATCACCATGGTACATGGTGGCTTTCGGCATGGTGGGCGCCAGTATCTCTGGCGTCTCCTTTGTTTCTGTGCCAGGCATGCCAAGGAGCATGGATATGACCTACCTGCAGATGTGCTTAGGCTTTATCTTGGGCTATTTCGCGGTGGCTTTCGTGTTGCTTCCGGTGTATTATCGGTTGAACCTTACCTCTATCTATACGTATCTTGGCAAGCGACTGGGTAATCGTTCCTATAAGACGGGTGCCAGTTTCTTCCTGCTCTCCAAACTTATCGGTGGAGCTACGCGTTTCTATGTGGTGTGCATCATCCTCCAGCGCTTTGTCTTCGATTCCATTGGTGTTCCATTCCCAGTCACGGTATTTGGCTTGGTGGCGCTTATTTGGCTCTATTCACGCAGGGGAGGAGTGAAGACGCTAGTGTGGACGGATACGTTTCAGACCACGTGCCTGTTCACCGTCCTTATCCTCATCATCGTCAATGTAGCAGGTGCTTTGGGATTGAATTTCTCTGAGACGGTGGCAGCCATAGCCGACAGTCCACATAGCAGGATCTTTGTGTTCGACGACTGGGTGTCTCGGCAGAACTTTTGGAAGCAGTTCCTCAGCGGTATCTTTGTGGTCATCGTGATGACGGGCCTTGATCAAGACATGATGCAGAAGAACCTCACATGCAAGACACTCCGTGAGGCACAGAAGGACATGTGTACCTATGGTTTCTTCTTTGTGCCAGCCAATCTGTTGTTCTTGAGCCTTGGTGTGTTGCTGCTGATGCTTGGAGAGCAACAAGGTTTGCAGCTTCCCGCAGTGGGCGATGAGATCCTGCCAATGTTTGCGGCAAGTGGAAGGTTAGGTATGCCTGTCATTATCCTTTTCACCATAGGCATTGTGGCTGCATGTTTTAGCAGTGCAGATTCTGCACTCACGGCGCTCACTACCAGCTATTGTGTGGACATCCGTGAGCGTGAGGGAGATGAGCACCTTCGCAAGCGTGCGCATCTGGTGCTCTGCGTGCTCTTCATCTTGTTCATTCTGCTGTTCAGGGAACTTGGTTCCAGCAGCATCATCGATACCATCTACACGCTCTGCAGCTATACTTACGGTCCGCTGTTGGGCCTCTTTGCCTTCGGACTCTTCACGAAGCACATGCCACACGATAAGGCGGTGCCTTATATCGCCGTGGCATCACCCATTCTCTGCTATCTGATAGACACATTGACCTTCCAACTGACGGGCTATAAGTTCGGCTACGAGCTCCTGATGCTCAATGGTGCTTTCACATTCGCAGGACTGTGGCTCACCAAAAAAGCATGAAAATAGTTTGGGTTATTTCAGGAAATGCGTATCTTCGCACGATGTAAAGAATACTGCTAACTCAGGAAATGATATGAAAACAGTCTTTGTATCTGGTTGCTACGATTTGCTGCATAGCGGACATGTGGAGTTCTTCCGTCAGGCATCGGCTTACGGGAGCCTGTATGTGGGCATCGGCAGCGATAAGACTATATTCGACCTTAAGAAGCATAAGACCTTATATAGTGAGAACGAGCGCCTCTTCATGGTGAAGAGCATCCGCTACGTGCAGGATGCGTTCATCAACAAGGGTAGCGGAATGATGGACTTCATCCCTACGGTGGACATGCTGAAGCCTGATATCTTCGTGGTGAACGAGGATGGCTCTACGCCCGCGAAAGAGGCGTTCTGCAAGGAGCGTGGCATAGAGTACTTGGTGCTGAAAAGAACCCCGCAGGAGGGACTGGAGGCACGTTCTTCGACGGATATCAAGAACACGCTTTGCGGCATCCCTACACGTCTGGATTTAGCGGGTACGTGGATTGACCAACCGTATGTGAATCAGTATGCTCCGGGATGGGCGCTTACCATCTCACTAGAGCCTACCTTTGAGGTGCGTGAGCGTTGCGGACTCTCCACTTCCACACGCAACATGATACGGCGCATTTGGCCGATGAAACTTCCTGACATGGATCCAGAGATGTTGGCCAAGTTGGTTTTCTGTTTCGAGAATGATCCAGAGCGTAGCGACGGCATAATCAGTGGGGCACAAGACAGCATCGGCATCTGCATGCCGGGGTTGGTACGCCATTGGTACGACAAGCGTTTCTGGCCGGAGAAGATAGAGAGTTGCCACGATGACCGTATCCTCGACTGGCTGGAAGACCACCTCTGCATGATACCGATGGAACCTCGCAGAGACGGTTGCTCGGTACTGGAAGGAAAAGACATCACAGAGGCGAAAGTAAAGGCTCTGGCTGCTGCGGCAGATGCTTGCTGGGAGGCTATCATGGCGATAGATCTGGAGCGCTTTGCAGCGGCCTACAAGGCGTCATTTGAGGCGCAGGTAGCCATGTTCCCTGCCATGATTCAAGGCTGTGTGCAGGCTTATATCGACCGCTACAGCGTTATGGATGGCGTGCTGGCATGGAAGATGCCAGGAGCTGGAGGTGGTGGCTATTTGGCATTGGTATGTCGCGACAGGGCTTCATTCCCTGCTGGTGCCATCGAACTCAAAATCAGAAGGAAATGATGGACAAGAAAAGATATGCCTATTTGTGGCCGTTTATCTTGGTCACTTGCTGCTTCGCTTTGTGGGGCTTTGCCAACGATGTGACCAATCCTATGGTAAAGTCGTTCTCGCGTATCTTCCGTATGAGTGTCACCGATGGGGCCTTGGTGCAAGTGGCTTTCTATGGCGGCTATTTCGCCATGGCTTTTCCGGCTGCTATGTTCATTAGAAAGTATAGCTATAAGTCTGGTCTTCTTATCGGATTGGCACTCTATGCCATTGGCGCACTGATGTTTATCCCTGCGGCTGGAACGGGGAACTATTATCCGTTTCTGATGGCCTATTTCATCCTTACGTGCGGATTGTCGTTTTTAGAGACCAGTGCCAATCCGTTTATCTTGAGTTTGGGAGATAAAGCTACGGCTACACGACGACTCAATCTGGCACAGTCGTTCAATCCTATCGGCTCGTTGGCGGGCATGTGGGTGGCCATGACTTTCGTACAGTCGCGCATGAATCCGTTGGGCACTGCCGAGCGTGCTTTGTTGCCTGATGCAGAGTTTGAAGCCCTCAAGGCTGCAGATTTAGCGGTAGTGGTGAAGCCCTACGTGGGCATTGGCCTTGTGATACTGGTACTCTTGGTGCTGATGTTCTTTACCAAGATGCCAAAGCCCGTAAAGGGTGAGTTGCACGATTTGCGACTTCGTGCTACGTTGGGCCGACTTTGGCGCAATGCGACTTATCGCTATGGCGTGGTGGCGCAATTCTTCTATATTGGTGCACAAATCACGTGCTGGACATTCATCATCCAATATGGCACACAGGTATTCATGGCCGATGGGATGGGTGAGCAAGCGGCAGAGATTGCTTCTCAGCGACTGAACATCATTGCCATGGTGCTGTTCTGTGCCTCGAGGTTTGTCTGCACATGGCTGATGAAATACATCCGTCCTGTCAGGTTGCTGACTGTCTTTGCGGCTATCGGAGCCCTGTTGTTACTGGTAGTCATGCTGGTAGGCGGGCGTGTAGGACTCTATAGTTTGGTGGGTGCCAGTGCGTTTATGTCACTCATGTTCCCTACCATCTACGGACTTGCCCTTGGCCATGTGGGAGATGATACGGAGATCGGCTCTGCCGGACTTATCATGGCGATTCTGGGTGGTTCGCTGCTTCCGCCGCTACAGGCACTCATCATCGATGGCGGTCACATGGAACTCTCGTTCATCGTGCCGTTTGTTTGCTTTATAGTCGTATGGATTTATGCTTTAATCGTTGGTAAGAATGAAAAGATATTGCAGAACACTGGAGTTGCGTGACGATCCGGAGATGATAGCACGCTATGAGGAGGCTCATGCCAACATTTGGCCGGAGATCCGTGAGGGGATCCTCTCTGTGGGCATCCTCGACATGCAGATTTATCGCTACGGCACGCGCTTGTTCATGATCATGGATACAGTGGATGATTTCGATTTTGAGAAGGACAATGAGCGTCTCTCCAAACTTCCCCGACAGGCAGAGTGGGAGGCCTATGTAGCACAGATGCAAGGCTGTGATCCCAATGCCCCATCTACCGACAAGTGGCACCTGATGGATAAGATTTTCTCACTGGTGTAAATCCCAAGGAGACATAAAAATAAAAGGTATCCTCCGGGGATACCTTTTATTTTATCAGCAAGTGGTTAATCAGAGATTGAACTTATAGCCAATGGCTAATTGGAAAGTCAAGTTCTTGCTGTCGAGATAATCATCGTCGAAGATCTTGAGCAGACCAAAGTTGTAACGAGCATCGAGAACGAGGCGGCCAAAGTCGTATGAGATACCAGCTGGGATAGAGATGTCGAAGCTATTCACATCATCCATGTTTACCTCTGCATGGTAATCACCCTTTGAACCAGAAATCTTAGAATTAACCTTGAATCCTGGCTGGATACCAGCCTTCAGTGCCAGACCCTTCCAAATGTAGATATTGGCAATGATAGGCACATTGATGTAGTCGATTTTGAACTTCACGTCAGCAGCATTGTTCAGATCGAGCTCAGCGCCTTGCTGTGAATACAACAGACCTCCTGCAATGCCAAGCATGTTGCTTACATAGTACTCCACTTCAGCACCTGCTACCATGCCTACGCGTGCTTGTGTATCCTCTGTGTTGTTGAAATCAGCAGCACTGAAACCAATGCGTGGCTGAATAGTTACTGTACCTGGTTCACGCTGAGCAAAGGTGCTCACTGATACCATCATAACGATGGCGGCTAATAAAAACTTCTTCATAGTGTTTAAAATGTTAGTTAATTGAAAATTGTTAATTTTCTTTCTTCTTCAGCACCACGGCAGAGCGGGCAGGGATGTAGATCTGCATCCAGCCCTTATGGTCACGTGCATAGAGTGGATCGCTCTGTGAGAAGTGCTCCACGGTATCATCGGTGAGGCCATGGCCACCGAAGGCCTTGTCATCGGTATTCAGCACCACTTCATAGCAGCCTTCAGGAACCAGGAATCCATAGTCGGTGAAAGAACGATCAGGACTGAAGTTGAAGATGAAAAGCAGGTCTCTACGCATGTATGCCAATACCTGATCGCCATCGTTATGCCAGATCTCCACCACCTTGGATTGCTGAATCTTCTTCACGCTCTTGATCACACGCAGCATGGCAGCATCAAAGTCGCCCAGATAGTGGTAGCAAAGGTTGTGGTTATCCACCAAATCCCACTGACGGCGGGCGTATTTATAGCTCCATCCATTACCTTCACGAGGGAAGTCGATCCATTCTGGATGTCCGAATTCATTACCCATGAAGTTCAGGTAGCCACCGTTGATGGTGCTGGCAGTCAGCAGACGAATCATCTTGTGCAACGCGATGCCTCGCTCTACGGTGAAGTTCTCGTCACCCTTCTGGAAATGCCAGTACATATCAGCATCTATCAGACGGAAGATGATGGTCTTATCGCCCACCAATGCCTGATCGTGACTCTCGGCGTAGGAGATGGTTTTCTCATCCTCACGACGGTTGGTTACTTCCCAGAACATGGAGCTTGGCTTCCAGTCCTCATCCTTCTTTTCCTTGATGGTCTTGATCCAGTAGTCGGGCACATTCATCGCCATGCGGTAGTCGAATCCATAGCCACCGTCCTCGAACTTAGCGGCCAGTCCTGGCATACCTGAAACCTCCTCAGCGATAGTGATGGCACGTGGATTTACTTGGTGTATCAGTTTGTTGGCCAACGTAAGGTAGCAGATGGCATTGTCGTCCTGATGACCATTGAAGTAATCCTGATAGCCCATGAATGCCTCTCCTAGACCATGGCTGTAGTAGAGCATAGATGTCACACCATCGAAGCGGAAACCATCGAAATGGAATTCCTCCAACCAATACTTACAGTTGGAAAGCAGGAAGTGCATCACATCGTTCTTGCCATAGTCGAAGCATAGTGAATCCCATGCGGGGTGCTCATGGCGATCGCCAGGATAGAAGAACTGATTAGGATCACCGGCAAAGTTGCCCAAACCCTCTACCTCGTTCTTCACGGCATGTGAGTGCACGATGTCCATGATCACTGTCAGTCCCATTTGATGGGCAGTGTCTATGAGTTCCTTCAGCTCATCAGGCGTACCGAAGCGTGAAGACGGTGCGAAGAAACTGCTTACATGATAGCCAAAGCTTCCATAGTAAGGATGCTCCTGGATGGCCATGATCTGGATACAGTTGTACCCATCTTTGACGATGCGTGGCAGGATTTTCTCTTGGAACTCACGGTAAGAGCCCACTTTCTCTGCATCTTGTGCCATACCAATGTGGCACTCATAGATCAGCAGCGGATCGGTGCAAGGCTTGAAGGTGCGTTTCTTGAACTTATAAGGCTGTTCTGGTGCCCAAACCTGAGCGCTGAAGATCTTCGTATTGTCATCCTGCACCACGCGTGTACACCATGCAGGGATACGTTCCCCTTCGCCACCTTCCCAGTGGATGCGCAGTTTATAGAGATCGCCATGATGCAGCGCCTTGGCAGGAAGCTTCAGTTCCCAGTTGCCGTTCTTCAGCGGCTTCATGCGGTACTTCGGTTCCTCTTTCCAGTCGTTGAACGTACCGATCATGTAGATTTCTGTGGCATTAGGTGCCCATTCACGCAGCACCCATCCCTTCTCCGTTTGGTGAAGGCCAAAGTAGAGGTGTCCCGTAGCAAAGTCGCTAAGGCTGATCTTTCCATTGCGCGTCAGCTCCTTCTCTTTCTCTACGGCATGTTGATGACGTCCGTTGATGGCATCGGCGAAAGGCTCCAGCCACTTGTCATTCTTAATAAGTTTCAGTGTCGCCATAATCATCAATTAATTATGAATTATGAATTATGAATTATTTAATTTTCAATTTTAATTCTCAATGTCAAATAAACTCATCTATCGTATAGTTCAGAAAGTCGTTATATGGTTTCATGGCTTCAAATACTTCCATGATTTGATCAATAAATCCAGGGGTACTGAAGAAAGAGTCGGGCACGTTTTTCCATACCACATAATCTTTTGGCTTCAAATACTCCATGTAAGGATAGTCTTTTGGGAAATCCTTTGGAGCCGTCTTTAGATGCTCCATACCGATGGTTTGAAAATGCTTGCTGAAAGAAGGCGCGTTGACAATGCTCAGGAACTCATCAGTATTATCAAAAATGGATTGACGGATACCCTTCAGCATGGCAGGCTCTGGACACCATCCACCTCCAGCCAACATGCAAGCACCTGGCTCCAGATGCACATAATAACCGCAATGCAGCGATTTCTTTCCTTTAGGGTTGATAAAACCGCCTATGTGTGTCTTATAGGGAGTTTTATCCTTAGTAAAACGCAAATCACGATAAATGCGATACATGCAGTCCTTGGGCTCAAAGTTGCTTACGCCTGGTTCAAAAAAGGATACACGAGCGATCAAGATGGTCATCAGTTGCTCGAATTCCTCGATGGCTTTTTCATAATCGTCATGATGTGCTTTGAACCATTCACGGTTATTGTTGGCTGCCAGTTTCTTTAAAAACTGGAAGATGATTTCCAAGTTCATGATTGTTTAACATTAATTTCTGCGAAGATAGGAAAAAAAACACAAAGTTTCACTATCTTTGCATCACTTTAATTCAAACTAAAGAAAATAATGGCTAAGACTACAAAAGATAATAGTAAGAAACCAGTGCAAGAACCCAGCACTTCATTTTTTAGGGGAACAAAGGAGTTCTTCAAGAGTGATGGGTTGCATTTTTTCATTGGATTGGTGTTCGTGGTGTTGGCGTTCTACCTGCTGGTGACATTCACGTCCTATTTCTTCAATGGGGCTGCTGATCAGAGTTTAGTAGAGAATGCTACTGCGGAAGAACTGGCCTCAGTGGACAATGGTATACAGAATGATGGAGGTTCGGTAGGAGCACGTGTATCACACTATTTCATCAACAATCTCTTCGGTGTGCCTGCTTATTTCATCGTGATTTTCCTCATGGTGGCAGGACTGAAGCTGATGCGTGTGCGTAAGTTCCGCTTGTGGAAATGGTTCATCTTCTGCATGTTGTTTATGTACTGGGGGTCCGTCTTCCTGAGTTTCGTGTTCCAACACATCTATCAGGATTCCTTCTTCTATTTAGGAGGTTTACATGGCTACAATGTTTCCCGATGGTTGGAATCACAAGTTGGGGCCACGGGTGTGTTCCTTTTGTTGTTGCTCACTGCGCTCTGTTTCCTGATTTATTTCAGTTCCAAGACAGTCATCTATCTGCGAAAGTTGTTTACACTTAGTTTCCTGAAGCGTCAGAAAGAAGAGGAACAGAAGGAAGAAGAGTCTGTAGAGGAAACTGAAGCTGAAGAAGAGAAAGAGAATGTATTCGACCTTCCATTGGAGAAAACGCCAACTGCTAAAGTGGAAAAAGTGGCTGATGACATGTATATGACAGTGCAGGAGAAGGTGAAGGATGATACGAAAGCGGATGACTCCAAAGATCCTGACTTCACTGTGGAAGTGGCACCTGATACTGAAGAGGCAGATCCTTTGAAGCAAGAACCCTACGATCCTCGTCTGGATTTACAGTACTACAAGTTCCCAACAGTGGACTTGCTGAAACAATACGATGATGAAGGACCTTCCATCGACATGGATGAGCAGAATGCCAATAAGGACAGGATCGTGAATACATTGCACAGCTTTGGTGTGGAAATCAGCAGCATCAAGGCCACGGTGGGTCCTACGGTGACGCTCTATGAAATCACGCCTGCACAAGGAGTGCGCATCAATAAGATACGCAACCTTGAAGATGATATTGCATTAAGCCTTTCTGCACTCGGTGTGCGTATCATAGCGCCTATTCCTGGAAAGGGTACCATCGGTATTGAGGTGCCTAACGAGAAGAAAAACATTGTGTCAGGACAGAGTGTTATTGGCAGTAAGAAGTTCCAGGAATCGAAGATGGAACTTCCTTGTGCCCTTGGTAAGACCATCAGCAATGAGGTATTCATGGTTGATCTTGCCAAAATGCCACATGTGCTGGTTGCTGGTGCTACCGGACAGGGTAAGTCTGTGGGCCTCAATGCCATGATTACGTCACTGCTCTATAAGAAACATCCTGCAGAGTTGAAGTTCGTACTCGTGGATCCTAAGAAATTGGAGTTCAGCATCTATTCAGCCATAGAGAATCATTTCCTTGCAGAGCTGCCAGATAGTACAGAACCTATCGTGACGGATGTGACTAAGGTGGTACAGACCTTAAACTCCGTGTGCAAAGAGATGGATACGCGTTACGACTTAATGAAACTGGCTGGTGTGCGTAACATCAAGGAGTATAATGAGAAGTTTATCAACCGTCGCTTGAATCCTGAGAAGGGACATCGCTACATGCCTTACATCGTGGTGGTGATCGATGAGTTTGGCGACTTGATCATGACGGCAGGACGAGAGGTGGAGCTTCCTATTGCACGTATCGCACAGTTGGCTCGTGCGGCAGGTATTCACATGATCATCGCTACACAGCGACCTACGACCAACATTATCACGGGTACCATCAAGGCCAACTTCCCTGCACGTATTGCTTTCCGTGTAGCCTCTATGATCGACTCTCGTACCATCCTCGATCGTCCAGGAGCCAATCAGTTGATCGGTCGTGGTGACATGCTCTTCCTGCAAGGCTCTGATCCGGTGCGTGTGCAGTGTGCGTTTATTGATACACCAGAGGTCAGCGATATCTGCAACTTCATCGCTAAGCAGCAGGGCTATACCTCTCCGTTCTATCTGCCAGAACCCGATCAGCCAGATACAGATGGTCCTGCAGATGTGGATATGGAGCGTTTGGATCCTCTCTTCGAGGATGCTGCTCGTCTCATTGTGGTACATCAACAAGGCTCTACGTCACTGATCCAGCGTAAGTTTGCCATAGGTTACAACCGCGCTGGTCGTCTGATGGATCAGTTGGAAAAGGCTGGCATCGTGGGAGCTGCACAAGGTTCTAAGCCGCGTGATGTACTTATCTCCGATGAGATGTCTTTAGAAAATGTATTGGCTCAACTAAAATAGAAGTGTTATGAAACGATTATTTTGGACAATATGCCTGTTGCTCCCTCTATCACTGTGGGCGCAGGAAGACGCTTCTGTCATGCTGGAGCGTACAGCTGAGGCCATTCGTTCCTCACAAGGAATCAAGGCCACTTTCACCATTCAGGTGGAGGATGTAGAGACTTTGGGAACCATCTATCTGAAAGGCTCTAAGTTCAAGTTGGAAACCGAAGATGTCACCACTTGGTTCGATGGTAAGACGCAGTGGACGCTGGTGGAACCTACTGAAGAAGTGAATATTTCAGAGCCTACAGCCGAGGAATTGCAGAGCATCAATCCCTACGCATGGCTGTCGCTCTATAAAGAAGGGTATAATGTGAAATATGGTGGTGGTGCCAATGAAGGCGAGCGCTCAATCATTATGACCACTTCCGTATCGCGCTTGGATATGCAGTGCATCGTGCTTACCATCAATGAACGTACCTTAGCACCCGTACGTCTGAGCATGGCGGGTAGGGGAGGCAGTGATGTGGCAGTGATATTCATCAACTCCTATGATGATAAGCAGCACTATGCTGACGAGATGTTCACCTATCCCGCAGAGAAGTATCCTAATGTAGAGGTAGTGGACTTAAGATAATTGACAATTAATAATTCGTAAAATACCATGGAGACAGAAAAAGTAAGATTGCTTATTATCGGTTCTGGCCCTGCTGGCTATACCGCAGCTATTTATGCCGGACGAGCCAACCTTAGTCCTGTGCTTTATTCAGGATTGCAACCAGGTGGTCAGCTCACCACAACTATCATCGTGGAAAATTTTCCTGGACATCCACAGGGAATAGATGCCAACCAACTGATGGAGGACATGCGCCAGCAGGCAGTCAACTTCGGTGCAGATATTCGCAATGGTGTGGCTACGAAGGCAGACCTCAGTGCCCGTCCGTTCAAGATCACCATTGATGACGAGAAGCTCATTGAGGCAGATGCCTTGATTATTGCCACTGGGGCAGCTGCTCGTTATCTGGGATTGGAGGACGAGAAGAAATATGCAGGCATGGGTGTGAGTGCATGCGCTACGTGCGATGGCTTCTTCTATCGTAAGAAAGTGGTGGCTGTAGTAGGTGGTGGTGATACTGCTTGCGAAGAGGCTACCTATTTGGCAAGTCTGGCAAAGAAGGTCTATCTAATTGTGCGTAAGCCATTCCTGCGTGCTTCAAAGATTATGCAAGAGCGTGTGATGCAGAATGAGAAGATCGAGGTGCTTTTCGAGCACAATGCCGAAGGTCTCTATGGCGATAACGGTGTAGAAGGCGTTCATCTCGTTAAACGTTTAGGAGAGTCCGATGAGAGTCATTACGACCTCCCTATCGACGGATTCTTCCTGGCCATTGGCCACAAGCCAAGTTCCGATATCTTCAAAGATTACTTGGAGGTAGATAAGGCTGGGTATATTGTGACCGAAGGTGCTACACCACGTACCAATATCCCTGGCGTATTCGCTGCTGGTGATGTGGCAGATCCTCACTACCGTCAAGCTATCACTGCTGCCGCTAGTGGTTGTAAGGCTGCTATTGAAGCAGAGCGCTTTCTTATGAAGTAGAAGCGCTCTACTTCTTGTTTTTTTCTTTTTCGCCTTGTCAGCGGGGGGCATTCATTTCTTTTGCTCGTGCAAAAGAAACGAACCAAAGAAAACACGCCGACTGCACTTCCGCAGCTAAAAATCAGGGGCTTTTACCTAAGCGCCGCAAGACATCTCCTTCGGAGATTT
>JAEEGG010009877.1_pt1 | contig 21254 bp, 17 predicted proteins | sample 9134161 | NCBI WGS metagenome assembly JAEEGG01 (sample SAMN16246543, study PRJNA631951) | gut metagenome | biome: gut microbiome; feature: rumen; material: CR-attached | host: Bos | place: Iran: Karaj | collected 2018-10
AAACGTCCCCTTTGCGTCACTTTTTAAAAAAAACGTCCGGTGCGTTTTTTGTAATCCAGGTATTCCTGGCCGAAATCAGTTTCGAGGCGATGCTCCTCGGAGCGAACCTGGAACATCATCAGGATGAACAGAACTACAAAAACCAACAGCGCCCACAAGTTCCAAAGCGCAATCAGAATCCCTATGTAGTAGAGGTAAGTGCCTGATAACATGGGATTTCGGCTATGCTTGTAGGGCCCATCAGTCATAAGATGCTTGGTGCGCGGATCAACCTCGTGCCCCATCGCGTCGAACGGATTGCCGTCGCCCACGCGCTTCATGTAAATGATGCTCCACACGCTCAACGCAAGCCCCGCCAGACAGAGGGCCGATGCACAAAGCATGCGTATCAAAGGAATGTCTGCAACCTGTGGCATACCTGCCGCCCACCACATCAGGGTGGGGATTCCGGCTATGAAAATCACGAATCCAAGTAAGTATCCTTTCATTTTTCAATTGAATCAAGCCATTGCTTAATTTCGCTCTGGTCCGTATTGTTAAGCAGACGTGCCGGCTTCCAGTTAATCTCAGGATATGCGGCTTTAAAATCGTTTTCAGCCTTGGAGACCCCGCTTCCACCAGATGTTCCGAGCAGCGCCGCCGTCTTGCCCTTGAATCCGTAAGCCTCAATAAACGTGTTGATTATGGTGGGAGCGGTGTACCACCAAACCGGGAAGCCAATCAGGATGCAGTCGTAACTGTCGGCATCCTTGAGGTCCTTGATGATTGCTGGCCTTGACTGACGGTTTTGCATCTCTACGCTGCTCCTGGAGCTGCGGTCGTGCCAGTCCAGATCGGCTGCGGTGTACTTTACTTCCGGCTTAATCTCATACAGCGTCGCTCCAGCTGCATCGGCCAGTTTGCGTGCCACTGACTCTGTCGTGCCGGTGGCTGAAAAATATGCTACAAGAGTCTTCATATTTGCATTGTTTCTGCCAAAGATACAAAAAAACGACCCCTTTGCGTCGTTTTTACTATCTTTGAAACCGATTAACCAATTTGCAACAATGAAAAGAATCCTTCTGCTGGCAGCGTTTGCCGTATCATTCCTTTGCCGGATTAGTGCTGAAAGTAAGGTTTATGAGGTGAAATCACCTGATAAGAAGATATGTTTCAGTCTTAAGGTTGATGATGACAGCCAGCTTGCATATAAGGTCGCTGTGGCCGGAAAAGATGTCATTGACTGGTCTGTGACGGGTTATTCTAAAGATGCCCAGGGTGGTGTCTTTAAATATCAGAGTATTACTCCTTTTAACAGGTCACTTTTGGCAGCAGAGGAGGGCTCGGTGCTCGAGATAGGCCAAAAGGCAAAACGAAAGATGAATAAACCTTTAAAGGTGAGTTCTCAGTGGAAACCGATATGGGGTAAACGTGCCATAGTAAAGGACAATTATTCTTCTTGGGATTTTAAAGTCAATTCTGAGTCAGGTGGCATGATTGTTTTTAACGTACGTGTCTATAATGACGGAATAGCATTCAAATACTCATTGACGGCTTTTGATGAACCTGGCGGATATGAACATACTGAATTCAACTTTGCTGATGACTATACTGCATGGTACTACAACGGCGAGCGCCATAACATCGGCCCCGAGAAGTTGTCCGATGCCAGCGGCGAGCGTCTGCCCCTGATGACGATTAAGGCGGCAGATGACCTGTACCTTGCGTTGCATGAGGCAGACCTGGCAGCCAATGGCTGGCCAATGCGTCTGCGCTCTGAGGCCGGTTCGACCAGTTTCAGCGTGATCCCTGAAAAGATTGAGCCAAATACATTGGTACAGGGTGCATGGCGTGTGCTGATGGTGGGTAAGACTCCGGGTGACCTGGTGGATTCTCATTTGCTGGAGTTGCTCAATCCGGAGCCGTACCAGGATTTCAGTTGGGTTCGTCCGGGCGTTTACCTTTGGGACTGGCGCATAGACGGCGCAGTCTGGGAGGGCTATCACTACGGTATGAACTATGACTCATGGACCCGTATGATTGATTTTGCCGCGGAGCAGGGATTCCAGGGCCTGGTTCTCGATGCCAACTGGTACGGCCCGGAGTTTGAGAAGGATTCGGACCCCACCAAGGGTGATAAGGCGCGCGATGTTCAGCGCATAATTAAATACGGAAAGGACAAGGGAGTGGGCGTGTGGCTTTACCTGAACGATGTAGCCGGCACAAACTATCCCATCGAGGAGACTCTGGCACAGTATGAGGAGTGGGGCGCAAGCGGCGTAAAATACGGCTTTATGAACGGAAACCCGCAGGAGAAGAACCGCAAGACCCAGGAGATTACAGCCCTGTGCGCTAAGCATCACCTGATGGTTGATTATCACGACTATCCGGTGCATCCGTTCGGTCAGATGCGTACCTGGCCCAACGCCGTAACGCGCGAGTACTGCAAGGCTCAGCTGGACGGCCGTCAGATTTTCCAGCCCAAGACGTTTGTGACATCGGCCTTTGTCAATATGGTGGCTGGTCCGATTGACCAGAACAACGGATTCCTGGAACTGCATCAGGGCCGAACCACCCGCAAGGACAACAACCAGGAGGTGCCCACAACGGTAACGGGTGAGATAGCACGTACCCTTATTACCTGGTCGGGTGCGACGGTTATTCCCGATATCCCCGAGTACTATCAGAAGTATCCCACGCTGCTGGAGTTCCTCAGTGCCGAGAAGCAGCCTTGGCAGGAGAGCATCACGCTGGCCGGCGAGATTGGCGAGTACATTGTGATGGCTCGCCAGAACAAGGACGGCGACTGGCTCATCGGCGCCGCAACAAATGAGGATGCCCGCACCATAAGCATCCCGCTAAATTTCCTCGGTAAGGGCAAATACACCGCAACCGTAACCACAGACGCCGAAGACACACACTACCGCACCAACCGCGAGACCCTAAAAACGCAAGACCCCGTATCGGTCAATCGCAAATCGGCCCTGACAATAGATCTGGCACCCGGCGGCGGCGCCTGCATCCTGATCCGCAAATAAAAAAGTGACGCAAAGAGAAACGACCCCTTTGCGTCACTTTTTTTATTCACTTTTCAATTACTCAGCATCCATTTCGGTCATGGTGTTGTAATCATAAAGCATCTGCTGCTTGATACGTGCCTTGGGAACATCGATGTAATCGGGTTCAACGTGTGTGATTACGGCTCCGTTGATTTCATAACGGTACTCCTGCTCATAGTTTATGTAGTGCTGCTCAAACTCATACTGGGCAATATCCTCTCTGGCATATGTATCAGTAAATGCATAAGTGACGCAGAGAGTGTCAGTACCATCAGCCATAAAAGTTGCTTCACGAACTCTGGCGATACTCTGGGTGAAATCGTAATAACTCAAGGTGAGTTGGAGCCCGTCCTCTGACTCGTTGTATTGGGCATTGAACTTGTCGAGTGTGGAAGGTCCTACCTGGCCGCCGTCACCATCACCATCGGTCGGGATATCTATGTCCTCAATAATCTCGCCACCCTTCTTGTAGCCTTCATAGATGGCCTTGAGACCGAATCTGATACCGGCAATCTTTTCTCCGATATTATTGGGATGGTTGACTGTCAGCTCTTTACCATCAAGTGTAAAGCGTGCCTTCTCCTTCTCGTCCAGATCCTTGATTGCATGATCGTAAGCCTCTTTTGCAAGGGCTTCGCTGAAATATGTGGTCTTAGTCACGAATGATGTGCAGATGGTGTCCCCTCCGTTAATCGCAAACTGAGCAATGTGATAAATGCCTATTCCTGAGCGTTTGTATGAGACCGATATCTCCAGACCGTCCTGGGACTCTGTGTACTGAGGCTCCTGATCATCCTGGATCTCATCAATAGCATCCTTAACGTCATTTACAAGGTCGCATGATGCGAATGCGAACAATGATATGGCTATAAGGCCAAAAAGTTTGAACTTTTTCATTTTTTCCTTTTTATATAAGTTGTCAGTAATTATTCAAGTTTGCCACCCATAGAGAGCACAATCTGCTGCATGGAGGCCTTAACGGCTACCTTGTCCTGGCCTTTGTACTCGGCGGTGTTGTCCTGGGTTACGGTCTTGCCGTCAACGGACCAGAGCTTGGCCTCATCCTTCTCAAGGTCAGCAATCTGCTCGCGGTAGTACTGGGTTGCCAACTCCGGGGTCTGGAACGTGTACACCATCTTGGATTCGTTGCACTCGTCTTTCTTGAACTTGGCCAGCCACTCCAGTTTGAACGATACGTAGTCCCATGAGAGCAGGACCTCGTCGCCCTTGTCCTCATAAGTGGGGGCGGCAACGCCCATAAGTGTCATGTATGAACCCATCAGACCCTGAACACCTGCACCGCTTGTTCCGCCGTTCTGTTTGGCATATTCGGCATTGGCTGCTGCCAGTGAGTCATTATAACGGTTAAGTTCGTTGGTGGTTGCGTTAAGCTCGTTAACGCCGCGGTCAACCTGAGCCTCGACTGCTTTCTCGGCAGACTCAAGGGCTTTCTCGGTTGCTTTCTCGGTTGTCTTTTCGACCGATTTCTCTACGGCTTTGGTCACACCCTTTTCGGCGGCCTTTACAGCCTTATCGGCAAGACGGTTAAGTAACTGTGCATTGGAAGGAACTGTAAACAATGCTGCTACAATTAACAGAAGGAATGATTTCTTCATAGCTTGAAAACAATAGTTAGTAGTGACAAAAGTAGTTATATTTTTTAGCAATAATTAGGCAAAAGGTTTATTTTTGCAAAAAACAAAGCCAGAATGAATTGTAGGACGTTTTACATATTGCTGTTGCTTGTTGTTTCACAACTGAACGCCAATGCTCAGGGCTATTACTGTGACCGTCAGGGAGCAAGATTGGAATATGTAAGGAAAAATATAAAGGACGGAAGTACCGAGTGGCGTCACATCATGAACATCACCGATGTAAGAAAAGGGTCCGATGGCACCGAGATTACATCGGCCTCCACATTCCTTAAGGCCAACGGCAAACCATATTACAAAGGTGATATCGTAGAGCAGGTGGTACTCAAACCCAACAACGATGTCTGGGTCGATATGGAAGCTGTCACGATCAATTACGTGAAGGGACGCGCGGGCTTGAACGCAACGGCCGAAGCCTTGCCCTCCATACTCCCGGCTGATATGGCTCCGGGCGATACATTGCCCCAGGTAATGGGCAAGGGTAAGGTGAGCCTGCTGTCATTCAGTTTCCATATCTGGGACCGTAAAGTTCTGCGGGAGGAGACAATCTCCCTTCCGGCAGGTACATTCAAATGCGTTGTCCTGGAGGAGCACAGGAAGGAGAATGCGCCCGGTAACAACCGCGAGGTGCTGAACCATACCTGGTACAGCAAGGGTGTGGGTATGGTACGTCATGATACTTACATCGATGGCAAACTGGATACATCAGAGACTTTAGTTCAGATAAAATGAAACAATATATCGAGCAGAACAAGGAGAGGTTCTTTGAGGAACTTTTCTCCATTTTGAGAATACCGTCCATTAGTGCAAAACAGGAGAACAAGCCCGATATGGTGCGTTGTGCCGACAGGCTTAAGGAACTTCTACTTGAGGCCGGGGCCGATATGGCTCAGGTGATGCCCACGAGCGGCAATCCGGTTGTTTTTGGCCGCAAGATCATAGACCCCTCATACAAGACCATTCTGGTATACGGACACTACGATGTCCAGCCGCCCGAACCCCTTGAAAAATGGAAGACCGACCCCTTTGAGCCGGTCATTCACGACGACGCCATCTGGTGCCGCGGAGCCAATGATGACAAGGGCCAGCTGTTCATGCACATCAAGGCGTTTGAGTTCCTGGTACGCACCGGCCAGTTAAAGCATAATGTAAAGTTTATTTTTGAGGGCGAGGAGGAGATAGGCAGTCCATCACTGCCCGAATTCATAAAAGCAAACAAAGAGTTGCTCGCAGCCGATATCTGTCTGGTATCGGACACCACCATGATATCGGACAAGGTACCCTCAATCAACTGCGGAATGCGCGGTCTGGCATACCTTGAGGTAAAGGTAACGGGCCCCAACAAGGACCTGCACTCCGGCCATTACGGCGGTGCCGTGGCCAACCCCATCAACGTGCTGTGCGACATGATATCGTCACTGATTGATAAGGATGGCCGCATAACGGTGCCAGGATTCTACGACAAGGTGGTGGAACTTACTCCCGATGAACGTAAGATGCTGGCACGTGCCCCGTTCGATATCGATGAGTACAAGCAGTTCCTTGACATCAACGAGGTCAAGGGTGAGAAGGGTTACACAACTCTGGAGCGTACCGGAATACGCCCGTCGCTGGATGTATGCGGCATCTGGGGCGGCTACACCGGTCAGGGTGCCAAGACCGTCCTGCCCAGCGAGGCGCACGCCAAAATCTCAATGCGTCTGGTGCCCAATCAGACCAGCGCCGAGATTTCAAAACTCTTTATGGACCATTTCCTGCGCATCGCTCCGCCTTACGTCAAGGTTGAGGTAACCCCCTACGAGAGCGGCGACGGATTCCTTATTCCTATTTCGTCCGATGCCTACAAGGCTGCATCGAAAGCAATAGGTGAGGTTTACGGAATAGAACCGGTTCCCAGCCGGGGCGGCGGAAGCATTCCCATCCTGGCCGAGTTCCAGAAGGTACTGGGCCTGGATCCGTTGCTCATGGGATTCGGCCTGGAACGTGACACCATCCACAGCCCCAACGAGAGTTACCTGCTTAAGCAGTTCTTTGGGGGTATGGAGAGCATCGCCCTCTTCTACAAATATTTCTAAGCGAGCCTTTGGGGTCTGATCCCCATAAAAGGCGGATGGCACTACCTTCAGCAGGCGGTGCCATCCCATGAATTACTAAACTATTGTCTAATTATCTCAAATTAATTTGGGATCTCTTTAAAGCTCAAACGAGCTGTTGCGGTAGAATTCCAGCAGGGCGGTGTTGAACAGGTACTCGTAGCGGTACTTGAGCACATCGGCTTGGGCTGTCACCAGACGGTTCTTGGATTCGTTGAATTCTGTTATGCCGGCTTTTCCGCCTTCATACTTGGCCTGTACAAGCTCGAATGACTCCTGTGCGCTGGTCTCTACCTCCAGGCTGCTCTCGTAGCGGCTCTTTGAGGCGACTGCATTGTAGTAGGCCTGCTGTATCTCCTTGTAGAGCTGCTTTTTTGTGTTGTCCAGCTGCATCTCCTGATTCATCATGTTCAGTTGTGCGCTGCGTACGCTGTTGCGGTTGCTGTTACGTGAGAATATGGGGATGCTCAGGTTCAGTCCTACGTGCGGGCCGAAGTTGTTCTTCATCTGACTGCCAAAGTTATCGGACGTACGGTTGGAACTTGTGTAGTAACCGGTTCCGGCGCCTGCGCTCAGGCTCAGGGTGGGCATGTAACCTCCCTTGGCTACATCAATGTTCTTATTGGCCTGCTCCAGACGCAGCTCCTCGCTCTTGATGGAGGGTTTGATGTCAAGCGCCTGGGCGTATATCTGCTCGGGGCTGTCGGGGATGCGGAACTCAAGGGCATCGGCATCGGGCTGGATCACGTCAAAATCTTCGGGCGATGGCAGATCCAGCAGCTGGGTCAGGGTAAGGATGCTCATGCTCAGGTTGTTCTGTGCCTGTGTTACGGAGAGTTGGCTCTGTGCCAGTGTGGCGCGCTGCGATGCAACCTCGGCGTTGCTGGCCTTGCCTATGGCTGCCAGTGCTGTCAGGCGCTCCACCTGCATGGAGTCAATGCTTACCTGGTTGCGTGCCACGTCCAGTATGCTGCGGTTGTATACAATCTGTATGAATGCCTGTGCCACCTGAACGCGGACATCGTCCCTTATACGCTCCAGGTCCGCCTTGGCGGCCTCCAGACCAAGCTCGGCCATTTGGATATTGCCCGATATGCGTCCGCCGGCAAACAGGGTTACATCGGTGCCGATGCTGAACGATGTGCTGGCTGTATTGGTGTTGGCGTAGGTATTGTCAATGGTCAGGCTTCGGCCGAATGACCAGCTCTGTGATGCGTTGGCCGATAAACCGGGCAGTCGGTTGCTGCGTGCGGAGTTAAGGTCCACATCACGGCTCTGGGCGGCAATATCGCTCTGACGTATCTGTATGTTGTTATCTATGGCGTAGTCAATGCACTGCTGCAGAGTCCAGCCATCGGCGGCATTTGCCGTGCCGGCAGTCAGCAAGGCTGCCAATGCTATTGATATTGCTTTGGTTTTCATATTCATTCTTCGGTTTCAGTTGATTCCTGGCTCTGTTCTGTCTCGGCCTGCTCATCCTCAATGATGCGAGGTCCGCGTACGGTATCGCCCTCACTCAGACCATCCTTGATCTCTATGTTCACTCCGTCGCTCAGGCCGGTCTCCACCTTGGTCTTGGTGTAGGTGCCGTCATCGGCCTTTCTGTAAACGTATGATTCGTTCTTTTCAAATTCAAGTGCGCTCTCGGGTACGGTCAGCACGTCGGTGGCTTTCTCCAGGTCAATTTGTGCATTGGCGCTGTAACCGGAGCGGATTACGTGTTCCGAGTCAACCTTTACGGCAGCCTTTACCTTGAACTGGTTGGCTCCGTTGTTCTCGACGGCCTTGGGTGATATATACTCCAGGCTGGCATCGAAGGTGTAGTCCTTAAGCGCGCCTATGGTGATGGTCAGGGGCATTCCCTCGTACAGGGAACCTACCTCAGTCTCATCAATCTGTCCCTCAAAGATAAGGTCGCTCATATTGGCAACGGTTGCAACGGTGGTACCGTCGTTCAGGGTGTTGGCCTGGATGACTGAGTTACCCACCTTTACGGGGATATCCAGAATCAGACCGGTTATGGTAGAGCGTATCAGGGTTGAGCTTGAGGTGGCGTTCTTGGACGATACACCGTCGCGGATAACCTCGAGTGACTCCTGTGATGCTGCATACTCCTCCTTGGCCTGATTGAGCTGCTGCTCCACCTTCTCATACTCCTCGGCGCTGATAAGGTTTTTCTCATAGAGTGCCTTCTCGCGGTCAAAGTTGGTCTGGGCCTGCTTGAGGTTGATCTCCGACAGACGTACGCGGCTCTGGGCTGCTGACAGGGAGTTCATGTCGGGGATGACCGTGAGGCGTGCTATTACCTCGCCCTGCTGGACCATCTGGCCTGCCTCCTTGAATATCTCGGCTATGATACCGTTAATCTGGGGCTTGATGTTGACCTCGTTGCGGGGCACTATCTTACCGGTAAGGACTGTGGCGCGGGCTATATCCTGCTTCTGTGCGGGGAGTTCCTGGTAACGGATTTCCTTAGGCTGTGAGTTCTTGTAAAGGAATACGAATGTTCCGGCAAAGACTGCTACGATGAGTACTAATACGATGTACTTGATTACTTTTTTCATATCTGTTATTGTTTTTTATTTCCTATACTGTTTATTCGTCACGCATTGCATCGACTGGTTTGACTGCCATTGCACGTAGTGCGGGTGCCAGTCCGGCAAGGGCTCCGAGCAGGGCCAGCAGCGCTGCTGCCAATACGGCGGTGTTGAATGATATCTGGAATGTGGCATCGGTCGAAACCTTCTCGAATATATTGAGCAGGAATACCGCGAATACTATTCCGGCACTTCCGGCGGCCAGCGTAAGTGCCACGCTCTCGGTTATGATCTGTGTCAGAATCTCACCGGGCATTGCACCTATGGCGCGTCGTATGCCTATCTCAATGGTGCGCTCCTTTACGGTTACCATCATTATGTTGCTCACTCCTATGCAACCTGCCAGCAGGGTACCCAGGCCGACCAGCCATATAAGGAAGTTGAGTCCGCGGAACAGGTTGTCCACTATCATGAATATCTCCTCAGTGTTGAGAATCTGCATAGCCTCAAGGTCATCGGGGTCAAATGAGTGCTGACGGGCCATGATAGAGCGTATGCGGGGCTCCAGTACGCTGGTGTGTATGCCTCCCTTGGCTGTTATGCATATTATGTCAACTATGTTTCCGCGATTGTATATGGTCGATGCAAGCGATGCGGGAATCATGAGCGAGTAACTGGCGTTGGAGTTGATGCTTACGATGCTGGAGTTGAAATCAACGCCTATGATCTTGAAGTACAGATCGCCTACCTTTACGAACTTTCCGCAGGGGTCGCCTCCATCAGGGAAGAGATTCTGGTAGATGCGCTTGCCTATGACGCAGACTTTGCGCTCCAACTGTATATCGGTCTCATTCAGGTATCGGCCGTAACGTATCTTGGGCTGTTCAATCTTGCAGTAATCGGCATTTACGCCACGCAGTGCGGCCGATGTTGAGTGCTCTCCGTATTCTACCGTATTGCCCCATCCGCTGATCATGGGCGATACAACGTCCAGCTCGGGGACCATCTGCTTGAGACGGTCTATGTCTGTGCGGGTAAAGTTCCAGTACCGGCCCTCCGGCAGCCCTTTATAGGGCTTGGATGTGTTGGACGATATCAGGACCATGGTGTTGCTGGCAAATCCTCCAAAGTTCTCCTGGAGCAGGCCTTTCAGACCCTGTCCGCCGCCTATCATGAAGAGCAGCATAAAGAGGCCCCAGAATACTCCGAATCCGGTAAGTATGGTACGGCGGCGGTTACGTGTCAGTGAATCGGCCGTTTCACGGAATGAATCAATATCGAATTTCATAATTTTCAATTTTCAATTTTCAATTTTCAATTCTCAATTAATCCGCTCTTAATGCTTCAATCGGTCTTACACGTGCAGCTTTCACAGCAGGGAAGAGTCCTGCCACTGTGCCCGAAATGACCAGAAGTACGGTTGATTTTATTGCCTCGCTCAATCCCACTGTGGGGTTGATCAGAAGGCGGATGCTCTGTCCGAACATATCCATTGATTCCTGTCCGACGGTCTGGTCCATGATGATGCATGCTATCATGCCCAGCACCATTCCTATGTATCCGAAGAATGCGGTTATTGCCACACTCTCGGCTATTATAAGTTTGGTGATGTTCCAGGGACCTGCGCCTATGGCCTTGCGGATGCCGAACTCATGAGTGCGCTCCTTGACGGTAATGAGCATGATGTTGCTTACACCTACCACACCGCCCAGCAGCGTAAACAGACCTACTATCCAGAGTCCGGTGTTGAGTATGCTACGACCCTTGTTCATCTGCATGTTCTGGGTAAACTGGTTCCAGATATAATAGGCGCTCTCATCATCGGGGGCAGCGCAGTGTCGGGCGTTGAGTATCTTTTTGAGTCGGAGTTCGAATGCCTCGTTCTCAGCCTCAGTCTCAAGTCCGTTGAATGTGAATGCTATCAGGTCCAGGTCATTGGCCATTCCGAATATAGACCTTGCAGTGGTATAGGGTATATAGAGTTCGCGGTCATTGCGGTTCTCATAGGCATGACGTACGCCTATTATTGTGAATATCAGATTGCCTACCTTAATCTTTTTCCCAATCAGGGTCTGGTAGTCGGTACCGCCTTCCAGCAGGTTCTTGGCCAGCAAATGCGTTATGACCATAACTTTACGTTTCTGGGCGATATCCAGATTGTTGATGAAACGGCCAGAGAGCACCTGTATGTGGTTCATATCGGCCTGAGCGGGAAATGTGCCGTTCAGGTACATATCGCTGAAGTGTTTCTTCTTGTAAGTTACAGCGAATCCGCTTTTTGAGACCGATGTGGTTACCTGGTCAATAATATCCGGGAACTGACGGGCCAGAAGTGTCATATCCTGTTCGGTGAGCGTCATGTATCGGCCGGTCTTGTATCCGTTATAGGGCTGCGAGGTTACGTTGGGATAGATCTCCATGGTGTTGGTGGCAAATCCCTCGCTGTCCTGGTTGAAGGAGTTCATCAGTCCGTTTCCGGCTCCCAGCAGCACGATGATCATGAAGATGCCCCATGCTACGGAAAATCCGGTCAGGCTGGTGCGCAGCTTGTTGCGGCGTACGCTCTCCCATATTTCGGTTAAAAGGTCCTGCATGGTTTACTTCATTATTGTGGTTGTACCGAATGCCGATGCGTTGTGTTGGGTGTTGTCCTCAATCTGGCCGATGATACCGTCCTTGATGTGGATGATACGGTTGGTGCAGTTGGCTACTCCGCTCTCGTGTGTTACCACTACGATGGTGATTCCCTCCTCGCGGTTAAGACGGCTAAGGAGTTCCATAACCTCGACCGATGTCTTGGAATCAAGTGCGCCGGTGGGCTCATCGGCCAGGATTATCTGCGGCTTGGTAATCAGGGCTCGGGCAATGGCCACACGCTGTTTCTGGCCACCCGACATTTCGTTGGGGTAGTGGGTTGCCCACTCTTTCAGGCCCAGACGGTCCAGGTATTCCATGGCCATCTGGTGACGCTGTCTGCGTCCTACACCCTGATAAAAGAGGGGCAACTCCACGTTCTCAACGGCTGTTTTGAAGGAGATGAGATTGAATGACTGGAATATGAATCCAATCATCCGGTTGCGGTAATCGGCAGCCTGACGTTCGGAAAGATTCTTTATCAGTTTGCCGTCAAGGTGATATTCACCGGTATCATAGTTGTCAAGTATACCAAGTATGTTAAGTAAGGTGGACTTACCGGAGCCCGACGCTCCCATTATGGATACGAACTCGCCGCGCTCTATTCCAAGGTTTATGCCTTTGAGTACGTGGAGGGGTTGTGCACCCATGTAAGTCTTGTTGATGTCTTTAAGGTCTATGAGCATTTCAGTGACTATTGTCTGTTTTTAGTTTAGTGTCTTAGTTTATTAGTACACCGCAAAGGTATGCGGTTATTTCGGATGTACAATGGATAAAGGACTGCATTAACAATATTTAGTATTCAAGCCTTTGCCAAATACACTCCAATGACGATTGCGTTTGGGGATTGTTACTGACAAATATCTGTTTTCCCGTTTTTTTAAGTTAACTTTGCAAACCAATGGTATAATTCACGTTTATTTATGAAAATCAAGTCAGTTCTGCTTGTCATGGCGTCATTTGCCCTGCTTTGGGGATGTAAGGATGACAAGCCCCAGTTCGGGGCTCCCATTGCTTCACTGAAAGTGGTGGGGGTTAACGGAAATCCGGATTTGGGAGAGGGTGTGAAACTGGGTGTCTATGTAAGTGATCCGGTAGGTGCCATCAATGAGCCTGCCACAATTTCCGGTAACGGCGCTTTGACATTGGACAATGAAGTCAAATGGGCCTTTGACCAGTCTCATTCAGCGAGATTCTTTGCATATGCACCGTATGATGAATCTTTCTCCGGACAGGAGATAGTGACTTTCAACGCTCCTACAGATCAGACTACACCCGAGAAGATGCTTAAGGGCAACCTGCTCACCGCTTCGGCATCGGGCTCTCCGTCTGATAAATCTGTGGTTTTCAAGCTTAAACATGCCATGACAGCCATGACGGTCGCATTTGACAACCGTTCAGGCCAGAAGATAAAGTCCATGTCGGTAACCGGATTCATGACCGAGGGCAAACTGAACATGGTTACCGGAACCCTTACCGCCACCGGTGGCAAGAAGGTGATAAAGCCGTTGCGTGCTCCGGGCAATGACAACTCATTCTGTTTCATATATATTCCGCAGGATGTCACGCCGCTGTTCACTGTTACCCTTGAATCGGGAAAGACGATGTCATTTACATATAAGGATAATTACTGTCATGAGTACCCCGATAAGATTCTCAGGATGAAAATCCAGATTGACGAGTCTACCCTTGAGGGTAATATCCTGGAGATGAAAGGTGTCAACATGAGCCAGTGGAGTACAAACGGTGTTCCGGAATTTGACAGTGCACCTTCATTCATCAACCTTGCCGGACTCCGTTATGTGGAGCCCGAAAAGGACGGTTTCTTTGCTGCATATATCAACAAAGCGACGGTTACCGCGATTGACAACAATAATCCCGATATCCTGGGTGTGATACTTGAGGACTCTACAAGCGCCCTCCATGTATGGGCAAACATCGACAGCGAACTTGAGGTAGGCAACACCATTGCCGGTCCGATAATGGGACTTATGGAAAAGAGGCTGGACAATGAATTCCATATATCATTTTTCCATACGGATTACGCAACCGTTTCGGAGACCAAAGAACTGCCGTGCACCGAAATCAGCGTAAGTGACCTGTTCAGGAACAAGGTCACAATGGAATACCGCCGCACCAGACTCAAGAGTCTGATTCTTAAGGAACCGTTCTCCGGCGACAGGGCTGTATTCATGCAGGGTGATGATGAGATCAGCGTGGTCTGTCAGAATCTGGAGGTGGCTCTTGCGGCTGGTGCCAGGGGCGACCTTATAGGATTCCCGGTCAATTACGGCCAGGATATAGTGTTTATGGTGTATGACCAGAGTCAGTTCACTTCTTTCATCAAGGATGAGGTGGAGACACCGTTTACCCGGGACAGCATCTGCGGTCTGTATGATTTTACAGGTCCCGACGAGGCGGTGTTCTCATTGAGTGCTCCCGATGCCCAGTTGCAGTATTCCGTAAGGACATTTGATTACGGACGTTCCATGCAGGTGGCCGATACCCGCAACGGTGAGGCTCATCTGTTCCTTATCTATGAAACGTCAGAACTTATCGTGGGTCATGAGTATGTGGTTTCATTCAGCCCCATGGGTAAGAGCGACAGGAAAGGCTCTACCATGATGATGGAGTGCGTGAAAGTAAGTGATAATACAGCCTGGCTGATTGACAAGTCCGGCAAAACAGGTTTGATTTTGGCACTATGAAAAAGATATTCCTTATAATAGCAACGGTTCTGATTCTGTCTCAGAACGTCATGGCAGAACTAGTTAAACCCGATCTGGCAGCAAAATATGCCCAGAAGGTCCTGGGTATGAAGCAGTCTCCCGTTCAGGAGACAATGCCTTCAATGAGGGCTCAGGCCCGTGACGCCAAAAGTGCCGATCCGGAGTATTACATATTCAACAATCCTCAGGGCGGCTGGGTTATCATTGCAGCCGATGACCGCGTAAACCCTGTAATAGCTTATTCCACCCAGGGTTCATTCTCTGCAACGTCTATGCCGGAGAACCTTAAATGGTGGATGGACGGTGTAGCGCAGGTAGTTAACGATGTCCGCGTAAAAGATCTGCCCGTATCTGAATCGGTCCGTAATGCATGGAATTCACTGGCCGCCGGTAAGGAGATGATTACCGAGGGTACTACCAAGTATTCCGAAACTGCATTGTGGGGTCAGGGAGAGCCGTATAACAATCTATGTCCGGTCATCACCGGCGAAAACGAACGTGCTGTTTCCGGTTGCGTTGCCACAGCAATGGCTATCATAATGCAGTACCACTCATGGCCGGAACATGGCAAGGGTGTGATCGGAGGATACAGTACCAGGAGTTCCGCATATATTCCGGCATATGACATAAGCAGCCATTACTATGATTGGGAACTGATGTCGGCCGATGCTGTCGTAAAAGGGCAGACCAGAACCTGGGATTTTGAGCAGAAAGAGAGCGTGGCCCAATTGATTCATGACTGTGGCGTGGCTGTTCAGATGGAGTATTCAAGTGAAGGATCTGGCACATCCAACGGCAGTATGCTGATTGCCATGCAGGAAAATATGTCTTATTCTCCAAATTCCTCACTTGTAAGCAGGTCGGCTTATTCGCTTGATGAATGGTATGCATTGATTAAGAATGAGATAGATAACGGCCGCGTGGTATTTTATTCCGGGCAGGGCAATGCCGGAGGACATGCTTTTGTCTGTGACGGATATGATACTGAAGGTTCCAAACTCCGTATCAACTGGGGTTGGGGAGGTGCAGCCAACGGTTATTACACTCTTGACCTGTCTGTTGAGGATGCCGGTTTCAATTTCAGCGATGAACAGAGTGCGGTGATAGGTCTGGTACCTGATACTGCAGCGGTTGATGCAGTAAAGAATATCGGTTTCTATCTCAGTTATAATAACGGATTCTACGGAATGGAACCGCTTGTTCCCGCTGATATCAATCTGGGAGGAGAACTGAGTTTCTATGTGGGTTGGGTATCAAGTCTGTCCGCACGTGACCTCATTCTTGATTTTAAGGTCTGTCTTGAGGATAAGGATGGAAATGTACGCCAGGAAGGTTGGCCTCTCCATATGGAAATTCCTGCAGGTAAAGGTTATATCTATGCCAATCAGACCGAAATGACCACTCTGACCGTTGCACCCGATTTTACCGACCATTTCAGACTTTATGTAAAGGAAGGAGAAAACTGGGTGCCGATGGTGGGTAACTACGATCTTCTGCCGCAGGTTGACGGTGTGATATGCGGTGTCACACAGGATCCGGTGATAATAGTTCCCGATGACTGTGCCGCCGGAAAGACCATAGACCTTTCGCTCACACTCGGATTCACTCATGTAAAGAAGGTAAAGTGGACAGTGAACGGAGAGGCTCTTGAATCCAACCAGGTACAACTGGTCAAAGGTAAGAACGCTATCAGGGCCGATGTTGAGTATCTGGATGAGACATCGGGCTCCATATTCCGTACCGTAACATTGGAATAACAATTATTGGAAATATTTTTAACCGACAACAATTAATTTCTTATGAAAAGAATCAGTGGCATGATTGCTTTGGCTGCAGCGGCATTAATGCTGTCCTGCGGCGGTGGAAAGTACGAGTATCCTTTCCAGAATCCCAAACTTAAGGTTGACAAGCGTGTCGATAACCTTATGTCTCTGCTTACCCCCGAGGAGAAGGTGGGACTTATCATGAACAAGTCCATATCAGTGGACCGTCTGGGCATTCCGTCATACAACTGGTGGTCAGAGGCCTGCCACGGTGTGCGTCAGGGCGGTTATACCGTATTCCCGCAGCCTATCGGCATGGGTGCATCATTCAACGAGCAGCTTGTTTATGATGTATTCAGCGCAGTTTCAGACGAGGCCCGCGCCAACTGGAACCGCTCCAACCATGACATCTTCAATGTTCAGATGGGTGCCAACTACGTACCCGGCAATCCCGAGCTGACATTCTGGTGCCCCAATGTGAACATCTTCCGTGATCCCCGCTGGGGCCGCGGTCAGGAGGCTTACGGTGAGGATCCCTACCATATGAGCGTTCTGGGTGTTGCCAACGTAAAAGGTATGCAGGGCAATGACAAGAAATACTACAAGACCCATGCCTGCGCCAAGCACTATGCAGTACACAGCGGCCCCGAGAGCCAGCGTCACCGCTATGATGCAGTGGTTTCAATGCGTGACCTGTGGGAGACCTATCTGCCCGCCTTCAAGGCTCTGGTTCAGGAGGGTAACGTACAGGAGGTTATGTGCGCATACAACCGTTATGAGGGCGAGCCCTGCTGCGCAAGTGACCGTCTGCTCACCAACATACTGCGTGAAAAGTGGGGTTACAAGGCAATCGTGCTGACTGACTGCGACGCCATCAACAACTTCTATAACAAGAACCAGCACGGCACACACCCGGATGCAGAGAGCGCATCAGTTGACGCTGTACTGTCAGGTACTGACCTGGAGTGCGGTAAGGCATTCATGTCACTGACCAAGGGTCTTGAGGACGGTAAGATCAACGAGGCCGATATAGACATCGCTCTTCGCCGCGTGCTTAAGGGCCGCTTTGAGCTGGGTATGTTTGATCCCGCCGAGATGCTGCCTTGGGCCAACTTCGGTGAGGACGTTATCAGCAGCGAGGCCAATGATCAGCTGGCAGTCGAGGCTGCACGCCAGTCAATGGTACTGCTCAAGAACAACGGTGTCCTGCCTCTTGACAAGAACATAAAGAAGCTGGCCGTAGTAGGTCCTAACGCTGATGACAAGGGCATGATGAACGGTGAGTACGGCGGCAGCCCCACACAGGAGCATACACGCTCTCTGCTGGACGGTATAAAGAAGTTCTTCCCCAATACCGAGATCGTTTATGACCGCGCATGCGAGATCCGCAACGAATACTACACCACTTATTACACACAGGATGTAAACGGTGGCAAGGGATTCAAGGGAGAGTTCTTCAAGAACACCAATTTCAGCGGCGCTCCTGCCGTTACAGGTAACTATACCGAGGTTAACTTCAGCAACTTTGGCGCTTACAACTTTGTAGAGGGTTTGGATCAGAGCGAGAATATCTCTGCCCGTCTGACCGGTAAGCTGGTTGCTCCGTTCTCAGGTGACATGAACTACAACATCAGCTCAGACAACGGTTACAAGCTCTATGTAAACGGACGTCTGGTCGAGGAGGCTAAAGGCGGTCAGGGTGGCCGTGGCGGCTTTGGCGGATTCGGCGGCGGCTTTGGCGGATTCGGTCGCGGAGGCGGCATGCAGCAGATGAAGTCATTCAAGGTTACCAAGGGTCAGACTTATGACATAAGGATTGAGTACACCCACGCTACCGGTAACTTTGCACGTCTCAATGCTCAGATCTGCGTACAGAAGATTGCCGAGTTCACAGACCTGGCCGACAAACTGGTTGCTCAGAACGTTGACGCTATCATAATCATCGGTGGTATCACTCCTTCTATGGAGGGTGAGGGCGGCGATAAGCCCGATATCGAGATTCCTGCCGTTCAGCAGCGTCTTATCCGTGCCATGCACGCTACCGGCAAGCCCGTTGTCTTTGTTGACTGCGCAGGTTCATGCATGGGATTCGGCTCACTCGAGGATCAGTTTGATGCCCTTATCCAGGCATGGTATCCCGGTCAGGGCGGTGCCCAGGCTCTTGCAGAGATCCTGAACGGTGACTGCAACCCCAGCGCCAAGCTGCCTGTTACATTCTACAAGAGCACTGATCAGCTGCCTGAGTTCACTGACTATTCAATGGAGGGCCGCACCTACCGTTACTTCCGTGGCGAGCCTCTCTATCCGTTCGGTTACGGTCTGAGCTACACCACTTACGAGTACGGTCAGGCTACCATCTCCAAGAACTCAATGAAGAAAAACGGCAGCGTTACCATCACCATCCCCGTTACCAACACCGGCAAGCGTGAGGGTACCGAGATCGTTCAGGTGTACGTAAAGAGTCTGGACAACCCCGCCGCTCCTATCAAGGGTCTGCAGGGATTCCAGCGCGTAACACTTAAGGCAGGTGAGACCGGCAACGCCGTAATCACACTGACCGGCAAGTCATTCCAGTACTACGACGAGAAGATTGACGAGGTTTCAACATTCAGCGGCCACTACAAGCTGCTGTACGGCTCATCATCGGCCGATAAGGACCTGCAGTCACTTGACTTCGAGGTGCTGTAAGAATTGAGAATTGAAAATTGAAAATTGAGAATTGGAAACCCGCTTGCAGATCTCTGCAAGCGGGTTTCTTTTGTTAACAACTAAATAATTAGGTTAAACTCCTGCACAATTGTGTTTTTTTAGGCTGTATTTGTTGCAATACGGGTTTTGAGGGCTTTTCTTTGCTGTGTCAACTAAAAGATTAGTTAGAACCGATGAAAGCCTTGACTGAGAAAGAACAGATGGTAATGAGCGTGCTCTGGGAGCACCGTCATTGCAGCGTTGATGACGTTGTGGGTTTCCTGCCTGAGCCCAAGCCGGCCTATAATACAATACTTACGTTCCTGCGTATACTTGAGAAAAAGGATTTCATATCGTATCAGGAAGAGGGACGCAAGCACATCTACTATCCGTTGGTAGAGAAAGGTGAGTACACCCGATGGACGCTGACCGAGATGAAGGACAAGCTCTTTAACGGATCTGCCCGCTCTATGGTCAATACCTTTATTATGGAATCGGGTCTTAGTGACTCCGATGTACGTGAGCTTATTGATATGTTGAACATGCTTGAAACCGTAAAGTCATGATTTACCTTATAGTATCCGCCATATCGCTGGCCCTGATGGTGACGGTTTACCGCCTCACACTGAGCCGTACCACATTCCACGGATTCAACCGTTTTGTGCTGCTGGCAACCCTGGCACTGGCAGCTGTAGTACCGGTGATGCATTTCCAGAGCATCAGCAGCAGGGCATCGGCACCTATATCATATGTGATGAGTGAAATCAGGGTTTATGCCGAAGGCGGACCGGATGTCGCTCCGGCTCAGATAGCGGAAGAGGGCAGTGACATGAGCCTGACTTCAATACTGACTGTTGTTTATCTGGTCGGTGTGATTGTGTTTATGCTGCGGATTGCTGTTGGCATACTGAGCTCAGAGATTATCTGTCACCGCCGTTCCAGGATGCTGGCCGACGGGTCCCGCCTGGTTATAACCGAGCGCAACTACGCCCCCTTCAGCTGGCGTAACTGCATAGTGATTTCACGTAAGGATTATGAGTCAAACGGTGCCATGATAATTGCCCATGAGCAGGCGCACGTGCACCTTCACCACTCGTTTGACCTTATCCTGGCCCAGTTGTTCTGCGCCGTTCAGTGGTTCAATCCGGCTGCATGGATACTTCGCCGCAGCCTGCTGGAGGTCCATGAGTTTGAGGCCGATGCATCGGTCCTGGAGGATGGCTTTGACAGCCGCCGTTATCAGATTTGTCTTGTCCGTGCTGCACTGCAGGGCAGTTTTGCGACAACCACAAATAATTTCTCAAATTGTTCAACCAAAAAAAGAATCGTTATGATGAACAGACATTCAACAAATCCTTGGGCACGCCTAAGAGTGCTGCTCATGTTGCCCGCAGTGGCATTGTCAGTTATAGTTGCATCGGCCTGCAAACAGGATACAAACAGTGAAATGGATGTGAATACGAAGGATGCACCCCCTACCAGTGTTTATTTGCATATTGAAGAATGTGAAGAATGTGAAATTGAGGAGGCCGATACATCCCAGGTGTTTATGGTAGTGGAGGAAAAGCCTGAGTTTCCGGGTGGTGAAGCAGCTCTGATGGAATACCTGAGGAGTAATTTACAATATCCTGAGAGATGTAAGGAAAACAAGGTTCAGGGCCGTGTGTTAATTACTTTTGTGGTAAATAAAGATGGTAGTATAGTTGAACCGGCGGTTGTAAAGAGCGCAGGCCCCGTAGGCGTTGAACTTGATGTTGAGGCATTAAGGGTGATAAGCGGAATGCCGGCCTGGACTCCCGGAAAGCAGAATGGTGAGGCTGTACGAGTTCAATTCACTGTTCCGGTGGTCTTCAAACTCTAAAAAACGACGCATTGGGCGCTCGGCTCCAATGTGTTGCCAAAGACTTTTTTGTCTATATGCCTGGAGGTTCTTTGTTTTACGTCGAGAAATGTATATTTTACGTCAAGAAACGTATGTTTTACGACGTGAAATGTACGTTTTACGACGTGAAACATAACTTTCCTGCCTATCCGTACTTTTTTTCCCGTGAGTGGATTGTTTTATTTAAAGTAGTATTGTCCTTTGCCTTGGGTGGTGCTGCCAAAGTTGATGGCGTTCT
>JAEEGG010009881.1_pt1 | contig 21250 bp, 16 predicted proteins | sample 9134161 | NCBI WGS metagenome assembly JAEEGG01 (sample SAMN16246543, study PRJNA631951) | gut metagenome | biome: gut microbiome; feature: rumen; material: CR-attached | host: Bos | place: Iran: Karaj | collected 2018-10
GTGGCACTTCACGCTGAAGGACGAGCCCTTCCCCGACACCTATTTCACATTCCCAGTTAAGCAACTGAACAAATGAAGTTAAAGAAACTATGGATGCTCGCCGCCATCCTCATTTGCGGCACAAGTGGGTTTGCTTCGTGCGGAAACGACGATGATGCCGCCATTGTTACTCCGGCGGCGAAGGAATACTTCACGCAGTGGAATCAGTGCGAGGCGCTGACCGCCTTGCAGAACTACGTGAAGGACGTGACCGATGTCAACTCACCCAATTATATCCAGGAGGAAGACCGCATCGCCACGTTCGACATGGACGGCACGTTTGTGGGCGAACTCTATCCCTCGTACTTTGAGTATAATCTGTTGGAGTACCGCGCGCTGGACGACCCCGACTACGAGGCTCCGAAGGACGTGATGGAGACGGCACAGGAGATACGCGACTTCGTGCGCAACGGCAAGCCGCTGCCCGACCACTTCGACATGAAGCACGCCTACGCCGCTGCCAAGGCCTACGCCGGAATGACACTGGCCGAGTTTGATGCCTACGTGAAGGCATACGCTGCCCAGCCCGCCAACGGATTTTCGGGCACGACCTACGGTGAGAGTTTCTACAAGCCCATGCTGGAGGTGTTCGACTACCTGAAAGGCAACGGCTTCACCTGCTACGTGGTCTCGGGCAGCGACCGCTTCATCTGCCGCGCGCTAACGGAGGCCATCGGCATCCCCTCCAACCGCGTCATCGGAATGGACGTCAGGCTCGTGTCCTCCGCCCAGGGTACGGCAGAGGGCGTCAACTACACGATGGGCCGTGAGGAGAGCATCCTGCGCACCGACGAACTCATCATCAAGAACCTGAAGACCAACAAGGTAAAACAGATAGCCCAGGAGATTGGCAAGGTGCCTGTGCTCTCCTTCGGCAACAGCGGTGGTGATGCGGCCATGCACAACTATGCGCTCAGCAACCCGAAGTATAAGTCGGCAGCCTTCATGCTCATTGCCGATGACGACCAGCGTGACCATGCCTCGCGCGAAAAGGCCCTCACGCTGGGACAGCAGTGGCGCGAGGCCGGGTATCATGTCATCTCCATGCGCGATGACTTCAAGACCATCTACGGCGAGGGTGTCACGAAGACCGACTTTTCCTTTCCCGTCGACATAAAACCCCTCACCGAGTGGCAGGCTGGTCGAACCGTGAGTCAGGAGGCCATCGAAGACTTTGGCGGCATTGACAATTGCTTCGCCGCCGACCCTATCCCCGATGGTGTGTGGCAGCGTATGCAGGGCAAGACGTACAAGGAGAATCCCTACATCGGACGTGACGACCTGCGTCACATCCGCGCCCTGCACTGGGACTACGACAACCAGATGCACGTCGGCGAGATGATAGTGAACAAGCAGATTGCTGACCGCGTAGCCACCATCCTGCGCCAGTTGTTCGATGCCAAGTACCCCATCCAGCGGATGTTGCTGCCCGACGTGTATGATGCAGATGATGAGACCCAAATGCGCGACAACAACTCATCGTGCTTCTGCTACCGTGTCATCGCGGGCAGCACCAAGCTGTCGAAACATGCCCGGGGGCTGGCCATCGACATCAACACCCTCTACAATCCCTATTACAAGGATCGCAACGACGGCACGCGCTTCATCCAGCCCGCCACGGCTGAGAAATACTGCGACCGCACGTGGGACTTCCCCTACAAGATAGACCACGACGACCTCTGCTTCCGCCTCTTCACCGAGGCCGGCTTCGAGTGGGGCGGCGACTGGACTTCGTGCAAGGACTTTCAGCATTTTGAGTTAATAGAAGAATAAGTCACAGTAATGAACTATAACAAAGGGAAAAAGCTGCTTTCTGAAAGATTCTACTTGACTTGGGCTGGAGAACAGATGTCCTGGACAGTCAGAATGACACTGAAGATGAGGAATCCTGTTGACGGCGATTTATTGCGTCAGGCAGTAGAATCAACGCGCCAGCGTTATCCATATTATCAAGTGAAACTCGGCATTAGAAAAGATACTGAAGGCACGGAATATTTCGTGTACGAAGACAACAGTGATCCGTGGGTGGTTAACGAAGGGGAAAAACCAGTGAGACTGATTGACCCAGAGTCGAACAACCATCTACTGGCATTCTGTTATTGGGACAAGTACATCGCATTAGATTTCTTCCACTGCCTGACCGACGGCACAGGAGCCTACAACATCCTCCGCACCTTGCTTTACGAATATTCTCGCCGCCGCTATGATGCGACGCTGAGTCGTGAAAGAATAACATTGCCAAAGGGTGTTCATGTAGAGCGTATTCTTACACCTGAAGGAATGAATATGGCGAACATTCGTGTGGCTGGCGACACTATCAGCCCTAAGGAATGGGAAGACCCTGCAGCACAGGCTAAGCCCGACCACCTGGACCCGCTGCCCCTTCCGGAACGGCCGCGCTGCATCAATCTATCGACACAGGCCAAGACAACGGTAAACGAGGCTGTGGAAACCATCAACATTCTTGTTGAAGAGCAAGAGATGATGAAGTATGTGTCCTCAGGCGACACTTCGCCTGCTACGCTCGTGTCGTTATTGCTTACCCGTGCCATTGCCCGTTTGCATCCCGACACGACGGAAGGAGTGCCGATGGTGGCACTGGCCATCAACCAGCGTCCTGCCCTTGGCTGTCCGCAGGCCGGCCAAACCCTTGCAGCAGCGCTCCGCCTGACCCTGAACAACGAGATGCGAGGGATGGATCTTGAAACGCAGCAGACCATATTCCGAGGCATGGTGGCTCTACAGTCGAACGAAGACAATGTCATTGAGAGTTTCTGGCAAACTCAGAATACACAAGACATGTTCGAAAAGATTCCCACCATTGAGGGACGCCATCAGGCAATGGCCAAAGCCTACAGTGTCGTAACATCAGCAGCTACAACCTGTGTCAGCTATGTCGGCAAAGCCAATCTGGGGGCTGCAGAGCAATATGTCAGTGAAATGTACACAGAGGTCTATACACCGTATGCTCTTACCATCGAGATGAGTGCTGTGAACGGCACGTTCTGTATCAGTCTGATGCAGCGTTTTGCAGATGATACCTACCTTGATGCTTTCCTCGACGAACTTCGTCAGATAGGCATCAGCTATCGCATTGCCACACGCCATCCGGTGACGGTGGCACCTATAGCAGACTATCGGAAGAACAAGTCTTGATGTCGCAAGTTGATTAAAGTAATTATGATGCAGATTATAGTCATTCTCATTTGTCTGCTGACACCGCTCGGCATCTTGTGGCTCACGTATAAGAGCGCGGTGCTTAGGAAAGTGGGGAGTATCATCATCGCCTACGTCATCGGTTGTACGCTGGGACTGACGGGACTGATTCCTGACACGGAGGAGATGCATGGTGTGCAGACGGCTGTCGCATCGGCATCCATACCTTTTGCCATTCCGTTGTTGCTGTTTTCGGCAGATCTGAAGGCATGGGCGCGACTGGCTCCAAGTTTTATCAAGAGTACTATCTTCGGACTGTTGGGCTGTGCCTTGGCGATTGTCGTGGGATTCTGGCTTTACGGGCAGAGCGACCCGACGCTGTTTGCCCATATCGGCGGTATGCTGACGGGCCTCTATACAGGCGGCAATGCCAATCTGGCTTCGCTGAAGATTGCCCTTGGCGTGGACGATGCGACGTATATCCTCACCTCGGCCTATAGCACAGTGATGAGTGCCGTCTATCTGTTCTTTGTCATCATCTTCGGCAAACGGTTACTGCAGCTGTTCATGCCGGACTTCAAAGATGACAAGAGTGTGGAGGACAAAAACATCAAGGTGGAAAATCATGAAGAGGAACTGTTCATGGGACTGTTTCGCAAGGACAATCTGAAAGACCTCGGACGGAGCCTGTTGCTCACCATCGGTATCATTGCCCTTGGTGCAGGCATCGCGAGCCTGTTCCCCAAGTCAGCCTTCCAGAGCATTTTTATTCTGGGCATCAGTCTGCTGGCCATTCTCTCATCATTGCATCCCAAGGTGCGTAGCCTGAAACGCACGTTCGAGGCTGGCACATTCTTCATCCTAATCTTCAGCGTTGCTGTGGCCTCGCAGGTGAGCCTGAAGACACTCACCGATGTCAACCCCGACATCTTCCTCTTTATCACCGTTGCCACCCTCGGCTCGTTGCTGTTCCACATACTGCTGAGTGTCATCTTCCGCATCGATACCGACACCACACTCACCACCAGCATTTCGCTTATCTGTTCGCCTCCCTTCGCTCCCGTCATGGGTAGTGCTTTGGGCAACAAGGCCGTCATCGGTCCTGGTATTGCCGTAGGTCTCTTCGGCTATGCCATCGGCACCTATTTGGGCTTTGGCATCGCACAACTGCTGCTGGTTTTGTAACTAAATCTCTTCCAGTTTCACGTAATAGCGGAGGGGAGGACAGATCTGATTGACAAATGAACGGTAGCATGCAGACCAATCCCTGCGCTTGGCCGTATCTTTCATGTTCATGTGGTCGTTATAGACAACGCATCCCATCTTGTGTTCATTGAGTTTGGACAGGAAATCAACCCGCTTGTCGCTGGCCTTGAAATAGTCGAAGAGGTGTACGGACTTCATATACAACAAGACCTTATGGACGTAGATGACCATACGCGGAGCCTGTATCCGTTCGAGTTTCCTGATGTAATTGTATGATTGGGAGATGGCGTTGGCCATTCCAAGCCATTGAACAGGGCGGTATTTCTTGAAATCAGGCGTATTGTGCATGACCTCGTCTGTATAAAGGCGAATCAGGGAGGTCCTTACGTCGAGCACCATGTAATCGAGTAAATCGGCCATAGACAAGGTGGAGCCTGGGACCATCGTATTACGAGTTATTGCTGCAAACTGCTCTTTCCCTTCGTAGGTAGCCACAAGGAAATGATGGAAATCGAAATGCTCTCCGCCAAGGCTATTGTCCAACAGTATCAATGAGGTAAGTACCTCGTAGAACTTATCGCCAGAATCGAGGTCGTAGTCGATTTCATAACTTCGCTCATCCGTCTTACGGAAGGGCATCAGGGGAGCATCGGGATTAACAACGAGATGTGTTGTGATGCTGACATTGTATTTGGCTTCTAACTGTTCTATGAGATCGTCGAGCTCGCTGACAGACTTGTTCTGACTGATGGTATAGGAAACGCCATAGTATGCTTGGTTATACAAATCCCTATCGGACTGGGACTGTTCAGTCTTGACTTCAAAGACAAGCCGGTATAGCCAATCGTAGGCTTCGTCGTATTTTCCTTGATTATAATACATGGATGCCAGATACAGATAGGGATCGCTATGGTCGTTGTCGTATTTCAAAGCGGTCTCAAACTCTTTTGTGGCATTTTCGTATTCACAACGTTCCATGTATAAACGTCCCAAGTCCTTGTGGGCCAGAATCCGAAGAAAGGGCTTTGCAGGCCTTGGCAAAAGGGTGACGAAACTTTGGATCCTTATGAACCTCTTTACTTGAAAAAGACAAGAAAAACACCACAACAAAAACTCCATTCGAACATATTCAATGGTACAGAGAGGCAGGAAGATATAGTAATTTCTCTGCTTAACAAGTATCTCAGTAAGCGTGAACTGACTTACTATATGTCCAAAATCAACCAAGAAGCAAGGAATAGCCCAGACACCTATACACAGGTAATTCAGGTGATTCTGGAAAAAGAAAAGCAGCCAAAATTCAGTAAGGCAAAGAAACAATACAAGAGAAACAACATCATAGAATATGCCCTGCAGGAGAATCTTAAAGAATATGGCTGGTCAATAAAGCCACCAAAGAGTTACAAACAAGTATATAAACAAGAGGAGTTGTTCCCTCGTTAACAAATAGGGGTGTGAATCGCTGTTATCTGATCCTAGGGTAGCAAATCTGGAAAATTTCTATTATCGAAAGGGGTTAGTCAGCTTCACACCTACTTTTATACACTTTTTTGGCAAATCGCCACGAACCTTGACATGTAAATTCATGTAATACCTTGTAGTTTCATGAAAAAAGAAGTGAGCAAATGAAACCACATTTAGCAATGCTCTTGAACCATATTCTGTAAAACCATGAAAAATCGCGTATGTTCGTAAACTTTAGAATTATTGGAATACAACCTTTACATGTAATTTCATGTAAAAGCATGTAAAGGTCTGAAATGACAAAAAAAGAGAAAAATAAGGGCTAAAACACGTTTACAACTCACTTTTAAGTTTTTTTATCAATTCAAAATTGTCAATAAAAAGGAAAAATGCTACATGATAAGGTTCAAAAAATGGCCAGTAGCGTCCCCAAATGCGTCCCCAGAACAGCCCAAAGTTGGGGGCGCCGGGCATAAAAAAGCCGCTAACTCATTGAGAATTAGCGGCCTAAGTTTTGGAAAGTGGTGGAGCTGGAGGGAGTCGAACCCTCGTCCAAACAGGGAAATCATACGCTTTCTACACGCTTATTCCAGACTTTGGTTTTCGAGCGCCGACAAGACCTGAACCACCAATCGACACCTTAGCTCCTGAATCTCATCCCCGCATCGGAGCCTGCAGAGACTATTTCCGATTTAACCTGCGCCGCTTGATCCTCAGATTCGGAACCACACCCTTGGAGCGACGTCTCGTTCTGCTACCTGGTAGCCGAATTGAGCCTCAATCTACTATACTTCGATTAGGCAGCGAGAGCATACTCGTTGTTGCCAATTAATTTTTCCTCAGCTCAGATTATGGAGGGAACCAAGAAGCCTCCGCGTGCTTACGTACCATCTCAACCCGCTGTCAAATCCAGTCAACCCCAGATATACGATGTTGTAATCGGCTGCAAAGATATGTATTTCTTTTGAGACAAAAGAATAAATTAAGACAAATTAACAGACCAATAGACCCTTTTCTTGACATTGGGACTAATAGTATTGAATATGTTCGTATGTTAATATGTCTTTAAGAAGTTTCTATGTCTGAAATAATTAGTACCTTTGCAGCGATTTTTAATAAATAAGGTAAAGATGAACTTAAAAAACTTATTCATATCAGGCAGCCTCGCCTTGATGCTGACCGCCTGCACGACGCCGAAGACCGTATCCTATTTCCCTGAATGGACGGATGGCGAAATGATCACGCTATCCGACACAAGAGGCATCGTGCTGAAGCCGGCAGACAAGCTGTCGATCGTCATCAACACCAAGTCGGCAGAATTGAATAATGTGTTGAACCTGCCCGTCACCTCGCAGATCATCGGCTACTCTGAGATCCAGTCGATCAACCAGAGCCGCGGCACATCGGGCTACACCATCGACCCGGAGGGATACATCGAATTCCCCCTTGTGGGCAAGGTGAAGGCAGCAGGCATGACGCGCTTAGAGCTGGCGGCCCATCTGAAGCGGACACTGGAGGAGACGAATGTCGCCACAGATGCCGTGGTCACCATTGAATACCTGAACTTAGGCTACTCCGTCATGGGCGACGTATCAAAGCCCGGTTTCTTCGAGTTCAACACCGACCACCTGAACGTGCTGCAGGCGCTGAGTATGGCGGGTGACATGAATATCACGGGTGACCGTGAGAAGGTAAAAGTGATCCGTACAGACGGAGACAAGCAGCATATCTATGTGCTGAACCTGCAGGATCCGAAGGCGACCATGGCCTCGCCTGCCTTCTATCTCCAACAGAACGATGTGGTCTATATAGATCCCAATGACTATAAGAAGCGTCAGTCTACGGCTAATGCGAGTGAGGTCACCAAGGCTTCGTTCTGGCTGTCGGCACTCTCGGTGCTGACGACAGTGGCGGTGCTGATATTTAAGTAAAAAGAGAAGAGAAAATGAAAAATAATCTGACTATCGGCGAGTTCTTCAGACTGTGTCTCGCCAACAAGGCAAAGTTTGCAGCCTCCGTGGCGCTGATGCTGGTGCTGGCAGCAGCTTATCTTATCGTCACCCCACCCAAGTACACCAGGAAAGCCCAGCTCCTCGTCAGGGACGACGGCGGCATGGGCGGACTGATGGGACAGCTCGGCGGACTGGCAGAGCTCGGCGGATTCATGGGCTTCGGATCGTCGAACGTCTACAACGAGCTCTATGCCATTCAGTCGCCCTGGCTGCTGCTGAACGTGGTGAACCAGCTGCACCTCGACATGAGCTACACCATCAAGGGCATCCGCAACAAGGACCTCTACGGCGAGCAACTGCCCATCACCGTCACCTTCAAGAACATCACAGAGGAGGACGACGTGCGGATGAAGCTCGACCTGAAGAAGAACGGCGACTTCAAGATCTACAAGCTCAAGAAGAACGACGACAAGTACGACGATGAGCTGACGGGCCACGTGAACAGCACCGTCAAGAGCTCTGTTGGCGACATCGAGGTCAAGGCCACGCCCTACCTCCCGAAGCTGGAGGACGACGAGGTGACCATCACCGTGAAGCGTACGGAGCCGATGGCCCTCGTGGAGTTTATCAAGAAGAAGAACCTGAACATCGCCGTGAGCAGCCGCGACGCCTCCATCATCGAAATCAAATACAAGGACGTGTCGAAGCAGCGCGCCACCGACGTCATCAACGCCGTGATAGCCGAATACCGCAAGGAATCCAACGAAGACAAGGATGCCCAGACGGCCGTCTCGGAGCGCTATGTGCTGGAGCGCCTCGCCTCGCTGGAGAACGAGCTGCGCACCCTCGACCAGCGCGTGGCCGACTATAAGAGCAAGACCATGATACCCGACCTCGAAGTGATGGCGAAGGTGTATGCCGAGAGCGCCAAGGACATCTCGACGGCTCACATGGAACTCAACAACCAGCTCTACGTGGCCCAGGCCGTCCGCGACTATCTGCGCGACGAGTCGAAGAAAGACGAGCTGCTGCCCGCCCTGCTCGTCACCGACAACAAGGGACTGGCCGACCAGATGAGCCAGTACAACAGCCTGCAGCTGCAGCGCAATAAGATCATCGCCAGCTCGAGCAAGGAGAGTCCGCTGGTGAAAGACCTCGACAAGCAACTGACGGCCATGCACGACGCCGTACTCACCTCGGCCGAGAACGCCGTCAAGCAGCTGACGGTCCAGCTGAAGAGCGTCGCCGCCAAGGAGAACGAGGGCAAGCAGCTGCTCGCCTCCGCTCCCAAGAAGTTCATCGGCGGACTGGGTGACGAGCGCGACTGGAAGGTGCTCAACGAGATCTACGTATTCCTGCTCCAGAAGCGCGAGGAGGCCCAGATGACGAAAGCCCTGAAGAGCGACATCCGCGTCATTACCCCGCCGTTAGGGGTGAAGGAGCAGAGTGCCCCTGTGAAGAAGAACGTCCTTTTCGGCGCCTTCCTCCTCGGCCTGTTCCTGCCCGCCTGCGTCATCTTCGTCCGCGAACGTCAAAGGAAGGCCTAATCCCCCTGCCGCATGACATTCCTCATCATCACGCTGATCATCATCCTGCTGCTCCTGTCGTGGAAATACATTGTCAGGCTGGAGCCAGCAGGCGTGTTTGCACTCATCTGGATAGCATCGGTGCCAGTGGTTCTGCTGTTGCAGGAATACATCGTGCTTAATCTTGATGGTGTCTTGTTCATCGTCTTGGGCGTGATGACATTCATGCTGGGCACCATCTTCTGCGACAAATACTATCATCCCGCCGAGAATGCCGCCACTGTCCTCACCTTCAAAAAGGAATGGGCACTGCCAACCATGTGCGTGCTACTCGTCAGTGCGATGGTCAATCCGCTCTATTCCATCATCCTGCACGGTTTCTCGCTACAGGCACTACTCGATATGCGTGAGATACTGGAGATGAACAAGGGTATCTCGGAAGACCGCTATGCAGGAGCCGACTATACAAATATGTTCAACCAGTTCTTCCTGATATTCTGTTATGCAGCACCGCTGTTTGGAGGCTTCTGTTACAGAATGGTCGGCAGAATCACAAAGGCCGTTTGCATCTTGACGCTCATACCCGGCATGTTCATCGCCCTGACCCAGTCTATGAAGTTAGGAATGATCACGGGATTCATCCTCTGGTTTACCGGCTATCTCATCTGCTCGTTCAGCTACGGGCTGTCGCTGAGAATCAAGCCCAAGAGCCTGTTGCTCTCCATTCTCGGACTGGCTGGCTTCTTCGGCATTCTGTTCCTCTCGATGGTCTTCCGTACTGGTGAAGTCAGCGAACGGGCCATCCTTGAGATCAGCCAGAAATTCATCGCCTATGCTTTGGGACAGTTCCACTGCTTCGACATGTGGTACACCACTCACGAACCAGCGGCCTACGCCCTGGGCACTAAGACATTCATGGGCATCTCAAACATCCTTGGACTTGAAGAGCGCACTCAGGGTGTCTATACAGAATTCTATCAGATAGGCCAGAACGGCTATTACGGTATCTCGAACATCTTCACCATCTTCCGCTCGCTGGTCGAAGATTTCGGTGAGGCAGGAACGCTGTTCTTCCTATTCCTGTTGGGCATCCTCACCACCATATCACTTCGGAATCTGCTTACCCATCGCATGATGTTCTTCAATCAGGTCTGCATCTCGGCGGCCTATGCCTACCTAATGTGGTCGTTTGCCACATCGTTCTTCGCATACACCAGCTATCTGGCCATGTTCTTCGTGGCTTATTTCATTTTCCGTTTCCTTCAAAAAGAGACTGCGCCATGTTGAAGATGATCAAAGCAAAACTCAGTTCCGGCATGGGCAAGGATGTCGTCTGGACGTTCTCGCTGCAGATCACCATCATGCTCTGTTCGTTTGCCATCACGAAGCTGCTGGCTAGCCGCCTGAGCATCGACGACTTCGGACAGTACAACGTCATCAAGCGCTCCGTGCAGGTGCTCTCGTTTGTGATGCTCGCAGGCGTAGGCATTGCCCTACCCCGCTATATTCCCCTCTATCGCAACGCCGTGCCGCCGCGCCCCATCGCCCCACTTCTGGGAGCCTCCCTTATATATATAATAGGTGTATCGCTGCTGGTGTTCCTCGGCTGCATGGTGTTCTCCACGCAGATGCAGGACGTCATCATCGGACAGAGCGGCAACCTGTCGCTGCTGCTCATCGCCCTAGCCTATGCCTTCACTCTGGCGATGGCCCAATATGCCTATGCCTACTATCGTGGTATCGGCAATTTCAAGTGGTACAACGGTGCGCAGTTAGCCTTACAGCTGGCCATCGTACTGCCTCTCGTGCTGCTGCCTGTACTGACGGTAAAGGCCGTCTTTCTCTCGTGGCTCATCATCACCGCCCTAATGGTAGTGTTCTTTTTGTATCAGGGAGTATCCTCACTCCACACTCCACACTCCTCACTCCTCAAAAAACACTCCTCACTCCTGGAAAACCTGCGTACCATCGTCCGCTACTCCTCGGGCCGTCTCGTGGCCGATTTCTTCCTGTTCTCCCTGTCTGCCTTCCCCTTGATTTATATCAGTAATGCGCAGGGGCTGCAACCCACGGCCTATTATTCCGTCGGCATCACCTTCGTCACGATGGTAACCCCCGTCTTCTCCTTCATGGGCATCATCCTACTGCCCTACGTGTCAGAATGTATTGCCAAAGGGGAGTTAAAGGCCGCCAACCGCTTTATCAACCGTCTGTCGCTGCTATATGTCGGTGCCTCGCTGTTCATCACCGCAATACTCTACGCGTTCACGTCTGCCCTCACCAGCCTGCTTTTTGCCGACAGCTACTTGGTCACCACCGACCTCACGCGCATCATGATCCTCGCCATCCTGCCGCAGACCATCTATCTGCTCTACCGCAACCCCATCGACGCCGTGTCCGTCATCCCCTACAACACCATCATCCTCGGCATCTGCCTCGTGGTGATGGTCGTCAGCTTCTCCCTTTCCACGTCCCTCACCCAGTTCGCCTGGGCTTTCTTCGCCGTTTCAGCCCTCCAAGGTCTCCTCTCATGGCTCACGTGGAAAATTATTCGCTAAAAAACGTTAACGCCACGCAGTCTTTTCTGCTTTTTCTTATCTATATAAATATAATCTTGGATAAAAGTATTATTTTTGCATATAGATAACATCATGATGAGAAGTCTGATGACGGTTTTTACCATCGCAGCATTGCTATTGCAGCTGACACCCGTCCGAGCCCAGGGCTCTGACCAGGAGCATTTGTATGCCGTGCTCATCAACGGCGGGCGCAATAAACTCACGAATCACGAACGCTATTGGAACGACTGCTCCTTCCTCTACCGCACACTCAGCCAGACCTATCGGGTGCCCAAACGGAACATCACGGTGCTGATGAGCGACGGAGGAGCCCCTGAGGAGGACATGCTGAAAGCAGACGCCCGAGGATTCGCCTCATCGTCCACCGATCTCGACGGCGACGGCTGGCAGGATGTGGACTATCCCGCCACAGAACAGGCGCTGGCCTTCGTGTTCCTCAACCTGTCGAAAAAACTGACCACCGACGACCATCTGTTTGTCTTCATTGTCGATCACGGTGGCTCGAAAGACCGGGAATACGATTCCTATATATGGCTGTGGAACGATCAGCAACTCTCCGACAGACACCTCGCCCTGCTGCTCAACCAGTTCGACATCGGCTCTTTCAACATCCTGATGGGCCAATGCTATTCAGGCGGTTTTATGGATGACCTGGTACGTGAGGGGCGGATCATGACCACAGCCTGCAGCGGTAGCGAGCAGTCGTGGACCAGTCCCGACAAGCCATACGATGAGTTCGTATACCACTGGACATGTGCCATCAACGGAGCCGACGAGACAGGACTGCCCGTCGATGCCGATACTGACGGCGACGGTGAGGTGTCGATGGCCGAGGCCTTCGAATACGCCTGTAGTCACGACCGTGTCAACGAGACGCCGCAGTATGCATCTGAACCGGAGGCGCTGGGTGCAAAGTGGACGTTCAGACATCCCTCCTTCATTCGGACAGATCATATGGGAATACGGGCAGACCGCAGCGAACCCGTCGAGACCTGGTCATTGTCGGGCGTCCGAATGAATTCCGCCAGCCGAGGTGTCTATATCCAGCGCCAAGGCGACAAGACCAGGAAAGTAATCAGATAATAAATAGGTATAATCAATAAAAAAACGGAGATATGATGAGACGAAGAATGAGTTTTTGGATAATCGGTATGCTGCTGAGCCTGCTGCCGACGACGGCTTTCTCTTCAGACGGCCTGACGTTCAACAATGCACGGATAGAAGGTCTGGCATACAGCGATCTGCCCTTGACGATTCTTATCGATGTGACAAACAACGGTGTAGAAGACTACTATGGTTGGTGGAGCGTCGGCAACAAAATGGAATGGGAAAACGCCCATGCCGTAGAAATCAAGGCCGGTGATACGAAGGAAGTAGCATTCGAGACCATCATCGCACAGGCCGGCGACGTCAAGCTGTCAGTTTTCGACAACAACAACGACCTGCCCATATACACGTTCACCATCCACCTCGAAAAGGGCTTGCCAAAGATAAGCGGTTCCGTTCAGCTCTTCCTGGAGGAGGACTCCGAAGGCAACCGCTATATCTCTAGCAATTTCGGGGGCTTCAACATATACGTTACAGCCACCATTACCAACGATGAAGAGGTTGACATTCCTACCGCTGGTTACAAGGACAGTTATCTCAAGGCGGTGTTGATACCCCAGATTGGCAATGCGCCCGTCACGGTTTCCTTTAGCGGCATTCCTGACGTTATCCGGAGTGGGGAATCCATTACGGCCAGCGGCAACATCATCTGCGTAGGTATGCCAGAAGAAGGACAGGAGTATGGCGTAGAAATCAGGTATATGGATATCGTCATCGCCACCAGCGAGCCCTTCACCTTCAGAAGCAGCATCAACACCTACTGGACTGCCGACGGAAGCAAAAAGCGCCTGAGCGTTGTCGACGGCAACACCCTGAAGGTACCTGCTGAGGCACTGGCCGTCGACCTGCGGGGCATATACAATGATGACACCGTCTATAAGATCGATGTCTCAGAAGCCAACCCCAACTGCCTCTATTATCTGGGATTCCTCGACTATGTACCAAAGGGATTCACGTCTGAAACCAATATCATCCGCAGCGGCGAAGCCTCGACAGTGGTCATCGACAGTAATTACGACTACTTCTGTCCCATTCCTTTCAAGGCCAAGTCGGCCCTCTTCACCTACACCCCTGTCAGCGAGTCGATGGGACCAGCCTCACCTGTCATGAGCCAGAAGATGTCAGGTCCGATCTGCCTGCCTTTCTCCGTCCAAAAGGCTTGGCTCTTAGGGGCGAATGAGGGTATGCATCCCGAAAGTCCTTTCTATAATGATGATTTCAAGATGGCGGTCTTATCAACAGGAGATCAAGAATCGATCGTTTTCATATACAAGCCAGGACTTGTACCTAATTGCAACAACTGCTACCTGATTTACGATCTCAAGCCGTCTCCTGTCGTGTTCTATGCCGAGGATGTCGCGATTTCGGAATTCTCCCCTCAGGTATGGGAAGCCGGCGGTTATTCCTTCCATAAGAGTTGGACTTCAAAGACAGCAGAGGATTACACCTATAGTTGGAACTGCGACAAAAGCAGCATCTGCCGCAATGAAGAAGGCACGCTGATTCGTCCCTTCAATGTCTTCATCGACAAATGGGATGCAGCAGAAGGAACCTATGACAAGACAGGGCCGGAAGAACTCCCATACTCAATAATAGTAACAGGAGAAAGCACAGACATCGAGAATCTCCGCAGAACGCCAGACGACAAGACGATCTACACGCTCTATGGCCAACGCGTGAAAACAGCGACCTACACCGACGGCAGACTGAATACCGAGGGTCTGAAACCAGGCCTGTATCTTGTCGGCGGCAAGAAGGTGGTGATCAAGTAAGCAGATCAGGAGAACGGAATGAAGCAGATCGTTGAACAGTGCCAGCAGGGAGACCACGAGGCCTTCGGACAGCTGTATACCCTCACGTACGACAGGCTGCGCCAGATGTGCCGCCGCTACGTGAGCAATGAGTCCACCATCGACGACCTGCTTCACGATGCCTATCTTCTGATCTTCACCAAGATCGGCTCCCTCAAGGACGCCTCCAAGGCCGATGCTTGGATGCAGAGGGTGGTGCAAAACCTGGCGCTGGCCTATGCCAATCACACCAAGCAACAGACAGTCGTTGCCCTCGACAGCCTGCAAGAACCGCCAGCCATCTCCGAGACACCGCCACCCATCGACTACGAGGAGATCATGAGCCTCATTGGCCAACTGCCGGAGAGCTACCAGCGGGTGTTCCGCCTGTCGGTGTTCGAAGGGCTGAGCCATCAGGAGATAGCCGAACTGCTCAACATCGAGCCCCACACCTCATCGGCCGACCTGTTCCGGGCCAAGGAAATGTTGCGCCGCTCGCTGGCCATCCTCCTGTTGGGACTGCTGGCCATCGGTCTGCCCATCGGACTGTGGCATCTGCTGGAGACCACGCCCCAGCCCGAGCCGCCAAGAGCCGAAGCCGGAAAGCTGCAGAAGTCCCAAAAGCCCAAGGAAGAGACGCCTGAACCACAAAAGGAGATGCTGGAACGGCAGGAGACATTGGCTCAGAGGGCGATACCGACAAGCGTTCTGCCGATGACCCCGAAGCCCATAGAAATTGATTCAACGGCGACCATTCCTACGGAGGTCATCACAACGGATACTGTACCAACAGAGTCCGCACCAAAGGAGTCTGCACCAAAGGAATTCATCCCATCGGAGACAGATCATCAAAACATCCTCGTCGAGACGCCCATCAGTCCCGTCAGAACCACATCCGACACCCGCAACTGGATGCTGGCTGCGGCTTTCAGCGGCATCGGCAATCAACAGTCTTTCAACCTGCCCTATGGAGAATATGGCATGAACGACCCAGAGATGGACACCATCACCCATAACCGCCTGCCGCTCACCTTTAGTCTGTCTGTCAACAAGATGATAGGCCGGAAATGGGCCGTCGGCACAGGACTGCAATACACCCGCCTCTACTCTGAGACGCAGGAGGGCAACACCTACTCCTGGACCCAGAAGGAACAGCGCCTGCACTATCTGGGCATTCCGTTGAGAGCCACATGGTATCCCGTGAATACTAATCGCTGGGCCGTCTACACATCAGCCCAGACCATGCTGGAATGGCCGATCCACAGCACACTCATAAGGAACACCTACGTTGGCGGAAGCCTCCTTGAGACAGACAAGCTGCGACTGAGTCCGTCACTCCAATGGTCCATCGGTGTGGCAGCAGGTGTGGAGTACCGCCTCTCGCCCGTCATCGGCATCTACGCAGAGCCCAGCCTCCAGTACTTCTTCAAGACCGGCGACGCCATCGACAGTTACCGCACGGCCCATCCCGCCACCTTCTCCGTTCCCATCGGCATCAGGATCAACATTCCGACGCCATCCCGTTAATGACTGTTATAATCTACGCGATTATGTTAATTAATTACAATTCCGACCATACACTATGCACTCTTTTCGTACTTTTACGTTTTTATAAACAGATACATCAAAAGATCACATATATAAACGATCATGAAAAGAATAGCCATCTATTGCGTCACCTATCACTCGGATAAGGAACGGGACCTGTATCTCGCCTCCGTCGAGCGTGCAGCAAAAAAGGCGGGCGACAAAGTATGCGTAGACACTTTCATCGCCAACAACACCGACGACGACAATCCCGGCTACTTCGGAGCTATCAGGCGGCTGATGCAGGAGCACGATCCATCGGTTTACGATTACAGCATCATCAGTAATGTAGACCTGACGATGGAAGAGGATTTCCTTGCGAAGCTGGCAGACTACGACTGCGCTGAGGACACGGGCTGGATAGCCCCACAGATATGGTCGGACCTGGAGAAGCGCGACCGCAACCCCCGTCAGACTTCGAGATACACACTCGGCAGGCTGAAAATACTGAGGCTCTTCTATCGCATCCCCCTGCTCGACACGCTCTACACCAAGACGCTCTATCGCCGCAAGCAGTTCGTCAGAAGCCAGCCCGGAACAGTCTATTCCGGCCACGGATCGTTCATCATCCTGACCAGGAAATACATTGAGCGGTGCGGTAGGATCGACTATCCCGTATTCCTTTTCTGCGAGGAAATCTGGTTAGCGGAGAAATGCCGGCAGGCAGGATTGAAGGTCGTCTATGACCCCAGCATGACCATCTACGACTCGGAACACGTGTCGACAGGCCGTATGAATCATCGTTACTACTGCCGTCTGAACTACGACGCCGTCCAGTACATCATCAAGACTTTCTATTGAGTCGCTTCTTCGATAGCCTTGTCTAACCACACTCTCCTCTCCTCAAACCAAGCAATGGCCTGGTCGATCAGCGGCTTGAGCGGTGTGGGGTGCCAGCCCCATCTCTGCATGTCGCGGATCATGGCCCGTTCATAGGCCTCACCCTCCTCCGATGCGGCGAAAGCCTCTAACCGCTGCCTGATGGTGTCGTAAAGCGAGTCTTTCACTTCGTTCCACTTTGCACGGTAAGCATTGGCAAACGACCTGTCTCTGCCGTTGTTGAGCAGTCTGACGAAATAAGACAGGTTGTGGCTCTCCGACCAACGGCCCGGCGTCATCATGATGTAATCGAAATCCCAAAGGCATCCCATCATCAGTTTCGTTTCCGGTGTATCGTCGTATTTCGTGATGAAGATGTTGGTGCCGTTGGCGTCGTAGCTTCCAAGGATGTCCTGTCCCAACAGCCATGCAGCGAATGACGTGGAGTCGATGTATTCCGCAAAGTGGTTCTTGTAAAAAAGGCCGTCATCGAAGCTGTTAACGTAGTCCCTGATATAGTCAATCCTTTCTGGCTTGATTTTCTCCGGATCAGGATATTTGAATGTGTATTTCATAGATGGTTCCTCCGTCAAAAGTGTTTCGAACCACACATCTTCGTTCCACCAGTACGCGTCCAGTTCGATCACGTATCCGTATCTGCCGACGTTCAGTCTGCTTCGCGTGCTCCTCTTGACCGACTCAACCAGAGCATACAGGCCCATATACTCCCCATTCAGCACCAGGTTGACATATCTGAACCTTGGCGTCCATTGCAAGCCCAGCATCTCGTTAACCGTTGTCCCTATGAGCATATATGGCGAGGCCTGCCAGTCTCTGACGAGCAGCCACTCTCTGTCGCGGTACTTCTGTTCATCGTCGCCGAAGAGCAGATCGACAGGCAGTTCGAGATCGATTTTATACGGTTTCTTGGGTTCCCAGGCACTGGAGTTGCCTCTCACCTTGATGCGCATGCCGCTCTTGTCCTCCTCATAGTCGCCGCTGTCATAAAGCGTCTTTCCATGTTGTCTGATGGTCATCCTTCCGCAGACCTTTTTGGCATTGGTGATGCCCTGCCCCAGACAGCCTGGCGGAGCAGTTACATAATCGAAGGTCAGCGCTTCGCCATCCACCGTCTTCACATTCACGGTGGGCAGATCCGGAAAGTCTGGCTCTTCAGGAGCATCGGGTTCTTCTGATGCCGGTATATCAGCGGTGGTCGATTCGGAGCAAGCTAACAACAATAGCATCACAACCGTCAAACCTGCCAGTTTGCTGATTCTTCGTATTCGTTTCATTTTGAAATCATTCTTATCAATCTGCAAAATTACCACTATTTTGTTATTCGTTATGCTTTTATGATAGGAAAATTGCCAAAAGACTGCTTCCCGTTAACGTTATTTAGGATAATATTACGAAAAACTGCCAAAACAATATTTTTCAGTCCAATCCTCATTAATCACAAGGGGCGTCCAGCAAAGGGTCTAACCCTTTGTAAGTTTAGAATGAATTTTTATTACAATTCTAAGAAACATACGAAAAAGTCAGAGTTTAGATAGGGTAAAGTAGGACTTTAGTTAGGGGAAAGTCAGGGTTTGGGCTAAGGAAAGTCCAAGTCTCCTTAGCCCAAAGTTAGGGCTTTGTATCTATCAGAGAATCAGGAAGATACAGAAGCGTCAATAAAATGATTAGAACAATGAATTTATTTTACATATTTCTTGCATGTCACACGTGTTTGGAAAGACAAGTGTGACAATTGTGACAAATGACAGTTTATTTTTAGTCACATTTTAGTAGGCACAATCAGCCTTACCACCCATATGTTGCGGAGTTGCAGTTGTTGCAGTTAATATGAAGTATGTACGATTTTCAAGAATGATAATTATTATTTATATATTTATATATATTATATATAATCACTAGTGTCTCTTAAAATATTTTAAAATCAAAAATAAGTATCTCATGCACAACGTTTTAACTCTCCAATACCCTGTCCGGGTTTTGAAATGCGTATCTTTGCATACGATTTCAAATCCGAATAAATATGCATATTGGAAAATTCGTTTTTTCACAGATAATAGAGTTCCTTCCTCAGAGGCAGTTCAGACGTATCGTCGCCAGGTACAACGACAGAACCACAAGCTGGTCTATGTCTCATTGGAATCATATGCTGGTTCTGATGTTTGGGCAACTGATGGGCTGTGGAAGCCTCAGGGAACTTACAGATCTCACGATTGCTCATGGTAGAAAATCCAAACACCTCGGCTTTGGCAGTCAGCCAGTCAACAGGCAGATACTGTCCAGGGCGAATTCTCTCAGGGACCATCGTATCTTTGAGGAGTTTGCCTTCTACATGGTGTCTATTGCTCAAAGCAAGCGCATCACGAAAGAGTTTGAGTTGCACGGCAGGTTCTACGCAATCGATTCTACGACCATTGACCTCTGCATGGCAGTATTCAGATGGGCCGAGTTCAGAAGTACAAAGTCTGGCATCCGCATCCATACTCAAATTGACATTGTCACGGAGATCCCCGTCTTCTACCGAATCACCAATGCCAAGGTGCATGATGTCAACTCGATGGACTGGTTCACATACGAGCCTCTTGCCTGCTATGTCTTTGACAGAGGCTACTTTGACCTTGCCAGACTCTATAGAATCCATGTATTCGGAGCCTTCTTCATCATCAGGGAGAAAGGCAAGCCTGAGTACGAAATTGTCGATGGCGAAAGCATCCTTGACGGGACGGACAACGTGCTCAAGGACCAGACTATCCGCTTCACCAAGAATGCGAACAAGGAAAAGTATCCTGGTGTCATCAGACGTATCGTCTATTACGCTCCTGAGCTGCACAGAAGCTTCGTCTACTTCACGAACAACTTCTATCTCAAAGCGAGGGAAATCGCACTTCTTTATAAATACAGATGGCAGGTGGAGTTGTTCTTTTATGACAAGTTTATCGTTATGAGAAGTCATAGTAAATTCATGTCTGATTATCAAGACGTTACGATCCTACTTCTCATTTCTGCTTTACATAACAATATGGTAGTAATGCCGTCATTCTATCTAAATGTGCGTACAAATGGGTATCAAAAAGCATACTTTTAAGCGTTTTAGCGTAATTTTTGCTTATTATGGCAATATCTTTATGACAAGTGATTATGCGAAGTAATAATGCAAGAACTTTATTTCCAACAAGTTGCAAACTATATCCTATGACTACTTTGCATAACGATAAACTTGTCATAAAAGAACTTATGAGAAGCTTTACATAACTTCTTCAAATGGATCAAGCAGCATCTCCAAGTCAAACGATTCTGGGGTGAGTCTGAAAATGCGGTACGGATACAGATACATATCGCCATCATCACATACTGCCTCATTGCGATCATCGAACATGACCTCAAGATTGACAGACCCATATTTGAGGTTATGCGTATCCTTGGCAAGTCGGCACTCACCACGGACTGCATCCGAGACCTGTTCCAACCTCTCGAGCAGAAGCAGGATAACAAGCCCGATGGGCAGCTCTCTTTTGAATTTATATACGATTAACATCTATTAAGAGACACTAGTGATATATAATATATATAAATATATAAATAATAAAATCAAATTTAGGTTTTTCATAAGCAAATATCTAACTGCAACAACCGCAACGCCGCAACACAATGGTAGTATGGGCTAAAAATAAACTGTCATTTGTCACAATTGTCACGCACTTCCTTTCTTATATTCTTGACACGTTCGTATAAAAACGTTGTTTTTCGCTCTTTTTCCTGCTTTTTGTGCAAAAGTTGAAAAAAATATTGTACCTTTGCACACTAATTTGAATAAAACTACGTTTTAAAGGATAAATGAACGTTCGAACAGTATCCATCATCTGCCCGCTATTCAATGAAGAGAAGTTCATTGAACGGTGCATTCAGTCGATTCTGGAGCAGGACTACCCGCAAGACAAGCTGGAAGTGCTCTTCATCGACGGCAGGAGTACTGACCATACCGCTGACATTGTCAGGAAATACGCGAA
>JAEEGG010009887.1_pt1 | contig 21237 bp, 17 predicted proteins | sample 9134161 | NCBI WGS metagenome assembly JAEEGG01 (sample SAMN16246543, study PRJNA631951) | gut metagenome | biome: gut microbiome; feature: rumen; material: CR-attached | host: Bos | place: Iran: Karaj | collected 2018-10
AGCGCCCCTGAGCGGAACCTGCCGCGCAAACAATTATTCGTTCTCGGCGCCGGACCAGATGGTCGGATCGAGCGGAATGTCGCCTTCTCCACCGCTGGAGGTAATCACGTCGCAGGAGTTAAATAAAACCAATTCAATTCTTACAGATTCAAATTTTTCCATGGTCGTGCTCCTTTCCTTAATTCTGGCTGTTCAGCACATATCTCGCGTAAGAAATGTAGTAGTAATACGCAACCATCGCGTACTGCTTTTCGGCCGGGAAGGTCGATCCTTCTTTGATCACGGTGGCAATGTACGTTAAAGCGCTTGCGGTGATTTCCGCGGTTCCCGAGACTGTCTCGATTTTGACAGTGTAGTCTTTGAAAATATCGATGACGTTAATCTCCTCGGTGTTGAACTTGTAGTACGTGTAGCCGCCGATGATCTGGGTGCCCTTCGGCGTGCAGCCTTCGTAACTCACAATTTCTTCGCCTTCCGCGAGCTTCACGAAGAAGTTGATCACCTGCTGCGAGTTCAGCGTCAGCGCGAACTTGACGTCTTCAATGCCGGTGCCTTCAATGTTCTTCACGACTTCGTAGTTTTCGGCCGGGAGGGCATTGCGCGTATACTCGAGATCAACTTCCGACAGTACTGAGCCTTCGTAAGCGGGAATCTCCTCGTGATCCTTTCCGTCGGTCCAGCCTGACAGCTGCAGGTAGTGTCCGTAGTTCCGGAGGTCGCGAACGAGGCAGAACGATTGCGACAATTCATCATAAGTTTCCATGATGGTGGTAATGTAGTCCATTGCGGAATACGTGTCGATGACTGCGCCGTCCGTGCCGTAGTTGAACGTGGCTTTAATCGTGTCGGCGAGCTCGAGAGCGTTGATGAAGCAGGTGAACCAGTAAGCGTTTTCGCCTTCAACCGGCGTGGCGTCCGCAATATCCACCGTGCTCGTTCTTCCGTCGCTGACTGCAAAGCTGACCGAACTTCCGGTCTCGTCGAAGCCTTCGGGAAGCGTGACCTTGAACTGAACGCCGACTTCACCGGTGAGGACTAATCTGTGGCTCGTAAACTGCGGCGCGTTCTCGCCGAGCGCGGGAATAATCACGTCTTCATAAAGAACCGGCTGCGTCGCGTCTTCGTCGAGGTAGTACCTGCCGCACTCTTCGCAGTAGTAGTAATCGATGTTGCCGTCTTCGGTCGCGGTCGGGGCAACGGCGGGAACGAACGTCAGGTCGTGAACTTCGCAAATGTCGGCGCCGGTGGCGTAGATTTCGACAAGGTCGAGCAGGAGATAGTAAACGTCGGTGCAGTTGTAATGGCGGATCGCGACGTAGACGGCTTCTTCACCCGCAAAAGCCGTGAGATCGAACGTATAATTCAAGTAGCCGGACTCGGTTGTGATGTCTTCAGAGATCATGACCATATCGTCAGGATCGGCTGACGTTCCGGCGTAAACTGCAAATACCTCGTCATACCAGCTGGGAGAGTAACCTGACGCCCACAGAGAGACTCTGGCCTCTTTGTATCCCTCAAGCGAAAATGCGGGGGTAAACAGCCAGTTGTCCGGAGTCAGCGCGCCAGAGTAGTAGGAAGCAGAATAGAGGAAGCGATTTCCTTCATGGGCGTTATCTTCCCCTTCGCCCCACCACCAGCAGTAGCCGTCTCCGTCTTCATCACTCATCGTCCAGCCTTCGATACTTTCCTCGTCTTCAAAGCCCCATCCGACAAGCAAGTTCTCGCCGGAAATCTCCGAGTATGTGGCATAGCCGCATTCGGTGCACCATTTCTTCGATACGCCGTCTTTGACGATCTCTTCAAACGTGCAACCCTCGGTAAGCGTGGCGTCGCAGCGCGAGCAGCTGTGGGTGTGAGTGCCGTCGTTGTTTGAAGTGCATGTTGCCCAGTTGTGCCCCAGCGCAGGCTCCGTAATAATATCTTTAAGGAGCACTTCCTGGAGGCCCTCTTCATCAAGGAATAATCTATGGCAGACATCGCACTGGTAATATGCGCAATGAACGCCCTCTGTGCAGGTCGCTTCAGTGGTTGCCGGACACTCCGTCAAAACGTGAGTTCCGGGAGCGCAGTGATCAGGCAGGACGGTTGCCATAATCTGGACATAGTCAATATTCAATACGAACATGTCCGAGCTGTTGTAGTGGCGAACCGCGATGTACACTGTTTCTTCATCAATAAAGTCCGACAAATCGGCGGTGAAGTTCTGATAATCGCCGCTCGCCGTGAAATCTCCGCCGACTTTAATCATTTCGGAGGGAACGGGCGAAACACCCGCGTAAAGCGCGAACACCTCATCCGCCCAGTCAGGATCTTGTCCCACAGCCCAGAGGGAAAGAAACGGGTCGACGGTATTTACGAGGGAAAACGCGGGAGATACAGCCCAGTTATCCGGATACAGCGCGCTATAGCTGTCGCTGTCGTAGGATTCCGAGTATATTTTACCGTAGCCGCTATAAGCTGAGTACTGACCGGTGGAAGAGCCTTGATTCGTGTGCCAGATCCAGTTGAATCCGTCGCCGTCAGAGTCGACAAAGGTCCAGCCTTCATCATTTTCCTCAAAGTCCCATAAAGCAAGTTGGGTTGCGGTCTCCTCCTCGGCGATCGCGTGAATGCCTGCCGGCATTGCGACGGTGAATATCATCGCGAGTACCAGCAAAACAGAAATCAAACGTCTTTTCATTCCGGTTTCTCCTTTCGATGTGGGTGGGAATGTCATTTCGGGTCGGCAGCCGGCCCGTTGCCGATTGCCAATACATTTTTAATTATATTAAATGAAAAAGGTAATTTCAACAGTTTTTTGCGGGAAACGTCCCTTTTTGATACTTGTTTCGCGTTTTTCTATCAAATCATCCGGCGGGACGAACCGGCCGTTCCTTATTAATCGTCGCTTATTCTATCATTCTGCTTGATTTTCCCGCGCATTTCTCTTACAATGAAACCGCGGAACATTCGTTTGATTTGCGAAAAAAACGGGCGCGAAGGCGCCTGAAAGGAGAGGTTCGGCGGGTTTTCGCCGCGCTACAGATGAAGGCTATGAAAACAGTCGCGGACAACAGATACAGGGCTGCGCTTGCAATCGCGATAGGGATTCTTGTGCTCTCGCTGATACCGCTTTATGCGCTGGGCATGAAGGCCCACCCGTGCGCCGACGACTACCTCTACGGCGTGAAAACGGGCGAGGTCTGGCGGGAGACGCACAGCCTGACGGCGGTGCTTAAAGAAGCGTGGAGCGTGACCCGCGAATCGTACAACACGTGGCAGGGGAACTCGGTTGCGCTCTTTTTGATGTGCCTGCAGCCGGCGATTTTCGGCGCGAAGTGGTATGCGGCCGCTCCGGTTCTTTTGCTGACGGCGTTCGTGCTGGCGATGATGTACTTCTTCACAAACGCGCTGCGAAGGCTTCTCAATGCGGAAAGGGCGGTCGCGTGGATGGCCGCGGCGCTGATAACGTTCTGCGCGGTGCAGTTCACGTACAAGCCGTCAGACGCGTTTTACTGGTACAACGGCGGCCTTTACTACACGTTTTTCTTCTCGCTCAGTCTGTTTCTGTACGGTCTGGTGATTACGGTCGTCAAGGCGAAGAATATAGGCGGACGGATCGCTGCGGCGTTCGGGGCGGCGGTGCTTGCATTCCTTGTGGGAATGAGTAACTACTCGACGGCGCTCTACACGGCGGTGCTGCTGACTGTCCTCGCAGTCTTCCTGTTTATTAAAAAGAACCGCGCCGCATGGCCGGTGCTCGCTGTCGCGCTGGTGGGAATCGGCGCGCTGCTTCTGAGTGTTTTCGCCCCGGGAACAGCGGTCAGGCAGGGTGCCTCGGGCGAGAGTACGGGTGTTTTCAAGGCGCTGCTCTACTCGTTCGCGTACGGCGGGTACTCGCTGGCGGACAGTTTCGACGTTCCGGTCATCATTTTGTGGGCCGGCCTGACGCCGCTTCTGTTCTCGCTCACCGGCAGAACCTCGTACAGCTTCAAACACCCGTTTCTTGTCCTTTTACTTACGTTCGGAATGTACTGCTCGCAGGGCACGGCGCTCTTCTACGCGCGCGGCATCAGAATGCCTCCCAGAATGAGCAACATCATCTACTTCAACGCGTACCTGCTGGTGGCTTTTAATCTGTGCTACTTCCTGGGCTGGGTGCGGCGCGGAATCGTGGACGGACGCTTCGGCAGATTTTTCGGCGGGAGGTTCGGCGCGCGGTTCGGCGAGGCGTGCGAAGAAATCGTATCGAAGCGGAAGGCGGCGTGGGTTTTCGCGGCGGTGATGGCGGCGGCGTTTGTGATCGGCTGCGTCGGCATGTGCAGGGTCACCGAGAACGAGACGGGAGGCGCGAAATTCACGCTTCAGCCGTTGTCCGCGAACGCGGTCTACACGCTTGCGACAGGAGAGGCTTCAAGGTACGACGATGAAATGAGCGCGCGGGAAAAGTATCTGGAAGAGCTGCCCGACGGCACGGACGCGGCCGTGGACAAACTCACGGCATATCCGGAAGTGCTCGTGCACGGCGGCATCGACGGGAATACGGACTCGTTTTCAAACATCGTGACCGCGGCGTTTTACGGGCTGGGAAGCCTGAGGGTCGCGGAATAGCTTTTAAAAGAATAATCAGATCTAAATCAGGAATTAAACACGGAACGCGGAGCCGCATGCCGGCTCCGCGTTCCCCTTTTTTATATTCCCGCTCGTGAATCATTCGTTGACAAATTGACTTGCGTAAAGCGACTCCTCGATACCGATCGCGCCGTCCATGACGCGGATCTCAGCCACGGAACCCGCAAAAAGGCGGCGAATCATTCCCGCGGGTGAGTTTTTGTTCATCGAGTGGCCCCTGGCGTCGCTTGAATTGGCCGATTTGCGGCCCACGCCGACCTCCCAGGAAAGGTCGAAACCGGTCGGGGGAAGTTCGTCGATAACGATCGTACGGCCGAAAAGTTCGGCGCCGTCAATCAGGAACCGGAGCTGATTCATGTCCGGGTCGTAGGTCAGCATGAGGTGGTGCCAGGTGTCCGCGCCGATCAGAATGTAGTCATCTTCGTTGTTGAGCGAGATATCATCGGTCATCAGAATGAGCTGCATCCAGGTCTCGTTCTTGCCAATGGTGCCCGACGCGTCGTTTTTCCACTCGGTGATCGCAATCGAGAACGGCGGCTCGTTCCGGTCTTCAATAACGCCCTGGCGTGAGAAAATGCCGGTGTAGCGGTTGTAGTTGTTGTCGAGTTCAGGCGAGAGCTTGAAGATTATTTCGAAAGTGAATCCGTTCTTGAATTCGTGCGCGTTCAGCGGGGCGCCCATCACGGTCTCGAGATATTTTCCCGAAGTGTATCCGCCGGTCTACGAGGTCTCGCTTGCATTGTAGGGGTCGACCGTCGCCGCGAGCGCCTTCGTGTTGTTCATTTTAAGAGCGGATTTGAAATTGACCGTTCCCGAATCGACGTTATCCCATTCGAAAATGTCGAGCTGCGCGCCGTTGCCGGTCACCTTCGCGATGAGGTCGTTCCCGTTGCCGGTGAGATCCTTAAAGCCGACGCTGTCGTCGTCGACGGATCCGGTGAAGCAGCCATCCTCGTTCTGGAGCTTCCAGTGGGCGAGAACGGGAACCTGTTTCGCGGGCTCCTCTGTGGGTTCCGGTTCTTCGGTGACGTCCGGCTCCGCGGTGTTTTCTCCGTTATTGGCGGGACCGCAGCCCGTGAAAAGCGCGAGCGTCATAACGACGGCAAGAACGCAGGCAAGCGCCGCAAAAAGGTGTTTTCTGATGTCGGTCATATCGGTTTCCTTTCTCAAAATGCGTTAAAATCATTCTGAACTAAAATCAAAAAAGCTCTAAATTTAGGAAAATCAGTGGATCGGGTCAAAGCGCGGCGCGAAGTGTCTCCTCCTCCGCGATCTCGGCCCAGCGCCACAGCCGTTCAGGCTCGTATTTTACTGTGCTGATGTCCTTGAGAAGCATCTCCAGCCTGAGGCCGTTGCTTTTCGCGGCGGCAATCGTGCGGCGCAGGTCCGCCCTTACAGCCTCTTCGTCAAAGGAGGGGTGGGCGAGGAACGCGGGGCTCGGCTTGTTCGACATAACGTATTTTTGCGGAAGGTTGGCCGCGAACCTCTCGCGGTCGCTCCACGGACTGCATGAGATCTTGCGGATGTTCGGCATTTTCGTGATAATGTCGAGCCGGTCGTCGAGTCTGTCGCAGCAGCCGTAGTAGATCGCTCCGAAACGGCCGAAAATCCTACGCATGTACCGGACCTCGAACTCCTCCGTGATCTTCGGGGACACCGACGTGAATATCTGTGCCATTCCGAAAGCCCAGCCGTCGCCCGTGGCCGGATTGTCCGGATCGCATTCTTTGGAGGGCAGAGAGTCGGAAAAAGTGTACGAGCAGTGGCACATGTTGGAGTTTATGTCGTAAAGCCCCAGGCGGTTGACCTGATCGATGACCGAGAGCGTCGCTTCCGTGAGCTTTTCCATCACGGCGTGCATCATCTCCGGCCGGTCCATTAGTTCGATGTAGCAGTTCTCGGCGCCCATCCACTGCGCGATCCAGTCCCAGAACCCGAGGTGCATGATCATTCCCTGCATTCTGACAGGCGCGATCCCTTCGAAAACACGCTCCGCCTCCGCGCGGATCCGCGCTTCGGCGTCGCGGTCGACCGTGATCAACGGCGTTTTTATCTTTTCGACGTCCTCCGGCTCGCGGATCTGGTTGACGAACCTCTGGGAAACGACGTCGTTGGCGGCGTCGGTCACGGCGAGAGCCTCGTGGAGCGGCCTCAGCCCGTAGCCGGTGTTTCCAATCGGACGCGGCAGAAGAATATACGGATTCAGGACCATGTCGACCCGCAGGTGTTCCCACTTGTAGATCTCGGAGCGGAGCGTCCATTCGATCCGCCTGAAATACGGATCGGCGACGGTGCACACAAGAGAGCCGTCGACGTCGAGTTCGTTCCACGGCATCTGGTCAATCGCGACCATCGGCTTCAGCATGAGTCCATTGTTCAGCGAGCGCCACAGCGTACGGTTTCCGGCGTTTTTGTCCGACAGTGCGTAGGCCATATACTTTCCGGCAAGCACCCGCAGCGTCTCGCGGTCTTCTTTTCGCAAATCCATCAAGTCCCCCGGATTCCGCTTTTTGTCATAATTGGATTATACCGCATATGCGCCGGCTTGTCGAGAGCCAGACGCGGCTTCTTTCCGCTTTTTCGGAGTAAAAAAACGCCTCCCGGGGGCCGCCTAAACCCTCTTAAACCCGCCCGTTCAACTTGACAGCGGAAGATATTCGTGGTATGATAAAAATGCGGGCGAATGGCCTGTCAGAAACGGAGGACTTCGACATGATAAAAGTTTTTTACGGCAAAAAAGGTACCGGCAAGACGAAGCACATGCTTGAAAACGCGAACGGAATTGTTGTCAACGCGAAGGGCAACGTTGTTTATATAGACGACAGCAACGAACAGATGATGAAGCTTGCGCGCGAGATCAGATTCGTGAACGTCAAAGACTATCCCGTTCAGGGCGCCGATTCTTTTTTGGGCTTTATCTGCGGAGTCGCGTCGCAAAACTACGACATCGAGACGATCTTTATCGACGGACTCAACTACATTGTGGGCGACGCAGACCTTAAAGCGTTCTTCGAGGGCCTCAAGGTCATCAACAAGGACAACTGCCTCGACTTCTACATCAGCATCAACGGCGACGAGAAAAACATTCCCGAGTATATCGCGGAATTCGTCTGATTTATGCCGCGGGTGCCGGCGGACACCGGAATACCGGACACATCTATTATTGGCGGGAGCGTTGAAAAGTGCTTGCAGACGTTCGCATAATCAGATCCAACAGCTCATACGACATTAATTACACCTACGTTGTTCCCGACAAACTGAAACAAGGACTCGACGTGGGTGTTTTTGTCGATGTGCCTTTCGGGGCGGGCAACAAGACGGAACTCGGCATCGTGACGTCGCTTAAGGATGACGGCGGAAACGGAGAGCGTGTGAAGGCCCTGGAAAGCGGCAGAACCGTGAACGTGAAGGAGATAGCGGGCATAAACCTCCGCTACATTCCGCTCGGCAGGGAGCTTCTGGCACTTTGCGACGTTATGGCGAAGCGCTACGTCTGCACGGCGGCGGAGGTATATAAAACAGTCGCTCAAAAACGCGTCCAGGTGACCGAAACGGTGAAAAAGCTGCGGCTCGCTGTGCCTTACGAGAAGGCGGTCGCTTTCGTCGACGGCACGAAGAAAAAGAAAAAACAGGCGTACGACCTCGTGAAGCTGCTCGCGGAAAACCCGGAGGGAGTGGAAGAGGCGGAGGCCGTGAACCTTTGCGATACAGGGCCGGCGGATATGAAAAGGCTGACCGGCGCGGGAATAATCGTGCGCGATATCGAAAAGGTGAGCCGCCTTGCGGGCGACGACCTTGACGAGATTTCCCGGAAATACGCGGAAAAAAAGTCAGTTCCGGCAGGGGACGGCGCCGACAGGTACGCAAAGCGCGTGGAGCTGACGCAGGATCAGTCCGCGGCGGCGCGGAAAATCAAAGACATTCTGGATTCGGGCGCTTTCGGGGAGTTCCTTTTAAGGGGCGTCACCGGCAGCGGGAAGACGGAGGTCTACTTCGACGTAATGGAACACGCGAGGGAGCGCGGGAAAGGAGCGATTCTGCTCGTTCCCGAAATTGCGCTCACCGAGCAAATGATAAGGCGCGTGAGAGGGCGCTTTGGCGACGGCGTGGCGATAATTCACTCGAGGCTTGGGGACAAGCAGCGCGCGTGCGAGTACGAGAGAATGCTCGCGGGCGAGGCGAAGATCGTTCTCGGCGTCAGGTCGGCGGTTTTCGCGCCGGTGAAGAATCTGGGGCTGATAATAGTCGACGAGGAGCAGGAACCCTCTTACAAGTCGTTCGAGCAGAGGCCGTACTACAACGCGAACGAGGTTGCCGCAATGCGCATGAAGATCGCCGGCGGAACGGCCGTTTACGGTTCCGCGACCCCGCGCGTGACAACTTACTACAGAGCTCAGCAGGGCAGAATTGGGTACACGTTTTTGTCGGAGAGGGCGCAGAGCGGTGCGCTTCCCGAGGTCATCACGGTCGACATGAAGGCCGAGATCGCGGGCGGGCTGCGTTCGCCGGTATCGCCCAGACTCGCCGCGGAGATCGCGAAGAACATCGAGGCGGGTGAGCAGACCATTGTTTTCATACCGCGAAGGGGCCACTCGGCGAGGCTCGTCTGCCTTGCGTGCGGCAAGACCATCGGGTGCAGGTACTGTCACATTCCCGTCACCTACCACAAGTCGGCGGGAAGACTCATCTGCCACTACTGCGGCACGACCGCGCCGGTGCCTTCCGTGTGCCCGAACTGCGGTTCGAGAAGCATCACAGGCAGAACCTACGGAACCGAGGCTGTCGCGGAGGAAATCTCGGCGCTCTTCCCGGGCGTGCCGGTGCTCAGAATGGACAACGACACCACGCGTTCGGTCGACGGCCACAGAAAGATAATCGAGCGCTTCGAAAACGAAAAGGTGCCGGTGCTTGTCGGCACGCAGATGGTCGCCAAGGGGCTCGACTTCCCGAACGTGACGCTTGTGGGCGTTATAAACGCGGATTCTCTCGCCAACATGAGCGAGTACAACGCCTCGGAGCGCGCGTTTCAGCTTTTGACGCAGGTGTTCGGCAGGGCGGGAAGAACGGGCGAAAAGCCGGGAAGGTGCGTGCTGCAGACCCTCGAACCGAATTCAAGCCTTGTGGCGGACGCGTGCGCGCAGGACTACGGCTCGTTCTACAGGCGCGAGATCGTTTTCAGACAGTCGATCGGATTCCCGCCGTTTTCGGCGATTGCGTTCGTGACGGTGTCCGGCAAAGACGACAGGCACGTTTTCGACACCGCGGCGGCGCTCAGGGGAAAGATCGTATCGGAACTTGAGAGCGCGGACGGCGGGTTTAAAGCCGAAGTCATGAAGGTTACCCGCACGGCGGTCCCGAAGATAGACGACAGGTATTTCTGGCGGTTCGCGGTGAGAAGCGAAGACACGGAGGCGCTTATCGGGCTGATGAACCGCTTCAACGACAAGGAGGCCGTTCCGCTGATGAGGAACGAGCGCGGGGTTTACGTGTCGATCGACATTGACGCGTGACGCCGCGGGGCGGACTGTATGGAAATCGAAATCAAGAAAATGGAGACGGACGGTGAGATCGCCGGGAAGGCTTACGTTCACTGGAAGTCATGGCAGGAAGCGTACAAGGGGCTCGTTGACGCGGCGTACCTTGAAGCGCTGACGCTCGAGAAGTGCACGGCTGCGGCGTTCAAATACCCAGGAAACACGCTTGTAGCCAAGGCCGGCGAAAAGGTCGTCGGCTTTTGCGCCTACGGGGAGGGCAGAGTCGAAGACCTTCCCGGCGCGGGGGAAATTTACGCCCTGTATGTTCTTCCGGAGTACTGCGGGACCGGCATCGGCATGGCGCTGATGGACGCGGGACTTGAAAAGCTTGAGGGGAAGCGCGCGTTCGTAAGGGTGCTTAAAAACAACGCGCGCGCAATCAAATTTTATGAAAAATGCGGATTTGTAAGGGACGGATTTGAACAGGAACTCGTGATCGGAACGCCCGTGACCGTGATAAGAATGGTCCGCGGCTGAGTTTCGCGAATACTTCTCAAACTAATGTTTTAAGGAGGTAATCACATGTTTAACACAACGACTTTGCGACGGAAACGGGCAATACTGCCGGTTGTTCTTCTTCTGACAGCAATAATGCTTGCGGGCTGTCTGCCTTTCACGCCGCCGCAGAACACCGAAGAGGCTGCGAATTTGAATACGCCCGGTGCCACAAAGCTGCCGGAAGTTACGGAGGGAGTTACTGCGGAGATAACGCCGGAGATTACTCCGAAACCGACGCCTGCGTCTACAGGATCCTGGCTTGATATTGCCCCCACAGAGTGTACGCCGACACCCACACCCACACCCACACCCACGCCTACTCCCACTCCCACGCCCACGCCCACACCGACGCCGACGCCGACGCCTACACCGACGCCTAATCCGCTGTCACTGTCAGTGTTCAAAAACTTAAAGGTCGGCGACGTTTTCAAATTCGGATCGTACGAGCAGGACAACAACACCGGCAACGGGAAAGAAGAAATCGAATGGGTGGTTTTGCAAATAGCTGAACCCATTCCCGGCCGTACCAGAAACAGAGTGAAACTCATTAGCAAATACATACTCGATTGTCAACCTATCAACGACGCTGTTGACTATAATATTACATGGGAGACGTGCAAGCTGCGCGCGTGGCTCAACAGTACGTTCCTCAATAGTGCGTTCACTCCGGAAGAGCAGTCGTCGATATTTCTTGCGGATATTTTCCCGGACCGTAACCCTGAAAACTATTCTGATCCTAATCTCGACCCGGGCAACAACGATACACAAGACCGATTATTTCTCCTGAGCATGGTCGATGTCGAGAAATATTTCAAATCATATGAGGAAAGAAGGTGCGCGGGGACTCCTTACGCGAAGTCAAAGGGGCTGTGGGTAGCGGAATATGATATGACCACTGCCGGCGAACGTGCGAGCGAGTGGTGGACGCGCACTCCGGCGTACGCCTTGTTTGAGAACGAGGGTTTCGGCGCTCCTCCAGGCAAGCGCAAAGGCATGGCAATCGTTGGTTCGGATGGCATTATGCCGGTATATGGCGGCGATGTAACAGATCTCTATATCGGCGTCCGACCTGTGATGTGGCTGGAATTTAAAGACTGATTTTTAAAACAAGCCTCCGGGGCCGGGCAAAACCGTTGAAATCGCTAAATAAACGCGGCTAAGCGCGGTTCTTTCCGCTTGCAATTCAAAACGCGAAACCGTACAATAAAAGGGCGAAAGCATTGAAAACGGAGGCGCGACATGATAAAACTTGTCTGCTGCGACATCGACAACACTTTACTTCACAAAAACAATCCTGCTTCGGGAAAAGGCTTCCCGGGGGTGCTTGACAATACCGGAATCCTGCCGATGATCGCGACGGGAAGGTCGGTCACGGACGTGGCGAGGCTGTTCCCGGACGCCGTGAAAAACGCAGTTATCGCGTCCTACGACGGCGCGCTGGTTCTGTTTAACGGCTCGAAGATTTCCGACCGGCCTGTCGACGTGAACATTGTCAGGGCCTTCGCGGACGGATTTCCGGGAAATCTGAAAGCCGGGTGCGACGTCATCTACTACGGTGCGACCGACTGCTTCACGGTCGGGAACAACGGCGGCCGCGCCGAAAGACGGCTTGCCGCCGACGACACAATGAGGGACCATCTCAAAAAGGTCGCGTCAGTCGCGGAAATCCGCGAACCGGTGTACAAAATCTCGGTTTTTTCGGAAAATACATCTGATTTCGAGTATCTCGCCGCGGACTGGGCATCGTACCTCAACTGCGTTTTCAGGAACGGCAGCTGGTGCGAGTTCGTCTCCGCCGGCACCGACAAGGGGTTCGCGCTTGGCGTGGTTATGGAAAAATTCGGGGTCACACGCGCCGAGGCGATGGCGTTTGGCGACGGCGTGAACGATTTTTCGATGCTCGAAGCGGTCGACTTTTCGTTCGCGATTGAGGGCAGCGCCGCGGACAAAGAAGACGTCGCGGAATTCGTGACTTCCGACGTGATCCGTACGATCAGGAACATCGCGCTTGGCTTGAAATAGCGGAAAGTTGATTTGACGGTTTCAATACGTATTATTAGATAAGGAGGCGGGAACAGTGAAGAAAAGATATTTGCTGCTCCCGCTTTTTCAGCCGTGATTTCCCCCTAGGATTACTATATTAAATTACACCGCCCCCCGGGGCGGTTTTTGTTTTTACAATCTGTAGTGCCCGCAAATTGATTCTTGTTTCGGTTGAAATGCGTCATTGTTTGACCGCAATGTGGGATGTTGTTGTGGAATCGGTCTTTCAAATGTGTGAAAACAACAAAAAGCCAAATGTTTTTAAAAGAAATTCCTTAAAAAACAACAAAAATGCTCAGAAACCTGTTGACGGTTTCCGGAAACAGTGTTATACTACATATAGTTTCCGTAATAGGCCTTATTCTGCCTTGCGGTTTCTTCCGAAGGAAACGCTGATTAAATGCTCTTTGCGCAAGCGGCAAACGATTTACAACGTACTTGTTAGCACAGTTTGCTGATTTCAGGAGTTTCTTCGAACATATAAGGTGTCTTGCGACAGATTTGCTGCCGCTTGCTTTGCGCGAGCTCCCCTCTCGCAGTAGAGCCGCGTATGTCTCCGCTCAGCCTCCGGTTTAGCTGGCGCTAAAAGTCGTCTTCGTGCGAGACATACGCGACTCGGCAAATTTGCGTTAGCAACCTTGTGTAGGACGCCGCAGCTTTGCATCGGCGTCGCGAGCGATTCCGCGAAGCGGTCAAGTGAGAGGCGCGATGCAAAGTGCGGCAGCTTCGGGGGTCGCGCACGCAAAAATAGCTATTAAATCAGCGCTTCCAGAGATGAAAAGCGTTTTTACAAGATATGGCTGAGACAGGGGCGGAAAACGCGCCCTTGAAGGAAAAGCACGGAGGAATGACATGAATTTCGATACGAGCCCAATCAAAAAGACCGCCAGGATCGACAGACTTCTTGACGCGTTCTACAACTCGAAGCCGGAGATTGAGCCGGCGAGGGCTGAACTTATAACCGAGTCGTACAAGGCGACCGAGAACCTTCCCGAGGTGGAGAGAAAGTCGAGGGCGTTCGAGCACATTCTGGACAACATTCCGATCGTTATCCGCGACGACGAGCTCATTGTCGGCAGCACGACAATCAAGATGAGAGGCTGCCAGACCTATCCCGAGTTTTCGTACGAGTGGCTCGAGGCGGAGTTCGACACCGTTGCCGACAGAAAGGCGGACCCGTTCGATATCAGCGAAGACGCCAAGCGCAGGATCGCGGAGGCGGACAAGTACTGGAAGAACAAAACCACCAGCGAACTCGCGACCGCGCTTATGGATCCGAGGGCGCTCAGGGCGATCAACCACAACATCTTCACGCCGGGCAACTACTTCTACAACGGCATCGGCCACATTACCGTTAAGTATTGGACCGTTCTCGGCGAGGGCCTCAAGGGCGTCATCGCGAGAGCCGAAAAGGAAAAGGCGGAAATGTGCGTCGGCAAAGAGGACGCGTGCAAGCGCAGAATCTTCTACGAGGCAGTGATCAGAAGCTGCAAAGCGGTCATCAGATACGCCAACAGATACGCTGATCTGGCTGAGAAAATGGCTCAGTCCGCGAGCGGCGAGAGACGCACCGACCTGCTTAAAATCGCGCAGGTGTGCCGCAATGTTCCCGAGAATCCGGCCAAGTCGTTCCACGAGGCCTGCCAGGCGTTCTGGTTCATCCAGCAGCTTCTCCAGCTCGAGTCCAGTGGCCACTCGATTTCGCCCGGACGCTTCGACCAGTATATGTATCCTTATTATAAAAAGGACCTTGACAGCGGCGCGATCACGAGAGAGTCCGCGCAGGAGCTTCTCGACTGCATCTGGATCAAGCTGAACGACCTCAACAAGTGCCGCGACGCCGCTTCCGCGGAGGGATTCGCAGGCTACAGCCTCTTCCAGAACCTGATCGTCAGCGGCCAGGACAGGGACGGCAAGGACGTCACCAACGACCTGTCCTCCATGTGCATCGAAGCTTCCATGCACACCGGCCTTCCGATGCCTTCGCTTTCCATCAGAATCTGGAACGGCACGCCCCACGAGATTCTCGTGAAGGCGGTCCAGCTCACCCGCACGGGCATCGGCCTTCCCGCATACTACAACGACGAAGTAATCATTCCCGCCCTCATGAACCGCGGAATTCCGCTCGAAGAGGCGCGCGAGTACAACATCATCGGCTGCGTGGAGCCCCAGGTTCCGGGCAAGACCGACGGCTGGCACGACGCGGCGTTCTTCAACATGCTCAGACCTCTCGAGCTGACGTTCACGAACGGCTGGGAGGACGGCGAACTTGTGACTGTCGAGACGGGCGACGTGCTCAAGATGACTACGTTCGATGAGCTCTACAACGCCTACAAGAAGCAGATGACAACTTCCATCGCGCTGATGGTCAACGCGATCAACGCGATAGATTACGCCCACGCTCAGAGAAGTCCGCTTCCGTTCGAGTCCTGCCTCACAGACGGGTGCTTCGAATCAGGCAAGTGCGTGGAAGAGGGCGGAGCGATCTACAACTTCACCGGACCTCAGGGCTTCGGTATCGCCAACGTCGCGGACGGCCTTTTCGCAATCAAGAAGCTCGTTTTCGAGGAGAAAAAGTACACGATGGCGGACTTCAAGCAGGCCATGGCGGACAACTTCGGAAAGGGGCTCACGCCGCTCGACATCGAGCACATCGTGAAGTCGGTTTGCGCGAACCTGCGCAGAGACGGCAGGGAGATCACCCCCGAGCTCGTGAAGGCGGTCTACGCCAGCGTGGTTGAGTCCAAGAAGCTCCCCAAGGAACGGGTCGACTTCTACGAGAAGATGCTCGACGACATCGAGGCGCTTCCCAAGTACGGCAACGACATCGACGAGATCGACCTCTTCGCGAGGGACGTGGCGTACACCTACACAAAGCCGCTTGAGACGTTCAAGAACCCTCGCGGCGGCATCTTCCAGGCGGGCCTCTATCCGGTCTCCGCGAACGTTCCGCTCGGCGCCCAGTCGTGCGCTACTCCGGACGGAAGACTCTCGCAGGCTCCGATCGCGGACGGCATCGGACCCGCACAGGGCAGAGACAAACTCGGACCCACGGCCGCGGCAAACTCGGTCGCGAAGATCGACCACCTGATCGCCTCCAACGGAACTCTCTACAACCAGAAGTTCCACCCGTCGGCGCTCTCGGGCCCGAAGGGCATCAACGACTTCATCACCTACCTGAGAACCTACTTCAACAGGAAGGGCATGCACGTGCAGTTCAACGTGGTCAGCCGCGAGACGCTGCTCGACGCTCAGCAGCACCCTGAGAAGTACAAGGCGCTGGTGGTAAGAGTCGCGGGATACAGCGCGCTGTTCACGACGCTCTCCAGATCCCTCCAGGACGACATTATCTCGAGGACGACTCAGGCTAACACTTTCTAAAATCGCCGGCTTTCGGCTCTTTACGCAGCCCGCGCCGTAGACGTAAATAAGAGCGATTCCGGAAGATAAGCTCGAAACCTGGCGATTTCAACGAACAACTGCTTCCAAAGCGGCGGAAAACACTGAAACTCAAGGAAAAATCAACCGACCATGGACGACAACTACATGCAGCAGACCGGAAGGATCTTCGACATCCAGAGATATTCGATTCACGACGGCACCGGCATCAGAACGATAGTCTTTTTAAAAGGCTGCGTGCTGAGATGCAGGGGGTGCTGCAACCCGGAGTCCCAGGAGTACAAGATCCAGGAGATGACCGTAGCCGGCAAGAAAAAAATAATCGGCAGGGACGTCACCGTGGCTGAAGTCATGGAAGAGGTCATGAAGGATGGCGACTACTACCGGAATTCGAACGGCGGTCTGACCCTTTCCGGAGGCGAGTGCCTCTGCCAGCCGGACTTCGCGGCGGCGCTTCTGAGGGCTGCCAAGGAGAACGGGATCAACACCGCGATCGAGTCGGCCGCCACGCTTCCGTTCGAAAATATCCAGAAGCTTCTCCCTTACCTCGACACTTATTTGATGGACATCAAGCACATGGACGCGAGGAAGCACGAGGAGTTCACGGGAAAGCCGAACACGCGCATTCTCGAGAACGCCAGGAAGGTCGCGGAGAGCGACGTCGAGCTCATTATTAGAGTGCCGGTCATTCCGACATTCAACAACACGCCCGAGGAGATAAGGCAGATCGCGACGTTCGCGGCCTCGCTTCCCGGCGTTGAGCAGCTCCACCTGCTGCCGTACCACCGGCTCGGGCAGGACAAGTACACGGGGCTCGGAAGGGAATACCTTCTCGACGGCATCGAGCCGATGTCGCAGGCATACATGGAGTCGCTTCTGGAGGTCGCGAAAAAGAGCGGCCTGAGGTGCCAGATCGGAGGATAAAATGGATCTTCAGGGATTAATCAAACAGTCCGACGACACGAAAATGAGGATCGTGCAGGAGCTCGTTCCCGGCAAGCAGGTGACACTGGCGCACATTATCGCGAACCCGGAGCCGATTCTGTACAGGAAGATGGGTCTCAACCCGTCGGTGGACTACTCCAACAGCTCGATCGGGATCATGACGATGACGCCGGCGGAGACCTCGATAATCGCGGGGGACATCGCAATGAAGGCTTCCGGCGCGGAGATCGGATTCGTGGACAGGTTCAGCGGAACGCTCATAATGACCGGAACGGTCTCGGCGGTGGAGACGGCGGTGCACGCGGTCGTGGATTACCTGAGAGACACGCTCAAGTTCACCGTGGTCGCCATCACGAAGACCTGACGGAGACCTAAGGACCTAAGGAAGACTTGAAGCGGAAAGGCGGGCGGCCTTCATGAGAAAGATAATTTTGATCGGCCGCAGCGAGGCCGGCAAGACGACTTTAACGCAGGCGCTCAGGGGCGAGGAGATTCACTACCACAAAACGCAGTACGTCAACTACGACGACGACGTCATCGACACCCCGGGCGAGTACATACAGAGCAGAGAGTTCGCGAGAGCCATCGGGCTCTACACATACGAAGCCGACGTGGTCGGATTCCTGATAGCCGCGAACGAGACGTACTGCCTTTTCGACCCGGGTAGCACCGCCTTCTGCAACAGGGACGTAATAGGGATCATCACCAAGATAAACGATCCGGACGCGAACCTCCCGATGGTGATGAACTGGATGGACATAATGGGGGTTGAGCCGGATAAAATATTCCTCGTCGACTCGGTAGCGGGCGAGGGAGTCGAAAAGATAAGAGACTACCTGAACCGGTAACAGATATTTCCGGGAAATACGAAAGTGAAAACAAACGGCCGCGGGGCCGGAAAAAACACCACAGATATACATACTTTTTTACAGGAGGCAAATTTCATGAAATCAGAGTATGAGATCAAGAAGGAAATCTGCGACATCGGCCGTCGTATTTACGACAGGGGAATGGTCGCCGCCAACGACGGCAACATCTCCGTAAAGCTGAACGACAACGAGTTCCTTTGCACACCTACAGGTGTGAGTAAGGGCTTTATGACGCCCGACTTCATCTGCAAGGTCGACAGAGAGGGAAAAGTTATCCAGGCGAACCCGGGATTCAAGCCCTCTTCGGAGATCAAGATGCACATGCGCGTCTATAAAGAGAGACCGGACGTCAACGCGGTCGTACACGCACACCCGTTGTACGCGACCTCGTTCGCAATCGCGGGAATTCCGCTGACTCAGCCCATTATGCCTGAGGCGGTCATCGCTCTCGGCTGCGTTCCGATCGCGAAGTACGGACGTCCTTCCACCGAGGAGATTCCGGACGCGGTTTCCGAGCACGTTCAGTATTTCGACGCTGTACTGCTTGAGAACCACGGCGCTCTCACGTATTCGAACACGCTCCTCAACGCGTACTACAAGATGGAGTCCACCGAGTTCTACGCGCAGCTGCTCTACCAGTCCAAGATGCTCGGCGGCCCGAAGGAGTTCACGCCTCAGCAGGTCGAGGACCTCTACGAGATCAGGAGAAAGTTCGGTATGCCCGGACGCCATCCGGCGAACCTCTGCCCGAACACGCTTGAAGGCAAGCCCAGCTGCCACAACTGCGGCGGTTCATGCTCAGGTCATCACACATCCTCTTCGAGCAGCTCCGACGACGCTCTGATCGCCGAGATCACCAAGAAGGTTATGGCGCAGCTTAACAAATAAGCTACAGCGGACAGAATTATAAAAACAGACCGGGAATTCCCGCCGGCGCCTTTCGATAATAGACGGACGGGAACCGGAGTATTAAGGAACGGAAAGTGTTATGGACCGGAAGCTTTCGGACGCGGCAATCGAACAGATAGTGCGTGACGTGGTCGCATCCCTTGAAGGCGCGAAACCGCAGAAACCGGCGCAGTCCTTGCGGCAGAATTCCTACCCCGATATGACGCTTGAGCTCGCGCTCAGGATCATCGAAGGAGTCGAGAAAAAGGCGGCCGAAATCGGAGTCAACGCGGTGGTGGCGATCTCGAACAGGGGCGCGAATCCGGTGGCGGTGCACTGCATGGACGGCTCTTACATAGCAAGCTACGGCATTGCTTTCGACAAGGCGTTCACGGTGGCGGCGCTCAAGATGTCCACGTCGACGCTCAAAAAGCTCGCCCAGCCCGGAAAGCCGCTCTACGGAATCCAGTTTACGAACAATCAGCGAATAGTGATTTTCGGAGGCGGGGAACCGTTTGAGGTGGACGGAACGGTGATCGGCGGCATCGGCGTCAGCGGCGGAAGCGAGGAACAGGACACATTCCTGGCCGAATACGGACTTAGACTTTTTAAGGAGGCGATCGCGAAATAATGGACGAGAAAGATATTCAGGCAATCGTGGCTCAGGTATTGGCAAATATCCAGCTTCACGACGAGCCGGCAGAAAAAAGACTCGGAATATTTGACGACATGAACGATGCCATAGCGGCTGCAATCGAGGCCCAAAAGGTCATGCAGAAAATGCCTATGGATTTCAGGGAAAGAATTATTTCCAACATCAGAAGACTTACCATCGAAAATGCGGAGCTCCTCGCGAGAATGGGCGTTGAGGAGACGGGAATGGGCAACGTAGGCGACAAGATTTTGAAGCACAAGCTTCTCGCCGAAAAGACGCCCGGAACCGAGGACATCACCACGCGCGTTTGGTCGGGCGACAGGGGACTCACCCTTATCGAAATGGGCCCGTTCGGCGTTATCGGCGCCATCACGCCCACGACCAACCCCAGTGAGACGATCCTCTGCAACAGCATCGGAATGATAGCGGGCGGCAACACCGTCGTTTTCAACCCCCACCCGGCGGCGATCAGAACGTCGCAGTTCGCGATAGAACTCGTGAACAGAGCCTCGCTCGAGGCGGGCGGCCCGAACAACGTCGCAACTTCCGTTGTTAAACCCACCATGGACACATCCAAGATAATGATGTCCCACAAGGCCATCCAGCTCATCGCCGCGACAGGCGGACCCGGCGTCGTCACCACGGTCCTCTCGTCCGGACGCAGAGGCATAGGCGCAGGCGCGGGCAACCCGCCGGCACTCGTGGACGACACGGCCGACATCCCGAAGGCTGCGAGAGACATCGTGAACGGCTGCACGTTCGACAACAACCTTCCCTGCATCGCGGAGAAGGAAATCGTCGCAGTCGAGTCGATCGCGGACGAGCTCAAGTACCATCTGCTTGAAAACGGCTGCTACGAGGCAACTCCCGAAGAAATTCAGAAGCTCGCCGAGACCGTTATCACGCCGAAGGGCGCGCTCAACCGCAAGTGCGTCGGAAGAGACGCAAAGACCCTTATGAAGATGATAGGCGTGGACGTTCCCTCGAACGTGCGCTGCATCATTTTCGAGGGCGAGAAGGAACACCCGCTCATCGCCACCGAGCTCATGATGCCGATCCTCGGTATCGTAAGGGCGAAGGATATCGACGACGCGATTGAGAAAGCGGTGTGGCTCGAACACGGCAACCGCCATTCGGCACACATCCACTCGAAGAACATCGACAATATCACCAAGTACGGCAAGGCGATCGACACCGCGATCCTCGTTAAGAACGCTCCGTCCTACGCGGCCCTCGGCTTCGGCGGCGAAGGCTACTGCACGTTCACGATCGCGAGCCGCACCGGCGAGGGACTCACTTCCGCTCAGACATTCACAAAGCGCAGACACTGCATCATGTCGGACAGCCTGTGCATCAGATAAGGGAGGAAAAACAAATGGACAACCAACGTGACATTCAAGAGATTGTCAGGAAAGTGCTTGAGGCCATGAACAGCTCTCCGGTACGCCCCGCCTCCGGTTATACCGCGGGAGGACAGGGCGGCGCCATTCCGAAGACGGCCCACGTAGCGTTCCTTACCGCTCTTGAAAAATTCGAAATCAGGGAATATCCGATCCCTGAGGTCGGCGACGACGACATTCTCGTCAAGGTCGAAGGCTGCGGCATTTGCGGAACCGACGCTCACGAATTCAGAAAAGACCCGTTCAGTCTTATCCCGGTGGCTCTCGGACACGAGGGAACCGGCGAGATCGTGAAGATCGGCAAAAACGTCAAGGTCGACAGCGCCGGCAAGCCGGTGGGCCTCGGAGACAAGATCGTCACCTGCATGATATTTAAAGACAACCCCGAAATCACG
>JAEEGG010009888.1_pt1 | contig 21234 bp, 14 predicted proteins | sample 9134161 | NCBI WGS metagenome assembly JAEEGG01 (sample SAMN16246543, study PRJNA631951) | gut metagenome | biome: gut microbiome; feature: rumen; material: CR-attached | host: Bos | place: Iran: Karaj | collected 2018-10
CACCCCCTGCCCCATCTACTCTTCGGACGCTTGCAATCGTGCATCCGTCCGATGCCGGATGCACTTAGGCTGCGCTCGAAAATCGATTTGGATAATCGATTTTCGCCTCGCTCCGATGTGCCTGTGGCTGTGCATATCCTCTGCACGCTTTATGTTTCCATCCCATACAGGCACCCTATCGTCCTTAGTAAATTGGCAAAATCGTATATTAATATAATTTAGGAGAAATTTCCTTCGAAAACAAATCCTTAGGCATAAGAATCTGCTCTGAATCATAGTTCTTGTATAGTTTGAGTGCTATGAAACCTGCCATAGCAACTATGGCCAGTACACAGATCACCATTATGACAGTCTGAGGGATATCTGTGCCGTCAAGATTCTCGAATTTCTCAATTGAACCGGGAATGGTGAGAAGTCCTCTTAATACTACAGCTATCCAGTAATACTGTATAGTACTCTTCTTTGCTGCATAAAATACAATGATCGATGCAAAGATATGGAACACAAAGAACAGTATATATCTGAGTGCCTGAAGAAATAACTGTACTACCGTAATACTGGTTAAATATTCAATATTTTTGTCTAAGTCAACACCATCTATATCTGAGTATATTTCCTTTAAGCCCTCAACTCCTTTTTCATTTAAGGCCGTAGCAAATATAATGAAGACCACTATGGACAGTGCATTCATAAACAATATGTCGAGTCCGGCATGTCCCAATCCGTACATCAAAGCTGTATCTTTTTTTTCATAGTTTACCAGGATTTTTTTGAATGCTACGAATATACCCAGTTCCTCAAGTATACCGACTACTATCGCATAATATGCAGAATAAGATATAACATTACTGTTCAAAAATGCAGAAGTAGGTCTTCCCTGATTCAGGAATATGGTATGTACAAAGGTCGGACATACTATTGCAAATGTGAAATATACCAACAAGCCTAATAAAAACGGGATAAATTTTGTTTTTCTCCTGATCTTCAGACATATCGCTATCATCAAAGGGAATGTTAGCATCATTATCAATAAAGTATATAACGATATTACTACTGCATCGCTGACCATTTCTTTAACCTCTTTTTATCACTTTCTTCTTTATTCTTCCTGCTCTCCCATAAATACAATAGCACACATTGGTGATCCTGTATGAGCTCCGATAACCGGACCTATCTGCTGGATAATGCACTCCTTTATCTTACCGGTCTCAAGAGCTAAACCTTTTAGCTCTTCGGCAAGTTCCAGACAACTGGCATGAGCTACGATCACCCTGTGGCTTATTTCCGCCTCAGCGTACTTTGTAAATTTTCCAACCAGTTCCTTTAGAGCCTTCTTCATGCCTCTGACCTTTTCGGAAACCTTTAGTTTTCCTTCCGCATCGGTAGTAAGTATCGGATGAACGTTAAGTATCGCTCCGAGTTTTGCTTCTACGGCATTTATCCTGCCGCCGCGCTTCAGCTGCTCGAGATTTCCTACCACAAACCAGTGGCATACCTTTCTCTTTATTTTTTCGGCATACTCAGCCAGCTCTTCGAAGCCTGCTCCTGCATCTCTTTTTGCACATACCTCCTGTAGGTAATATCCTTCACCTACCGATGCACACAAAGAATCGACTACCTTTATAGTTACATCAGGATGCTTTTCCATCATCTCCTGTGCTCCGACACAAGCCGAATTATGGTTTCCGCTGAGTCCCGACGAAAAACACAGGTAAAGTATATTCTTATATCCTTCTGCAATCAGTTCCTTGTAGTAATCGGTAAATACTGTCGGCGGATTCTGTGAAGTGGATATCGGCACACCGGCATTTACTTTTTCATAAAACTCTTTGTAGTCTATGGTTTCTTCTGCGGGATTATAATAACACTCTTTTCCGTCCAATATGTATATCATTGGGATTATCCTGACATTTAATCTGTCCAGGATTTCCTTATCCAGATCAACTGTGGCATCCGATACCACTATATATTCTTGATTCATATTCACTCTTTTCCTTGTCCATTAATATTGTCTTAATCTTTTATTATGTCTATATATAAACATCAGTCAGCTTGTCATCCTGAGCGGCAGCAAAGGATGACAGATTTGGTATGATCATTGGTATATTATATTTTGAGGTTTAGGCATCATATTTCCCTGCAATTTCTTTTTTCTCTTTTTATATAAGTATATACCCATAGTCACACATGCCCCTAAGATCACCGTACCGGCTATTACTACCAGGCAGAGCATGAAAAACTCTTCCGGCAGAATGTTGATGACCGGATCAAGCCTGGCATCAAATATCCAGTCATCATTATTAAAGGCTATCTTATGAAACAGCACAAATAGTCCGTCAAAGTCTATGATCGTAACGAAAACCAGTATCATAGGGATAACTATTGATACTATGGAGCAAACCTTTAAAAATCTTATCTCTCTTTCCCTGATCCTCGATACAAAGCCTACTATCACAAATATTACAGAGATAAAGCCAGTAACATAAAAGATATTGAAAAGTACCTTACACTCCGCAAAATGCGAAAGGCCGGATACAGATGACTTTAGTGTCGGGAAATACAATTCTCCGAAATTGAATGGACAACAATAATCTATCAATGCATCATAGTTGAGGATTATCTCGTCCCTTGGCAGTCCACTGTTTGCCTCTATATCAAACCAGTCAATGCAGGCATAATACAGCGGCCTGAAATTAACTGCAATTGCGAGCCCCAGCCCTACCAGTGCCAGAAAGAAGAATATACCGAGAAGTATATCCGTCCATCTGAACGTATCTGTATCATATACATTCTTATAACTCATATTATTCTCACGCTCTTATATCAAAATTATACTTGAATTCCGGTACCTTCTCACCGCCACCCGACAGCGCCTCGACTATATTGCTGGTCTCGGTCTCCCTGACACTGAATTCTGAGGTCAGATGATAATTCTTTGCGGTCAACGCTGCCTCCAGTTCTCCGAAACTGTCTTCAAGCAGGTTCTTGGCATCGTCATTATCACAGTAAAAACGAAGCTTCAAAAATCCTGACTTTAATTCCATATGTATATCCGTAGGTCCCAGATTCTTCATATCGAGATGTAAAAGCACGCTCTGAGAGTCACCCGGATCCGATTTCTTACGTCCGTTCTTAAATACATAGAGCTCTCCTCGTGTATTGCCCTCAGTCAGCTTTAAGGGCAGCTGTATATAAGGGAACACGTCATTCAGCGTATCCATAAACTTTATATTATCCATGGGCTTTGAAAGCTTCTCAGCCAGTGAGCCTTCCTTTTCCGCTATCTCGGAAAGCTTGCTCAGAGCAGAATAGGTATCCTTATAAAACTCGTTTATATCCTCAGATGATGTGATATCTCCCGGCTTAAGTGTAAACTTATCTCCTAATGCCTTACCGATCAGTTTTTGGTATACCGGAGACCTGAAAAGCTCCTCCAGTCTCGCATTGTCTGCACCAAGAGCATTTTCATAGATGTTTTTAAGCACTTCTGCAGCAGTCTGATCAGGATTTATATTTCCGGCACCTTCAAAAAGACGGTTTGCCAGAGTATTCAGCTCCTTCATCTCGTTTTCGGAAAGGAATGAACTAAGAGTACTGCCGGAATTATTCTCTGATAATGATGCTGTATTGGACTGCATACTAAACTCGGTAGTGGTATTAAACGAAGTACCGTCCTCGTCCGAGCCAAAGCCGTTCATCCAGTTTGCACCGCTGCCCTCCGCGTCAGTACCGAGTTCGGCTATTATGTTCTCTACAGATGTAGTTTGTTGCATATTGAGGATTTCAGCCTCATTGACAGCTTCTGCTATGGCAGTACCTCCGGCTGCATATACAGCCTCCATACCACCCTGACCGGACGACAGCATATTTACTACGGATTCGGTCATATTGGCATTTCCTGCCTGGACTGCGGCCTCTGCAGTATTTTCCGCTACAGTCCCCGCTAAGTTCTGTGCTGCCGCATTATTCTGCAGCACAGCAGCATCCTCGGGCACACCCGTACCTGTCAGCATCTCGAGTACGCCTAAGTTAACCATCACGGATCCGTTCTCAGCCTCACCTGCCAGGTATTCCATAAGTGAATCCACTGCATCCGCTATCTGCAGAGTCAGATTCTGTTCATTATTTATATAGGCCTGCAGCTGAGCCGCCGTAAAGTGGTTTACAGGTATATTGTTCTTATTCATTAGGAGAAGCGTAGAAACATCAGCTTCCCTGTATACATTAGCCTGAGTCATAACCCGATGCAGTGAATCCCTGTCGATGGACATCTGGTTTTCCAGCATGTCCCTGACGATCGCGGCATTCTTTTCATTTACAGGCAGTCCTGCATCCGATAAAGCCCTCTGGATGGTAGTATTAACCCCGCCGTTTACGCCAGCATTTGAATCGGGTGCCTCCAAGACATTTGCCTGAGCCGCCTGTCTTGTCGCAGCACTCTGAGAGGCAGATTCCGTCTGAGCGACCTGCCCTTCCCTGCCGGTGATATTCACCTGATTATTCGGTTCATCAAGCCTTATGGGATTAATCATTCAAAAACTCCTCATCCATAAACTTTATCCTGCTGTTAACGTAACTTATCAGATTTCTGGCCCTTTTTATGGCATTCTTACCGTTCTTACTGAGATCATCCTCATATTTTTCAAGTATTGCTTCTTCTTCAAGCATGCATTCCTTTATCGGGTCCTTTTTCTCACCCTTAGGATTTGTACGGAGCTCCGTCCACCTCTCGGAAACCATATCATGGAACCACTCCTGCTTCATGAGTATGATATACCAGGGGTTAGACCTTTCCTCATAGGTCTTGGCAAACTCCTCTGTATTAAACACAGCTGCATAAAGTCCGCTGCTGGATCCTCCATATGCCCACTCAAAATCCCATGGACATGTAAATGTAAGCCTCGAATCCTCACTTTCCGGATCAAAATCGGCATACATATAGAAGCTGCCTTCGCCTACATCCACATTCTTCGTTATCTCATGTACGAGATACATATCAACAACCGACTCGAGATTCATGGCTTTGTCTATTACAATCTTTGCGGGATCTATCGGATTGCCTTCCTCGTCAGTCTGATTCAGAAGTTTCTTCTTAGCCTTAACCAGATTGTAGTTTTCATCAAAAACATAATACTTCTGATGCTCGCAGGCTTCGTACACTATTTTGAAAACATTGTTAATATAGTTCTTAATGAACTTCTTCTGTTCATCGGAATAAACATCACTCTTTATCGAATAAACAACACTCTTTATTTTCTTAGTCAGGCCGTTTAAGTCCGTAACGGTTGCATTCTCATAATATACCCTGAAGCACGGAGCCTCACCGTAATTGTCAATCTCTACCAGATATCCGATATCAGTCCCGGTATAACCCTTCTCCGGTTCTGAAATATTTATACGGTGTTTATTTACCTGATTCTGCTCACAGAGCTCATAAATACCCTTAAACTTTCCGTTTAAATATACATGACACAGGATACCGTCCGAGCAGTAATTATCCTCATGTAATATCGTACGTCCCAGCCTGAATGCTATATCATTGGGCAGCAGACTCGCCTCAGCCTTTACCAGCACCCACTTCTTGCATTTTGCCTCATCGTTGAGGCCGAACATATTGGTCTTAGATTCAAACTTTATCTTGTATGGTACCTGATTGGCCCTGATCATGGCTACATTGCCGCCGTATGCTGTAGAGTTTCCGCGTACCCTGATGCCCGCCGGTTCTCCGAAAAGCTTGTACTGCTTAATACTGTTGGCTGTATAAACCTGGCAATTTACATAGTCCTCACGGGATACTACCTCAGCTCCGCCCTCGGTGTATATGAGCACAGTAGGTATAATAGTCTCGGATTCCAGTTTCTTAATATACTTCTTTATCTGCTTTTCTGTATAAAGTAAGGCTGTCGGATCACCTTCGTTTGTCTTTTTACCATTGTCTCCGGTATTTTCTGTCTGTCCGGCAGCGTTATCGGTATTCTTTGATTCCGGCTTTTCGGTTTTCGAAGATTTTTCCGTGCTGTCACCCTCAGGAGATATAAAACTGACTCCGGTATCCTGGGGCTTGTAAAGACTGTCAGCCTTTACTTCTTTATCATATGGCAGAAAAGCTATCAACACGAGTCCAAGGATCAACCCCAGTCCCATCAATATGCTTTTACTCTTGTTTAACATTTTATGAATATATCCCTTTCTATTCACTAAATTCATATAATAACACATAATTTGGATTTAGTAAAGTTAAAAGTCATCTGTGGGTTATTTAGTAATATTACTAAAAATAATCTAATACCGTATTATCTCTTGAAAAATCACCCTGCAAATGCTAATATTACATCTGGATATATAAATATTTGCTTTGCCTTTCAACCAAAGCAAATAATCTTAACAAATATAGGAGGGAACGATGAAATTTAAGAAACTTTGGGCGATGTTAGTAGTCTTCTCACTGATAGCCTCACTTATCATCCCCGCAGAAAACGTTATTGCCGCTACAAGCAATGAACCCCAGGAAGGCGATGTGGCGTACTGGGAACAGGTAATCCGTACCGGCGATCTGGATGCTATCTACAATACCCAAACAAATGATGAACTCGCTGACAATCTCTATACCGATATCAGCGATAAAAGAGAGCCCGGCAAGCCTTCAGAAAACATCAACTATGTAGTCGTATCGGATTATGATTACGTATCAAACTCTTATTACGATTTTAACGAAGTCTCAGGCGACTATTATGTAACACCTACTCCTACCTACTATGACGAGGTATCAAACGATTATTATGTAACTCCTACCCCTACATATTATGAAGAGGTGTCAAACGACTATTACGTAACACCGGTGCCTACAGCAACACCTGTACCAACAGCTACACCGGTGCCCACAGTAAAGCCCACACCTTATCCGAATCCTACATATGTACCGGTAACAAGACCCGACCCTTCAGGAAACATCTATGTTACCCCTGAAGTAAAGACTCCTCAGAAGGTCAGCTTTAACGTAGACCTCGAGGTTGGCAGACTTGCACACATCAAGCCACAGCAGGCTATGAACCATTCAAAGACCTCATCCAACACATCAGTACTTAACGAGCCAAGACTTGCTACCGGCTCATTTAATGCAGAGTATGAGGCACGTGCAAACAAGCCCGGCAATGCAACACTTACCTTCTACAATCAGACAGAGCAGTTCACCGAGGAGTGGAATGTAAATGTATACTGCCGTCCTCTTGATTTTGAAAAGACAGAATATGTAGTAGAAAAGAAAGCAGGCAAGAACGGATATATCACCCTCTTCCTCAAGTATTTTGAGTACGAGTTTGAATATGCATACGCATTTGAATGGAGCAGTTCGGATAAGAGTGTTGCTTATCTTGCAGGCGGCGATCAGTTATCAACCTTCGCCCGTTTCTGCGTAATAAAGCCCGGTGTAACCATCATCACAGTAAAGGATAAGTATGGTAACTCCTCACAGTGTGCTCTTATCGTAAAGGATGCAGAGATAGCACAGGCAACCCCTGAACCCACTCCCAAGCCTACAGCAACTCCCAAGCCCACTGCTACACCCGAGCCTACAGCTGAACCTACAGCAACACCCAAGCCTACCAAGACACCTAAAGCTACACCTACTCCTACTGCAGAGCCTACAGCAACTCCTAAGCCTACCAAAACTCCTAAGGCTACACCTACTCCTACCGAGGAGCCTTTAGCTGACGGCATCACAGAGAAGCAGATAAAGCAGATGGTCAAGGAATCCACTATAGACCTCAAGGTCACCAGTTCCGGCGGAAAGCTCACACTTGACTGGGATTCCGACTCGGAGAACGATATCGTTTCAGAGCTGTTCCTTGACGGCTACCAGGTACAGGTAAAAGGTGCCGGATTCAAAAAATTCACAACCATTAAAACCATAAAGGATGCTAAAAAGGTTACCTTTAATTTCAAAGACGGTGTAAACAAGAAGAAGTATACCTTCCGTGTCAGAGGATATCATATAAACCATGAGACAGGAAAGAAAGTATATACCAAGTGGTCATACACTGTAAAAGCAAAATTTAAGCAAAAGAGTGTAAAGAAATAAATAATTTGATCAATATAAAAAGATGGGCTTGTTTGTCAGGCCCATCTCTTTTTTTGCAATCAAATTTTTTTTAAATATACTGCTTCTCTCTGTCAATACGGAACTGTACCGCATTCTTTAAATACTCTAAATAAGCCTCATCCGAGCACATCGACTTTCCGGGGGCATCGCTTATCTTTGCGACAGGTCTGCCGTTTACGTACTGCAGCTTGATAACGATATTCAGCGCATCCTCGTTTGTATCGTTCGATACGAAGGTACCTATACCGAAGCTGACCTTTGTTCTGTCCTTGAAATACTCATATAATGCCTGAGCCCTGTCAAAGTCAAGGCTGTCACTAAAGAGCAGCACCTTTGTCTTGGGATCTACACCGTATTTCTTGTAGTGAGCGATGATCTTCTCACCCCACTCGTAAGGATCACCTGAGTCATGACGCACACCTGTGTAGTTGTTTACCATGGACCTGTCAAAGTCCATAAGGAAAAGGTCTGTGGTAATAGTATCTGTAAGAGCTGTACCGTTATCACCCTTATACTCATCATACCAGTCCTGCATAGCATAATGATTGGTATAAGCCAGGGGTATGGTATCGATGCCCTGATACATCTGTACAAACTCATGAGCAAAGGTACCGATGGGCTTAACATTGTACTTCATAGCAAGGTAAACATTTGAAGTCCCAACGCACTGCTTTGTCTCTGTGCAAAGACGTCTTACCGCCTCATCCTCCCATTCTCTCGAAAGCCTTCTGCGGCATCCGAACTCTGCAAAGCTAAAGGTATATTTACCGCTGTTAAAGTCTTCAATTTTCTGACTAAGCCTCTCCTCTGCCGCCCTGCGCAGGTTTATATAATCATAGCTCATCCTGAAATAAACTTCGTTTACGATCTCCAGCAGATAAATCTCAAACTGCATAGCTGAGAACAGAGGTCCGTCCACCTTTAAGATAAGCTCCCCGTTGTCCTTGAGTTCTGTATAAACATAGTCCCTAATAGGATGCCAGAGCCTTAAAAATTCCACATAATCCCTCTTTATAAAACGGATGGAACGAAGGTAATCGAGCTCCTCCTTACTAAATGTAAGTGTACAGAGATAATCGATCTGCTCATTTATCTCATCAAACATTTCCTGAGTAAAAACTATGTCCTCGTTCCTGCACTTAAACATATATTCACCGATAAGATCGGGATGCTTGTGGAACATAACCTGGTTCATGTTGAATTTGTAAAGATCCGTATCAAGCAGTGATACGATAATTGGATTCAGTCTCATTTTATTCTCCTTTTAGCTTACACTCTTAGCTTCTTTCAGTGTGATTCCGTTTTTACCCAGCGGTACCTCATGGTCAAGTCCGACAAACTTGCCACCCTGCTGCCAGAGTACTTCCTTTACGAAATTATACTTCTCGGTATCCCATGTTGTAAAGTCATCAAGTAACAGTCCGCCTGTGTCACCTGAGTTTGCATTCAGGCACCAGAAGGTGTGGTTCAGATGATACTTCTTGATAAGCTGTCTCATATAAGTCATCCATGTAAGGTTTGGCTCTCTCATGAAACCGCCCCACTCACCGATGAGCAGAGGTGCTATGTTCTCCTCATAGATGTAGAACCAGTTATCATGCCAGCAGTCCTTCATCAGACTGTCATAAGTGTACTTACCCTCAAACCAGGGCTGTTCATATACTGTAGGGCCATAGTCATGAGGTGAATAAACCAGTTTATCCTGGTACTTACCGAGATCAACAGGATAGTCGGCTACACCTCTTAAGTTACCGCCCCACCAGTTAAAGTAATAATCCTTATCGTTTTTAGAACTATAATCCTTATTTTTCTTAATGTCAACAGGGTAAATCTCTATACCCTCTACAAGGATCAGCACATTGGGATTCTTTGCCAGTACCTTTGCTGCAGCTGTCTCAGCCACGTATTTCCAGTTATTTGCCTTCTTTGAATCATTCCAGATAGCGGCACCGTCACCCTCGTAAGGCTTTCCGTGAGGCTCATTCTTTAAGTCAAATGCGATAATGGTATCGTTATCCTTGTATCTGGCTGCCATCCATTCAAGTGCATGGTAATAATCGTTAACCTTTACCTTATCGGTATACCAGAGATTTACATTATGCCCTGAAGCATTTGTCTCAGCAGAATGGATATCAGGCATAACCTTGATACCGTTCTCCTCAGCCAGTGCTAAGAAATAATCAAATATCTCCAGACTGTTCATACTGTTAAGCTCAGTATTGTAAGCATTGTTGTAATTTGCCCTCGGATACTCTCCTGCTGCCCACTGGTTGATGAGCTCAGCAGATATCGGAACTCTTATCAGGTTAAAGCCGTGGTCGGCTATAGCCTTTACTGTAGGTGCCAGCTGACTGTTCCAGAGGCCGTCAAAGGTATTTGTACCTGTATTGTACCCAAACCAGTTAAGACCTGTGAGCCATACCTTCTTACCGTCCTTATCCAGGATATTCTTACCGTCGGTATGCAGCCAGTCATCACCCTTTTTACCCTTGGTGTTTTCTTTTATCTCATCTATCAGATCCTGGCCTTGCTTATCAGAACCGGAACCATTTCCGCCGTCATTGCCTGAACCACCGTTATTTCCACCGTTACCACCCTTATCCTCATTCTTGAGACCGGGATCATTCTGATCAACCTTGCCACTGACTATCGTCATAGCCTTGCCGTTAAGCTTAGCGGACTTGATATTTACCTTGCTGGCTGAAGTACCGAGGTTGCAACCGATAACTACCGTACCACCTGCGTAGATATCACTGTTGTATCCTGCATCTGTTACAGTTAGTGTAGTTTTATCGGTACTAAAGGTACCGTTCCAGCCGCTGACAGATGCCAGCCCCTCAATATCCATTACGAGCTTCCAGCCGTTTACTGCTTTATCGGTATCATTGGTAATACCAAACTGTACACCAAACATATTTGTACTGCCGTCAGCCCAGGAGTTATCAACCGTATAGGTCAGAATATAACCGCCCTTGTCGTCTGATTTCTTATCATCCGATTTCTTGTCATCGTTTTTATCAGAATTATCTGAATTATCTTCAACAGTATCTACATCAGAATTATCGACATCATTACTGTCACCATCGTCGTTATTATCAACATCATCGGTTTTATCGTTATTATCGCTATCGCCACTGTTATCGTCTGTGGTATCTAAATCTTCTTTATCACCGGTATTATTGTTTTTACCACTATTGTCATCTACTGGATCAACATTATCAGTATCATCGGTATTCCTAGCATCTGATTTGTCAGTGTCATCGGTATCAACTGAGTCCTCCTTATCATTATTATTTGTAACTTCTTCATCTACTGACGAATCATTCTTCCCGGAGTCAGTTTCATCGACGCTTCCGATATTATCCTGATCATCTGATACAATATTATCTTTGTTTTCAGTCTGAGTATCGGAATCGCTATTCTTTTCATCAACCTGTGTAGTATTTCCGGAGTTGTCTACTACGGTACCTACCGGATCAGAGGATACCTGCTTATCATTATCCTTCTTCCCGGAGTTTCCTATAACTACACCTATTATAATACCTATAGCAAGTACTGCTACTGCAGCTATCCCTATAATGATATACTTCTTAGTGTCTTTCTTTTCGTTTTCGTTCTTCTTGTCCATTATTGTTCCTTTCAAAAAATCATAAGGAGTTTACATGCACAGGAGGAGTCAAGACGGGTGATGTATCCGCCGTCACTGTCCCTCATTTTTCCAACGCAGTAGACGTTCCCTTACCGGTACTGATCTTTTTAATCCACTTTCCGCTCCTGAGTCTTATCACGCACCATATAGTCTTTGTGATCTGATCCAGCTTCAGGAAGAAATAAACCCAGAACACATCGAGATGAAGTACATAACCTGCCACATAGCCCAGCGGTATGGACAGAGCCCAAAGGAAAATATTATCGGCAATCATCAGCATCTTTGTGTCACCGCCTCCGCGGAGTACACCCTTGGTCATGATACTGTTGGTAGCCTGGAAGACTATGATCAGACTGATTGCGTTCATCAGATCTCTGGCAATACTCTTTACCTCTTCACCTGCACCTGTATAACTATTGATGATAGGATTGCAGATGATCATCAGGATACCGGCTGATATGGCACCGAGTGCAAAGCCCAGTCCCAAGAACAGCCAGCCCTGCTCCTGAGTCTTCTCTTTACCATCACTACCCAATGTCTGACCAGTGACTATAGCACCGGCCTGGCATACACCCTGTATCATAACAGTACTCAACTGCTGAGTAGTTGCGGTTATAGAATTTGCAGCTGCAAACGGGTCACTCAGCTTACCTATAACACTGGCCACGGTACTGTTACCTATAGCCAGGATACCGTCACTGATAAGCACAGGTATGCATATTCTGAAATACTCGCCTATAAGGTTACGGGTCTTCAGCAGCATATCCTTTATCTTAAAGCCGATCTTCTTATCCACAAACAGGAAATAGATCATGATACATGCAGCCTCAAATATTCTCGCGATAAGAGTACCGAGAGCCGCACCCTGTTCCTCCATTCTGGGAGCGCCGAAGTGACCAAAGATAAATGTATAGTTGGCACCCATATTTACAAAGAAAGCACCAATTGATACAAACATCGGAAGCTTAACCTGTCCCACGCTCCTCAGAACTATGGTAGTAACCAGTGAAACGCCCAGGAAGAAGTATGTGGGTATAGAATACTTAAAATAATTAGCACCAAACTCCATGATGACCGGATTATCCGTATATATCGACATGATGGTCTTGGGAGCTACAGCGGTGATAATTGCAAAAACCGCAGCCAAACCAATAGTCAGTCTCAGCATCAGAGTTACGGTCTGTTTTAGTGCATGTTCAGCTTCCTCTTTATTGGCATTGACGGCATTTTTCATACCCCAGTAACGTGAAACTAAAACGGATGCTCCCATACCGAGCCCCATACACAGGATATGATATATACCGATAAACACATTCGCCTGAGCAACTGCCGTGATTTTCTCGTCCTGCAACTGGCCTACCATGATATTGTCCAGCATGTTTACGCCTGTGGTTATCAAACTCTGGAACGCTATCGGCAGGGCAAGTTTAAAGACTCTTCCGTAAAAAACACGGTCTTTCTTATATAACTTCATTATATGATTTTCTCTCCCACTTATATCTCCATAAAATACCAATTTATCATTCTATCAAAAAAGAAAGGAAAGGTCAATCACTATTTTTCCATATAAAAAAGTTGCACAAAATGTCTGCTGTTTTTTTGTGCAACTTTACTTTTTAGTATTTATTATTTTGGGTAAGATTCCCATTATATCTGCTTAACTACCATGATTTCGCCACTATAATAGTCTGATATATTCTCTCCTATCACTTCTCCGCACATATACAGGGGTACACAGGGCGGACAAGTCAGAACCGGGCTGGCAAGGATCCTGCCGATACTGTCTTTTACCATTACAGCCTCTGATGGAGCCATCATAGCCTCCTTTGGGCTCATCTTACGTTCAGGAGCAAGGAGTCTGCTATGAATTTTTAACTCGTCCAACAAGGTAGCCTCACCTAACTCCTCGGATACCTTCGTTTCTCTTTCTGCACATGGACTAACACCTTCTTCTATATGCACACTAGTTAAATTCCTTTTGATTATCCTTAAAAGCTCATCCTCTACAGCCTTATAATCCTCTTCTGTATTCATTGGGCTAAACATGAAGACTATATGATCCTTATCATGATATTCCACATATATATTATGCTCAGCCAGATCTTCTGCCACCTTATTACCGTCAAGTATTCCTGAGAACATAATCGTAAGTTTGAGGGGTTCGTTGCCTATTATGGCTAGACCTAACTTTTTATCATGATTATATACCTTTAAAGACTCGTCATATACATTCGGAATTACAAAATATCCTAATGATTTTTTAATTTTATCAACACGTTCCGCAGCTAACCTGTATACTTTTCCCTGTTTTGCGGTCTTCTCCAAATATTCATTGCATAGGTCGAGTGACTGCAGTATCAGATAGGATGGACTGGTAGATGCAAAAGCAGACAGTGCCTTGCGTATATCACTGTCTGTATAAATCTTGCGACACCTGTCCGAGATATGCAGATACGCTCCTCCTGTCAGTACCGGCAAGGTCTTATGCGCTGATGAGCTGCACATATCGGCTCCCAGATCTATAGGGAACAAGGACTGCTCCAAAAACTTCAGGTACGCACCGTGTGCATTATCTACCAGCAGCAGCATCCCATATCTGTGGCAGGTCTCGGCCAGTTCTGATATATTGAGCATATTTCCGAGATAGTCAGGACTCGTAACATACAGGGCATCATAAACACACTTTTTTCTTGTATGCTCAGTCAAATTATCGACAATACTATCCGCTGCCGGTATATAATTTTCTATATCCTGTCCGGTAACAGTACAGCTCTCATATGACTCTTCTCTCAATGGCATTATCCAATCCACATCTATATCAAGCAATGCCGCTGCATTTACAAATGTGGAGTGAGCATTCCTGCCGGCCAAAATTCTCGGTTTTCTGCCCTCCTGCACAGCCGTCTTCTTTATCATAAACAGCATAGCCCTGATGCAAAGTGATGACCCTTCAGCCGAGTAGTATGTCGGGCACCCAAACATCCTGCTCGCATTCTGCTCGCTCTCTGCTATGATACCACCAGGTGCCGACAGATAGTCTGCACCGTCTATCTCAGTGATATCATACTTATATATGTCTGAGAAGCGCCCATACGGGCCCCTGCCCTTATGCCCGGGCATATGTACCCTTACAGGCTTGTTTTTTATGTATTTTTCTACAAAATCTATGATAGGTGTTTTCATAAAACAATTAATCTTTTTGATGTTATATATTTATTCCATGCTCCTGGCCACCTCTACTGCAATGGCACATTCAAGTCTCTTTTTAAAAAGCTTGCAGCCGTAATCATACACACCCCTGACGGAGCCGGTTGCATGATAAGCGTTTGCAGCACATCCACCGGCGCAGTACAGTCTGGCCCAGCAGTTTCTGCACTCTTCACGAGCATATACGTTACAGGATGCAAAGTCATCCTGAGTTTCTTTGGCGGTTACTCCCTTCCAGATATCTCCCAGTTTGAATTTTTCTTCACCTACAAACTGATGACAGGGGTAAAGATCGCCCCATGGTGTAACAGCCATATACTCGGTACCCGAACCGCAGCCGGATATCCTTTTGTAGATACAGGGACCACCCTTTAAATCTATCATATAATGATAAAATGTGAACGGATCCCCCTCTTTATCTTTCTGAAGCATGAGCTCAGCCAGTTTTTCATACTGCTCGTATACTACGGGCAAATCATCCTCTGTCAGGTGCATCGGATCATCCTTGGCACATACCACAGGCTCCATACTGAGCTCCCTAAAGCCTAAATCGAGCATCACCTTGATATCCTCTAAGAAGTCAGGATTCAGATGCGTAAAAGTACCACGCATATAGTAGTTTTTACCGCCCCGGGCCTCTACCAGTTTCTGAAACTTGGGTACTATCTTCTCCCAGCTTCCGTTTCCGGCATAGTCCACTCTGAACCTGTCATGGACCTCTTTTCTTCCGTCAAGAGATAAAACTACATTGCTCATCTCTTTATTTGCGTATTCTATCACATCATCGTCTATCAGCACACCGTTGGTAGTAAGTGTAAAACGGAAGTTTTTATTATGCTGCTTTTCTATGCTCCTGGCATATGCCACTACCTGTTTTACGACATCAAAGTTCATGAGTGGCTCTCCGCCGAAAAAATCCACCTCCAGATTATGCCTGGTGCCGGAATTTGCCACCAGGAAATCCATAGCCTGCTTTCCAACTTCATAGCTCATAAGAGCTCTCTCTCCATGGAACTTGCCCTGACTTGCAAAGCAGTACGAGCAGTTCAGGTTGCAGGTATGAGCCACATGCAGACAAAGTGCCTTTACTACTCCGCTGGTCCTGGCCTTCAGTTCTCCTGCCATGCCCTCATAAGTATCCTCTACAAAGAGCTTACCTTCGTTCTTTAGCTCGGTTATCTCATCATAGATTTCACCAAGCTCATCCAATGAGGTACCGTATTTTTCATTTAACTTTTTAAAGAGCATGTCTTTTGATATACTATTTTCACCATCCTTACTATCGCCAGCATTATCGGATAGTGTTCCCTCATACTCTGCTATCATGTCATAGGTCACATCGTCCACTGCATGGACCGAACCCGAGCATATGTCGAGGACTATATTTTGGTTACCCAGTTTATATTGATGTATCATGTCGTGCACCACACCTTAATAATGATTTATATGATTATATAACAAAATATCCTTCGCTATTGCTCAGGATGATATCAAGCATAAGTAAAAAAATATCGCCCCTTGTTCAGAGGCGATATCCTTTAATCTCAGTCTTTCTTCTCGCTCTTCTCGCACTTCTGATTTGCGATACCACAGCTTGTCTTGCAAGCTGACTGGCATGATGTCTGGCACTCGCCGCATCCGCCCTTCTTTGCGCTCTCGCAAAGATTACGAGTCTCAACAGTCTTGATGTGTTTCATATCTTTATCTTACCTCCTATTGTTTTTCGTTTAATCCACTGTCACTTGTATAACTCTTACAAGTTTATAGGAAATTGTTAGAAATGTCAATATTTATTTTAATTTTATTCTCTATTTACCATTTTCAAACCAAACATGTCAAAAAGAACCGTCCTAAGTCAATGCTCCATGTGAGCGTTGACCGGTAACCGTTGACACATTATGCAAGTTTCTTTATAGCCTCGCCGACCTTATCAAACAGTTTGTCTGCTTCTGCCATTGATGAGCCCTTGATGCCGTAGTAGAACTTGATCTTAGGCTCGGTACCGGAAGGTCTTACGCAGCACCACTGATCGTTTTCAAGTACATAGTATAGTACATTGGACTCGGGCAGATCAGTCTTACCTTCCTCGCCTGTAACTAAGTTCTTTACTGTATGAAGCTTGTAATCCCTGGCCTCAAGCACCTTAAAACCGCCAAGCTCAGAGATGGGGTTCTGTCTTAAGTTATCCAGGATAGCAGCTATCTTCTGAGCTCCGTCCGCACCCTTCATGGTAACAGACACGGCACCCTCACGATAGTATCCGTACTCCTCGTACATCTCGAGCATTCTGTCCCAAAGGCTCTTGCCCTGGAGTTTATTATATGCAGCTGCCTCACAAAGTCCCATAACAGCAGCACAGGCATCCTTGTCCCTCGCATGTGTGCCGATAAGGCATCCATATGACTCCTCATAGCCAAATACATATGAGTAATCCTTTACTCCCTGCTCAAACAGCTTTATCTGCTCTCCGATGTACTTAAAGCCTGTCAGGCACTCTATAAGAGTACATCCAAACTTTTTAGCCACAACATCACACATATTCGTGGTAACGATGGTCTTGATGACTGCAGGGTTTTTAGGCATAAGTCCGAGCTCCTTGCGGGCTGCCAGCTGGTAATCGCAGAGCAAAGTACCGCTCATATTTCCGGTAAATGCCATATACTCACCGGTCTTTGAGTCCTTAGCATATACACCCAGACGGTCTGCATCGGGGTCTGTAGCCAGTACAAGGTCAGCATTAACCTTTTCTGCAAGCTCCAGAGCCAACTTAAATGCACTCTTATCCTCGGGGTTGGGGTATGCTACTGTAGGGAAATCTCCGTCGGGCTTTTCCTGCTCAGGTACTACATACACCTTTTTAAATCCAAGTTCTGCCAGAACACGTCTTACTGGCAGGTTTCCGGTGCCATGGAAAGGTGTATAAACTATGCTGATATCCTCAGCTGCCTTCTTTATCACCTCGGGACGGAGCGCCAGCTTCATGAGCTCCTCGTTATATCTGTCATCTATCTCCTTGCCTATGATGCGGAAAAGACCGGCCTTTATGGCATCCAGCCTCGACATAGTCTTTAAGGAAAGGTAATCCTTGATAGAGTTAACCTCGTTTATGATCTCGGCATCCTTGGGTGCTGTAATCTGAGCGCCGTCCTCCCAGTATACCTTGTATCCGTTATACTCCGAAGGGTTGTGGCTGGCCGTGATCACTATACCTGCGATACATCCGAGCTCACGGAGTGCAAATGAAAGCTCAGGTGTGGGACGTAATGACTCAAAAAGATATGTCTTTATACCATTGGCGTTAAGGCAAAGCGCAGCCTCCTCGCTGAACTCAACAGACATATGTCTTGAATCATATGCTATGGCAACACCCTTATCCTGTCCGCCCTCACGGATGATGACATTTGCCAGGCCCTGGGATGCCTTTCTGACTGTATAGATGTTCATCCTGTTTGTGCCGGCACCTATGACACCACGGAGTCCCGCAGTACCAAACTCAAGACTTTTGTAAAAACGGTCCTTTATCTCTTCTTCGTTGCCGGCGATGGACTCCAGCTCCTTCTTGGTCTTTTCATCAAAGGCATCTGAAGATATCCACAAACAGTATTCCTGCATATAATCCTTGTTTTCCATAATAAACCTCCAAAACATTATTTTCCTCGTATATAATACTACTTTTTACGGATTTTAGCAACATAATTTTATGACTTGCCTTTTTCAAAGTTTTGTGATATTATTACTATATATGACTAACTAAACGATTATCCTAAGCGCAGATTTATTCACTTTTGATAATATACATCAGAAAAGGAAACCATTTTATGGCATCAGTTGATATAAAGTACATAAACCCCTTTGTCAAGGCGACTATCACCGTCCTTGAGATGCTGGGCATGACCGGAGGGAAGCTCGGGAAACCATCGCTTTCGGATATGAAGTTCCCGGACAATGCTTTCCTGATCCAGGTGGGCGTGACCGGGGGCATGAAAGGTCAGGTCATCATAGGTCTGACAGAACAGAAGGCCAAAGAGACCGCTTCCATCATGATGATGGGTATGCCGGTCGATACACTGGATGAGATGGCCTGCTCCGCACTCGGTGAGCTCGGGAATATGATAATGGGTAACACATCCACTATCTTTTCGACCATGAACATCATATTTGATATTACTCCTCCGCTGTCGATGCACGGCTACGACCTGAAGCTCCAGGCCGATACCACTGCCATCAAGATACCTATACTTATCAGTGATAATGAACATATGTCCATCTACATCTGTCTGAACGAAAACTAATATTTTTAACATACAAAACCCAGAAGCACTTAACGCTTCCGGGCTTTTTTTTCTGACTTTCTACTGCTTTGTCATTCTAAGGAACTATAGTTCCAAATTTTCTTAATACAATATCAGGAACAATATCGTCCCTATCAGTCCCAACAGCAGCCATATGATACTGTAGGATATGGTGGACTCGATGAGACGCAGAGTCCTGTCTCCGGCATCAAATTTGGCATAAAGCTTTTCCATCATGGGACTTCTTCTGTTTTCAACCAGATCTTTAAAGAACAGTTTCTTAACGGAATAGATAACAGCCTCCCCGAAGAAGGAAGCTGCATAGCCTATACCCTTTCCGAGTGTCAGCATACCGTTCCATAATATCTCCGTCAGTCTTATCAGGCCCTTAAAAATCCCGGCAAAGAGTGTCAGCATACCTTTCCACAATATCTCCGTCAGTCTTATCAGACATCTAAAAATCCCGGCAAAGAGCCCCGGCAGAGCCTTCAGCAGCACAGGCCTGTATATCAGCTCTTCAAGATCCAGCGCCTTAGGCCATCTGTCCACATAAACCCGTCTGCCATCCACCTCTTTCATCAGGCACTTTCTGATAAACAGATAAACTAATAGTCCTATCGTAAGGGATATGGCAAAGCCCTTTAGGTTTTCCAAAGAGAAAATCTCAAGGTGCTCTATCTCGGGAGAATGAGTGATATCACTCATATATACGCTCAAGTGATCTATATAGATAGGCGTGATGACTCCGCAAACAACTATGACCGCAGCCGGTATAGCAAGTGCTATCTTGGACAGCAGGCTTACATTCCATTTCTTATTAAAATCCACATGGTGTTCACCCGTGTCTGTATGTCCGTGTTTTTTAGCAGATTTACTTTCGGAATTAGTATTCGGTTTCTCCACAAATACAGCTATAAATAACTTTAGCATATAACCGATGGTCATACCGCCGCTGAGTAAGAACAGATATTCCACAGCCTTTATTGCGGTATGTGCTCCGCCTGTAAGCTCGTGAGCATACTCTACGATGCCTTCATGTATAAGAGTCTTGCTGATATATCCGGAAAACAGCGGCACACCCATAATTCCCAGTGCCCCAATGGCAAACATAACCTTCAGGAAATTATTTTTCCTGCCAAATCCCCTGATATCATTCAGATCAAGCTTATGGAGCTTCATGTAAACTGCTCCGGCACACATGAAGAGTACCAGCTTAAACAGCGAGTGATTTACCATATACAGCACAGTACCCGCTCCTGACAAGCTTGCCTCTTCTTCAAGCAGAACAGACACAGCGCAACCTGTCAGGATAAAGCCTATCTGTGACATGGACGAGCAGGCCAGTGTACGCTTTAAATCCACTGAAAATACAGCAAGGACCGCACCTGTAAACATCGTGATAACACCAAGTACCAGGATTAGGATGCCCCAGCTTTCATTTCCCCTGAATATTTCAAAACAGAGTATCAGCACTCCGTATATACCTGATTTGGTAAGAATACCGGAAAGCAGAGCCGATGCAGGGGCAGGTGCCACAGGATGAGCCTTTGGCAGCCAAATGTGCAACGGGAACATACCTGCCTTTGCGCCAAATCCGAAAAGGATGCATATACCGGCGGCAAACATATATCCGGTATCCTCCCCTTTTTCAAATACTGTAGTAGCTGCCGCACAGATCTCATTTATCATCACTGTGCCCAGCTTGAAGTACAGCATCATGATGCCCATAAGCATCACAAGTCCTCCGATAACCGCCACTGCCAGGTAAGTACCTGCTGCTTTCATGGCTCCGGGCTTTTCATCATGTGCAACCCATGTATATGAAGTAAAGGACATGATCTCAAAGAAAACAAACGCCGTATAAAGGTCTCCCGACATAAATACGCCAAGAGTAGCCCCCAGCGTCATTAGGAAGAAGAAATAGTAACGATTGCGGTTTCTGTAGTGAGCGAAGTACTCTCTCGAGAAAAGTGCCGTCATGGACCACA
>JAEEGG010009891.1_pt1 | contig 21229 bp, 20 predicted proteins | sample 9134161 | NCBI WGS metagenome assembly JAEEGG01 (sample SAMN16246543, study PRJNA631951) | gut metagenome | biome: gut microbiome; feature: rumen; material: CR-attached | host: Bos | place: Iran: Karaj | collected 2018-10
GAGTCTATCGCCAATCGCAACGGTGTAATACAAGCAGTCTTCCTCGACGAAGGTGGCGCTGACCACGCGATCCTTTTCGATCACCATGGGGACGAAGGTGTTGTCAGTGGAGTTGTATAACGTCAACATTCCGTTGTCGACGATGGCCATATCGCAGCCATACATGGAGTTTTGTTTCTCTCTTGGCTTCAATGGCTCGATTGGATTGACATAATAAACTTCGGCATCGGAAGCCAACAAAGAAGTCACGCCTTGAGGATCGATGATCTTGATGCAATAACGGGTCGTGTTCCATTCAGCATCGTAATCCGGGTCGCTTTCCGGTCTGGGTTCTCCTCCGACATAGACCATGGAGCCATCGGCGAGCCATTGGGGGGATAGTGTCCGCATATCCGAATCTTGCAGCAACATTTGATGCTGGCCGTCGCTGTCGGCAACACAGTATCGTCCATAACCTCCTTCTACCTCATAGGTATATTCATACACAATCTTCTTTCCATCCTGACTCATCTTTACCGGAAGGTACTCCACGTCTCCCCAAGCAAACTGGTCATGGTTATCGCTACGGATATCGATTTGATCGTTGAGGCACACTTTGCCTTCAGGAGTCGCATAATAGAACTTTCCTTGTTCGCTATAGAAATGATCTTGTGCAATGCTTAAGTTGTTGACAGGTTCAAATTCCTCAAAGGACAAGACTTTTTTTGTGCCAGAAGCCAGATTGAAGGCCTCTGCATAGATAGGATCGTCATCCTCGAAGCTACCCCTCATCAAATAGAGGTTTTCCAAAGCTTCATCCAAGAACATACCCTCGGCACCCGTTCCGTACACCTCATCCGTAATCTGATCCAACGTCAGCTTCCAATTGGCGCATACCTTGGGTTGCGGATGGGATTCCGTAAGATCGAGAGACTTCAGCGTCAAGGCTTGCTGATGGGCTGCCGTATAGAACAGATGGTCGCTTTTGTCGAATAAGACGTTGACCACGCTGTCGGTTTCGGTTTCATACGGCGTCAGTTTCTGTGTCGCATGGTTGTAGAATTGCATCTGCCCGTGATTGATAATCACGAGGTCGACACGTGGGGTGGTGCGGTCGCAGCTCATGACGCCCAGTGCCAATGCTGCAATGAGAAAGTAAAGTGTTTTTTTCATAGTGGTCATTTATTTAATGTAGAACTGATTGTTTGACTTGGAAGTCACCACAATGGGCAATAATCTCGACATGGCCGTCGGGATAGATCCGTTTGATGCAATGGGTGCGGTAATGCCAGTTGGCATCGTAATCGGGGTCATCAGGCGAAAGGGGTGCTTCGCCAACATAAACCAAAGAACCATCATCAAGCCACCCAACAGTATAGCCTGTGCAGTCGGTGTCTTCTAACGGCATCTGAAGCTTGCCATCGACGCTAGAGACGGCCAAGATGCCGTGCGGGTAGTCGCCCCATTCCACGATGATCATATAGAGCACCTTGGTGTTGTCGGGCGATGAGGAAACGTATTCAAACTCAGGACCTCCATAGTATTCGGGCGAAGAAGCATAGGATGCGCAGTCAATCCGGTCAGTAAGGCACACATAGTTATCGTCGTTGCCGTCCGTCATGTAATACTTGTCTTCCAATTGTATAAGATAGTCACGGAGTTCGTCGGCAGTGCTGGCATAGTAGTGGTCTTCATCTGTCTGTTCTTCGTCATCGGAGATTTGCATAGCCTGGTACTCTTCTTCCCATTTCCATGACCAGTCGGTGATTTCGCCTGTTTCAATGCTATAGAGTTTCTTGTCTGTGAACGAATAGACATCCCAACTAAAGTTGTAATTCAGGCCCAATATGTTTCTTCCATGGTAATACTGCAATGGTGATACCGTACCGTAGGTCTCGGTCACGCACTTTTCGTACGGAACGCCCCAATCGGCGAGCTGTTGAGGCTGAAGGTCGGACTGTCCGAGGTCGACGCAGCGCAACAACATCTTGGATTTACTGGCCACGCTGTAATACACCTTGTTGTCAGGGAAGAAAACGCAGTTGACCACGCTGTCCGTTTCGTTCCCAAAGGGCGTCATGGCGGCGGTTGCCGAGTTATAGAACCACAGTTTGCCACTGTCGAGCAAGACCATGTCGCATTGACTGAGGTCGGCAGTTTGAGGGGCCACAGAGTCCGTTTTCGCAACGACATTCACGTTGACGGAGACCTCCACGCTATCGACATTCGTCTTGACGTTATTTGAGTCGGGTTTGATGGTAATGTTGCAGCCGACAAGACCTGTCGCCAACATCACAAGCAGGAAATAAAAATGACTTTTCATCTTATTATGAGTTCCTATGATTATCCTCATTATTTCTCCAAATGCATACGAATCCTTGAAGCGAGGATGTCGACCACAACGGGGCTGGAACCGCGGGGCAAAATGATGTCGGCGGTGCGCTTGGTGGGTTCGATGAACTGCTGGTGCATAGGTTTGACGAAGGTCTGGTAATGGCGCAACACATCCTCCCAAGTGCGTCCGCGCTCAGCGATGTCACGACGGATGATACGCATCAAACGCTCATCACCGTCAGTATCAACAAACACCTTGATATCCATGCGTTTGCGCAGTTCCTCGTTGACCAATACCATGATGCCCTCCACGATAATGACCTCGGTAGGATGCACATAGATGACCTCTTGCGAACGTGCACAGGTGACATAAGTGTAAATAGGCATAGGGATGGTCTCGCCGTTTTTGAGGCGGTCGAGATGGTCGATGAGCAGGTCCCACTCGATAGCATCGGGGTGGTCGAAGTTGATCTGTTTCTTCTCTTCAGGCGTCTTGTCGCCATTGTCGAAGTAATAAGCGTCTTGTGAAATGACTGATACTGAGTTCTCTGGCAGTTGGCTGACCAATTCCTTGACAACAGTGGTCTTTCCTGACCCTGAACCGCCTGCGATTCCAATGACTAACATAATTCGTAGTTTTTGTTATTGAGCTTGTCGAAATAAGATGGCACAAAGATAGGAGTTTTGTTGAATTGTTTAATCGTTGATTGTTTATTTGTTGATTGTTTTCCGTAATTTTGCCAAAAATTTAAGGAATAGAACTATGAAAACCATTCACAAATTCGCAGGCTGTTTCTTGCTTGCCTCAATGTTAGGGTTGTGCGGTTGCGGTCCCAAACTGCCCGAGCTTCCCGTTGAAAACGTCAAACCTTATTTCGATGATGCCGCCAAGACCAAGGCCATCGACACAGCTTTCTATGAAGTCAAGGATGCTCAAGGCAACAAACTAGGCACGGTATTGTATTCCTCGCCATATTCTGACAACGTGAAAGGCTTCAACGGTCCCACACCTTTATTAATAGCCTTGGATGCCGACGGGCGCATCAAGAATGTCGTCCTTTTGGAGAACCAAGAAACGCCCAAATTCGCGCAACGCGTTGTTGACGGAGGACTCTACGAGGCTTGGAATGGCCTCACCGTCGACGAAGCCCTCGACAAGGAAGTCGATGCCGTTAGCGGCGCCACCTACACCTCCACAGGAGTGAAAAACAGCCTTTTCGCGAGATTGAAAGCATACCAGAAACAGGTGAAATAATGCATTGTAGAGACGTAGCGTGCTACGTCTCTACTGTTTTTGGTATGGTTTTTGCAATTTCATAAGGCATAATCCTAAAAAACACAGCCTTATGAAAAAACTATTGTTATCGATTTGCCTCTTTATGACCGTCTCGTTGATGGCTGAGGCACAAGTGCGTCCACCCCGTCCGCGCTATCGTCACCATACTAGAAGGACCGTCATGCAACCTCGCCAAAGGTATGCTTCCGATCGTATCTACAGTCCCATGGGCGAGTTTCGTTTTCATGTTTATGGAGAATTAGGTTCAAACGACTTCGGCGCCATCTTCATGCACGAAATCCCCTACCATTTCAGCGTGGGTGGAATGGCCGAATACCAAGTCGGACACATCACCAGCCTTGGCATTGGCGCTGAATACTATTCCAGTTACGGCGAACACTGCCGCCTCTTCGAGAACATGCAACAGACTTACATCCACACCGTACCCATCTACGCCAACCTGAAACTCACGCTGCCCAACACGCCCATCAGTCCCTTCGTCGAGGGACGCATAGGTTATTCTGTGCCTTTGGGCGAGGTGACCTGTGAGGACTTCGATGGCGTGCATCACTATAAATCAACGGGGTTGTACACGGGCGGCGCCGTGGGTCTCAAAATTTACCGCACCTACCTCAGTTTCGGTGTGTCTGCCATTGATGTAGTCGACGCCGACCTTGGTTTCAACGGCGGGCGACAAGATGTTATCACCGACTACTACCTGAGGTTGTCGTACGCGTTTTGATCTCAAAAACAATATGAAATATGTAGAGACGTTGCGCGCAACGTCTCTATTTTTTTTACCTGAAAAACCATTAGGAAATATGGATATAGACGGTGCGTGCACCGTCTATACAACGTTTTATTCATCGTAATCATCGTCTGTAGAGACGGTGCATGCACCGTCTCTACCTTCCAGGACGATGACGATTTCGCCTTTGATTTCTTTCTTTGAGAAATGCTCGACCACCTCGGCCAAAGTGCCTCGAGCATTCTCCTCATGTATCTTGGTCAACTCGCGCGCAACGCTAACTTTACGCTCAGGACCACACACCTCTGCCAACTGCTGCAGCGTCTTCAGCAAACGGAATGGTGATTCATAGAGAATGGTGGTATATGGATAGTTGGCCACTGCCTGCAACTTGGTCTGGCGCCCTTTCTTGTGCGGCAGAAAACCTTCAAAGATGAACTTCTCCGCGGGCAGCCCTGAGTTGACCAAAGCAGGAACAAAAGCCGTAGGCCCTGGCAGGCACTCCACCTCGACGCCACGACTCACGCACTCACGCACCAACAAGAAACCTGGGTCTGAGATGGCCGGAGTCCCAGCATCAGTCACTAAAGCCAAGGTCTCGCCTGCTTGGATACGGTCAGCCACATGCTGAACTACCTGATGCTCATTACGGATATGGAAAGCCGTCATGGACTTGCTGATGTCGAGATGTCGCAACAAGATGCCCGAAGTGCGTGTGTCCTCGGCAAGGATACCATCCACCTCCTTCAGGATGCGGATAGCACGCAAGGTAATGTCCTCTAAGTTACCGATGGGTGTAGGAACGAGATAGAGCTTCGACATGGTCGTAATTATTCAAACTTACGGGAAACCAATTCTTTGAGTTTCTGATATGCCTCATTACTGCTGTTCCACTGCAACTCAATTTTCAACTCGTTCAGGTAAATCAAGGCACCATTCAGGGTCTTCAAGTCATTGAGATTCTCGATGGATTTGTTGTACTTCTCCATGCTTCCACCAAACAACTCGTTGACAAACAAGAATTTATCATTTATTCCAATGACAGATTTCAGGTCACGAATGGGATTCTGTTGCAACTTGGCCGCCAATGAATTGTCCTCGCCCATCATTTTCTCAGCCAATGTTTCGGGCATCGACAATTCGAAACCAGCATCGTCTGGCTCGAAGAAACCCGAAACTGCACCGGAACTTTGTCTTTCAATCCCATCATCGGCAACAAAGGGGTGTTCCTCTTCCATCTTTGGCATCTCCAAAGGGTTGTCATGCACCAAGTCATCACCATGCACGCGGTCGCGCTCAGGAATCTCTTCCTCGGGAACAGGTTCCATCACATGAACCACCTTACTGGTGTTTTCCATTGGAGCTTTGGGGACTTTCTCTTCTTCAGGGATATCTTCAAAACGGAAAAAGAAACCAAATTCATCGCCAAGAGGCTTGTTTTCGGGTTCGGGTTGCACCTCTTCCACAACAGGTGCCGGCTCGGGTTCTACCGTCATGACCGGCTCGGGCTCAGGCTGGAACTCAACCACGGTTGGAGTTTCCTCCACTGGCTCGGGTTCTGGCTGGGTTTGAGGCACCTCAACGGCAGGCGCTGCAGCGGCAGGTTGTTCCTCAACGACGACGTTTTCTTCTTCGTCAGTTTTGGCAGGTTCTTCCTGCGTCATGCCGCCAAAGAGCCCGACAAGGTCATCAGCTTCAAAGGGAAGATCCTCATCATCCACTTCCTCGCCCAGATTGATGGCACACAATTGGTCGTAAAGCGTATGGGTGCGATTCATAAGCACATCCAAATCGAGGAGTTCAAGGGGTTTCTCGTTTCTTAAAAGGTAGTTGATTTGCTGGTATAACAAACTGATTTCCTGCTTTATAGCAAGCAATCTCTCTTTTTGGTTCTCGAATTTGTCATTCATATTGGAATAATCTTTATTTTTGCTCTCAAAGAAGGTGCTAAATTACAAATTTTCTTTATTTCGACAAGCTCAATATCCAAAATTTCGTCGCCATGTTTCTGGAAAAAGATTCTCATAATAGGTCGCAAGGCTGGATTGAAGTGATTTGCGGTTCAATGTTTTCAGGTAAGACCGAGGAATTGATCCGCCGCCTGAAACGCGCCAAGATTGCCAAACTGAAGGTGGAAACTTTTAAGCCGGGTGTTGACACGCGCTACAGCGAAGAAGACGTGGTGTCACATAATGCCACGGCCTTGCACTCCATCCCTGTGGAAAGTGCCAGCGAGATTCTTTTCTATGCTAACGACGTCGATGTCATCGGCATCGATGAGGCGCAATTCCTTGACGATGAATTGCCTAACGTATGCCAACAGTTGGCCAACCAGGGCGTACGTGTCATCATCGCGGGACTGGACATGGACTTCATGGGCAATCCTTTCGGTCCTATGCCTAAACTGATGGCCATCGCAGAAGACGTCACCAAAGTGCACGCCATCTGCGTGCGCTGCGGCAGTCCTGCCCAGTTCTCGCACCGCACCATCGCGGGCGACAAATTGGTGGTATTGGGTGAAACGGAGAGTTATGAGCCGTTATGCAGGGCCTGTTATCTGAAAGCAAGAGAGGAAAGAGGGAAATAACCGTCAAAACGCAAAGCATTACGTCTCTACTTGCCACGGCCTTGGATAACAATTAAAACCGTGTAAATCAAGATTTTGATATCGAGAGCAAGACTCACGTTCTCGATATAAAGCACATCGTATTTCAGGCGCTCGACCATCTCATCGACATTCTCGGCATAGCCGTATTTCACCTCGCCCCAGCTGGTGATGCCAGGCTTCACCTTCAACAATAAGCGATAATAAGGAGCCTTCTCCATGATTTTGTCAATGAAATATTGTCGTTCAGGGCGGTAGCCCACCAGCGACATGTCGCCTTTCAGCACCGTCCAGAACTGCGGTATCTCATCGAGGCGCACCTTACGCATAAACTTGCCGAACTTAGTGATGCGCGGGTCGTCATCGCTCGAGAGTTGTGGCGTGCCACTCGCTTCGGCGTCAACTCTCATGCTGCGAAATTTAGCCATCTTGAAAGGTTTGCCGCCTTTTCCAATACGCTCTTGCGCATAGAACACCGGACCTTTCGAAGTCGCCTTCACGATGATGGCACAGGCCAGAAACACCGGCGACAAGATGATGAGGGCCAATGACGAGGCAACAATGTCGAAGATCCTTTTTGCCACCCGTTGCCATATTGGCATCAACTCAGGAGTGACCTGCACCAAGGGTGCCTGCCAGATAGCCGACTGCTTCACCGTGCCGAACACCAAATCCTGCATAGCGGGGATAATCTTCACGTTGGCATCCGTCGTATCGACCACAGAAAGCAACACCTTCATCGTCTCCACCTCGGAGCGCTCGATGGCGATGATGACTTCTTCCACGTTTTGGCCTTTAACAATCTGCTCAATCTCGCGATAAGAACCCAGACGCGGCAAAAACTCGGCCAACTTATATTCCTTCTTGTCATAAACATTGAGGAAACCTATGACCCGACGGCCTGAAGGCTTCACCTCTTCCTCAATCTCCTTGAAGATGGCGCAAGCGTTGTCGTTGCTGCCCACAATCAACGTATTGAAGCCAATCTTCTTGCTTCGAATACGATAAATGACAGAGGTCGTGATGATGAGACGCGGAATGTATGTGATGACAAACTGGAGGGTAAACAATGCAATAAACGACTGGTAATAAGACTTATAGGAAACCACCTCATCGTCAAGAATCACCACAAAAAACAGCACAACCGCGCCTAAAAGGGTGACAAAGAACGTCTGTCCAAGTTCTTTCAGTCGTGATTTGAAGTACACCTTCTCGTATGCACCCGTCACGGCATGAAGGATGAGCCAACAAATTGGAATGATGATGACCCCCAACCAGAAACTCGGCGTGTTGAACGAATTAGTGATGCGGTCCCAATAGTTGATGTAAAGGTCCTCGTGTGCCTTGCGAAAGAAATAGAACAGCGTCCACGCCAGGATCGAGGCGACCCAATCAACGAAGAAATAAAGGCAGGCCAGTCGTTTCTTGTTCATAGCTTACGATAGAGCAGTTTCAGGTTGTCGAAATAGTAATAGCGACGTTCATCAATGGGATGGTATTGGTAACCAAAGGCAACGTCTTCGCCAGTGGTCAGGTCGGAAGTGAAATACACCTTAAAATAAGAGGCATTGACGTTCCTATTCATCGTGGGCCCGATATTGATGTAGATTTTGTTCCAACGTTGCGGTTTGTCGTGAGTCTTATCAGTTGGCGTTACCTTAATGAGGGGCAAGGTCTCCAACTTATAGTCTTTGAAGTATTGCACGCCAACAAAGAAAGTATCGTTGCAGTTGTAGTCCATCTCCAACAGGCAATACACGCCACCCATGTCTTTATAGAAAGAGAACTCATTGGCGGTAACCAGTGAGAAGTCGAGAGAGTCGGGCGGCAACTCCACCTTGCCTGAATAAAACGAATTGACTGAGTGCCAAGCCTCGCTCCCGCTGACACGCAGCATCGAAGTGTCGCTTTCGGACTCGGGAAGCAGCGTGTTGGCCGTCTCAAAATCCTCCATCCACGCCACCTCGCAACCGTCGCCGATAGGATAGTAGTTGACGACGGGATTCAGATTGACGATGCTGTCTTCCACTAGATTGAGGCCAGCGTATTCTACTCGCTTGTAGAAAGGATAGGTGGATCGCGAGGCTGAGATGCCGTTGCTGCATATACCGCCAAAGACGGTCACCTTATGTGGACCTTTCTTCAGGATGGGAAATGTTGCTGGCAACTCGTAGCACCCGATGATCTGGTCGTCAACATACACCCAAGCATCGGTGATTTTATGCGTATTGGCGCCATAAACCGAATAGTCGCATTCCAAGGAGATAGAGTCAATATGAATATATGCGGGAACAGTTTGTGAGCCTTCGAACTTCTTGCACGAGGCAAAAGCCAAAGAAAAAAACACAAAACCCAACAAGAGGAAAAGGGTAAAACTTCGATTCATGAAACACTATGTTTTAATAAAGAAACGGAAGAACACTATGATTATTGCAACCTGCCTGTTTTTATTTCTTCACCTTGGCGATGGACGCGTCGACAGCCTCTAGGATTTGATAGGCCAGTTTCAGCACGTTGATGCCATCGTCGAGACTAACGACCGGAGTTGTGTTGTGGACAATGGCCCCATAGAAGCTCTCCAACTCGGTCTTAATCGCATTTATAGGTTGTATTTCAGGCATTTGGAAAGTGATTTGCTTTTCCGAACCGTCAGCGAGGGTCAGCGTGGTCGATAAGGGATTATGCTCGTCCACCTCATCGTTGATGCGGAAGATCTCGGTCTTCTTGTCAAGGAAATCGACGGTGATATAGGCATCTTTTTGGAAGATGCGGGTCTTGCGCATGTATTTCATCGACAAGCGCGATGCGGTGAGATTGGCCACTGTGCCGTTCTCAAACTCGATGCGGACATTAGCAATGTCGGGCGTGGGGCTGACGATGCTGACGCCACTGGCACTAATGTGAGCAATAGGCGACTTGACAATGGTGAGCAGGATGTCCAAGTCGTGTACCATCAGGTCGAGGACGACAGGGACGTCGGTGCCGCGTGGATTGAATTGTGCCAGACGATGCGCTTCGATGAAGAGCGGCTCGCCGATGAAAGGTTCAGCAGCGATGAAGGCGGGGTTAAAACGCTCGACATGCCCCACCTGCACCTTCACTCCTGCCTCGTCGGCCAACTTCTTGAGCGCGTTGGCTTCGTCAGGAGTGGCCACAATGGGTTTCTCGATGAAGACGTGACGGCGCTTTTTGAGAGCCTTTGAAGCACACTCAAAATGGCGGATGGTAGGGGTAACGATATCCACTACGTCGGCGGCATCCATCAAAGCGTCGATGGATTCAAAGCACTTCACGTTCATCTCTGTTTCCACCTGCTTGGCCGTGTCGGTAGCGGGGTCATAGAAACCCACCAACTCATATTGTTCGATCTGTTTGATGCAGTTGATATGGATCTTCCCCAAATGTCCCGCACCTAAGACTCCGATTTTCAGCATAGTTCAAAATTTCGGCAAAAATAGTCTTTTTATCGTTCCATAGCGTCGGATTTTAGCGTAATTTCGCGGCATGGTTAATGAACCTGCCGGATTATGAACACAAACTTAGAAGACAATTATCGCCACAAGGGGTTACGCAAGCAACTCGTTGACGCGTTGCGCACAAAAGGCATTACTGACGAAGTCGTGTTGGCTGCCATCAACGAGGTGCCGCGCCACGTGTTTCTCGACTCTTCTTTTGTCGAACTCGCCTATCAAGACCAGGCCTTCCCCATCGGTTCGGGCCAGACCATCTCGCAACCTTCCACCGTGGCCTTCCAGACCCAACTATTGGGTATCGAACAAGGCATGAAAGTACTTGAAATCGGCACAGGGTCGGGCTATCAGGCTTGTGTATTGGCCGCCATGGGGGCCAAGGTGTTCAGCATCGAGCGGCAACGTAACCTATTCTTCAAGACCAAGGAAATCCTTGAACAATTGCCGTTTCGCGTGAAGACTTTCTTAGGCGACGGCTATGAGGGGCTTCCCACCTACCAGCCTTTTGACCGAATCATCATCACGGCAGGCGCACCCAGCATCCCTGAGAAACTCATTGAACAGCTGAAACCAGGCGGTATCATGGTCATCCCCATGGACAACGCCGAAGGCGATGGCCAAACCATGTTGAGGGTCACCAAGATGGAAGACGGTTCATTGAAAAAAGAGGAATTCGGCGACTTCAAGTTTGTGCCGATGCTGAAAGAGATAGGCAATGATTGAAAAGGGAATCCAATTGGCTTCCCTTTTCAATCACTTCTTGAAGATGCCGCCCAAAAGTCCTCTGAAAATCGACTTGCCGAGTTGTCGACCAAAGGTCGTCGCCGTCGTGTTGATAGTCTTCTCGACGGCTTTTCTTGTAGTCGATTTCTTCTTGGAACTTGTTCTTGAGCTAGTACTTCTTGAGCGCTCTTTTTCCTTCGCTTCCTTGGCCAGGCGTTTCTCTTCCTCTTCTTCTTCGCGTTGGCGACGCTTTTCCTCTTGTTCCTGCTGTTCGAGGAGAAGTTCGTAGGCGCTCTCGCGGTCGAAGCTCTTGTCGTAGATGCCATAGAGACGCGAGTTGCGGATCAAAGCAGCACGCTGTCCCTCGGTGATGGGTCCTATCTGACTGAGCGGGAAGAGGATCTTGGCGCGCTCGACAATGCAAGGAGCGCCTTTCTCATCGAGGAAGGAAACCAAAGCCTCGCCCGTGCCGAGTTCGAGGATGGCAGCTTCGGTGTTGAAGTTGGGGTTGGTGCGGAAGGTCTGGGCCGCCGCCTTGACGGTCTTCTGGTCTTTGGGCGTGTACGCTCTCAATCCATGAAGCACGCGGTTGCCCAGCTGTCCGGCGATGATTTCCGGAATGTCGCTTGGACTTTGGGTGATGAAATAGACGCCAACGCCCTTGGAACGCACTAGACGGATGACCTGCTCAATCTTGTCGATCAAGGCCTTGGAGGTATCCTTGAACAGCATGTGGGCCTCGTCGAAGAAGAACACCAGCTTGGGCAATTCAAGGTCACCGACTTCGGGCAACTGTTCGTAGAGTTCGCTCAGCAGCCACAACAAGAAGGTGGAATAAAGCTTTGGGTTGAGCATCAGTTTGTCGGCTGCCAAGACATTCATCACGCCGCGACCTCCTTCAGTTTGGAGGAAATCCAAGACATTGAACGAAGGCTCGCCGAAAAAGATCTCGCCGCCTTCGGCTTCTAGAGCCAACAGTGCACGTTGGATGGCGCCCACGCTCACCGAGGACACTGTGCCGTAGGTCGTGGTATACTCCCTGGCGTTTTTCGCCACATAGTCGAGCATCATGCGAAGGTCCTTCATGTCGATAAGCATGAGGCCTTGGTCGTCAGCAATCTTGAAAACGATGTTCAAGATGCCCGTTTGGGTCTCGTTGAGGTCGAGAAGACGAGCCAGAAGCTGAGGACCCATCTCAGAGATGGTGGCCCTTAAGGGGTGTCCCTGCTCCCCATACACATCGAAGAAACGAGTGGGACATCCGTGGAAGTCGGGGTTCTCAATGCCGAACTCGGGGCAGCGTTTCTCGATGAAACCGCTCATCATTCCAGCCTGGCTAATGCCAGAGAGGTCGCCTTTCATGTCGGCCATGAAGCAAGGCACACCTGCCTCGCAAAAGGATTCGGCAAGCACCTGCAGGGTGACGGTCTTACCCGTACCCGTGGCGCCTGCAATCATGCCGTGGCGGTTGGCCATCTTGCCAATCATGTAGATGGGACCGTTATCGCAATGTGCGATGTAGAGTTGTTTGTCGTCGGTATACATATTGTTGAAGTGTTGATTGTTTAATCGTTGAATTGTTGACTATTGGCCGTTGGCAGATCCCCTGTCTACAGGAGATTGCGGATCAAGTCCGCAATGACGCCATGGGGGAAAGACTGCCCAAAGCCAAAGGCCAGAAGCGCATATATCATTTAGCATTGACTTCGTTGAATCTTCGATTTCCTCATTCAGCATTGATTTTGAATCGTATAAATTTGATGGTCAGTCCTTGATCAAGCCACATCTGCTCATAGAAGGTGCGGATGGTCTTCACCTCCAACGGGTCGTCGTTGCCATAGAGGTCATCGGTGGCATAGAGCAACGGCAGGCCTTGGGGTTCCACCACTTCGTGGAGGGTGAACTCATACATGATAGGACTGTCGGTCTTGAGGTTGAGGATGCCATCGGGGCGAACGATTTTGCGATAGCGTTCGAGGAACTCGGGCGAGGTAAGGCGATGACGCGCATTGCGTGCGCCTTCGCCGGGATGTGGGTCGGGGAAGGTGACCCAAATCTCGGAGACCTCGTCCTTGGCAAAGAAATGCTCGATCTGGTCGATGCGGGCACGCAAGAAAGCCACGTTCTTCAAGCCTTCCTCGTTGCTCTGCTTCAGTCCACGCCAAATTCTTGCTCCTTTGATGTCGACACCGATATAATTGATATCGCGATGCGCCCGAGCCAAACCCACGGTATACTCCCCCTTGCCGCAACCAAGTTCCAACACGATGGGGTTATCGTTATGGAAAAACTCCTCGTGCCACTTGCCCTGCAGCGGAAAACCTTCGCCCATGATGCGCTCATAGCTATATTCGAACAAGTTCGGGAAGGTCTTGTTTTCGGCGAATCGTTCTAGTTTGTTCTTCTTTGACATTGTATCGTTTTATTTTTCGGCAGGGACTTACACCGCCAACCTCTCGCTGTTGTCCCTTCAAAACTGGTTCATTTCTTAATCCAAGCCTTGTACTCGCCTTTGGCGTTTACTTCGCGCCAAGCGACTTTGGCCTCTTCCTCGGTGGCATAACAACCTGCAGCGACATACCATTGTTTGCGATGCGGCTCGTAGAAAGCATCGGTATAGCCTTTCGCCTTCATCGCGTTCACCATGTTCTCAGCATTCTTCTCCAAGTCGAAACACCCAACGATGACGCGGATGTAAGACTCTGGATGCGTCTCTGCCGGAACTTCGGTATTCTCGGTCACATCTGGCTCAACTGGTTTCCATGTCTCTTTATAGTTCTTCAGCACCTCGTCCCAATCCACAGTATAGGCAGGAAGTTTGTATGTGCCAGGCTTGATGTCGATGACGCGTTTCGTTTTCCCAGGAATCAACTTCCCAAGGTCGATGACCTTGAAGTAATGCAAGCCGAAGACGATGCCGGCAACAAGCAGAATCCCCAAGACAATCCACAGCCATCCCAAACGCCTCGGTTCATCATCATCCTCGGGATCGCCCTCTTCCTTTTTGTGCACTTCTTTCTCGTCGACGGTGATGGGAGTGTTCTTGTCCTTCTGCTGCCGTTCGATCTCCTCCTTAATCTCGTCTTTGGTCTTGGAGCGCAGCACTGGTTCAGGAGTGAAATCACAAAGGCCAAAGGCATCGGCATTATAGTTCACCGCGTTGTCGGGGGCGAAAGCCAGGTCGCCAGCCCAATCGTAAGACAATGTGCCGATTTGGTTCAGCACCACTTTCTTCCCTCCCTTGAGACTATTGAAGCAGTCGGAAACGAACATGGCCAAAAGGCGACGAGCTTCGTCCTCCGGCACGTCGTTTTTCTCCGACATATATTTGACTACCAAGTCGTTGTCCTCACGCAAGTTGGGATCAAACTCCAACACACTGGAAGGCATGGCAAAGTAATTCGCTACGGGATTCACCTTGGCCGAGACCGCCTTCTTGACGAAAGCACCCAGTCCAGGCACCACCACGGTGTCACGCACATAGAGTAGGTCTGATATGGCTTCTGCAATGGAAATCATCCTTCCTTAAGTGTTTGATTCAATGCAAGTTGTTCTGCTTTAGAAAGGTCATTAGGGGTGTCAATGGAGACTGTTAGACCCTCAGTCACAGCCAGACGGATGGACAACCCGTTTTCAAGCCAACGCAGCTGTTCCAGCGACTCAGCCCGTTCCAGTGCTGACGACTTCATTTCGGCAACACGATGCAAGATATCCGTCTTGTAGGCATAAATACCAATATGTTGATAATAGTCACCTTTTTCAAGCCATTGCTCTCTAGCAACGTTACGCATAAATGGGATAGGGCTCCTGCTGAAATACAAGGCATTCCCTCCCTTGTCCATTACCACTTTCACCACGTTAGGGCTAAACAATTCGTCCTCGTCGCCAATCCGTCGAACCAGGGATGCTATTTGTGTGTCCTCTTGCGAGATCAAGTCGATGAGCAAATTGATTTGTTTCGGGTCGATGAAAGGTTCATCACCTTGTATATTCACCACAGCATCATACTGGTCCTCAAGTATGTCTAGAGCCTCATTACAACGGTCTGTACCACTTTGGTGGTTGGGATCCGTAAGCACATACTGTCCGCCAAAACTCAACACTTCGTCGGCGATACGCATATCGTCGGTGGCCACCACCACGGCATCCAACTTTGACTTCCACGCCTGTTCGCACACTCGCCGAATCATCGTCTTGCCTTTAATCATGGCCAAAGGCTTGCCAGGAAAACGCGTCGAGGCGTAACGGGAGGGTATGATTCCTACTACTTTCATTTTTCTTCTTTCAAGAATTTAGAGAATGAGAGAATTGTTATTGAAGTCTTCTATTGCGGAATTAGAGAAAACCTTCGGTTTCCATTAAAAGAGTCCGTTGAGTGAGGCTTCGATGCGGTCGACGACGGTGCTCAAGTCTTCAGGATTCTCCAACTCGATATTGTCGGTATCGATGATGAGCAGTTTGCCTTCGTTGTATCCGCTAATCCACTTCTCGTAGCGCTCGTTGAGGTTGGTCAGATAGCTGATGCTGATGCTCTGCTCAAACTCACGGTTGCGCTTGGCAATATGGCGTATGAGGGTAGGCACAGAAGCTCGAAGGTAGATGAGCAAGTCGGGCGGTTGGAGGAACTTGGCCATCAACTCAAAGAGCGACTGGTAGTTCTCGAAGTCGCGTGTCTCCATTAGGCCCATCGAATAGAGGTTGGCCGCAAAGATATGCGCATCCTCATAGATGGTACGGTCCTGTATGACATCTTCTCCACTCTTGCGGATGTCCATCACCTGACGGAAACGGCTGTTGAGGAAGAATATCTGGATATTGAATGACCAGCGTTGCATGTCCTCATAAAAACTGTCGAGATAAGGGTTGTGCTCAACTTCCTCATAATGAGGCTTCCAGTTGAAATGCTTGGCCAGGAGACCTGTGAGGGTCGTTTTGCCTGAACCTATGTTGCCTGCTACTGCGATATGCATGATGCGAAGTGTTTTGTTGGGTGAAAGAAGTTGCTAAAATAAGGAAAAGTCGGCAAAGCAAGGTCGTTTTTTTGCAAAAAAGGAAAAAAAACGCCATACGAAAAGAACAACAGACTATAAATCAAATGGTTGACTATTTCGGCGCTTTGACGAGCAAATAGATACCCAGCACGCAAAAGATAAGGTTAGGTACCCAAGCGGCAAGCATGGGCGACAGGCCGCCAGAGATGGCGAACGATTTTGACACCTGCATGAAGAGGATGTAAGCGAAAGCGATGGTGATGCCGATGCCAAGATGCATTCCGATGCCTCCCCTGACTTTTCGGCTCGAAAGCGCGGCACCAATCAAGGTGAGAATGAGGACCGCTGCTGGGGCCGACATGCGCTGGTGCATCTCCACCTCATAGGCCTTCACTCCCTCCGAACCTTTCTCTTTCATGGTTCGGATGTGGTCGCGAAGCTCAAAGAAATTCATCTCGTCGAAGTCTTCCTTGATTTTATAGAGGTCGGTAGGCACCAATTTGATGACAGTGTCGTAGTTGCGGCCTTTCTCCAGACTTTCCTCCTCACCATCGAGGTAACGGATGGCATAGGGGTCGAAATACCAACTGTTGGGACCCAAAGTGTCGTGATAGAGCACATCGGCCATAGCCTTGTATTTCAGTTCACTGCCTTCGTATTTTTCCCATGCGAACTTGTAACCGTATTGCTTTGCGATATTGAAACTCTCCACATAGACAAACTCGTCTTTGTCAAGCACCACATGGACATTGCGTCCCGCACTTTGCGTGAGTTTCTCCATGTATTCGTCCTTAAACTGGCGGCGTATCTCGTTGGTCTTGGGAATCAAGAAGTTGCCAAAATAAAGCGACATCAACGCGATGATGGAGGCCGCCAGCAGATAAGGCACGAGCATACGCCAAAAACTGATGCCACTGCTCAAAATGGCCACCACCTCGGTGCGGGCAGCCATCTTGGAGGTGAAGAACACCACGGCGATGAAAGCGAACAGATGGACAAAGAGATTGATGTAATAAGGAACAGACATGACGTAATAGTCTACCACCACCCGCTGCCAGGGGGCGTGGTGCTTCAAGAAACTATCGATGTTCTCGGACAGGTCGAAAATAATGACCACCAAGAGCAGCATCGAGATGGCAAAGAAGAATGTCCCGATGTATTTCTTGAAGATGTATGCGTCGATTTTTCTCATTCAGTAATATTTGACACGGGCCCTTCGACAGGCTCAGGGACCCTACTAGACTCATAGTCGTCTTGTCACTTTTTGCAACATCACGTCGCGCCACTCGGCGAAGTCGCCCGCAATGATGTGCTTGCGTGATTCGCGCACAAGCCAGAGGTAAAAGCCCAGGTTGTGCAGGCTGGCAATCATCGGGCCGAGGATCTCGCCTGCGACGAAGAGATGACGCAGATAAGCCCTCGTATATTGTGCGTCGACGAAAGTTTCACCGTTGGGGTCAACGGGCGAGAAGTCGGTCTTCCACTTCTCGTTCTTCAGGTTGATGATGCCTTCGGAGGTGAAAATCATACCGTTGCGACCGTTGCGGGTGGGCATCACGCAGTCGAACATGTCGACACCGCGCGAAATGCCTTCAAGGATGTTGGCAGGCGTGCCTACGCCCATCAGATAACGCGGCCTGTCCTTGGGTAGGATGGTGTTGACCAGTTCGATCATCTCGTACATCACCTCGGTAGGCTCACCTACAGCCAGTCCACCAATGGCATTGCCAACGGCGTTTTTCGAGGCAATGTATTCCGCCGACTGCTCACGGAGGTCGCGGTAGACACAACCTTGCACGATGGGAAACAAGGCCTGCTCGTAGCCGTATTTCGGCTCGGTAGCGTTGAATCGCTCGATGCAACGGTCGAGCCAGCGGTGGGTGCGTTCCATCGAAGGCTTGGCATAGTGATAGTCGGCCGTTCCAGGCGTGCATTCGTCGAATGCCATCATGATGTCGGCGCCGATGCTGCGCTGGATGTCCATCACATTTTCAGGCGTGAACAAGTGACGTGAGCCATCGATGTGGGACTGGAAGGTGACGCCCTCCTCTTTCATCTTGCGGATGCCAGTGAGCGAGAACACTTGGAAGCCACCACTATCCGTCAGGATAGGACGGTCCCATCCGTTGAACTTATGCAGACCTCCGGCGGCTTCAAGCACATCCAAGCCCGGACGCAGATACAAATGATAGGTATTACCCAAGATAATCTGCGCCTTCACCTCGTCGCGCACGTCGCGGAGATGGCAGGCCTTCACCGTGCCCGCCGTGCCCACTGGCATGAAGATCGGGGTCTCGATGGGACCATGGTCTGTATAGAGAACGCCAGCTCGGGCATTGCTTTTCGGGTCGTTGGAGGCAATTGTGAAATTCATCGTTGTAATTTTGCGCAAAAGTACGACTTTTTTTGCAACAATTTTCCTATCTTTGCAAACATCAAAATCAAGCGCGTCATGCAATTCAGTTTCAACTATAACAGTCTAACTTTCATTCTTTTAATCGTTTTTCTTGTTTGTCTCGTCATCCAATTGGTTTACCATTGGGGCTTTTTCTCGAAGGTGGCCTTCTACAAAAGGAATGCGCGACCTAAACTCGACGAAGAGCTTGAACCCGTCTCCATCGTGCTTTGCGCTCGCGATGCCTACGAGTACCTCGTCGAACTCATTCCCGCATTACTCAAACAGGACTACCCCAATTTTGAAATCGTCGTGGTAAATGACTGCTCCGACGACGACACCGAGGAATACCTGAAAGACTTGGAACGCAAGGAGTCGCGGGTGAAGCCAGTGCAACTCAAGCAACACCTCAACTTCTTCAATGGCAAGAAGTTCCCCCTCTCCATGGGCATCAAGTCAGCACAAAACGACCTCATCGTCCTCACCGACTGCAATTGCATGCCTGTCAACGACCAATGGCTGCGCAGCGTGGTGAACCGTTACAACAACCGCACAGAGATCGTCATCGGCTACAGCCCATACGTCCAAAAGAAAAGCAGCCTCAACCGCATCATGCGTTTCGATGCTTTGCAGAACGGGTTGCTCTATCTCTCTGCTGCCTTGAACCGCCATCCTTACATGGGCGTGGGCAAGAACCTCTCCTACCGCAAAGAACTGTTTTACAGGAACCAAGGATTCATCTCGCATTACAAAACCTCCGTTGGCGACGACGACCTGTTCATCAGCCAAGTGGCCACAAAGAAAAATACCGAGGTGCTGATTGATGCCGAGGATGCCATCCTCACCACGCCGCCCAGCAACTTCCACCTGTGGATGCGACAGAAGAGCAGCCGTTACTCCACCGTGTCGAAATACGACAACGGCGCCCGACTAATGCTGAGTCTCTTCTACGCATCACAATTACTGTTCTATGCCTCGTTCATCGCCTTGCTCGCCTTATGCGCCAAGCCCGCTTTCACCATTGCCAACGGTGCAGCGTTCTACATCCCAATTCTAGTCTTTTTCTTCCTCTTACGCTTTGGAACACAACTCTTTATCTACCACAAAGCCTCAAAGCGTTTGGGTGAAAAAGGGCTGCTGCCCGGCTTGATCCTTTACGATTTCCTGTTCGCATTCCTCTCGCCCTGGCAAAGACTGATGGGTAGGATGAATGTGGGAGTGGAATAAGTTTACCCCTTGATTTGTATCTCAAAACCTTCATCGATGAGGGGCTGAACCAAAGAGCGCATCTCATCGACGGTGAACTTTTGCAAACCCACTTCGGGCGTGGGTCGGTCGATGGTGTAGACCATAATCTCGCGCGGCTTTAGCTGACGCACGATGTCCATCCAACCATCTAAGACTTCAGGACTTGACGAGTCGAAGTCCTTGCTTCTCAAGAACATCGTCTGCAAGATGAAGTCGCCGTTGAACTGCTTCAAGGCCTCCACCACCCTATTCACATCATAACCTGGGGCGGGATGGTTGATTTTCTCAACGAGTTCATTGGTAGGGGCGTCGATTTTCATCGTCGGATTGTCGACCTTGCGCAAAGCGTTGAAAACCTCAAGTTTATGTACCATTGTGGCGTTCGACAACACCGTGATCTTCGAGTTGGGATAATATTGGTTGCGTAAGGCGATGGTGTCGTCGATGATTTGCGGAAACTCCGGGTTGATGGTAGGCTCGCCGTCGCCACTGAAGGTGATGGAGTCGATGTTCACGCCATCACATTGGCATTGCTTTAACTTGACTTCCAAGGCTTTGCGCACCTTTTCGGCCGAGGGCAATTGGGTGTCATTACGCCCATCCTTGTTCCAGCCGCATTCGCAATAGATGCAGTCGAAGGTGCATATTTTCCCCTTTTCTGGCAACAGATTGATCCCCAAAGAACTGCCCAAACGACGGCTATGGATGGGACCGAAAACGACTTCTTCTCTGATCATGTGAATTGATAGTTATTGCCGTGCATGTCATTCCGAGGATTTTATCGGCATAGATACGCTCGCCCAAAGGGCTCGGTATGACATGCCGATAAAATCCGAAGTGAATCTATGCACGGCAATTGCATTTACTTTGCGTACTGGACGGCTCTCGTCTCGCGGATGACCGTGATCTTGATTTGGCCCGGATAGGTCATCTCGGTCTGGATCTGCTTCGAGAGGTCGTAGGCGATGCGGTCGGCGTCTTGGTCGCTCACCTTGTCGGCGCCCACGATGACACGCAACTCACGACCTGCTTGGATGGCGTAGGTCTTCACCACACCCGGATAGCTCATGGCCATGTCCTCCAGTTTGTTCAGGCGCTGGATGTAGGCCTCCACCACCTCGCGACGGGCACCAGGACGGGCACCCGAGATGGCGTCGCACACTTGCACGATAGGCGAAATGAGGTTGTCCATCTCAATCTCCTCGTGGTGAGCACCGATGGCGTTGCAGATGTCGGGTTTCTCCTTCATGCGTTCGGCGACCTTCATACCAAGGATGGCATGCGGCAGCTCTTCCTCGTTCTCGGCCACCTTACCAATATCGTGCAAGAGACCTGCGCGCTTGGCAGCTTTCACGTTGAGACCAAGTTCGGCAGCCATGGTGGCGCAAAGTTTGGCAGTCTCGATGGAGTGCTGCAGCAGGTTCTGGCCATAACTAGTACGGTACTTCATGCGACCAATC
>JAEEGG010009894.1_pt1 | contig 21228 bp, 17 predicted proteins | sample 9134161 | NCBI WGS metagenome assembly JAEEGG01 (sample SAMN16246543, study PRJNA631951) | gut metagenome | biome: gut microbiome; feature: rumen; material: CR-attached | host: Bos | place: Iran: Karaj | collected 2018-10
ATTTGGAGCCGATGAGGAGGCTGTCGCACTGGGAATAGTTGCGGGCGTTCTGCGCCCCGGCGTTCATCCGCACCAGGCCGCGGTAGCTGTTCTGGCTGCGGCCGGCGGAGATGCCCTTCGAGACGATCCGGCTCTTCGTGTTCCGGCCGATGTGAATCATCTTCGTGCCCGTGTCGGCCTGCTGGAGGTTGTTCGTGACCGCGACGGAGTAGAACTCGGAGGCGGTGTTGTCGCCCTTCAGGATGGTCGACGGGTACTTCCAGGTGATGGCGGAGCCGGTTTCCACCTGCGTCCAGGAAAGATGCGCGCCGCTGCCCTTGCAGATGCCGCGCTTGGTCACGAGGTTCAGGATGCCGCCCTTGCCCTCGGCGTCACCGGGATACCAGTTCTGGACGGTGGAGTATTTGACATCGGCATCCTTTTCCACGATGATTTCCACCACGGCGGCGTGGAGCTGCTGCTCGTCACGCATCGGCGCGGTGCAGCCTTCCATATAACTCACATAAGAACCCTCGTCGGCCACGATGAGCGTGCGCTCGAACTGGCCGGTGCCTTTCGCATTGATCCGGAAATAACTGCTGAGGTCCATCGGGCAGCGCACCCCCTTGGGGATGTAGCAGAACGAACCGTCAGAGAACACGGCGCTGTTCAGGGCAGCGAAATAGTTGTCGCCGGACGGGACCACGGTGGCGAGATACTTCCGCACCAGGTCCGGATGTTCCTTCACCGCTTCCGAGAAAGAGCAGAAAATGATGCCCTTCTCCGCCAAAGTCTTTCGGAAGGTGGTCGTTACGGACACCGAGTCGAACACGGCGTCGACCGCGACCACGCCGGCCAGCACGTCGCGCTCCTTGAGCGGAATGCCCAGCTTCTCGAAGGTCTCGGCCAGTTTCGGGTCGATCTCCTTGGGGCGGTCCTTGTCCTTCTTGGGTGCGGCGTAGTAGATGATATCCTGGAAGTCGATCTCCGGCAGGTCCAGATGCGGCCAGCGGGGCATTTCCATCGCCTGCCACTTCCGGAACGCGTCCAGCCGGAATTCCAGGAGCCAGTCCGGCTCCTCCTTGAGCCGGGAAATCGTGCGGATGATGTCTTCGTTCAGGCCCTTGGGAACAAACTCCTGCTCCACGTCCGTCACGAATCCTTCCTTGTATTCCCCGGAAGTGAAATCCTGTATGATCTTGTCGCTTTCTGACATCTCTTTATGCTTGGTCTATGAGGTCGGCCAGCACGATGGCGGCCATGGCCTCCACGATGACGGGCGTGCGGAGGGCGAAGCAGGTGTCGTGGCGGCCGGGGACTTGCAGGGTGGTCATTTCACCCTTGGCGAAATCGAAGGTCTCCTGAGCCTTGGCGATGCTGGAAGTGGGCTTGAATGCCACGCGGAACACGAGCGGATTGCCGTTCGTGATGCCGCCGTTCACGCCGCCGGCATGGTTCGTCACCGGCGTGACGAGTCCTTCGTGACCGTCGATGCCGTCGGGCGTGAAGCAGTCGTTGTGCTCCGATCCCTTCATCCGGGCGGCGGCGAAACCGTCGCCGAACTCCACACCGCGAACGCCGGGAATGGCGAAGAGCGCGTGGGCCAGTTTCGATTCAACGCTGTCCCAGAAAGGTTCGCCGAGGCCGGCGGGAAGGCCGTCAACGACGCATTCCACGACACCACCGAGGGAATCCCCTTCCTTTTGAGCCTGTTCCAGCGCATTCTCCCAGTCCTTTGCTTCGGTAAAACCGCCGACCTCCGTCAGGCGGGCCATGCAGCGGAACCGCACATGGCCGTTCGTCTCTTCGTCAATGGTCTCCGCGAGAATCTTTTTCGCGACGACGCCGGCGGCGACGACGGGCAGCGTCAGGCGGCCGGAGAAATGGCCGCCGCCGCGCGGATCCTGGAAGCCGCCGTACTTGACGTTGGCCGTGAAATCCGCGTGACCGGGACGCGGCACGTCCTTCAGCCGGTTGTAATCCTGGCTGCGCGTATTAGTGTTCTTAAAAACAATGGTAAGCGGCGCTCCGGTCGTATAGCCTTCGAACACGCCGCTGAGGATGTGCGGTTCATCCGCCTCGATGCGCGGCGTCGTTCCCTTCGCCCCGCTCCGGCGGCGGGCGATGTCCTCCGCGAAATCCTGTTCGCAAAGCGCGACGCCCGGCTCCACGCCGTCGAGGACGACACCGATTTCCTCTCCGTGCGATTCGCCGAAGATGCTTACCCTGAATATCGTTCCGAATGTGTTCATAGCTGGTCAAACAGGTCCTGGAAGCCCGGGAAGGATTTCGCCACGCAGGCGGTGTCGTCGATGTCCACGGGGCCGTCGGCGCCGAGGGAGGCCACCCGGAGGGCCATCACCATGCGATGGTCGCCGTGGGAGGTGTACTGCCCGCCCTTCAGCAGATTTCCGGTGAGGATGCGCTGCGTCAGGGACATGCCTTCGACAGTCATCTCGTCTTCATCGACCCGGACGGGAACGCCCATCTGCGTGAGCATGTCCACGATGGCGGCGGCGCGGTCCGTCTCCTTGTGCAGGAGGCGCTGCACGCCGCGGATGCGGCTTTCGCCCGGGCAGAACGCGGCCAGCACGGCCACGATCGGGAAGAGGTCCGGACAGTTGTTCAGGTCGGTCTCGAAGGCGCAGAGCGGGGCGCGGGTGACATGGATGGCACCCGTCGAGGGGGTGTCTCCTTCCAGCTGGGACATGCTCGCCCCGGCGTCCATGAGGATGTCCATGATGGAAATATCGGCCTGGAGGGACTGGGTATCCAGTCCTTCCACCTCCACGTCGCCGAAAACGGCGCCCGCCACGAGGAAGTTCGCGGCGCCGGACCAGTCTCCTTCGATGCGGAAGTCCGCCGCATGGTAATGCTGGTGTCCGCGCATCTTGAAGGTCACGCCGGTGCATAGCGACCAGTCCTGCGTCTGCAGGAAATCGTCGCCCCCTTCCATCTCGGAACCGATTTCGATGCCGAACTTGCGGAGCACATCCACAGTGATGAACATGTAGGGGATGCTGCGCGGATCGTGGACATACACCGTCGAGCGGTTTCCGGCGAGCGGCAGGGCCGCCAGCAGGCCGGAGATGAGCTGCGAGCCGCCCTTGCCGGACACGTCGGCGCGGCCCGGGACCAGCGGTCCCCGCACCGTCAGCGGCACATAGCAGTCGTTCTTCCGGCTCTCGGGCGGAACGGTCTCCGGAAGAAGCCGCACGCCGAATGAGGCCATGATGTCGTGCGCCCCGGCGAGCGGCCGGCCGAGCAGCGTCTTCTCACCGGTGACATAGACCGGACCGTCGGCAATCACCGACAGCACCGGGATGATCATCCGGGTCAGGAAGCCGGATTCGCCCACGTGAATTTCAGGGATGGCCAGACAGTTCTCGAAAGCGCCGATGCCCGTGATTTCCAGTTCGGAGCCGTTCACGTTCACCCGCGCACCGAGTTTCCGGGAGGCGGCGAGGGCCGATTCATTGTCCCCGCAGGGCGAATAGCCCGTGAGATGCGACGTGCCCTGCGCCAGCGCGGCGGCAACGATCGCCCGCTGGGCGAAACTCTTCGACGCCGGCATCTGGAGCGCATCGTCCGTGCCGATGAACCGGAAGTCACCGTATACGGCTTCGTTCATTTCTTCGGTGGTCCATTGGCCCGGGGCGGTGGCCTCTTCGGGCGTCAGGCAGGCGTAGGTGAAGGGTGCGCCCTGCCGGAGTGCTTCCAGCCGGGATTCCCGGCCTTCCGGGCCCATGCAGAACGCCACGAGCGTACCGGGCTCCGCTTCGCGGTAGAGCGCCATCACGCGGTCCGCATCGGCCTTGCAAGTGGCCGTGGTCACGATTTTGACCACTTCCCCGCCGAAGCGGCGGCCTTTGTCCAGCGTGGACAGCAGCGTGGCTTCCGGCGGCGTCCCCTCGAAATCATGGAACGAACGGATGAGCATCGTGCCGTATTCCTGGCAGGCCTGGCGGATCTTGCGGCCCATCATGGGCGGCGCCTCCACTTCCAAGTCCACGTATTTGGCGCCGGCCTCGATGGCCTTGAGCAGCTGGTTTTCGGCAAGTTCCTCGGCCGGGTTGCGTCCCTTGCGCGGCTGGGACAGGTAGAGCCCCTGCTCTGACAGCACCTTCCCGGCGTCGTCCAGCAGATCGCTCTCCGCCTTTACGCGCTTTGCCAAGGTGGCGATCCGGCATGTCGCGATCAGCGGCACATCGGACTGCGTGAACAGCGTCTCGATCTCCTCCTCGTCCAGGTCGCACAGATCCAGCCGGATCTCGGCCATTTCGACCGCCCCGTCCTCCAGGATCTCGAGAATCTCCTCCAGCGTCTTCCCTTGTATGGATGTACAAATCATATTATCAATGCGTTAAGCGCCGTCGCAACGGGCAGGTCATGGATGATGACCGAGCCGATGCGTTCGGCCAGGACGAAGTGCACGAGGGAACCCTCGGCTTTCTTGTCCTTGTCCATGGCTTCCGCGAGGCTTTCCACCGGATAGGGGCACTGCACGGGCAGGCCGGCCGCGGTGAAGTCTTCCGTCAGCAGGCGTTCCAGGCAGGTCGACACGCCCAGCGCATCGGACAGCCGGGCCGCGAGGACCATGCCCATCGCCACGGCTTCACCGTGCGTGATGTCATCCCCATGCAGGCGCGCCTCGTGCTCAATGGCGTGGGCGAAGGTGTGGCCGAAGTTCAGTTTCCGACGCTCGCCGGCCTCGAACGGATCGCGTGACACGACACCCGCCTTGACCGCCGCCGCGGCCAGCACGAGTTCCTGCAGTTCAGCGTCGGAGCCTCCGGATGTGAGCCAGCGGACTGCACGGCCATAGTGGTCGTCCTCGTTCTCGATGATGAAGGTCTTCAGCAGCTCGGCCGCCCCGGACAGGAAATCCCGGCGCGGGAGCGTGCGGAGGGCCTCGGCGCAGATAAACGTGAATACCGGCTGGACGATGACGCCCAGCATGTTCTTGTAATCGTCGAAATTGACCCCTGTCTTGCCGCCTACGGCCGCATCGACCTGGGCGAGCAGGGTGGTCGGGATATTGGCGTACCGGATTCCGCGCTTGTAGATGGACGCGGCAAAGCCCGCGAGATCGGTGGTGATTCCCCCGCCGACGGCGATGAGAAGCGCCTTCCGGGAAGCTCCGGCCTCCAGCAGCGAACGGACGATGAGAAGTACCGTGTCCATGGACTTGTCCTCCTCGGACACCTCCAACGCAATGCTTCCGCGCACGCCGGGCACCGCCGCAATCACCTCGGCCGCCACCCAGGAAGCGTTCTCGTCATAGACGACGAACACCTCGGACTCGTCCGCGACGAAAGGCGCGACATCGGCAAGCCGGTCGCAACCGACCACCCGGCCGGCCACCTTCCCGTCGATGATGACGGCGCACTCCTTTCCCGTTTTCATTTCCATAAGATTACAAAGATACTCCAAAAATTTTGCTTTTCTCCGATTTTGAGGTAAATTTGCAATCCGTCTCTTCCGAGACCATCCCCTGCCCGGATGGCGGAATTGGTAGACGCGCTGGACTCAAAATCCAGTGTCCCTTAAAGACGTGCGGGTTCGAGCCCCGCTCTGGGCACTAAGGATGTCATTCCATGGCATCCTTTTTCTTTTGAATACGCCCCTCGATGCGTTAGATTGCCATTTTTGTCATTTTCAAAAAAGGCACAGAAAGAACCAAAACGACGGAAATGTTTCAGTAATGTTTCAGTAAATTACAGAAACATTTTTCTATCTTTGCAAAAAGGCTTCAATATGGCTAAAAGAAAACGCATAACGACGGCACCCAAAACAAACGAGGAAGAATACTCGCGCCCTAAAAAGAAGAGTTCGATATCTTTTAATTATGAGGTCAATACCGCAAACAAGCGCGGAAAGTTTCCCGTATACCTTAGAATTACAGAAAATCGTATACACCGGCGTTATCAAACAAGCATTGAACTTAACCGCAAGATCGACTGGAACAAAAGCGCTCAAGAGATTCGTACGACTGAGCCGAATTCGAAGAAGTGGAACAATGAACTTGACAAACTGTTAGAAAGAGCCAGAGATATATATCGGGATTTAGAAGAGGATGGAATAGCCAGCGCGGAAAAAATCATTGAAGTGCTAGACGGTGGAGAAAAATCTCCTTCCTTTTACATTTTTGCCCAGCAATGCACCGTCGACATCTACAATGGCGGTTCACCAGAGACCTATCTCAAATACAATGGCTTCTGCAATAAATTCAGAGACTACGCTAAAACCAGAAACCGTTCTCCTGAAGACTTTAAATTCAAGGAGATTACTCCAGAGTTCGTGGGCAAATTCGAGGCTTACCTTCACACCATTCCCAATCAGCAATTCACGAAAAAACCGGAAGAAGAGCTGAAACGGAAACGGAAGAAAGGCACAGTCATTGAGTCGAATGAAGTCAAGCTCCATCAGAATACTGTTGCAAAGATTCTCAATATCTTCCGCGCCATAATGGGCAAAGCAGTCAAGCTGAAGTATATCAAAGAGGATGAAAATCCCTTCCGCGTCTACAAAGTCAAGACTGTCCCCACTCACCGTGAAGAGCTTTCCCGAGAAGAAGTTCTCGCCATCATCAATTTGGACCTCAAAGAGGGTTCCATGGAGTGGCATAGCAGAAACTTCTTCCTTTTCGCCATGTTCTGCGCCGGCATCCGAATTGCCGATCTCCTTGTACTACGTTGGCAAAATATCACAAGTGATGGACATCTCCGTTATGAGATGGGGAAAAACCGCAAAGAGCAGAGAATTCTTCTTGTCGAGCCCGCACAAGAAATTTTGAATATATACCGCGAGCGTTTTATTCAAGAGAAGGATTCCGTGCCGGAATCTATTGATTATATTTTCCCCTACATGGCCGGTACTAGGGATCACAAGCGCTGGAGGCAACTTACCACACAAAAGGCCATAGACGAGATGGCACCAGAATACCGCCTTACCTATAAGAAAATAATCAGCGCAAAGGTCTCCTTAGTCAACAAAGGATTACGGAAAATCAAAGAAAAGCTCGGAATAAGCAAGCCGTTAACTTCGCACATCAGCCGCCACACCTTTGCCGGACTCGCCAAGGATATCCACACAGACAATAGCATTCTTCAAGGTCTTCTCCAGCACAGCAGCCTCCGCACCACAGAAAGATACATGCGCAGATTTGACACAGAGGCAAAAGATGAGGCTCTCAAAGAAATATTCAAACCCATTTCTAGCCCCAGTCAGCGGAAACAGGATTTACTGGAACAGCTAGGAAAACTATCCGAGGATGAACTCGCTTCATTGGTGGAGTCCATTCAACAGCAAAAAGCCAAATAACGCATCGAGCATCAAGCGGCTCCCGCCTTCCCTGTAAGAGGATCACTTCGGTGGTCCTCTTTTTTGTGCCCATCCCCATTGTCGTATGGTATATTACACCTCCATTACACCCCTTTTACCTTCTTTTCTTCACTTTGCTTCACTCTCATTTCTAGTGGTTCTTCCAAGGTTAGCTTTGTACTCAGAAAGCGAAAAGAAACATGGATAAGGTTTATCTGATAACTGAGGAGCGGCTTAAAGGCATCATGATGGAGGCCATCGATGAGTACCGCAAGTGTACGGCAGAATCGGGTTCCACCGCAAGAGTGGAAGAGTACCTCGACACCAAGCAGGTATGCGCTACTCTTGGAATTAGCACGAGGACATTTCAGCGATGGAGGGATGAGAACAGGATTCCCTTCATCCAGCGGGGACGGAAAATATACGTAAAAAGGAGCGATCTGGACGCCTTCCAGGACGCGAACCTAATTGAAGCAAGACAATAACCTTTAATACAATTACAATATGAGAAGAAATTTATTATTCTCGGCAATTTCCATCGCCACCCTTCTCGGAGCCGCCGCCCTCGTGGCCCGCGCCCGCAGATCATCGAGTACCAGCACCACTACTGGCACAGACACCCCCGCCCAGCCGGAGCCTCAAGCCCCGACCAGTACCGCTCTCTCGACTTCCGACGACCACGACGAACTCCGTGTCATCGGGAAGATCGACCTCACCCTGTTCCGTCCCGGCCGGAGCCATCGGCGCAGTCGCATTGGTGGCCAGACTGGCTTTGCAGCGTAGCATCCTTTGGCCGGTGATGAGGACGACACCTCCGCCGGTCACAAATCCCATAATACTATGGCAAAAAGTAAAAATATCCTTCCATCCCAGGCCCAAAACGGTCCTGGGTCCATTCCTGCCTCAAGCCCGGCCGTTGAGCGGGCTATCTTGACTGCAGGACCGTTCTTACACAGGACGGACGAGTGGGGTACGCCGATTTCGCTCTTCACGAAATTGGATGCCAAGTTCCACTTCGATCTCGATCCCTGCGCCAACGAGTCCAACCACAAGTGCCCCGACTACTACACGAAGGAGGATGACGGCCTTACCAAAGATTGGGGCGGCCGCCGGGTCTTCTGCAACCCACCCTACGGTCGTGCTATACCGGCATGGGTAAAGAAATGCTCCGACGAAGCGAAGAAGCCAGGAACACTGGTCGTCGCCCTGCTTCCAGCCCGGACTGACACGTCCTGGTTCCACGACCATATTAACGGGAAGGCTCGTGAGATCCAGTTCGTTCGTGGCCGCCTGCACTTCAATGACTCAAAGAACGCAGCGCCCTTTCCATCCATGATCGTTATTTTCTAACACATACTCTGTATGGCAAGTTCAAACACTATTCTTCCGCCCGGTGTCACCAGTGATGCCTGGTCCATGACGACGGGTTTGACCCCGCCCACTTATATCGGCTATGGCGGCTCCACACGCATGTTCCGTAGCGCCACGTTCAGCGCCATTGTGACTTTCAAAGATCCGGATAGACGGAAGGACCTTGATTCCTTCAGGCAGTTCGTGAAGCAGCTTCCTGGCTGGTTTCGATATGACGGTATAATTGAAGGCTTCAGTGTCGCCGAAAAAGAAATTGTTTTCAAGAAAATCAACGGCTCAATTCGCCGTCAGGAGATAGTCCCGACCGGTATCATTTCCCCTGGTGAATACTTCATCTGGGTGGCGGGTTCTGAGTCGGACTCCTCGTGCGTTATGTTCGATTGGGACTCCGAAGACTGGACCGACACTCTAGTTTGTTTATTCCGAGAGATGGTTATCGGTTTTCCGAAAACCTTCTCAGCCAAGGAAGGCTTCTTCCGGGAAGTCGGCTTAGCTTTACTTGATGCCACCTCTCCAGCATCGAAGGTATCGGCGGGGCCGATCCGGCTTGCGAAAGAGGACGACTCCCTGTACGATGATTATATGGTTGAATCGCCGTATATCCCCTTGCATGGTCTCGAATGCTGGTCAATCGACGAAATGAAACAGTACTTCAACGACAGGAAGCATGATGTGATGGCGGCGATGAGGGACCTTGCTGTAGATGAAAGCATTTCGTTCTCGGATTTGAGTCAACACCTGTATTTCGGCGATAATTGGTTGCTAGGAGATCTTCCAAAGGACTTGAACCGCCTGATGGAGGCGTATCAACACGACTATCATCCTTACCGTGAAGAAGACGACCCCGAACTACGTGGCGTTCGTGTAACTGATGGCGACAACTACGAAAAGGGTGTGGCCGCTCTCCGCGGACTCATGGCCAAGGCGCTGTTATATCCGCACTTTGAGGAGGAAATCCATTATCTCGAGAATATCTTCGACACGTACACTACGGTTCCGCAAGAACTTCTGGATGCAGGCGCCGCCTTGAAGTTCACCATAGCGGATGTTAACGCGGCGCTGTCATGCTTTACAGAGGAGGACATCACGAAGGTAAAACGAAGAATCCAAGGGCTTGACTGGGCCCGCAAGTAACAACTACCCGGGGAAGGGCGCGGTGTAAGACCGGCGTCGCGCCTTTCCATTTACGGTTTGGCCGGTCTAACCTCAAATAAAACAATGTTATGAAAAGTTCAATTTACAGATTATTCAGATTACTATGAACCTTAACGTAACGGTCACACCGTACATCAAGACGATCTCCGGCAATTCGCTGGAGGTAATGCCTATCGATGCTGTCATCAAGAACATCGTGATGAATCCCGACTACACGAAGTTCCCCAATCATTCCGGCCTCCGCGGCGGAAAGACCAACACGGAAGTCATCCGGCAGGCGACGACTCACGAGAAGCAGAACGAGTTGAAAATGGACTTCCTCCCCGCCGTCGCCGTCAATGGAATCTTCCGTGAGATTACGAACATGGGTCTTACCCAGTATTCCAACGTGACGGCAATGGACTTCGACCAGTTCCACTCCGAGGCGGATTTGCAGAGCATCATGCGGCGGTTAAAAGTCACGCCTTTCGTCTTAGCCGCCTTCCGTACGCCGAGCGGTAACGGCTTGAAGGCGATAATTCTGCACAACAACAACGATCCCGCTCAACATGCCGACCTCTATTCACAGCTACTGGGCACCTTCCAAGACGTAGATAAGGTTGCTACCCTGGACAGGTCCTGCTCCGATCTCCGTCGCCTGCACTACCTACCATATGATCCGGACGCCTATATCAATCCGGCGCCGGTGCCATACCCTTATGTCCCGACGGCGATGCAAATCCAGCAGGCTGGCGCGGTAAAGGGGAATACCACCGCATCCCCTGCCACAACGGCCAACTTCATGAGCACACTAGGAACAGCGACGCCTACAGTCAAGCCTGCTCCTAAGCCATGTGCAGTCGATATCAGCGACACCTCCATCTTGAACATCCTGAAGGCAAGGTGTAAGAGGTATCATCCCGAGTACTTCCATGAGGGCGCTCGACGGAAGCTTGCATACTGGATGGGGCTCGAATGCTGCATCCTGGGCGTGGACTATATTACCGGCTTGGAGTTCACCATCAAGCTCATCACGGGGCCGGAGGTGTTCTGTACTCCCGGGAACGAGATGCCCCAGTCGGAGATTGTCGAGAACTTCTGTAACGGCCACAAGAATGGTATCTACAACGAGGACGCCAGAATCAAGATAGGAACAAAGCAACCATAAGAACAGGCTTCACGCGGTTTAGGGTACGGTGAAGAACCTCCCTCATGCGCCGGGAGGCTAGTGTGCACGCAAAATGCAATGAAAAGAGGATATTTCTTTAAGATAACACCCCCGAAAATGGCAAAAAAAGTTGCACCTACCGTACCCTTTACCGAAGAAGTCAAGCATCGATAGAACCATGACGAAGACCGAAATACCTGTACCTACCTCCATCCGCTACTTGAGTGAATGGCCAGACCTGTTGAATCTGATACCCGGTAACAAGGTAATCATCAACAAGCGCAAGACGGGATGCGGCGGAACAACTCTCTTTCTCAAGTCGAACCTCCCATTGGTTCTCGTCTCGCCCCGTGTCAACCTCCTTTACTCCAAGCACCTTCAGTTTCCGAACACGCATCTGTTCCGGCAGAAGGATGATTCGCGCACTGTTGATACGTTGAAGAAGAACCTGGGGACTTACTATAACATTTGTACGAATCCCATCCCATTCCCGGGCATGAAGAAGATTACTCCGATTGTGCTGGTGACGGTTGACTCCTATAAATATGTAGCGGAGCAGCTGAGCCATATGGGTGTCCTGCAGGAATTCACCGTCCTCGTCGATGAATTCCAGGAACTGATGAGCGACAGTAAGTTCAAGGGCGCCACCGAAATCGAATTCCTCCATAACCTTCACGGCCTCAAGAAAATCGTCTACCTGTCCGCCACTCCCATCCCCGAGCCATATATCGAGCAGATGGATGACTTCGCCGATGTCGACTACACCTACGACCTTATCTGGGACCCGAGCGTAATGGAGGTCTCGCGGTTACAGTCGATTCCGTATAAGAAAGGAGAAACCGCACGTAGCATCTGCGTCAAGGTAATCAAGGATTTCCAGAAGAATGAATACTTCGCCCGGAAGCGTATAGGCGGCGTCACTGTCAAATCCCTTGAGGCTGTGTTCTTCATCAACGAGGTGGCGACAATCCTCCAGATAATCAAGGATGCCAGTTTGGATCCGAACGATGTGAACGTACTCTGCTCCGTCAGCAACAAGAGGATTCCGGAATTGACCAGGTTGGGAGTACATGTGGGCGAACTATGTACCGACGAGGAGAATCCAGTCAACCGCACCTTCACATTCTGTACGCGGGCTAGTTTCTCCGGCGTCGACTTCTACAGTAACAGCGCGATGACCTATATCTTCAGTGACGGTGTACTTGACTGGCATACGCACGACATTATCATCGACGTCCCCCAGATTCTCGGCCGTCAGCGTCTGGATCGCAATCCGTTCTGGAAAGACGCCATCCTGTTCTACCGTCCCCAAAGCAAGGTCGAAACGATGGAGAAAGCCGCCGCCAGAATCCAGCAGAAGGTGGACAATTCCATCACTTGGATCGATAAGTTCAATGCCTGTGACGATGCGATGAAATTGATGCTCGCCGACGGAATCAGGAAACGGGACCCGAAAAAGAAGTATGACGATGACTATGTTGATATTGTGGATGACACGGTGAACGGCGGCTTCGTGGCGAAACTGAACTACCTTGTCCGCAACGTAGAGATTCGGGATTATCAATTGGCCGCATTCGTCTACTCCAATCCGATCTACCTGCTCGCGACCCTGGATTCGTCGGAAGCCATCTCGGTAACATCAACTGCGCACGTCTCGTCGTCGGATTCACCGGAACTGGACACCTTCCGCCAAAACTTCTTCAAGACGGAGCGCTTCAGCGACAGGATGAAGGCCTATGCCGAATTCCGCAAGGCCCACAGTGACATGTCGGAAATGCTCTACCAGGACGCCTTCATCGACTTCCGGTACCATGATTACTTCGATACCCTTGGTTCGGACTCCCTCGACAAACTGAACTATAAGGAGGCCGACATCGAGCAGGCGTACCAAGTGTTGTCCAGTACGGGGAAAATAATAACCGCATGCCATAGTCGGTTCGTCAGCGGCGGAAGATACACCCTGAAGGAAGTCAAGGAGGGGATGCAAGAAATCTACGACGCCTTAGGATTGTCACAGCGTGCCAAGGCAGTCGATATCGAAAAGTACCTGGTCGTGGAGAAGAAGCAGCTCACCTCGCCAGCCACGAAGAAGCGCGAGTTGTACTATGTGATAAAATGAACGAGAGGACCTATGAAAAAGCGACCGCCCCTTTCGAGACGGCCGCCGGCAGACGGGCCTGGGCGCCACTGCTGGCGCTGTATTTCTTATGCAAAGATAGCGAATTCAGCTTAATAATCAGCCATCCCATCAAATCCTACTGTTTCTTCCCGCCCAGGAAAGATTCCCGCATCGCGTACAGACTCGTGCCGTTGTATGAGAAGTACCGTGGTCCCTGGCATACACCGGAAACGCTGCGCTTGTTACGCGGCATGAACTTGGCTGTGAACTCCGCGAGGGTAAATGTTTCTCCATCGACTGAGACCTTGTTATCCTCCTCCACGATAATTTCGGTATCGGTCGGCGTATAGACAATCCGATCGCCTGGCTTGACACCGCATTCGGCAAGATCAAAATCGGCGAAATTTGGATCGATATACTCGTCAGCATCAAAAAGCGAATCATCTCCCATTGGCTTAATCAAAGATTCAATGTAATCCCTGTCATCTTGAGAGAGTTTATACTTTTCATACAGCACTTTATCGTTCCACGGCTTAGACCAATCCTGAATAGGGATAAAAGCAAATTTGTCTTTTGCTATGTTTTGCGTTAAAAGGATGGTGGACATTAAGAATCTGAAAAAGGCCGTCCTTACGTATGACGCCATATTCTCGGCCTGCTCTTTTGTGTCAAATGCCGACAATAGTAAATAAGACTCTGTGCATACGACATTCGGCTCAAGAACCATCAATCTGGAAATAATCCTCTTTCTCCCCTCTTTGTCCGATTGACCAGCATGTTCAGCACTTGTCTTGGACACTATTACCTTCCATTTCCCGATGAGATCCGCATTATTAGTTATATCCGTCAACGGAACAAATGAATACCCCTGGCTTCCGAACACTTTGACTGATCCATCAAATGATTCCGACATACCCATATCGTTACTTCCAAGACCAAAAGGCTTTCTGCTATACACAACGGAGTCAAGGGTTTGCTCTTTAAGCAAACCCACCTTGTGTATTATTTGCACATCTTTGTCATGACGAATGAAGGTATCAAATTCATTTAAATCTCGTAAGGATGAAACGATATTCCCCTTAGTTATAGTCGTGACGTTACATTTGCCGGAATAGCCATTCTGCCAAAGGAAATAACAGACACCGCCAGCAATATCGACACCCGAGAAGCAATCCCGCGAATCTTCATAATCAAACAAGCTAACAATTCTCTTGTCTTTAATCATTTCTTCACGAAATGCGTCTAAGCCCTTTCCTCCACTATACCATTTAGATGGCATAATCATGGAAATATAGCGAGGAAGCATCCCTTTCGATATGCTCACGAAGTTTTGATACACAGGAACGGCACTGCTTCCTGTGCCCCCACCATCAACAACCTGATACGGCGGATTGCCAACAATCGCGTTAAACTTCATATTCTTTTCTAATCCTTTGACATTCCAATAATTATAACCATTCGTAACCATCGTCTTAAAGAGAACCGGCTGCGTGGTAATCTTGTTAATTAAGTCATCAACATACTGAGCATTTACGTCGGCTTTACGGAATCCTCGCAGTGTCCTCTTGGTGATGCTCTTCGCCATATCTGTTTTGCAGATGACGAAAATATTGTTCCGAAGGACATCGTCCCAAATTTCATTCTGCGTCTCTTGCGGAACATCCGTAGCGAGCATGTGGGAGTCTCGGTACGCTTGCAACTTCTCGGCAAAAACGCTGTAGGCCATGTACAAAGGATACAAGCCTGTCTTGGAGTTGATTTCAAGGATGCGGGTATTCGGGTCCTTGAACACCTTCGTGGTCACCTCGCCGTGATCAACGAACACTGGCTTAGTGCGCTTAGTAGTCGTATCATCCTCGAAAAAGTCCCGGCCGCCGATGCAGTCGCCGATATGCATGTTAACCACTCGCCAAGGCGTCAAGACCGTCTCTTTGTCCGGGTTGCGGAAATAGTCGAAGATAGTCGCAATGGCCTTCACGCGCTCCATCGGCGGAAGCGCATCAGCCTGGCGAACGAGGTCACGGTAATTCCGGCCGACGGCGCGGAACATGTCCGGGTCATAGTAAGGTGCGAACTCGGCAAAGAGTTCCTTGGTGATGCCACGGGGCATGAACTCTTCCCAGGACTGGTCGTCGATGAGACTTGCGAAATTCTCGAGGGTAACATCCTCGCCGTCGTTCTTCAATTCCGCGCCATACATCAGCAAAGGAAGCCGGATGGAGATTCCACGCAGGATGGAAATGGCAGCATCCGCGTTCTTTTTCTTCTCCTTCGCTTCTTCCAGTTTTCGCTTTTCCTCCTCCGTAAGCTCTCTCTTGGGCTTCTTTTGAATCCGTTCGATTTCCTTGTACTGCTCGTCGGTGAGGCCATTCTGAGCCATATCCACTTTGTCCGGCGTCTTGTTCGCTTTCGTCGACCCGATGATTTTGTGAAGATTCTGGAACTTCGTCAAGGCCTCAGCATCAAGCTTCCGTAGCATCTCTATGTTATAAAGGCGGGGGTCATCGCAGCCGTTCTTGGTGACACGCGAGATATACGCACGCTTCAGTTCCTCCAGCATCCGCTCCACGTTGTAAGTGGCCATCTTCGTCCCGTTATAGCCGATGACCGGGCAGAAGTTCAAGAACTCACCCAGCTTAACGCGCTCTTCGTCGGTAGCTGTGCTCTTCGCTCTGCTGCTCACATGGGCTACATCAGCAAGAACCTTCAGTGTACGGTCCGGGGCGAAATCGAACACATAACAATTCTCCTTCCGGCGGCCATCCTTAGTGGTATAGGGGCTCTGAACGCGGAAGATTGTCTGCATATAAGCCTTGGCGTCGGTGTTATGGGAACCAGCGAGCATCATAACCGCGGTCCACGGCCTGACCGTCACGCCAGTGGTGAGCTTTCCACAGGACAGGGTTATCGTCCGCGTGTCCTCCGGGTTATCGGTCATCGCCTTTTCGACCAGGTTCAGAGCATCATCGTTCTCAACCTCTTCGTCGCCATCACCGGCAACATTTACAATCGTGAACTGACCGAAGATATCATGTTTTTGAAGGAGTGCTGACAAGGCCCGCGCTTGGCGGACGCCCGGCAGCATCCACAACGTATGCCGGAAACTGTTCCGGAATTCTACCGTAGAGAATGGGTAATTGCTCGTTTCGTCGTACTTGACCAGCAGATCTAAGAAGCTTTTTACGTGCTCCTCGTGGACAAAACGGCCCTCCATCCCTTCCTCTGGCATTGGCCGGAAGTCCCTCTCTGGGTCACCGGTCCAGACGCGGAAGAACTCTGTGAAGTTGAACGCCTTGTCCGTCTGGTCCTCAAATCCATCAAGAGCCTTGCCTAGATCGAAAGTGAAGATATTGAGTTTGGGCAGACCTGCGTAGGGGTTGGGATCACCGAAGTGGTTCAGGTCCCATTCCGCCTTCGCCTTCTGCTCCATCACGTAATCCCAGGTATAAATCTCGTCCTCCCGGTAATCGTCCAAAAGGTTGAAGGGCGTACCAGATAGGTTAAGGACGCAGGTGTTTTCCTTCTTCAGCAGGGTGATCACGTTCTGGCCGAGCTCTGTCTGGGTGCCTTCGTGAGCTTCGTCGACAATGAGCAAATCGTAGTCGGCCTTGAAAATGCCGGCGTTCTTGTTGAACTTGCCGCCAGCGAGTTGCGCACCACGGAGGTCCTGCATCGAGGCGAAATAGACATAATGGCTATTCAGATCCTTCTTCGCATCCTTCTCCAGTTCCTCGAACTTATAGCCTTTCTCCCTGGAGCCGTACCGATAGCCGTCAAGTAAGCCAAATATCTTACCGAAATCCTCGAACCAGCCCTTGTCAACGACGGGGCGGTGGGTGATGATGATGGTCCGGTGGAACTGGCAGTCCTTCACGACCTGGAGGGCAGACAGAGTCTTGCCAAAACGCATCTTCGCATTCCAGAGCATCGTCTTGCCGCCGGACGTGAACTTCGTAACGGTCTTATCGATGGCCAGCTGCTGCTCGGGGCGGAACACAATCGGCTCCTCATACTCGACAATCTCACTAGAATCAATGGCGCTTCTCCCTTCCTTCACGGCTTTGATAGCTTTCAGCGCCGTATCCAGACTACACTCGAACCATTCCCGCCCCTGGCGCTTCATGGAGAAATCGTGCCGCTTTACTCCAGAACGAATAAGCACCTCATGGACGGCCTTGTCGTTGAAGGAGGTGATGCGACCGCCGTGGATGGCGACAGTCAGCTCCGTGTGGAGAAGCTGGTAGGAGATACCGGCGGTCTTGGTGTACTGGTCGATACGCTTGCGGGCGGCAGCGTTCAGTTCCTTGCAGTTCGGTTGCAGGGAAAGGTCAGTAGCCTCTTCGAGCGTAGCATCTCCGATCTTGAGGCAGCCGCGATGAGCGGCGTCCGCAATGGCGAAGATGTAAATAAGGCCAGCTTTGAACGAAGAATAGTACTGCATAGGGCTATTTCTTCAGAAGGTCAATAAATCGTATGGTCTTTCTCGCGCTCCAATCCTTTATCTTACAGTAAATTCCGTTGTGTTTGTAGATGTTGTCCTTCTCGCAACCCTCACACTTTTCGACAATCTCGGTCTCATCACCAAAGAGGGTGTATTCCTTTGTTACCTTGTCGTGACAGGAACCGGGGATAACACCTTTCAGGCCGTCCATCTGCCAAAGGTTCCAGGACACAATCTCAGCAATCTTCCTGGTCTGTGCCTGCGTCGGGAGCTTACCGAACTTGGCCTGATAATAGTCCATGAACGTGTAAACCAGCGACTCCCTGGCAAGCACCAGGTTGTCGCCCTGCCACTCGTAGCCGTAGATGCTCTTATACGCCTCCGCCGCCCATTTCAGCCAATCCTTCTCGTCAGAGGTATTCTCGCCGACGACGCGGAGTTTCCGATCTAGGAGGCCAATGCGATCTGGGACAGGGATGTCTTCACCGGAAATGGCATCATAGCGGCTGACTAGGTATGGTGCTTCGCCGCAGGTCATCTCAAGCCGCATGTCCTTTACATAGTCCTGCCAGGTCTTACCGTCGACCGTCGGGAAAGGTATGGGGGCCGGCTTTGTGGTCCAACCGGTCTCGCTCTCGTCATTGAAAGGACTGTCGGCCAGACCGAACCATGCGGCGTCGACGAGATTATTCTGCTTGTTGCAGATCCACGCTGGAGTAAAGACCTCCGCCTTCTCCCGCGATCGCCGCTCCTGCTCCTCCTTGGTTTTGTTGACGCGTGGACGGAGTATCAAACCCTGCTCACCGGTGACGGCGGGAACGGTAATCTCCTCCCACTCTGAGTATCCGGGGCCGTTTGGGGTATAGTTGTCCGTTGCCCAGATGATGTTATGGCTCTCCTCATCCGTCGTGCGGGTGCGATCCACCAGCAACAGCGGCAGCAGCGCATCATCATAGGCGACGATATCGTTCTCCTTTATATCGGATTGATTGGACATCTATGGTATTAGCTTGTTGGTAACTTACAAATATACGAAAAATCAGCACTATTTATTCCAACGACCTCGCCAATGCCCAAAACTACGGGGTGTATACTTAATACTCCAGCGCTAAACGTCTCGGCAGAACTACTCATGCACAGATTACTCCCCCGCCGTTTACCTCCGAGAAAAAAGATAGACAATGCATACTGCATTGTCTATCCGCCCCACAACTAGCAATCCTTGATATTCAGTTCGATGTCGTAGGTCTTTTTCAGGTAGCCGATGAGGCCCTGATAGCTTTTCTTCTTCAGATACTTCCTTGCGCAGATTTCCCCCATTTCCCATAACGGCCAACTGAAGGTCTCGCCACGATGGTTTCCCAGGGTGTCACCAATTTCCATCTCAAGGTCGTGGACGTCGTCGGCATAGCGCTTCTGGTTGCCGGAGGTGGTGCGAGCGAATTTCACATAGATGGTCAAATTGCTCGGAGTAATAGTGAATTTGACGCGCTGGATGTCCTCGCCGGTGACTCGCTTGTTTATTCGCTTCCAGCAATTCGCAAAAACATCGGTCGGGGTGTACATGGCCTTTCCCATCGGTATCAGAGGCGCGACTATCGGCTTAATTGTAGCTGACTTGCCGCGCCGCAGGCTGAAATGCTTTGGTTCCAAGCCGGAAGTCAGCGCCTCGTCATATTCACCGATGAAGTGAGGGCCGAGTGCGCAACAGGCATCCGGGTCCAGTTCGCGTTCAATCTCAATCGTGCAGGTATCTTCGTCAAGGATGGTTACGTGCTTTATCGTTCCCATCGGCTTACCGAAGTATTGCTGCATCCAATAGTCGCTGACCAACTGCATTTGGGCAATCAAGTCAGCCTCGGGTTCGGACAGATCGAACTTTCCCATTGAAAAATCCAGAATGTGATTATTTGTCATAACTCTATATTTTAAGTTGGTTAGTTAATCCTTTCGATCTTGACCCCATTCTTTGTAAGATGGCCGCCCTTCTTCTTTGTAAAACGCCGAATGGAACCCCGAGGAATCCCGTATTTCTGCGCAACGGCATCATAGGACTGAACGATATCCAGAACGCCCGTTGAAGTGTCGGTTACTCGGAATTCCACCCAGGCAGCAATTCCACGACCCCCTCGATTACCGTTGAAACCATTTTCATAGGAATCAAAGTAGTCGATATAATAGATCTCCAGGCGCTTCAGGGTTTCTTCCAGCCTATCCGGGTCGGTGTCCCAGTGATACTCCGAAGTATATTCCCATAGTTCCAAGGGCGTCCTTTTCCGCGCCTCGTTGATCTTTGTTCCAGCATAATCGGTCGACAGATTATCCCAGTCAATGAGGCGCTGTGGCTCGTCGAGGGTGTATCCTACGTACCGCTTGCCATAGTCGGCGGGAAGATCCACATTCTTGTTCGTGTGCCAGTATACAACGCCGAAATACAAGGTGGGCCAGGGCGACTGATAGTACGTCACTGGCACAAGGGCGGTAATGCTACTTGTCATGGCGAACCTCCCGCTTTATGACCAGTGTGACGCCCATCGCCGCCAACCGCTTTGCGACCATAGCGTAGGCATCTGCACGACGGCGGGGTCTTGGTAGAATTTCTTCGAGTTCCGCCAGCGTCGTTTCGATAACCTTCCCCAGCACCAACTCTCCGTACCGACCAGCAATAATCTGGATCTCCGGGTCGACGTTGTGGGGTGTATTTATCGATTTGTCAGATTCTTGTACAGGTGAAACCGGCTCAATATCCTGTTGCTCTGGGTGGCGCTCCAGCCCACTCAAGAGCTTACGTACTAGATAATCTATCATTTGTTTTCTCGGACAGGTTTTATCGGTTTGCTCCGTCTCTGTCCGAGAATAAGGGTATTGAGGCGCACGGATGGCTAAAAGTGGTACTATATTGGAGGGAAAGAAAAGCCCCAGAGTCATCGCGACTGGGGGCTATACGGGAGAGGTTTGGTACCAGGAGGACCGCGCAGAAACGGCGGTAAGCAAGTCAGAGCGGTACCAGGTCAGAGTCTCTCCTACAAGGATAAGGAAATTAAGCCGCCCGAAAAGTGCTAACTTCCTTATACATAGAAGATTACACAACATATTTGGATAGACAGCCGTGAGACTGATGGTGCGCGAGGAGCGTTACCATCAGGAAAGGTCTCAGGTGGACTGGTTCCGCTCGCCGCAACTCATGATTGCCCTGGCGACGGTCCAAGTCCTGTCGTATCCAATGCCAAGACGCTGGATTAGTGATGCTGCCCGAAGGAATAGGGGCGACCACAGCGTCTTTTTTTGTTCCCTCTCACTAAAGCTAAGACCCTTATTAGTAGAAACAACACATTTACTATCAACACTTTAATACAACACATTATGAACTATTTTTACAAAGCACTCATTCTGGCTGTCGATATCATGATGGCCGTAACATTGGGACTGGAGATTCGGGATAGAATTTCTGCCCGCAAGAAGAACAAAGACACCGAAGTCGCCGACCCTGAGCCCGTAACCACCGATTAGAATGGCTCAGAAGGATGTCGACGATATCATCAACATCGTGATCTACGTGGCCGAGATGGTGGGGAGCATCGCCAAGAATGCGAAGAAGCTCCTTACCATCTTCCGCCGTAGGTCCCGCAAAATCAAGAAACAATCATTAGAAACAGAATAGAACAAATGGAAAACAACCAATTCAACGGGTCG
>JAEEGG010009895.1_pt1 | contig 21226 bp, 13 predicted proteins | sample 9134161 | NCBI WGS metagenome assembly JAEEGG01 (sample SAMN16246543, study PRJNA631951) | gut metagenome | biome: gut microbiome; feature: rumen; material: CR-attached | host: Bos | place: Iran: Karaj | collected 2018-10
TCAGGCTGCTGCTGGCCATGCGTGTCTTGTTCGGTGTTGGCATAGGTATTATGACGCCGCTGTCCACATCGCTTATCTTCGACTTTGTCGCTGACACCAACCGTCGTAACAAGCTGATGGGAATTCAAGGGGCCGTCAATCAGTTAGGCGGTCTGGTCTTTATGGGCTTGTCGGGTATCCTCGCCAATATATCCTGGAGGTATTCGTTCCTCTGCTATGCCTTTGTGCTGGTATCGCTGCTGATGACGCTGCTGTTCATGCCGTCCATCCCTCCTATGAAGTCGCAGGTCGCAAATCCCGCAGCCAAGAAGAAACATCTTAATCCTAAGATCTACGTGTTGGCATTCTTTGCCATGATGATCTTTGTCTGCTTTTTTGTGGTGAATACCGATCTGGCTCTGTTTATGCACCATGAGGGGCTCGGAGATGCCCAGGATTGCGGATTTGCCCTTTCCGTCATGCGTATTCCAGCTATCTTTGCCGGTATTATGCTGGGGTGGCTGATGAAGAATCTGAAAGACTGGACTGTGACGATAGCCACCTTGTTTATGGCAGCCGGTTATCTAATTATAGCCTATTCCTATTCATATGATATGATTATGGCAGGCTGTTTAGTGATTGGTATCGGCGGTGGTGTGTCCATCCCTCCGCTCTTCACTTTTGTCCCCCGACTTGTCCCTCCCAGGCAGCGCACGCTTGGCGTGGCTGTTGTCTCGATGGTAGCACAGTTGGGACAGTTTGTGTCCCCGCTCTACACGAACCTGTTTGTCAGTGGCACCGACAGTGAGTCGCTCAGGATGAGGTTTGTCGTCGCGACAGTCACAACGGTTGTCATTGGATTTTTGGTGGTGGCCTTTGCCTCTACCATCTCCAAGATACCCTTAAAAGATGAAACTTGATAGCTATTTTTTAATTACTCACTAAAATAAATAAAAAATGAGAGACAATTTCAAAGTTTTCAAGCCTGCAGGTAAGATGCAGTTTGAGTTTACAGACCTGATAGCAGGTTATGTAAGTAATTTCAACGAGAGTGAGAAGACGTTTACGCTGACAACCAGCGACAAGCGTGAGTTTTCCGTTGCATTGGGTGATACCACTTTCGCCCGTCTGCTTCGCAACCTTGACGAGCCGTATCAGGATGCTACGGGCAATATGTACAGTCTGTTGAAACAGGATGGCCGTATGGTGTTTGCCTTCGGTATTTTCTATCCCCAGCAGGATGGTGAGTACACCTTCGAGGCTAAGCAGATTGACTTCCCCGAGCGTGAACTTGGCAAGTTCCGTTTCGAGGAGAGCAACTGGTGGGCTAATCAGGCCAAAAGTATCTGCGACTTCTTCATTCGGGCGCAGTTCCCCGATGGTGATATCAACTACGAGAAGTATCGTACGGCCGTTTCTCTCGGTGGTAAGGCTGAGAAGAATTCGTTCCGTCAGGAGACCGACACCATCAGCCGTATGATCTACGGTATGGCATCAGCCTTCATGCTGACTGGTGAGGATCGCTTCCTTGAGGTGGCAGAGAAGGGTGTGGAGTACCTGAAGAAGCACATGCGTTTCTATGATATCGATGAGAACGTGGTCTATTGGTATCACGGCATCGACGTGGATGAGAACGGCATGGAGAAGAAAATCTTCACTTCGGAGTTCGGTGATGACTATGATGCCATCCCCATGTATGAGCAGATATATGCCCTGGCAGGTCCGATGCAGACCTACCGTGTGAATGGTGACCCCGGCATCCTGCGCGATGCAGAGCTGACCATCGATCTCTTCGACCGTTTCTTCAAGGATACGAAGGGCGAGGGCTACTACTCACACATCGACCCCGTGTTGCTCAGCCCCGCCAGCGACAGCCTCGGTGCCAATAAACTGAAGAAGAACTGGAACTCCGTAGGCGACCACGCTCCCGCATATCTCATCAACCTCTATCTGGCCACTGAGGATGAGAAATATAAGAAGTTCCTGGAATATACCTTCGATACCATCACCAGCCACTTCCCCGACTACGAGAACTCGCCGTTTGTTAACGAGCGCTTCTTTGACGACTGGAGCCATGACCTGACATGGGGCTGGCAGCAGGACCGTGCCGTTGTAGGACACAACCTGAAGATTGCCTGGAACCTGATGCGTTTCAACAGCATCTGCAAGAAGGAGAGTTACGAGGCATTTGCCAAGCACATCGCAGAGGTGATGCCGCAGGTGGGTATGGACGTACAGCGCTTCGGCTGGTACGACGTGATGGAGCGCAAACTGCGCGGTAGCGAGGAGTTCTACCACTTCGCATGGCACGACCGCAAGGCATGGTGGCAGCAGGAGCAGGGCATCTTGGCCTACGAGATACTCTATGGCATATTCAAGAACGAAGAGTATCTGAAGTATGCCCGCGAGTCGGCAGCATTCTATAACACCTATTTCCTCGACCACGAGGACGGCGATGTGTACTTCAACGTACTGGCCAATGGTCTGCCTTACCTGCTCGGTACTGAGCGTAAGAAGGGTAGCCACTCAAAGAGTGCCTACCACTCTGTGGAGCTGGCCTATCTGGCTGCTACCTATACCAACCTGCTGAACACCAAGAAGCCGCTGACACTCTGGTTCAAGCCTCAGGTGAACGGATTCAAGGACAACATTCTGCGCGTACAGCCGGACATCCTGCCTGTAGGCAGCGTGAAGATCGATAAGGTATGGATCGGCGACAAGGAATGGACAAAGTTTGATGCCGACAAGATGACTATAGAGCTGCCTGCCGTTGAATATCGTCCGAAGATTAAGGTGGTTGTTGTTCCTAAGGATTAATCAAGAATTTGAGAATTATGGCAGAGATATATAAGATAGGTGCATCGTTGGACTCTACCAATAGCCCTAAAGAACAGGAGCAGATCCTGAAAGTGCTTGAAAGCGGCAATAGCGTGATAATCGACATGAGCGATACAACTTACGTGTCGAGTGCCGGGTTGCGCGTACTGCTGTACTCTTATAAGGTGGCCATGTCGAAAGACTTGAAGGTGTATCTTGTTGGAGTCTGTGACGATGTAAAAGACGTTATGGACCTGACAGGTTTCATAGAGCATTTCGATATCTATGAGACGATGGAGGAGTGTAAGGCGGCCTGCGGCCTGAATGATAAATGATAAATGATAAATAATGCAAAGAGTAGATTTATTCCCGACTCATGAGTATCAGGGGCTGAAACTGCGTACCGGCCGACCGTATCCCTTTGGGGCTACGGTCATCGGTAATGCGGTGAATTTCTCGATATACTCACGTTATGCCACAGCCTGTACACTGGTGCTCTTCCACAACCATGAGGAGGAACCCTTTGTGGAGATTCCCTTCTTTAAGGAGTTTCGTTTAGGCAATGTATTCTCGATGATGGTGTTCGACCTCGACTATGAGAACATTGAATACGGCTTCCGCATGGACGGTCCCTTCGATCCACAGCAGGGACATCGGTTCGACAAGACGAAGATACTGATGGACCCCTACTCAAAACTCATTGTGGGTCGCGACGTGTGGGGCAAGCAGCCCGACTGGAACAACAAGTATCAGTATCGTTCACGCGTGGTCTTTGATGACTTCGACTGGGAGAATGACTTGCCACTTGAGACACCAGTGAACGATCTGGTGATCTACGAGATGCATGTGCGTAACTTTACTTGCGGTGCTGCGTCGGGTGTGAAGCATCCAGGCACTTTCGCCGGCATTGCGGAGAAGATACCTTACCTGAAGGAGTTAGGCGTGAACTGTGTGGAACTGATGCCTATTCATGAGTTCGACGAGTTTGAGAACTCTAAGCCTTCTCCTATTGATGGTCACATGCTTTACAACCTATGGGGGTATAGCAATGTGGGCTTCTTCGCTCCCAAGGCTGCATACGCTTCGACGGGTAAGTTCTCCATGCAGGTTGACGAGTTGAAAAACCTGATCAAACAGTTGCATGCCAACGGCATTGAGGTGATTCTTGACGTGGTGTTCAACCATACTGCAGAAGGTAACGAAAACGGTCCGTATATCTCTTACAGAGGTATTGACAACAAGACCTACTACATGCTGACTCAGGATGGCTACTACTTCAACTTCAGTGGTTGCGGTAATACGCTGAACTGCAATAATCCCAACGTACGCGATATGATTGTCGAAAGCCTGCGCTATTGGGTGACCGACTATCATGTAGATGGTTTCCGCTTCGATCTCGCCGCTATCCTTGGACGTGACCAGAACGGCTATCCGATGTCGAATCCTCCGTTGCTGGAGTCATTGGCTCACGACCCGATTCTCGGTAAGACCAAACTGATTGCCGAGGCATGGGATGCTGGCGGTCTGTATCAAGTGGGATCGTTCCCATCATGGGGACGCTGGGCAGAGTGGAACGGAAAGTTCCGTGATGCCATGCGGCGTTTCCTGAAGAGCGACGAGCACGTGCTCGACGACGTGAAGGAGCGCATCATCGGATCGCCAGACCTCTATGCCTCACAGAACCGTGGCATCAAGGCCAGCGTGAACTTCATCACCGCCCACGACGGTTTCACGATGATGGACCTCGTGTCGTACGACGGCAAGCACAACGAGCAGAATGGCGAGGACAACCGCGACGGTGAGGACCGCAACAATAGCTGGAACTGCGGCTGGGAAGGTGAGTGCGACATTGAGAGCATCAACTACCTGCGCCACAAACAGATCAAGAATGCCGTCACGATGCTGATGACCAGCCAAGGCATTCCCATGGTGCTCTCGGGCGACGAGATGGGCAACACGCAGTGGGGTAACAACAATGCCTACTGTCAGGACAACGAAATCGCGTGGCTCGACTGGAACAATCTGGAGAAGAATGCCGACCTCTTCAACTACTACAAGAAGATCATCAAGTTCCGCAGGATGCACAAGGTGCTTCGTTATGAGTACCATCTCGGTCACAATGATTATCGCAATCTGGGCTATCCCGACTTCTCATGGCATGGCGTAAAAGCCTGGCAGCCATGGACCGGGTATAACAACCTGACGTTGGCATTCATGCTAAACGGACAGTATGCCGACTATGACGGTACCCCAGACGGCTTCATCTATGTGGCCATGAACATGCACTGGGATATGCATGGCTTCGAACTGCCGCAGTTGCCGGAGGAATACAAATGGCATGTGTTTGCCAACACCGAAATGGCTCCTCCCGCTGATATTTGCGAACCTGGTGAGGAACCTGTCGTGGAGAACCAGGGCGAAGTGCTCGTTGCCGGTCGTTCCATTATAGTATTGGTAGGCAAGAAGCCTGTACAAAAGAAAAAAAGCAAGAAAGTAAAAAAGACAAACGATTAAACGATAAGATTATGGAAAATCAATTTGAAGTAAAACAGGATGGTGCCATTCTGAGCATCGTTCTTGGTAATGAACTTACTACCGTCAACGCACCCCAGTTGATGGACGAACTGAACAAGTATCGTGACAAGGGTATTGAGAAGGTGGTGTTTGATGCCTCGAAGCTGACCTACATTGCCAGTAGTGGTGTGCGTGTGATCGTCTTCGCCAAGCAGAAGTTGGGTGGCGATCCCGTCATAGAGTTCGTCAATTGCCAGAAAGACATCTATGATATCTTCGAGCTGATAGGCGTGCAGGACTACATTGAATTTGTGGAAAAGTAGACGCCCGGTATGAGACAGTTGCATTTTCAACCCATAGCAGGCAAGACTCCTGACATACTCGATGCCATCCTCCGAACTCCGGAGGTGGCATCGACTGGGAAGGAGGCGAAGATCATTCGGCTGGTCTGTGAAGAGCTTGTAGTGAATGTGGTGGACTATGCATATCCTGACAGGGAGGATGGCTATTTGGACGTAAACATAGACAAAGATGACAGGGCCATCACCATCCAACTGAAAGACGGGGGTGTGCCGTTCAATCCTCTGGAGAGGGAAATGCCAGACACCACGATACCTCTTAAGGAACGCCGCATCGGCGGACTTGGCATCTTCATCACCATCAAGAAGATGGATGACGTGAAGTATGAATACGTAAACAACGAAAACGTATTAACCATCAAAAAAAATTTGAGCAATGAAGAATAAAATTGGAATACTGATAGAGAGTGACTTCTATGAGAACGAGATATTCTACTACCAGTTGCGCTTCAAGGAGGCCGGCTATGAGGTACATTTCCTCACGCGCTTGTGGGGCAACGACAGCATCACGTTCAGCGGTCATGAGTTCCGTGCACCTTTCTATTGTAATGAGAGCTTTGAAACGATTGATGACAAGGAACTTGACGACTATGCTGCCATCATCGTACCAGCAGGTATGGTTTCCGACCGTCTGCGCTATACTGAAGACATCAACAAACTACCGCCGGCATGTGTGTTCCTGCAGAAGGTGTTCGCCCGTAAAGATATCATCAAGGGTGTAATCTGTCATGGACTCTGGCTACTCTCACCTGTTGCAGAGTTAGTGAAGGGAAGAAAGATGACCGTACACAACAACCTGCTTGGCGATGCCAAGAACTACGGTGTAGACTATCAGGATGCCGATGTTTTTGTCGATGATGACCTGGTTTCTGCACGGACAGGCGGTCACTGCTATCTTCTGGCTTCTGAGATACTGAAGAAAGTGAAAAGTGAGAAGTGAAAAGGTGAAAAAAGAATATGGCAGTGAAGATATTAAGTGTTGACGACGAACTCCCGTTGGAGTCACTATTGAGGCAGTATTTCCGCAGGGAGATACGTAGTGGACAATATGAATTCCTTTTTGCCCATAACGGTAGGGAGGCTTTGGATGTACTGAGCGAGAATCCAGACATCGAAGTGATTCTCTCCGACATCAACATGCCAGGCATGGACGGACTGACCCTGCTGGCCAAGGTCAATGAGATGCGCAACCCGCTGCTGCGGGTAGTCATGGTGAGTGCATACGGTGACATGAAGAATATACGTCAGGCAATGAACAAGGGTGCCTTCGATTTTGCCACGAAGCCCATTGACAAGGACGATCTGCAGCAGACGATAGACAATGCTATTGCGGAAATAGAGCATGAGCGGCAGTTGCAGAAAGAACATACGCAGTTGGAGTCGCTGAAGACCGACCTCAACGGTGCGCGGGAGATACAGCAGTATATTCTGCCAAGAGTGTTCCCGCCGTTCCCAGATGTTGCTGACGTGGTGGATATCTATGCCTCGATGGAGGCGGCCAAGGATATCGGCGGAGACTTCTACGACTTCTTCCGCCTCGATGAAGAGCATATTGCATTCACCATAGCCGATGTATGCGGCAAGGGTATCCCTGCTGCACTCTTCATGGCCGTGAGCCGTACTACGATCCGCTCACAGGCTGCGCTACATCATGATCCGGCAGAATGTCTGACAGAGTCGAACAAGATGCTGGTGTCGTATTCGGTGGACTGTATGTTCGTGACGGTGTTCTATGGTATCTACAACACCAGGACGGGGCTCGTGACATACAGTAACGCAGGGCACAACCGGCCCTACGTTGTCAGGAGCAACGGTGAGGTGGAGATGATTCCGAGAATGAAGGGGTGCGCGTTAGGGCTTTTCGTGGGGAAGCCGTATTTAGAGAATACGTTGCAACTGAACGCGGGTGACACTTTGTATATGTACACCGACGGCGTGAATGAGGCGATGGATAGTTCGAGTGAGGAGTTCGGCAACGATCGTATGGCGGATATCCTCAAGGGAACGACGGCGATGGAGTGCCGGCAGGTGGTTGACAGCATGAGAAAAGGCATCAGAGACTTCGTCGGAGATGCTGAACAGAGTGACGACATCACCATGCTGGTGCTTAAGAGGAAGTGAAAAGTGAGAAATGAAAAGTGAGAGGTGAATAGGAAGAACGTGGTGATAGGTTGTATGGGAATTCTGCTGTTGGCATCGACAACGGCGGGATTCCTTGTATGGCGGACGTACAGCAACAGAAACAAGGAACTCGAAGAGCAGCTCAGCCGCCTTCAGGAACAGGAGAATTATTCGGTCGTTGACCGTATGGTGAGTAAACAGATGGAGGAGATTGCCTATAGCCAACAGCAACTCTCTGACGAACGCAGCCAAGAGGCCATACGGCAGAAGGAGATAGCTGAGGAGATGACTGTGCGGTCGGAAACGGAACGGCAGAACGCCATCCGGGCTCAGGCTGCTGCAGAGGCATCGGCTCAGGAGGCCCTGGAATCGGCACAGATGGCTGAACAGCAGAAAAAGGAAGCCATTGTGCAAAGAAGCCATGCGGAACATGCCCGGCAAGTGGCCGACACGTTGAACTACAGATCATTAGGCCGTACACTAGGAACCCAGTCGTATGCTATATACCGGTCAGGCGACAGGGAACTGGGTAATCTGTTGGCATACGCCTCTTATCTTTATACGAAGGAATATGGCGGCGACCTATATGGGAGTTCTGTCTTTCCCGCCCTCACCCAGTCGGCCGGCGGTAAGACGGACTGGAATATACACCACGGCAGTATCTCGGATATTGACTTCATGCCAGACGCAGACAGGTTGTTCTCTGTCAGCCTCTACGGGGAGATCTATCATCATGAGCTCAAAGGCGGGACACTGAACAGCAAGCGGGTGTTCAGCGACAAGCAATACCGGTTCAGGGATGCCTTTGCGTCGACAACAGGAAAAGGCTATTTCGTCAGTTACACAGGTCATTTGGTGATTGTGCGTCAGGACTACAGCACCATGGTGGTGGAACTGCCAGGGCTGACGAGACCCTTCAAACTGGAGGCGGTGAACGACGGGCGGCAGCTGCTGATTGTGGGTGAGAGAAACATGGCCCTGCTGGATATCGCCACGGACAGGGTTATCAGTAGCCGACAGCTGAGCTTCAATGTGGCTTGTTGCGGCAGGCGTGACTATAAACCCTTGTTGTTCGACAGCAACGGGCGGATGCACCTGGTGAACGATATGGATCATCTGACGGACGAGAAAGTGCCTGTGGCGGGCAAGGTGACCTCGTTCGCCAGCAGCAAGAACGTGAATCTGACGGCATACGGCATGTCTGACGGTACGATATACCTGGTCGATGACGGAGGGAAGGTCAATAAGCTGGTGGGGCATCTGTCACGAGTGACGAAGATGAAGTTTAACGGCAGAAGACTGTACTCCTCAAGCTATGACGGGAAGTTGCTCTTCTGGATGACCAGCGACAGTCAGATCAAACCCATTACGCTGTTCCAGACAGGCAGTTGGTTGACTTGTTTCACCTTTGACAACCGGAAAGAGTTTATCTGGGCAGGCGGGCTTAACGGTAACATCAGCCAATACCTGATATCGCTGCCCCTGATAGCCCAGCGACTGAAGGGCAACGTGAACCGCAACCTGACGAAGGAAGAATGGGATCACTATGTTGGCAAGGGGATACCATATCGGGAGTTAAAAGTTAATAGTGAAAAGTGAAAAATTTGCTACCACTATGATTAAGAAGATGATGAAAACAAATATTTCTAAGACTATCGTACTGGTTGTACTGTTGCAACTCTGTGCGGTAGCCAACTTTTCACTTTTCATTTCTCCCTTCTCACTTCTTCGGGCTCAGGGTCTGCCGCTGATCCGTAACTATACGGCAGCGGAATATGGGGCACACAACAGGAATTTCGATATCGAGATCGGGGAGGACGGCACGGTGTTCGTGGCCAACTTCGAGGGACTGCTGTATTATGACCGGGCACAATGGCGCATGATTCATGAACAGGAGAACAGACGTGTCACGGTGGTTTACCGTGCAAGCGATAACCGCATTTGGGTAGGAGGCTACAATTTCTTTGCACTTCTCCAGCGAAAGGCCAATGGTGAGCTGTTCATGAAGCGCATCGGGAAGGCCGGGATGTTTACTGGTGAGGTGATGGAGATTTATGAACATGACGGCGTTGTGCAGTTTGTGGCCAGCAACAACATCATCTACGAAGTGAGCGGCGGCGACTTGAAGTTCAAGAAGCAGGCTAATACCGATTTCAAGACGAGCATCAACAGCGACATCGTGGATGTGGCGGCTCTTGAGCGCGGGGAGACTGATGTGCTGCAAGAAGGCATTACCCAGACAGAAGTACTCGACGGCGGACTGAAGGCGCTGGTAAAGGACAATGAGGGACTGGTCATCACCGACGACAGCGGGAAGGAGGTATATAGGATCACAGAGAAGAACGGCCTTTGTTCCGACCAGGTGGCATACATTGCCTACGACGGGCATGGGCTACTCTGGGGAGCAACGGCGCACGGTATCTTCTCTATTGAGATACCATCGGCCTACACATGGCTGCAGGCGAAAGACGGCGTGTCGGGGGAGATACAGACCATGGCAGAATATGGTGGAGTGACCTATCTGGGCGGCAATAACGGACTGTTCCGGATAAATGGGAATGCGGTCGAGCGGGTAGGGAACCTGAATATCTTCTGTTGGGATCTGGAAATATGCAGTCGCGGACTGCTTGCTGCCACCGCATCAGGTGTCTGGCTGATTGAAAGGAGCGGTGGCGTGAAACGGTTGACATCGAACTCCACCACAGCCATTTTGCAGGACGGGGAACAGCTGTATGTGGCTGAGCCTGACGGGGTGTATGTAATGGATGTAAGGAGTCAGGAGTCAGGAGTCAGGAGAGAAGGAGAGAAGGTGAAAGTGTGCGACAGCGAGAAGGTGATGACCATCATCAAGGATGCCAAGGGCACGCTCTGGATTCAGAACGTGTATGGAGAAATCTACAGTAAGTTTGCCACCTGGGATAAGTTCATCAAATATGGAAACGACACCCAACGACAGGTCTATACACTGGTCAAGACGGGAGATGACGTGAGGATGGTGGAGGCATCTGACCGGGAGCCGTTCCCATACCCGGCCTACGCTATGACTGACGACAGCGGAATAACATGGCTTACAGATAAAGAAAGGAAACATCTCTATCAGTGGAAAGATGGACATCGAGTCTCCGACCTAGATTCACTGCTGAACCCTGTGGGAGAGATGGCTGTGGGGGCGCTGTTCTGTAAGGATGGGAAAATATGGATAGGCGGTGATGATAGACTGGTGGTCATCGACACGAACAAGAGCCAGCTGGCATCCCTGACAGCTAAGCCACAGTTGCTTTTCCGTTCGGTGGTGATGGGACGTGACAGTATTCTTTGGGGTGGTTACGGCGAGATGCCAGAGCAGCTGCCCACACTGAATAGTGATGAACGCCATCTCCGTTTTACCTTTGCCCTCAGCCATGCTCCTCTGACGGGGCAGACGTTATATCGCTATCGCCTGAACGATGACCAGTGGAGTGCCTGGAGTGAAAAGCAGGAGGTGGAATTCCTGAACCTTCCATACGGTTCGTTCAAACTGGGCATACAGGCCCAACTGGCTAATGGCAATTTGACGGAAGTGACGGAGACAAGGTTCCGCATACACTATCCGCTGCTGATGCGATGGTATATGGCAATCGTATATCTGATGCTTTTGGCCTGGCTGATATTCCTCTTTTTCCGCTACCGACTGATGAAACTGAGAAAGGACAAAATGAAGCTGGAGCGGATTGTGGAAGAAAGGACATCGGAAATCGTGAGTCAGAAAGACGAGATTGAAGAAAAGTCGAAGAGCCTGGAGAAAGCACTGGACGACCTGAACAATGCGCAGACGGAACTGATCCGGCAGGAGAAGATGGCATCGGTGGGTAAGCTGACGGAAGGACTGATCGACCGCATACTGAACCCCATGAACTATATCATCAATTTCTCGAAGGTGTCGAACGAACTGTTAGATGACCTTAAGCAGAATATTGAGAACAACAAGGACAAGATGGACGAGAATGACTATTTAGATACGGAAGATGTGCTGGATTTGCTGTCGAACAATCTGAGGGATGTTGACCGCTATGGGCATAATACGACCCGTATCATCAAGGCCATGGAGGAGATGCTGAAAGACCGTACTGGCGGCTATATGGACATGAATCTGCGCCCAGTACTTCTGCAGGACGAAGAGATGTTACACAACTATTATGCCAAGGAGGAGGAACAGTATCATATTAAGATGACATTTGACGTGCCGGATGGCGAGATGATGCTGCACGGTAATGGCGACATGCTCAGCAGGTCCATCATGAGCCTACTCGGCAACTCGGTATATGCCGTGGTGAAGAAAGCGCAGACGACGACGTTCGACCCCGAGGTTTCACTCGTCACCACTCGCAGCGACGGGCAGTATATCGTAACCATCCGTGACAATGGCGTGGGAATCGAAGCGAACATCATTGAAAAGATATTCGACCCCTTCTTCACGACTAAGCCTTCAGACGAGGCTTCGGGCATCGGGCTGTACCTGAGCCGTGAAATCATACAGAACCATGGAGGTGACATCACTGTCAAGTCTGTACAGGACGAAGGCGCTGAATTCACCATTACGTTACCAATAGCCACACATATTAATTCCGATGATTATGAATGAGACAGATCAACTGAGACAACAACTGGAGAAACAGGAGAAACTGGCATCACTCGGACTGCTGAGTGCCGGCATCGCGCATGAACTGAAGAATCCGCTTGACTTTGTCATTAATTATAGTAAGGTGTCGACCAGTCTGATGGAGGAAATGCTGGCCTTGGTGGAGAAGAAAGCAGACCAGTTCTCGGATGACGAACGCGATGACCTGGATGACATGGCAAGCCTGCTTAAGGACAATCTGAAAAAGATTGCCGAGAGCGGTGAACGGGCGGTCAGTATCGTTCAGGGCATTCTGCTTGTCTCCCGAGGTAAGGAGAATGAGTATGTGCCGACGGATGTGTGCAAGATTGTGAAAGAATACGTCCACCTGTCGTATCATGCCATGAGGGCGAATCATCCTGGCTTTAATTCTGATATTCATGAGCAATATGAAGAAGGACTGCCACTGATGATGGTGATTCCTCAGGACTTGAGTCGTGCCGTGCTTAACATCATGAACAATGCCTTTTATGCTGTATGGCACAGGCAGCAGGCAGAAGGGGAGGCATACGCACCAGAGGTGGATGTCAGGGTGTGGATGGAAGACAACCAGCTGAAGATCCGGATGGCAGACAACGGGGAGGGCATGACCGACGAGGTGAAGGAACGGCTGTATGAGAATTTCTTCACCACCAAGCCTATCGGCCAGGGCACGGGGCTCGGGATGAGCATCACGCGCAACATCGTGGAAAAGAAACACGGGGGGAAGATCACCTTCGACTCCACGCCCGGAGAGGGAACTGCGTTCGAATTCACCATTCCCGCAATAACCAATAACCAATAACCAAGAATGAAACAATGGCTGAGGAGACTGCTGCTGTGCGCCGCAATTGTCAATTGTCAATTGTCCATTGTCCATTGCCTTGCACAGGAGGATATGAAAATGCGCCAGATCTGCAAGCAGGCAGAAAGCGACCTGATGTTAGGCCGCACGGATGAAGCCCGCGACACGCTGCTGCATCATCTCAATGCCTTCAAGGGCACGCTCAAGAGAGATGCCCTGCGAATGATTGCCCTATGCTGCCTTATCGACTACGATGAGCAGAAAGCCGGGGAATACGTGAAGATGATGCTCGAGGTGGACCCTTACTATAGTGTAACGACGAACGATCCGCCCCTCTTTGTCAATATCATCAATGAATTGAAGGTTGGCAAGAGGGTCATGGTGACCACCGCCTCAAGTATGGAAGAAAGCCTGGATGAAGTGCCGGTGCCGACGACACTGATTACGGAGGGGATGATCCGAAGCTGTGGGGGACGGAACCTGCAGGAGGTGCTGGCGGCTTACGTGCCCGGCTTGAACCTCATCGACTGCAACGATGGCATCAACATCGCCATGCGCGGCATCTACAGCAACATGCAGGAGAAGATACTCTTCCTGCTTAACGGGCATCGTCTGAACAGCTACCTCACCAATGCCGCCCAGCCTGATTTCAGCATGTCACTGGAGAAGATCCGGCAGATAGAGGTGTTGCGCGGACCGGCATCGTCGGTCTATGGCGGCGTGGCCCTGACGGCGGTGGTGAACATCATCACCAAGCAGGGAGCCGACGTGGATGGCATCAAGGTGAAGGCGGAGGGGGGCAATCACGGTCAGGTGCGCGGCGACGTGCTGTTCGGCAAGCGATACTTCGACCTCGATGTGCTGGCATGGCTGAGTGCATATTACAGCAAGGGTGAGCGGAGGACGGTCAGCGAGGAACATCAGTCGGTCAACTCTGATGGCGACACCATCAACACGATCAGCATCGGGCGCATCGGCAGCCGGCCGAACTACGATATAGGCGTACAGCTCACCCTGAAAGGCTGGCAACTGCTTTACAACGTCAGGTATTCGCAGGTCGTGGCTCCCTACACCTTTGCATCGACGGCCTATGCCTACGACTATGACAGATATATCACCTACGACGGCATCGGGCCTTCCTTAGCCAGCCTCACCCACCACGCCAACCTGAGTTACAGCCATGAGTGGGGGCCGCTGAACCTGAAGCTCTCGGCCTTCTATGACAATGAGGACATGACGCAATACCAGGTGTTAAGCGAATCGAAGAATATGGAACTGGAGTATTATACGGGATATTTCCTAGCGATGATGCCTGAAGATGGAGACTATGACGGCAGTAACGGCGTGTCGCGCTGCATCGCGGGACAGGGACAGAACGTCGGGTTGCAACTGAAAGGGGGCTACAATTATGCGCTCGGACGTGACCACAAAGGGTCGCTGGTGTTTGGGGCCGAATACTCACACTTCTCTATGGAGGATGTGCGTTATAGGATGGGCTGTGAGTATGTGATGGAGGTAGGTACCGATATCGCCATGCGCCAACAGGCCATAGGCCGTGAGAACTCAGCCAACGCCTCGCTGCAGTTGAAGCATCAGTGGCGCTCGCTCATCCTGAACGCCGGCCTGCGCTACGACCACAAGCACCGCTTCGACGACAGCGATGCCAACGAGTGGTCGCCTCGTATTGCTATCATCCTGCTGCAGCCCAAGTGGAACATGAAGTTCAGCTACTCCAAATCGTTTGTCGATGCCCCCTACTTCTATCGTGTGGGCAATTTGATGCAGTGCATACTGAAGGGGTGCATGCCCATGGATGCCATCCAGCTCTCGCCTGAACGGATGCACTCCTGGCAGCTGTCCTTTGCAGGCAACAACTGGATGAAGGGGTTCCATTTCGAGGTGAACGGCTTCTACAACCGTGGCAGCGACCTCATCACCACCAATTTCATCGACTACATCAATGCAGGCAAGAACTATACTGTGGGCGTGGAGATGACAGCTAACTACCAGACGCCGCGCTTCTCTGCCAACCTTGATGTCACCTGGGCTCACACGTTCAAGTCGAATATCTCTACAGAAGGGGATTTATTTGATGAGGATGATGCATTTGAAAAAGATCTCATGTACGGCATTATCAATGACAACAACAACACCCCCGCCATCACGTCGAACCTTGTATTGGCCTGGCAGCCTACTCCGCAACTGAGACTTCACGCACACACCCTGTTTGAAAGTAAACAATCGACTTACTATTACGACCTCAACAAGCGTTGTTATGAAGGGAAATTGTGGAGCGATTATTTTATGCTGGAAGAAGACGACCCAAGACGGAAAGAGATAGGGGAGGAAATAGAGAATTTAGATGTACGGCCTTACACGAGGAAGGACATGGCGGCCCGCGCCATTGTCAATGTGGGAGCGGAGTATCGGATCGGGAAACTGGCACTGGGGCTCAACATCCACAACCTCTTCGACACCCGCTACGACCGCAGCGGCATGAATACCAGCCTCGTGCCCCAGCAGGGCCGCTGGTGGACGGTAAGCGTGAGCTATAAAATCTGAGGACAATAAACAATATCCGGCACTGCGATGAATGAAAGAATGATACAATGGCTGAGGAGACTGCTGCTGTGCGCCGCAACGGTCATTTGTCCATTGTCCATTGTCCATTGCTTTGCGCAGGAGGACATGAGGTTGCGCCAGATTTGCTCGCAGGCGGAAAGCAACATGCAGATAGGCCGTACGGATGAGGCGCGCGACACGCTGCTCCTGCATATGAATGCTTTCAAGGGTACCCTCAAGAGAGACGCCCTGAGGATGATAGCCATGTCCTACCTTACCGACTACGATGAGCAGAAAGCCGGGGAATATGTGAAGATGATGCTCGAGGTGGATCCGTACTATAGTGTGACGACGTTCGACCCGCCTATCTTTGTCGATATCGTCAATAAACTGAAGGCTGGCAAGACGGCTACGGTGACTACCGCCTCAAATATGGAAGAAAGCCTGGATGAGGTGCCGGTGCCGACAACACTGATTACAGAGGAGATGATTCACAACTGTGGCGGACGGAACCTGCAGGAGGTGCTGGCGGCCTATGTGCCCGGCATGAATCTCATCGACTGTAACGACGGCATCAACATCGCTATGCGCGGCATTTACAGCAACATGCAGGAGAAGATACTCTTCCTGCTTAACGGCCACCGGCTGAACAGCTATCTGTCTAATGCCGCCCAGCCCGATTTCAGCATGTCACTGGAGAAGATCCGGCAGATAGAGGTGCTGCGGGGTCCGGCCTCGTCAATCTATGGCGGCGTGGCCCTGACGGCGGTGGTGAACATCATCACCAAGCAGGGAGCCGATGTGGATGGTATCTTTGTGAAGGCGGAGGGGGGTAATCACGGTCAGGTGCGCGGCGATATCCTGTTCGGCAAGCGATACTTCGACCTCGATGTGCTGGCATGGCTGAGCGCATACCACAGCAAGGGCGAGCAGCGCACGGTAGACGAGGAGCATCAGTCGAACGTCGTTTGGGGTGAAACGGTTTTCCCGGTCAATACGATCAGCATCGGACGCATCGGCAGGCCGAACTACGATATAGGCGTACAGCTCACCCTGAAAGGCTGGCAGCTGCTTTACAACGTCAGGTATTCGCAGGTAGTAGCTCCCTACACCTTTGCATCGACGGCCTATGCCTACGACTATGACAAATATACCACCCACAAAGGCATCGGGCCTTCTCTGGCCGGTCTCACCCACCACGCCAACGTGAGCTACAGCCATGAGTGGGGGCCGCTGAACCTGAAGCTCTCGGCCTTCTACGACAATGAGAACATGACGCAATACCAGGTGTTAAGCGAAACGCCGAATTCCGAACTGATGGAACTGATGGAATTTAATAGTTTTGGAAGTGAAATGTATGATATTTTTGAACGCTATAACGGCCTGTCGCGCTGCATCACCGGACAAGGCCAGAACCTTGGCCTGCAGTTGAAAGGGGGCTACAACTATGCGCTCGGAAGTGACCACAAAGGATCACTGGTGTTCGGGGCCGAATACTCACACTTCTTCTTGGAGGATGTGCGCTACCGGATGGGCTATGACTATGTGATGGAGGTGTATGAGGGTACTACTCTGCGCCAATATGTCATAGGCCATGAGAACTCCGCCAACGCCTCGCTGCAGCTGAAGCATCAGTGGCGCTCGCTCATCCTGAATGCCGGCCTGCGCTACGACCACAAGCACCGCTTCGACGACACGGATGCCAACGAATGGTCGCCGCGTATCTCTCTCATACTGCTGCAGCCCAAGTGGAACCTGAAGTTCAGCTACTCCAAGTCGTTTGTCGATGCCCCCTACTTCTATCGTGTGGGCAACTTGATGCGGGGCATACTGCAGGATGAACTACTCATGTTTGTGGAAGGCCTTGAGCCAGAACGGATGCACTCCTGGCAGCTGTCGTTCGCAGGCAGCAACTGGTTGAAGGGGCTCCATTTCGAGGTGAACGGCTTCTACAATCGGGGCAGCGACCTCATCACGACCAATTTCATCAACTACGAGAATGCCGCCAGGAACTATACTGCCGGCGCGGAGCTGATGGCCAACTACCAGAGGGGGCGCTTCTCTGCCAACCTTGATGTCACCTGGGCACACACGTTCAAGTCGAATATCACGCCAAACAGGGATTACTATGAAGTGAGTGAGGACGCTGAAAGCGATCTCAGGTACGGCATCATCAATGCCAACAACAATACCCCTGCCATCACGTCGAACCTTGTACTGGCGTGGCAGGCTACTCCGCGACTGAAAGTTCACGCACACACGCTGTTTGAAAGCAAGCAGTCTACTTACTATTACGACCTCAATAGGGCTTGCTATGCACTCAAATTGTTTTACGAGTATTTTGACCTGGCAGATGACGACCCGAGATGGGATGAAATGACGGAGAAATATAATGAACTGGGCGACGAGGCTTATACGAAGAAAGACATGGCTGCACGGGCGATTGTGAATGTGGGAGCCGACTACCAGATAGGCAAACTGACTCTTGGGCTGAACGTGCATAACCTCTTCGATACGCGCTACGACCGCAGCGGTACGAATACCAGCCTCGTGCCCCAGCAGGGCCGATGGTGGACGGTAAGTGCGAGCTATAAATTCTGAATAATCTGGCACTGCGATGAATGAAAGAATGATACAATGGCTGAGGAGACTGTTGCTATGCGCCGCAATGGTCAATGGTCAATGCTCAATGGTCAATGTCATGGCACAGGACGATTTGCGTCTGCGCCGGATCTGCTCGCAGGCGGAAAGCGACTTTAAGATAGGACGGACGGAAGAGGCCCGCGACACGCTGCTGCACTATCTGAACACCTTCAAGGGTGCCATCAAGAGAGACGCCCTGAGGATTATTGCCCTGAGTTGCCTTTCCGACTACGACGAGCAGAAAGCCGGGGAATATGTGAAGCTGATGCTCGAGGAGGATCCGTACTATAGTGTATCGATGAACGACCCGCCTGTCTTCGTCAACATGGTCAATGAGATGAAGGCGGGCAAGACGGCCAAGGTGACTACTGCCTCGAGTATGGAGGAAAGCCTGGATGAAGTGCCGGTGCCGACGACGTTGATCACTGAGGAGATGATTCACAACTGTGGCGGGCGGAACCTGCAGGAGGTGCTGGCGGCCTACGTGCCGAGCATGAACCTCATCGACTGCAATGATGATATCAACATCGCGATGCGCGGCATCTACAGCAACAGCCAGGAAGAGATGCTCATCCTGCTCAACGGCCACCGGCTGAACAGTTATGCCACCAACACCGCTGCTCCGGACTTCAGCATGTCGCTGGAGAAAATCAAGCAGATAGAGGTGCTGCGCGGTCCGGCCTCGTCGATTTATGGCGGCGTGGCCCTGACGGCGGTGGTGAATATCATCACCAAGCAGGGAGCCGACGTGGATGGGGTAAAGGTGAAGGCCGAAGGCGGTAACCACGGCCAGATTCGTGGCGACGTGGTGATGGGCATGCGGTATTATGGACTGGATGTCATGGCATGGCTGAGCGGCTATTCCAGCAGGGGGGAGCGACGCTCTGTACCAGAAGAGCAATGGGGGAAGCCGAAATCCTATGACGGCGATACGATCGACTACGTCACCCTGGGACGCTCTGGCAGCCGCCCGACTTATGATTTGGGCGTACAGTTGAGCCTGAAAGGCTGGCAGCTGCTCTACAATGCCCGGTTCTCGCAAGTGAGGGCTCCGTTCACTTTTGCAACAACGGCAACAGCGTATGACTACGGAAAATACCGTAGCTTCAACGGCATCACGCCCAGCTTTGCCACGAGTTCGCAACATGCTGACCTGAGTTATCAATGGTCAATATCCAATGTCGAATGCAAAGCCGCCGCCATCTACGACAGAGCCGATTTCACTCAGTATCAGGTGTTCAGCGAAGCACCCGGCACTGAATTGAGTAATGCTCTGGGAATATTAGACCATAACCGGACGTTTGCGAACGGCGGGTTGTCGAGATATATCAACGGTCAGGAAGAGAATTATGGCTTGCAATTAAGGGCGGGCTACAATTACGCATTAGGCAGCCGGCATAAGGGCTCGCTCGCCATCGGAGCGGAATACTCCCACTTTCACCTCGAAGACTTGCGCTATCAGTTGGGCTATGACTACAATAAGGTATGGGAAGAGAATCCTGATTTCAGCAAGAATGGCAGGGGACATGAAACCTCTGCCGACGCGTCGCTACAACTGAAGCACCAATGGCGGTCGCTGATTCTGAATGCAGGCCTGCGCTATGACTATAAGCGCCGGACTGACGATACAGAGGCCAACGAGCTGTCGCCTCGCGTGGCGCTGATCTTGCTGCGCCCCAAGTGGAACGTTAAATTCAGCTACTCTAAGTCGTTCGTCGATGCACCATACCTGTACCGCAGGAGCAATCTCATTACGGCCCGTCTGGAAGGTCTGAATCCGAAGCTCGCCACCCAGCTGTCGCCCGAGCGCATCCATTCCTGGCAGCTGTCGTTCTCAGGCCACAACTGGGCGAAGGGTCTCAACTTCGAGGTGAACGGATTCTACAACGATGCCACCGACCTGATTATGACCAATATCCTGAGATATGAGAATGCGGGCAAGAACCGCACTGCGGGCCTGGAACTGGCGGCAGACTACCGGCAGCCGCGCTTCTCGGCAACCGTGAATCTCACGTGGACGCATACGATGGAGTCGAACCTGATGGGAATCAACTTTGAGGAGCTGAAACCTTACCCGAATGACATAGACGACAACAACAACACACCGGCCATTGTCATGAATACAGTCGTCAAGTGGCAGGCGACCTCACATCTTAGGTTCTACACTCATCTCTTGTTCGAAAGCAAGCAGAGGGCTTACTATACAGACTTGACAAAGCTCATCCTTTATGTGCAAAAGAACAATGAGGCAGTCTCTTTGTTTAATGAGGGAAGAATAGATGAGGTTGCAATCATCGTCGAAGAGACAGAACGGATTGTGACGCAGGTCATCGCTAAGAAAGACATCCCCGCCCGCGCCATCCTCAATGTGGGAGCCGACTACCAGATAGGCAAACTGACACTGGGCCTCAACATCCACAACCTCTTCGACACCCGCTACGACCGAAGCGGCATGAATACTGCCCTCGTGCCGCAGCAGGGCCGATGGTGGACGGCGAGTGTAAGCTATAAATTTTGAAAAACCTGATACTGCGATGAATGAAAGAATGACACAATGGCTTAGGAGACTGCTGCTTTGCGCAGCAATGTTCAATGTTCAATGTTCAATGTTCCATGTTATGGCTCAAGACGACATCCAGCTGCGCCAGATCTATTCGCAGGCGGAAAGCGACTTGAAGACAGGCCGTACGGAGGAAGCACGCGACACACTGCTGCTGTATCTCGATAACTTCAAGGGCACCCTCAAGAGGGATGCCCTGAGGATTATAGCCATGAGCTGCATTTCTGACT
>JAEEGG010009900.1_pt1 | contig 21220 bp, 12 predicted proteins | sample 9134161 | NCBI WGS metagenome assembly JAEEGG01 (sample SAMN16246543, study PRJNA631951) | gut metagenome | biome: gut microbiome; feature: rumen; material: CR-attached | host: Bos | place: Iran: Karaj | collected 2018-10
AAATGAAAACGTTAATTGTTTAGATATGACCAATGAATCGCAGAACATAGAATACAAGGAGTCGTGGCGTGACGAATGCCTAAAGTGGATATGCGGCTTTGCCACACCAGTAATGCACAAAAAAGGTGAGATAAGTCATACGAAATGATAATTTTTCTAAAATGCAGTGGCTGTTTGCGGAAAAATGCGTACCTTTGCAAGTTAGAAAAGTAAAAAGGTAAAAAAAACGATGTCGTGCATACTACATATAGAAACGAGTACCCAGGTGTGCTCGGTGGCTGTGTCGGAAGACTCGCAGGTGATCTTCCATCAGGAGGATCATAGCGGGCCAAACCATGCCGAGCGTCTCGGCTCGATGGTCGATGACGCCCTCTCGTTTACCGACAACCATGCCATACCCTTTGATGCGGTGGCCGTGAGTTGCGGTCCGGGCTCATACACGGGTCTGCGCATAGGCGTGTCGATGGCCAAGGGCATCTGCTACGGCCTGCACCTGCCGCTCATCAGCGTGCCCACGCCTGAGCTGCTCTGCGTGCCGGTGCTGCTCAGGAAGGCCGACGAGCTGGAGGACGACGCCCTGCTCTGCCCCATGCTCGACGCGCGGCGCATGGAGGTCTATGCCGCCGTCTTCGACCGCGCGCTGAAGACCGTAAGGCCCGTGGGCGCCGACGTGGTGGACGCCGACACCTACCGCGAATACCTTGACAGCCACCCCGTCTATTTCTTTGGCGAAGGGGCCGCCAAGTGCCGGCAGACCATCACCCACCCCAACGCCCGCTTCATCGACGGCATAGAGCCCCTGGCCAAGTGGATGCAGCCACTGGCCGAGCGACGACTGCTGAACGGACAGACCGAGGACGTGGCCTACTATGAGCCGTTCTATCTGAAGGATTTCGTGGCGAAGATGCCGCGCAACCTGCTGAACCAGCAATAAATCGCCATGCCGTTATCCCGTTATAACGTGATATCGTTATTCCGCTAAATCGTTAAACCGTTAAACCGCAATAATAAATAAGGTGAATATACAAGGATTAGACTACAACACCCAGCGCCAAGCATTGCTGTTGCCTGAATATGGGCGCGAGATACAGAAGATGATCGACCACGCCGTGAGCTTGCCTTCGCGCGAGGAAAGGCTGCGCTGCGCCAAGACCATCGTGAAGCTGATGGAGACAAAGGTGCCACAGATTCGCGACAACTCCAACTACCAGCAGACGCTGTGGGACCATCTGTACCTGATGAGCGGCAAGCAGCTCGACATCGACTGGCCCTTCGACGTGAGCCAGGCAGAGCGCATACTGACCAAGCCACAGCCCATGCCACGACCCGACACCAGCATACGGCTGCGCCACTATGGCCGGCTGGTGGAAGAGCTGTGGGAGCGCCTGAAGGAGATGCCCGAAGGGCCAGAGCGCGACGAGCTGACACGCCACACCGCCAACCAGATGAAGCGCGACCTGGTGGTGTGGGGGCACGGCTCCATCGACGACGAGAAGGTGGCCGACGACTTGGCATACTACACCGACGGCAAGATACAGCTCGACCTCAACACATTCGTATTCGAGCCTTTCGTGCCATTCGACGAGATGCCCACAACAGGCAAAAAGGGAAAGAAAAAGAAACAGTGATTGCGTAGACACAGAATGGCATCATTCATCATCGAGGGCGGTCATCCGCTCAGTGGAACCATCGTGCCGCAGGGCGCCAAGAACGAAGCCCTGCAGGTCATCTGTGCCACGCTGCTCACCAGCGAGCCCGTCACCATCAGCAACATCCCCAACATACGCGATGTAAACAACCTCATACAGCTCCTCAAGGATATCGGGGTGAAAGTTAAAGCCCTTTCGTCTCCCAATGACAAAACTACAGAAGCCCCCTCGGGGGCCGTAGGGGGGGCTTCCGGCACCTTCACCTTCCAGGCCGACGACATCAACATGTCCTACCTGCAGAGCGATGAATTCGTGCAAAAATGCGCACAGCTGCGTGGCTCGGTGATGATGATTGGCCCGCTGCTGGCCCGCATGGGAAAGGCGGTGATTGCCAAGCCCGGGGGCGACAAGATTGGGCGCCGCCGACTGGACACCCACTTCCTGGGCTTCGAGCGGCTGGGCGCACACTTCAACCACGTGCCCGAGCGCGATGTCTACGAGCTGTCGGGCCAACAGCTCAAGGGCAGCTACATGCTGCTCGACGAGGCCAGCGTCACCGGCACGGCCAACATCGTGATGGCCGCTGTGCTGGCGCGAGGCACCACCACCATCTACAACGCCGCCTGCGAACCCTACGTGCAACAGCTCTGCCACATGCTCAACAACATGGGAGCGCGCATCAGGGGCATCGCATCGAACCTGCTCACCATCCAGGGCGTGGGCCGACTCCACGGCACCACACACCGCATCCTGCCCGACATGATCGAGGTGGGGTCGTTCATCGGCATGGCGGCCATGGTGGGCAACGGCATACGCATCAAGGACGTGTCGCTCAAGAACCTGGGCATCATCCCCAGCACCTTCAGGCGCATGGGCATCAGAGTGAAAGAAGAGGGCGACGACCTCTTCATACCCCACATGCGCCACTACGAGATTCAGTCGTTCATCGACGGCACCATCATGACGCTGGCCGACGCCCCTTGGCCCGGCCTGACGCCCGACCTGCTGAGCGTGCTCATCACCGTGGCCACCCAGGCGCGCGGCAGCGTGCTCTTCCATCAGAAGATGTTCGAGAGCCGCCTGTTCTTCGTCGACAAGCTCATCGACATGGGTGCGCAAATCATCCTCTGCGACCCCCACCGCGCCGTCGTCGTGGGCCACGACCGCAAGTTGCAGTTGCGTGGCGGGCGTATGTCGAGCCCCGACATCCGCGCCGGCATCGCCCTGCTCATCGCCGCCCTCAGCGCCCGTGGCGTCAGCCGCATCGACAACATCGAGCAAATCGACCGCGGCTACCAGGACATCGAAGCCCGCCTCAACGCCCTCGGCGCCAGCATCACCCGCATGACCTAAAGCCGGAGCTCCCGGATAATCTGGATAGTCTGGAATCTCCGGAAATTCCAGGAAATCTAGAAACTCTGGAAAATCCAGAAAAACCGGAGAAAAAAAAGAATGATAAAACCAGAAGAAGTCTACCGCATTGGCCGCTTAGGCAAGCCCCACGGCGTGAAAGGCGAAATCACCATGCAGGTCGACGACGATGTCTTCGACCGCGTCGACGCCGAGTTCCTGGTGCTCCGCGTCGACGGCATCCTCGTGCCCTTCTACATGGAGGAGTATCGCTTCCGCACCGACACCACCGCCCTCATCAAGTTCGAGGACGTGGACACCGTGGAGCAGGCACGCCAGCTCACCAACTGCGACGTCTTCTTCCTGCGGCGGATGGCCGACAACAACGAAGAAGACCTCACCTGGGCCTTCTTCGTAGGCTTCGATTTAGTCGAAGCAACCACCGCCCACACCGTGGGGCGCATCGCAGCCGTCGACGACAGCACGCAGAACATCCTCTTCGAGCTGGACGACGGAACCCTCGTCCCCGCCGCCGAGGAGCTCATCACCAACATCGACCAAGAAAACAAACAAATATATATGGCCCTGCCCGAAGGGCTGCTCAACCTATGAAGAAACGACAAATAGCCATACTGGGTTCCACCGGGAGCATCGGCACGCAGGCGCTGCAGGTCATCGAGGAGCACAGCGACCTCTACGAAGTCTACTGCCTCACGGCCAACAACCGCGTGCAGCTGCTGGCCGAGCAGGCCCACAAGTTCAAGCCAGCCGCCGTGGTCATCGCCAACGAGGAGCGCTATGACGAGCTGAAAAGTCTGATGGCCGACCTGCCCGATGTGAAGGTCTATGCCGGCGCACGTGCCCTCGACGAAATCGTGGAGGCCGAACCCATCGACATGGTGCTCACCGCCATGGTGGGCTTCGCCGGCCTCAGTCCCACCATCCACGCCATCAAGGCACGCAAGGCCATCGCGCTGGCCAACAAGGAGACGCTGGTGGTGGCGGGCGAGCTGATCCTGCAGCTGGCGCAGCAATACCACGTGCCTATCCTGCCTGTGGACAGCGAGCACTCTGCCATCTTCCAGAGTTTGGTGGGCGAGGGCGACAACCCTATCGAGAAGATTCTGCTCACCGCCAGCGGAGGCCCCTTCCGCCTGATGCCGCAGGAGCAGCTGGCCACCGTGACGAAGGCCGACGCGCTGCGCCACCCCACATGGGACATGGGAGCCAAAATCACCATCGACAGCGCCACGATGATGAACAAGGGCTTCGAGGTCATCGAGGCCAAGTGGCTCTTCGGCGTCGATGCCAGCCAAATTGAGGTGTTGGTGCATCCGCAGAGCATCGTCCATAGCGCCGTGCAGTTCCACGACGGCTCGGTGAAAGCCCAGTTAGGCGTGCCCGACATGCGCTTGCCCATCCAGTACGCCCTGTCATTCCCACAACGACTGACGCTCCACAGCGAGCGCCTCGACCTCTTCAAGGCACAGAAGCTGGAGTTCTTCCGCCCCGACCTGCAGAAGTTCCGCTGTCTGGCACTGGCTTTCGAGGCCATCAAGCAGGGAGGCAACATGCCCTGCATCGTCAACGCCGCCAACGAAATCGTCAACCGCGCCTTCCTCGAAGACCGCTGCTCTTTCCCGCAGATGGCCGACATCATCGCCCAAACCATGCAGCGCGCCACTTTCTCAGCCAGCCCCGACTACGATGTCTACGTGCAGACCGATGCCGAGGCAAGGCGTATCGCCGCTGAACTCCTTAACAAAACTATCGTCCTTTAACTCCCCCTAACTCCCTTTAACTCCCCCAAAAATGGAAGTATTCCTCATCAGATTGTTACAGTTTCTCATGGCCATCTCTCTGCTGGTGCTGCTGCACGAGCTGGGCCATTTCACCTTCGCCAAGTTGTTCAAGGTGCGCGTCACCAAGTTCTACCTCTTCTTTAATCCCAAGTTCCACATCCTCAGCACCTACGACACATGGGTGCGCCGACTGCTGCACCTGAAGCCCGAAGTGGTGCCCACGAAGACCCCGGAAAAGCCGGAATCTCAGGAATCTCCAGAAAAACTGGAAAAGCCAGAAAAACCAGAAAAACCGGAAAAAGAGTACGTCGGCACGGAGTATGGCTTGGGCTGGCTGCCCTTGGGCGGCTACTGCGCCATCGACGGCATGATCGACGAGACCAACCAGAAACTCTCGGAGGAGACGCACCCATGGGAGTTTCGCACCAAGCCCACCTGGCAGCGACTGCTCATCATGATTGGCGGTGTGCTGGTGAACTTCCTGCTCGCCTTGTTCATCTATTCGATGATTCTGTATCATTGGGGCGAGACCTACGTTCCCGTGAGTGAGATGACCGATGGCATGCGCTTCAACCAGGAGGCGAAGGCGCTGGGATTCCAGGATGGCGACATCCTGCTCTCCACCGACCGAGGCGACCTGAAGAAGTTCGACGACGACCTCTTCCGCGAAGTGTCGAAGGCCCGCCAAGTGAACGTGCTGCGACAGGGGCAGCCCGTCACCATCAACATCCCCGATGGCACCGACCTGAACCTGCTCAACATGTTCAAGGCCACGCCCATGTTCATGCGTCCGCTGCTCCCCGCCTTGGTCGACAGCGTCGTTCCGGGCACCGCCGCCGCAGAGATTGGCTTGCAGAAGGGCGACAGCATCCTGGCCATCAACAAGAAGGCCATTGGCAGCTACAACGAGTTCACCGACGAGATAGATAAGCTGAGCGACGTGCTGGCCACGGCAAAGACACCTGCCGACAGCCTGAAAGTGCGCACCGTGGAATTGGTGATATGGAGGGCACAAAAAGAAGTCCCCCAAGCCCTCCCTTCAGTCTCCGAAGGGGCAACTATAGACCCGCAGTCTGAAACGATAGAAGCTCCCTCAGTGGCCGTAGTAGGGGCTTGCGACACCGTCCAAGTCACCTTGAGCAGCGACCTCAAGCTGGGCTTTGTCACCCTGTCGAAGTACGAACCTAAGACCTTCAAGTATGGCTTCTGGGAGAGCATACCCGCCGGCATCAGCTACGGATGGCACAAGCTGTCGGGCTACGTCAGCGACATGCAGTATGTCTTCACCAGCGAGGGTGCCAAGTCGCTGGGCGGCTTCGGAGCCATCGGAAGCCTCTTCCCCGAGATGTGGGACTGGCACCGCTTCTGGGAGATGACCGCCTTCCTCAGCATCATCCTCGCCTTCATGAACATCCTGCCCATCCCTGCTCTCGACGGAGGTCATGTGCTGTTCCTGCTCTACGAGATGCTCACGGGGCGTAAGCCTTCCGAGAAGTTCATGATACGAGCCGAATACGTGGGCTTCGGCATCCTCATCCTGCTGATGGTGGTGGCCAACCTCAACGACATCCTGCGCTGGCTGGGCTACATGTAAGCAACAACATCTATCGACCCCCAAAAAGCATGAATAGACATCACTTTCTATGACCAAATAAACGGTTGAAATAGAAGGGCGTGCTCCCCGCAAAAATTTGGCGTTGACTTTTTCGAAAAAGTCAACGCCAAATTTTTGTCCCAGGGCGTGGGATTTTTCCAAGCCACGCTCGCTCCATCGGAGAAGGGGGTCTGTATCATTCAATCGCCATTGGCGAGGAAGCGTTCCACCGCCTTGCGAACACTGTGCAGTCCGAATAGCTCGGGCTGCACTTTTTCTTTTGGCAGCCACATCAGCTCGGCAGCGTCGTCGTCGGCATGAGGCTGGGCATCCTGTGGCACCTCCGTGCGATAGAACATGTCGATGGTGTGGATGGTCATGCCACTATATTCGTAGAGGTTGGGCAGGCTGAACAGATAATGCAGCGGCCCTACCACCAGCCCCGTCTCCTCCATGATTTCGCGGCGCATGCCTTCCTCAGCCGTCTCATACATGTCGACGAAGCCGCCAGGCAGATCGAGGGTGCCGCGAGCTGGTTCTTTGCCTCGGCGTGCCACTAACAGACAGCCGTCGGAGCGCAGGATGAATGCCGCCGTAGCCGACGAGGGGTTGGCATAATAGGTGAAGCCGCAGTGGGCACAATGTTTGCTCTTCACATTGTTTACTGCGAAGTCTGCGCTGCCGCAGACAGGGCAAAAACGAAACTTTTCGAGTGGATGCATGGTCTATCTATTGTTCGCGCGTGGATAGTGCAAAAATACGCTTTTCCGCCCAAAGGCCAAAGGGAAAAACGGAAAATTTTAAGATTTAGCAACAAAATGTTATTTTTTCTTGCAAGTTAGAAATAAATTAGTTAACTTTGCAGCCGATTATGCCGTAAAATGTACATACGATAAATCATTTTAATATTAACCAATTTATTAACATTATGAGTAAAAGAATCACTTCGTTTCTTTTAGGTGCCCTGGCAGTGGTGCTGCTGGGAGTACCCGCACAGGCTCAGCAGATTCGGAAGGCTACACCAAACGCCCAAAGAATCGCAGCCACGTACGTCAAGCAGATTGTCCGGACATCGCAGGACATTGTCGACCTCCTTTCTCCCGACCTGCAGAAGAAGGCCGCTGCTGCTGCTGACCTCGAGAAGCAGCGCGATGGAAAACCCGCAAGTGCTCCAAAGGGCCTGACATGGAAGCTTAATGGAAATGCTTCAAGCATGGCCTTCAGCACGAATCATGCACCCGTATTCTATCAGGCCAAAGACCTGGACATGCGCAAGACTGGTGAAACCATCGACGAGTACGGCATTATCACTAATCCCGCCCAAGGCGAGAAAAAGTACTACAACCGTTCGGGCTATGGCTTCTATGTTTCTAATCAGCAGCTCTACATTGACGCTCAGGAAGGCGTCACCACGATGGTGGAGACAGCCGATGGCGAAGTCTACATCAAAGACTTCATCTGCTTTGCCGGTGTTGGCACTTGGGTGAAGGGCACCATTGAAGGCAATACCATCACCATCCCCATGAATCAGGTGGTCTACTTCATGCCTACTTATGGTTATGGCCTGCGCCTTGGCGTATGCTCCTACAACGAAGCTGAAGATGCATTCGTAGAAGTTGCTGCCGACAATGTCACGCTCACCGTCGATGCTGAAGGCAACATCACTCTCGAAGGCACTGGCGACCCAGAAGAAGGCGGTAATTTCGTGGCACTCTTCTATACTGACGACAACACCTTCTCGGGCTATGGCGACTACGAAACCGTGTTCACCTACGATCCTGACTATGAGGCTCCTGAGGAAGTGACGATTCCCGATGGCCTGGAGACTGTAGAGTTCAGAATGAATGCAATGGCCCAAAGCCAGAATGGCGCTTCGCCTGTCAGTGGCAAGTGCAACGTCGGTTTCGATGGCGACAATGTCTATGTGCAGGGATTGTTCGGCGACTTCCCCAATACTTGGATTAAGGGTACGAAGGATGGCAACATCTACAACTTCCCCGCATTCCAGTATCTTGGCGCCTATGGCACCTATGACATTTGGCTGCTTGGCGCCACCTACGACGAGGTGGAAGATGGCTACGTCTTGGGTGACTTCATGATGACATACGACGCTGAGGCCAACAAGCTGACTGCCCTCAACGATGTGCTGGCCAATGCTGCCACCGACAGAATCTACTATCTGTCGTGGTATAGCAACCTCACCCTGAAGGGTCCGAGCGATGTGGAGGAAGTGGCTGAGACTGGCGCTCCCATCGACGAGATTCCCTATGCCAATGGTTTCGACACCGAGGAAGAGCAGAGTGCCTTTGGCATCGTCGACTCCAACGGGGACGGCTCTACTTGGGATGTAGCTGAAGGTACCGACAACTCTTACTACCGGTATAAATGGAACTCCAACAACGATGCTAACGACTGGCTCTTCTCGCCCGCCATCAAGCTCGAAGCTGGTGTTAACTACCACTTTGCCATCGACGCATGGGCTCAAGGAGCCAGCTTTCCTGAACGCCTTGAAGTGATGATGGGCGTGAAGGCCGCTGCTTCGGCCATGACCCAGACCATCATCGAGGCCACCGACATCACGTGGATTGAACCCCAGGCAGTGGAGAATATGTTGTTCACAGTGGAAGAGACAGGCTACTACCACTTTGGTATTCACGCCATCAGCGACTACGATGAATACTATCTTAATGTCGACAATTTCTTGGTGAACGAAGGTATCAATTCGCTTGCTCCTGCAACCATCACCGACCTCAGCGTTGAGTCGGATGGCGTGACAGCTGCTGCCACCATCACCTTCACCGCTCCCGCCACCAACATCGACGGTGATCCCCTCACCGACAACCTGACAGTGACGCTGTTCCGCGACGGTGAAATCCTCAAAGTGTTCGAGGATGTTGCTCCTGGCACTAAGGAAGTCTACAAAGACGAGACGGTGTCACTCGGCACCCACATCTATCAGGCAGTTGCTGCCAATGAATTTGGCGAAGGTGTCAAGAGCGCAGAGGTTGCTGAGTTCATCAGCGCTATCATCCAGGTGCCCTTCATTGCCGACTTCACCGATTCTTCCATGATGGAACTCTTCAATATCATCGATGCCAACGAAGACGGCAAGACTTGGGGTTGGAGTTCCAGCTATGGTGCTTACTATGGCTACAGCTCCTCAAATAGTGCCGACGACTATCTCGTCACCATGCCTATCGCCCTCAAGGCCGGCAAGCCCTACAATTTCATCGTTAATGCCGCTGGTAGCTCTGCCTATCCCGAGCGCTTCGAGGTGCTCATGGGCAAGGAGGCAACCGTGGAAGGTCTGACGAAGCAAGTGATTGGTGAGACCGTCCTCGACACCAACGATTTTGCTGATTACGAGCAGGAGATCTCTGTTGAGGAGGATGGCAACTACTTCTTCGCCATTCATGCCATCAGCGATGCCGACATGTTCAACCTCAAGGTTCGCTCTATCACCATCGAGGCCGGTCTTGATGTCACCGCTCCCGCTGCTCCCAAGGTGGCTGTTCAGCCCGATCCTTACGGAGCACACAAGGCTGTGGTCACCGTTACCGCTCCTCGCCTCGCAGCCAATGGCAGCACACTCAGCAACATTGGCAAGCTGGTGGTCTATCGCGATGGCAAGGCTGTGCAAGAGTGGGAGAACGTCCAGCCCGAAGCAACGAAGGTGTTTGTCGACTACAATGTTGTAGGTACTCATAAGTATCAGGCCATTCCTTACAATGCTGATGGTGGCCGTGGCGTGAAGAGCGAGGTCGTGTCGACTTATGTCGGTCTTGACAGACCCGCAGACGTTGCAAACCTGAAGGTAGCTGAAAGCGTCATGGGCGTGGTGCTCAATTGGGATGCTCCTGCTGTTGGTGCCAACGGTGGTATCATCGACAAAGATGGTCTTGAATACAATGTTTATACTGCACACATAGAAAGCATTCCTGGATGGGGAGACTTCATCGTTATGGACGATATAGTTGCCACCACCAACGAGACTATGGCAGTTGTCAGCTACGACAACACCGTGGCTCAACATCTGGAATATCTGTGCGTCACGGCTAAAAACGAAATCGGTGAGACCTCTGGCGTTAATGCTGTATTCTTCGCCGGTGCTCCTGATCAGATGCCCTTTGAAGAAGGCTTCACCGATTTGAGCAAATGGATCCTTGACTACAATGGTGTGGACGGAAAGTATGACAATGTGAGTGCCGATGACGATGGCACCAGCATCGTTTTCAGCGGCTATGGTGGCGAGGGATTTGTTAGGTTCGAGAGCGGCAAGATTGCCATGCGCGAGGGTAATCCCACGCTGGTCATCAACGTGAAGGCCGAGGGTTCGAAGAAGAACCGCTTCCAGGTGAAGGTCATCACTCCTGACGGAAAGGAGAAACTGGTGAAGACCGTTGCTCCTATCGACGACTTCCAGGCCGTGAAGGTGTCGCTGGCCGACTATACCGAAGAGTCCTTCATCAAGGTGGCGCTCTGCGAAGAGTTCCAGGCCGAGGGCAGCATCTGGATTGACGCTCTGAAGATTACCGACCTGCTTGAGTACAACCTCGCCGCCACCATTGAGGCTCCGAAGAGCGTGATGGCCGGACAGAACGCAGAGGTGGCCATCGCCGTCCGCAACATCGGTGAGAAGCCCGCCAAGAACTTCACCGTGAAGCTCTTTGCCAATGAAGAGGAAATCCTCAAAGAGGAAGTCACCGAGCCACTCGTCTCCTACGAGACCCTCACCGTGCTGAAGGAAATCGAGACCTCCATCTTCGACGAGCCCGGCGACATCGCACTGCGTGCTGAAGTGGAGTTTGATAACGACCTCGACCTCGACGACAACGTGGCTGAGACCGTGTGCACCGTGAAGCAGAGCACCGCTGCTGCTCCTGAGAACCTGAAGGGTGAGAAGACCGACAACGGCGTGAAGCTCACTTGGGATGCTCCCGCCAACGCCACCGAAGAAGTGGTTGAAGACTTTGCCGACCTGGAGGCCAACAACATCACCGACTTTGGCGAGTGGACTGCCATCAACAACAATGGCGCCACGAAGGGTGCTCTCTTCAGCGACTTCGCATTGGCTTCCGACAATAAGGTCTCCGCATTCATCGTGATTCGTCCCTCTGAGATGGGTATCGAAAATTCTGCATTCGCTGGACCTAACGGCTCGCTGGACGAGACCTATCTCCTCTCGGGCTACAACCTCGAAGGCGAGAGCTATCCCGACAACGACGACTGGCTCATTTCGCCCGCTCTGCCTGGTGTGGCACAGACCATCACCTTCGCTATAGAGGCTCTGAGCGTGCAGTATGGTCCCCAGAGCTATGAGGTGTATGCTTCTACCTCTGGCAAGGCCATTGAGGACTTTGTGAAGGTTGGTGGCGAGGTTCTGTCACAGACTGGCTGGAAGCAGGTAAGCTACGACCTGCCCGAGGGCACTACCTACTTCGCCATCCGCAACATCACCGACGGCAATTCGTCGCTGGCCATCTGCGTGACCGACTTCAACTTCAGCGTTGGTGGTGGCGAGGTTGCCAACTACAACGTGTGGGTTGATGGCGAAGTGGCCGAGAGCACTACCGAGACGAGCATTGAGCTGGAGGGTGCCAGCACCAGCAGCGTCTTCGCTGTCAGCGCCGTCTATCCTAACGGTGCCGAGTCGAAGCCCGTGGTGTTTATCTTCAGCAACGCTGGACAGTTCACCGCTATCGAGAGCCTCGTCAGCACCAAGAAGCCTGCCGACATCTACACGCTCGACGGTAAGCTGGTGCGCAGCCAGGCTACCAGCATCGAGGGCCTCCGTGGCGCCTACATCATCGAGGGCCAGAAGGTCATCGTGAAGTAAGCTTCGCAGAAGCTATCCTCAAGCAAATGTCAGCGGGGTACACCACAACGGTGTGCCCCGCTTTCTTGCTGGTTTTAGTTGGAGTTAGATTCCACACCCCCCTCGCCTTACAATCTTACAGTTCTGACAGCTGACAGTTAGAAAACAAAAGGGTAGGGGTAAAGAATCATGGAAGAATCTTTATATATTAAATTATTAATGTATATATAAATAATATATATACATATATAATATATATATAATAATATACATATATATAATAATTATAAATTCTATTTCTATCCTACTTAGGGTATCCCCCACATTAAAATCTTACTGTCAGCTGTCAGAACTGTAAGATGGCGTCTCCCCGTGCTACCCTACTCGGGGTACCCCCTACATTAAAATCTTACTGTCAGCTGTCAGAACTGTAAGATGCTGCCGTGGGGGCTTGCCTGGCGGAGCAAACGACGCTGTTTTCACCGCCAACGACGGAATCAAAATAGGCAAACGACGGCGTTTACTACAGGAAATGAAGCCGATGGCGAGCGGTGGCTATATCCCGATGAAATGCGGGAAAAGTAAACGTGAGAATCCGTGTCACTTCGTTGCCATAAAGCGCAATGGAAGGACACGGATTCTCACGGATTATCAGACCGGCACCTTGCCTATGGGTGCTCTGAATGCGTTAAGGAAGGAAATGGCTACCGTTTTAGAACCTATACTTCACACCTATAACGTAGATGCCCTGCTCACCCATACCCAGCTCCATGAAGCCGCGCAGAGACTGGCCACCTGCTTCTAAGCCCAGGAGCGACACTTGCCAGTTGATATGGAACTCTGATTCGTTAAAGTCCTTGAGGTCTTTATCGTCATTGTAATCAACCTTCTCTGTGCGGAGCGTGGCACCAAAGGCCAGCTTCGAGTACATGCCGAAATGCTTTGTGCGCACATAGTCGAATTTCACTGCGGGCATCAGCGTCAGGTAGCTGTTCTTCAGATCGCCATCCTTGCCATTGTGCTTGCCGTTGAGATACACATCCTGCGACATTTGGCCGTAGCCCAAGATACCGCCCACGCCGAGCCAGTTCTTGGGATGATAGTAATACTCAGCGGTGATAGGGCCTACCCAGGATTCGTCGCTCAGTCTAACGTCAACCATTGAGATGATAGCATCCTCGAAGACGTCGACGATTTGTGAAGTTGAACCAAAGCCATAGGTGATGCCCACTTCATGCTTCTTGTCGTAATACCCGTCTTGTGCCTGCATGGCTCCGCAGGTCATCATCATGGCTAATGCCAATACAATTGTTTTTTTCATTATCACTTAGTGTAAAAGATTAATTATTTTTCTCTCCTATAGGCTCTTCCCGGATAATCTGGAAAATCTGGAGATTCCGGAAAATCCAGAAAATCTGGAAAACCCGGCAAACCTCGGCTCCTGCTTAGCGCTGCATGCGCTTCTGCCCCTCGTCAATCACGATGCCGTGGCTGTTCTCGTTGGCAGGTGTTCCATCGATGTTGAAGATGCGAGCAGAACCCTGCTGCTGCGGTATTGCCACCGTCCTGGCGCCCACGGTCTGTCCCGTCAGCTCGGCATATTCGGCCTGTGCCTTCTTCATCTGTGCAATGAACTCCTCGCTGCCCTGAAGGGCGCAGAAGCCGATGCTGGCGGCGGTGCGGCTGGCATCCACGTCGCTCTGCCAGTGGGCACCCACGATGACGCGGCTGTTGCAGTAGTCCCATCCACGCTGGAAGATTGCGTTGGCCTGTGCAGGGGCAATCTGTGCAAGCAGCAGCGAGATGCCCCATCCACGCAGACTATGTCCCGAGGGGTAGCTGCCTTCGCCACGCAGGTCGTCCTCCTCGTGCGAGGGCATAGCGTCGTCGAAGCGCTCAAAGGGGCGCTGGCGGTGGTAGAAGGCCTTCGTCTCCTTGCGCATGGGGTCGGTGGTGGCCAGGCAGGTCTCCATCAGTTTCCAAATCTCGGGTGTTCCTGTCTCGGTAATCTCCAGTCCGAAGGCATCCTTCCACTGTGCAAACAGCTTGGTGTGGTCGTCCCACTCGGCATCGGCAATGGCTTGGGCCAAGCGCTCGTCATCGTTCCGCTGAAGCTTGCCCCAGCCATAGCGCACCACGTCGTTGGCAAACTCAGGGCTGTCGAAAGCGGGGGGAGCGGGCATAATCTCAAGCAGACTGGGCAACTGGCTCAACTCAAAATAAGGCTGCACAGCATCGTCCTGTGCACCCACGTTCACGGCAAACATCATGGCAGCAACTGCCATCATCATCTTTTTCATTGTGATTGTTGTTTAGTTAATTACATTAATTCATTTATACGCTAACTGTTCCCACGAAATGGAGCAAATATAGCGGGTGCAAAATTAACCCAAAAAAATGGAAAACGAGTGATTCGAAACTGATTTTTTCAGGTGCGAACGACAATAACAACCATGGTCAAGAACAAGGTGACGTGGGCGGCTGAAATTTGGAGCGCTCCAAATTTTTATTTGGCGTTGACTTTTTAAAATTTGGAGCGCTCCAAATTTTCGCGTGCGGTATGCTTTTTTTGTTTTCCTATGTTCACCTCGTCTGTTGATGCTGCCATTGGTTGGGTGCAGCGCGTATTCGCGCTGGCTGCTCGCCCCAGTCTTGGGCGAAGGGCATGCATCATTTTCGCCCACCGCTGTCGAGGAAGGTCAGCTCCTGCATCAGCATCTGCAGACGGGGCATGGCGAATCCTGCCTCGCGGGCCAGCTCTATGGGACGTTCATAAAGATAATGAATCTCCATGGGACGGTGGAAGTCGAAATCGAGCTTCATCGATGGCGAGTAGGGCGTCATCTCGTCGGTCATCTTCAGCATCAGTTCCACAAAGTCCTCGCCGATGTTTTCCACGCCGAGGCTGCGGGCGGCACCTAACACCTCCATCATCTGCTCGCGAATGAGCTGACGGGTGGCGGGGTGGCTCAACAGCAGGTCGGTGCGCGTGTTCAGAGCCACGGTCATGCCGTTGAAAGGCATGTTCCACACGGCTTTTTTCCATCGTGCCTCATTATACTCCACCAACCCCGCTTTCACGCCCGCAGCGTTGAAATGAGCGGCCACCAGCTGCATCAGTCCGTCATCGCGGCAGGAGTAGTTGGCCAGGTTGATTTGTCCGTAGCACTGATGGCTCACACGCCCCGGCTCGGTCTTCGCCGAACAGATGAAGGCCAGGCCCGCCGCCAGCTGCACGCCCGGGAAGAGCTGCTGCACATCGGCCTCAACGCCCACACCGTTCTGAATGAGCACCACCAGCGTGCGCTCGTGGAGCAGAGGCGGCAGCAGCGTGGGCAGCAAGTGGTTGTTGGTGGTCTTCAGGCACACCAGCACCACGTCGCAAGGCGGCATGTCGCTCGTCTGGCGATAGACGTTGGGCTTATCCAAATGGAATGAGTCATTGCAGGAGTCTATCTGCAGTCCATGCTCACAAACATAATCATAATCGCGGTGCAGCAAGAAGTGCACCTGCTGACCGCTCTGCGCCAGCCGAGCGCCATAGTATCCGCCTATGGCACCCGTGCCGATAATTCCATAGTTCATTTTATTGTGATGGTTATGTGGTGTCTCATTTTAATTTGCAATAATTAAGCGGGAATCCCCGGAAAAACCAGATAGCCCGGATGTTCCGGAAAATCCGGAGATTCCGGAAATTCCGGAAATTCCGGAAAATCCGGAGAACCCGGAGAACCCGGCAATACCCCGGCTCACTGGTCAACGATGACCTTCTTCGTCTGCTGGAGGCTGTCAGTCTCGGCCTTTACGGCGTAAGCGCCCTTCGGCAGGCTCAGCGTGCATTCGGGCTGGCCTACATCAGCGCGGGCCACCATGCGCCCTGCCATATCGTAGACATTGACTTGCGTGAGCGGCTCACCGGTGACGGAGGTGACATGAACCCCACCCTGCACGGGCACAATCTGGATGTTGCTCTCGGCCACCACCTCCTCGCCAATGCTCGTGACGAGGAAGAACCGGTTTTGTGTGGAGCCGGGCACACGCACGCTGGTGCCGCTGACAAGCGGTGTGAACGTCTGCAGATAGGCATCGTAGAGCTGCAAGTTGCTGTCTATGCTCTCCACTCCGTAGAAGGTGAGAGTGGCGGCGTCGGTGCTGTTGCTGATGATGCCGAGGGGCAGACTGTTGAAATGGCGCACGTGGTTGATGCTGGTGGCCAACTGGCCCGTGAGCGTGTAGACCACGGGGATGTCCGACGAGATGTCGCTGACGAGGAAGGTCTCCAGGTCTTCCTCTGGGCAGAAGGTGTTGCTGGCGTCGGGGCTGACAACCACACGGGCCTCGCTGACGTTGCCATCGCGCTGGGCGCGGATGGTGAGATATTGCCGAGAGGGGTCGGAACCCGAACCTGACGGTTCGGAAACGGTGGCTCGTGCGGTGGTCATCATGTCGGTGGTGAAGGTCACGCTGGTCTCGTTCAGATTGCCGCCTTCGGCAGCGCGGACGAAGAAACCGCGACGGGCAGGCACCACCTGCAGGCCGCTGAAGCTGTCGCTGCCGCTATTGCCGTTGATAATCACGTCGGTCCATTTCCACGTCGACGGGGTCAGCTCTTCGTCGGTGGCTATCTCGCTATCCTTCAGCACCAGGTAATAGGGAGCCAGATTGGTGTTTTTGGCGAAGAACTTCTGCATGTCGAGTCCGCAGATGAAGGGGTTGCAGGCCAGGAAGAATCCCAGGCTGCCTTGGCCCTCGTTTTTCAGCGTCACGGTGTATTCCTTCGGCTGAGGTTCGGGCACTTCGGTAGTAGGAGCGTCGAGGCGCAGGTCGTCGGAGCGCAGGCGTCCGCGGTAGTTCAGTTCCACGGTGTTGGTGGTGGTGATGCTGTCGCGCCAACGTGCATCCGTAGGCCAAGGATTGTTCTCATCTTTAATATAAACGCGTACACGGCGGTCCAAGCTATAAGACTTGTTCCAATCCCAGATGTCGTAGTAATGGTCTTCCTTGGGCAAGCGGAACACCGTCGTTTTGGTTTCTTCATTATGCTCCTTGTAAAGGTTGATAGGCATGATGCTAAAGCCACCGCCATCGTAAGGCACGGTGTGGTCGTTGTAGGCTCCGCTCCATGTTCCGCGAATGGCCACGTTCACCTTGCTGTCGCCCATGGGTTTATAGGCCAAGCGGTTTAGGTATGCGCTGGCGTTGAGGTCTTGCTGCCATTCGAAGCCTTCTCCTTGCTCAGTCCATTCACCCATGCCTGTGTCGCCAGTGTTGGTTTGGTCGCCATCGGCGGCACTCCACACGGCACCACGCTCATAGAGCACAGCTTTGGCCTTGTCCCAGGCACGCTGGTAGACGGCGGGAGCAAAGCGGTCGTAGCCCAAGTTATAGGTATCCGCATTGACAAGTGCGCCTTGGGCATTGTAGTGCAGGATGCTACTTACGGGGATATAATCGAACTGCACCTGCTCATAATAGGTGGTCTCTTGGCGGGCACTCCATGTGGGGGCATACCACTCGCTCGAGATGGTGTTCTTCAGCGGTGAACCCACCAGATGCCATTTGTTCTTGTCCAACGCGAACTCCACCCAAGCCTTCTCATAGTTGAGCAGTTCGGCATGCAGCAGCTCCGTCTCGGGCTGGAAGACAATCTTGTCGCACACGTTGCTGGTGTAGAGCTCGGTGATGATGTCACCTTCTTGGCGTATGTTGGTGCCAGGGTTGTAGGGGTCGGTGGCGTTCTCATCGTTCCCTTCGTAGGGCCAGCGGTGCCCTTGGAAGTCGTAGCGGATGAGCGGAGAGGACGTGTTGCGCAGGGCAGGGAAGCCCGTCTTCTCTCCGCCAATCTCTTCGTCACCATCGTCGTAGAGCACGGCGGATGGGGCGGCCTCATCGCTCATCATCAGGATGTTGGTGCAGTAGAGCGGTGCATAGCCACGCCGCTTCTGTCGGTCGGCAGCCGTGATGTAGTTCACCTTTGGCGAGCCGTCGGTGTTGGAGGCGGCTTCGTCAATCGTGCCGTCGCTCTTCACGTGTCCGTTCCACAGATAGGTGTCCTTCAGCGTGGTACCGTTGGCGGCATAGAGTTCGTCGTAGTCGGCGCGCCGCCAGTTGTCGTCGTTGCTCCAGTCGGTATTGCCGGCACCGCCCGTCCATACCTCGTAGTCGGGAACGATTCTGACGACGAAGGCACCAAAGCCCTCGCAGCGTGTGGATTCCTCGCCCTCGATGCGCTCGGTGAAGGGGAATTTCAGCGTGTAGCTGTAGCCTTCGCGGACCTTGAAGTTGCTATTGAAGTAGAATACCAACGCCTCGGATGGTTTGTCTTCAGAGTTATCTTTGGTTCCATTCAGATAGGTAATGGTTCCCACTGGAGCACCGTTGAGGCTGTTATAGTTGGCCACCAAGAACCGCTCCATCTCAGTATCATCGGTGGAGGTGAGCAAGATGACATTGCCTTGAACGGTTTCATCGTCAACAATCTTCGTTTCCAGTACCTTGATTCCTACGGCGCCTTCCGATTCCACTTTAACGTTTCTGATGGGGATGTGCAGACGGGTGAAACCATCGTTTCGCTCGTTCACTTGCTCAAACTGTTTCTTGGCTATACGTACGCTGAGCAGTCCACCAAGGGCGTCGGGATAGGCCTTGTCGGGGAAGCCAATGTCGATGCTTGGAGCCACTTCGCCCACCTTTAACTTCAAGGGCTGCGGCTCGGAGCAGCTGAAGATAACGTCTTGCTGACCTGAGTCTATGTTTTGCTCTATCGGCAAAGCACACATATATACATACTCGTCGTCGCCCTCTCTTTCAAATTTCATGGAGTTGCGGTCGAGGAACAGGTTGGCCACTCTCGACCTGAGGTAAATCAGTGGTCGGCTGCCATCGGCAGGGAAGGCCAAAGATTTCAGGTAGTCTACCTTCTCTTGGGTAAGGGGGTAATCCTCATAATTGTCGTTGGTGACAGGAACGACGAGATCGTCGAGCGTTGTGGCGTAGGGATAGTTGTAGCGCAGCGACTTCAAGGCATCCTGAAGCGTGAAGCTGTGGTCGGCACTCTCCTGCAGATAGAAATTGTCCAACGACCCCGAGACATCCTTGGAGCCTACCCACCAGTCGAAAAAGACATTTCCATCCACGTCTTCCTCCAATTCGCCCGTCTCGGTGTTGAGATAGTATGAAGTCAACTGCATGGAAATGGTCTGAATGGTGTTCTCGCAACGGGCGTACTCATACAAGTCTTGTTTACCCACCTCACCATCTACTTCGATGAAGGGTTTCATAAAGAGCATGGTACTCTTCGAGCAAGTGCTGAGCACATCGAAATATTGATAGAACCTATTAGCGTCCTCAATGGTTAGTGGTTCAGAAGGAAGAATGGCAACCATCAACTTATAATTGTGGTAGTACTCAAAGTTGTCGATTTTCATCTTGCCATTGATAATCAGCTTTTCCTTTCCTTTTTCAAGTGCATAGAACACCGTTCCCTCAGGGTATCTGTTATTATAGAAGTCGGCAAAGTTGTACTCCTTGTGATAAGTTGGCGAATTAAAACGGTTGCTCCATTCAAAATTCAAGAATGCCGGTATTAGGTTGTTGTTTTCGTCTGTTGTCTTCATAATCGCATCATCAAAGATGGCTCGATATGATTCGGCATATCTATCTTCAGTCAGGTGTCCATCATTGAGCATGGCCGTAAATTCATCGTCGGTATAGGTGCGGTTGTCGATGCCTTCTGCGGCAGCCTTCATCTCGGAGAAGAACTTGTCCCAGTCAAGATAGGCAAGGCTGATGTAGGAAGTTTGCTCTGGCTCACCTTCTTGCCATTCTGGTATTGAACGTGAAGTGAGTAGACTTTCGTAGTCGTTAGCCAGTCGAATCATCTCCAGTTCACCACCGCAGATGGGGAGGTAGGTACCAGCCTCAATGGTGGGCAGGATGGAGAAAATCCAGATGTCGTCAAGCATATAGTCGCCGCCTTCGGTACTGGTGGCATTATTTTCTATCTTCAGATAATAATCGTCAGAGCCGTCGCCGTAGAACTCGAAATAGAACTGCTGCCATATCCAGTCTCCATTAGTGCTAAACACCTTGTTATCATTAGGATAAATAGTAGTTCCGTTGTCTCTGCGGGCAAAATAGGGAAGCTGTCCTGGGCAGAAGCTATATACCATGTCCTCTGAAATGATGTTACCTTGTAGGTCGCGTTTGCGCCCCATCACGGTGAGTATGACACTGCCAGCCGAGTGATTGCCCCAAGCACCATCCAATGATGCCATCCAGCCTGAGCACATCAACAGTGAACCTTCGCAGAAGTCGCCCTCGAACGACATGGTAGCCACTTGTCCGGGCATGTCAGAAGCATCAACGAACAGATAGCCCGGGTCGAATTCATCAGAGTATTTGATTCCTGTATAGTCACTCGCACTTCTCAAAGTGTATTGGGCGCTGCCGTTAACATTTGTTGTGTGAACTCTACCCACACCGGAACTACCCCATCCTGCAGCTATTCGTGGATCCCATTTGCCACTTGTTATACGACGAGCATAAGAATAGTTTGTGGTGGCGTAGTTGAGTGGCAGGGCTGCCATGATTGTATCCATCCCACTGCGAGTGGGCGAGACGAAGCCAAAATCGTGATGATAGTCGAAGTTCAAGTAGGCATGTGGTTTACCGCAACGTTCACGCAGCGCTTTAGGTGAACGTTCAGGATATACTGCTTCATCGCCCACAATGTCCATATAAGGCAGCGTCTCGGTGCCAGCGTCGAAGACAATGGTGAACTTGGCAATGTTGTAGCGGTTTTGGTTGCCATCGGCATCGACAGCGTAGACCTTGATGTCAATAGACGAACCCGCAGGGACTTCGCGGCTTCCGGGATAGTGGAACGAGATGTGTCGACGACGCGTATAGTTTGTCGCCGTCACGTAGGTACCGATGGCGGTAGCTCGTGCCAACTGGGGAAGCGTGGCGTCTACCCCGATGCCCGAGCGATGGTCAGTGGACTCGATGA
>JAEEGG010009905.1_pt1 | contig 21214 bp, 20 predicted proteins | sample 9134161 | NCBI WGS metagenome assembly JAEEGG01 (sample SAMN16246543, study PRJNA631951) | gut metagenome | biome: gut microbiome; feature: rumen; material: CR-attached | host: Bos | place: Iran: Karaj | collected 2018-10
TGTCCTCGCCCATCACGTTGTCGTTCTTCGAGAAGTCGACCTTGATGTCGAGGCACTCCATGTTCTCGAGGATAGGACGGCGCATGAACCAGGCGTTCTCGCCGATGCCGCCGGTGAAGAGCAGCAGGTCGCAGCCGCCCATCTCGGCCATGTAGCCGCCGATGTAGCGCTTCACGCGCTGGGCGAACATGTCGAAGGCGTAGGTGGCACGCACGTCGCCGGCGTCGCGGCCCGCGCGGATGTCGCGCATGTCCTGCTTGCCGCCGCTGATGCCCACCAGACCGCTCTGCTTGTTGAGAATCTTGGTGATGTCTTTCCAGTCCTTGCCGTTCTCGACAATCTCTTTCTTGATGATGAACTCGATGACGCCGGGGTCGACATCGCCGGGGCGCGAACCCATCAGGAGGCCCTCGAGGGGGGTCATGCCCATGGTGGTGTCGAAGCTCTTGCCGTGGTCGATGGCGCAGATGGAGGCGCCGCTGCCGAGGTGGCAGGAGATAATCTTCAGGTCGTTCCAGTCGCGGCCGATCATCTTGGCGGCCTTCTCGGCAACGAACTTGTGGCTCGTGCCGTGGAAGCCGTAGCGGCGCACGCCGTACTTCTCATAGTACTCGTAGGGCACTCCGTAGAGGTAGCTCTTCGGGGGCAGGGTGCTGTGGAAGGCGGTGTCGAAGACAGCCACCTGGGGCACGCCGGGCAGCACCTCGCGCATAGCGTAGATGCCGGCCAGGTTGCCGGGAGTGTGCAGCGGGGCCAGCGGGGTGAGGGCCTTGATCTTCTCGATCACCTCGTCGGTCACGACGACGCTCTTGTCGAACGTCTCGCCGCCGTGGGCCACGCGGTTGCCGACGGCACCGATCTCCTTGAAGTCCTTGATGACGCCCATCTTCGGGTCGATAAGGGCGTTGAGGACAATCTTGATGCCGGCAGTGTGGTCGGGAATGGGCACCTGCTCGTAGTGCTTCTGACCGTTCCACTTGTGGGTGAACTCACCCATCTCCAAACCGATGCGCTCCAGCAGGCCCTTGGCCATCACCTGGGCGTTGTTTGCCATGTCGACCAGCTGATACTTGATCGACGAACTTCCGCAGTTGAGAACTAAAATCTTCATCTTTAATATGTGTTTATATTGTTTCTGTTTTGTGGATTTGAAAGTGCAAAGATACGAAAAAAAGCGAAACGGGAATAAAATAATTTGCATCGTGCATTTTGAGTGGCTGGGTGGCTGGGTGGCTGGGTGACTGAGTCACTGAGTCAACGAGACAACGAGACTTCAAGACAACGAGACCTCAAGACTTCGGGACGACGAGACATCAAGATCTTGAGGGCTCACAGCCTCTTTGACTTTTCGGCTCTTTTATTCTGGCGAGAGGGCTTTGAGGCCGACGATGGAGATGATGAGGGTGGTGAGGAAGAAAAGACGCCAGAAGGTGGCGGGTTCGTGGAAGACGAAGATGCCCAGCAATACCGAGCCGAGGGCACCGATGCCGGTCCATACAGGATAGGCGGTGCCGATGGGCAACACTTCGGTGGCTTTGGCCAACAACACGGCGCTGAGGATGTAGAAGAAGGTGAATCCGGCCATCCACTCCCACCATGGGAGTCCGACGAGCCCTTTGGCTTTGCCGAGACAGAAGGCGAAGCCTACTTCGCAAAAACCTGCTACGATGAGTATAATCCAGTGCATTTCGTTTAATGTTTACAGTTTAAGGTTTAAGGAGATAAGACAAATGTGCGAATTGTGACTGTGACAATGACGGATGACGATGAATGTGTGTATTTGTTAGTGGTGATGTATACAGTTTACGGATTAAATTGTGGTCAAATGCTACACACTACTGGCTATCTGCTACCCACTTTTAATTTTCAATTTTAATGATTTCGGCTGAGGCGGCGACGGTGTATTGGCGGCCGGAGGCGAGGTCGCGGCAGAGCCAGCGTGTGCGTCGGCGTTCGAGGGGCACGAAGAGGATGTCGGGTTTGCTTTTGAGGCGGAAGCGGATGCCGTCGGCGTGGCCCTTTTCCGCCATCAGACGGTCGAGGGTGAGGTGTTCTTCGGGCCGGTAGTCGGGGTCGTAGTGGTGCAGCATTTCCTCGATTTGGCGCAGGAGGCTGCGGTTGAGGGGTATGCGGCGTGTGTAACGCTGCAGGAGGGGTTGTACCTCGGACGGGAAGAGGACGGCATGGGCGACCAGGAGGCGGGCGTACTCGCCTTGCCATTCGTGGCCGTGGGGCGCCACTGCGTCGTACTTGAGGTGCGTCTCCAGATGGGCGGCTTCGTGTAGGAAGACCATCAGGAACAGGTAGGGGTTGAGGTCGCCGTTGATGCTTATCTCGTGGTAGTCGTGCCCGCGCTGGGGCCACCTGTAGTCGCCCAACTTGGAGGTGCGCTCGCGGGTGATGTGGAAGTGCACACGATGGAGGTTGAGGTAGTCGTAAACCACCCCGACGGCCTGTGCGGGAAGATGATTAGACAGGATGCGGCGGTATTTCTCCTCGGTCGTCATCAGAAGGTGGGGCAGTCGCAGTGGCTGCGGTTGTGGCGGTACATGTGCTCGTTGCTGCTGCACGACTGGAACACGACGGGGAGCGCGAGGAGTGCGAGGAGCGCGAGGGTGCGCAAGGCAACTCCCCTTTGGCTCTTTGACGCTTTGGCTTTATGCCTTTTCGGCTTTATGCCTTTTTGACTTCGGGTATTCATATCTTGGCGCGGTGTACGGTTAATGTCACAGAGGCGGTGCTGATGGCCATGACGAGGAGGAAGGTGAGGAGGAAGTCGAGGGGGCGCATGGCCACGGGGAAGGTGCTGACGACGAAGTTGCCGTCGCCCATGCGGATGATGCCGAACTGCTGCTGCAGCCAGCAGACGAGGAATCCTATGGCCAGACCTGCCGCCACCGCGACGGCGCAGATGAGCATGCCTTCGGTGCGGAAGGTGCGCCGCAGACGCTGGCGGGTGAGCCCCATGCTCTGGAGGATGAAGATGTCGTGTCGCTTGTTGATGATGAGCAACGAGAGGGAGGCCACGAGCGAAAGGGTGGAGATGAGGACGATGAGCGAGAGGATGAGGTAGATGCCGAGCCGCTCGGAACGGAATATCTTGTAGTAGAGCGGCTGCTGGTCGTAGCGGTCTTTGACGGTCAAAGGCGTTGAGGAGGCAGGAGATAAGGAGTTAAGGAGGGTTCGTTTCACTCGTTTCACATTGGCCCCGGGACGGAGTTTGAGAGCGAGGGCGCTGACTTCGTCGGGGGTGTAGTCCATCAGCTGGCGTACGAAGTCGATGTCGGTGACGACGTACTGCCGGTCGATGTCCTGCTGGATGAAGAAGTAGCCGGCAGGGTAGGCGTAGCCGGTGTTGAAGGCCTGCTCCATGGAGAAGCCTATCGAGGTGGATCCCCGTTTGGGGATGTGCACCGCCGCAGGGTGGTTGGAGTGGGGCCGCATGGCGAGGGTATAGTAGATCTCGCCGCCCAGGTAGAGGTAGTGGAGGTCGGAGGTTGGGGGTCGGAGGTCGGAGGTCGGAGGTTGGGGGGCGGATATATCGTCCGTTTCGGCCACCTCCGAGTTCCGAGTTCCGAGTTCTGAAACCACCAGCGTGTCGAATCCGGTGACGCGGCCGTAGTTGTTGTCAACCCCGCGCAGGCGCACGATGGCCTGGTTGCTGCCGTAGGTGAGCCATGCGGTCTCGTTGACCATCTGTGCCACAGCCTCGACGGCGTCGAGGGAGGCGATGTCGGAGAGGGGGAGTTGGAGGTCGGAGGTATGGAAGGTCTTGCCGCGGGCGGGCTCGATGACGAGTTCGGGGTCGAAGGTGCCGAAGAGGCTCTTGGTGAGGTTGCCGATGCCGTTGTAGACTGAGAGGACGATGATGAGTGCTGCTGTGCTCACCATGAGGCCGATGAGAGATATCCACGAGATAATCGTTACCACCGAGCGTCCCTTAGCGGCGGATTTTTTCTGACGGGCAAAGAGATAGCGTACGGCGATGAACGACTCGAGTTTCACTGCTTCAAGAGGCGATTGATATTGTCGATGTAATCCAGCGTGTCGTCGAGGTAGAACTCAAGCTGGGGGATGATGCGGAGCTGCTTGCCCTCGCGCAAGCCGAGCCGGCGACGCAGGTCGGCGGTATTCTCACGGATGAGCGCCATGACGGAGTCGGTGGAGACGCCGCCGAGGGGCATGATGCTGACGTAGATGCGGGCGATGGAGAGGTCGGGCGTGATGCGCACCGCGGTGACGGTGATGAGCGACGGTCCCAGCACGGGCTTCATCTCACGGATGAAGATGTCGCCCATGTCCTGCTGTATTAAGCGGCATATCTTGTTCTGTCGGGTGGATTGCATGGTTCCAGAAGTCTAAAAGTCTTTGGGTCTTGAAGTCTCGAGGTCTCGAATTTACCAGCGCCAGCCGATGCGGACAGGCAGGAAGACGGTCTGCTGCAGGTAGGCGACGCCGATGGTGGCGTAGAAGGAATGCCAGTTGTGCTGCATGTTGCGCAGGCCGTGCATGTAATACCAGTTGACGCCGCCGTAGAGTTCCATCAGCGGAGTGATCGGCGAGCCGTAGTCGGGGTGGTTGAGGATGAGGCTTACGCCGGCACGCGCTCCCACCATGGGGGCCCACTTGATGGTGGAGGGCTGGTAGTCGAGGCCCATGAGGCCCTGCCAGATGGGGCGGAAGTCGACGTCGGCGAAGACGTTGGCTCCCATCATCGGCGTCACCTCGCCCTGTATCAGGTTGTGGTAGTAGCAGAAGCCTGCGCCGCCACCGACGAACCAGTCCTGGCTGATATTGACACCCGCCATTGCATTGAACTGCGCGGCGTTGTGGAATTTGGTGATGTTGAAGCCGTGGTCGCCGGCTTCGCCCACGTTACCCATGTAGGGGGCGTAGCCGAGTTCCAGCTTGAGCATGAACTCGTTCTTGTTTCCCAACTGCGAATACTGTGCTGTGGCGTTCAGCGTGAGGGCCGCCAGCACGACGGCGAAGAGTAATTTTATCTTATTCATAGCACTATCAATTTCGACTGCAAAGATACACAATTATTTTCAATTCGGACCAAATAAGTTCCCGGAGCCAGTCTGGGACTGATTTTGCGGCCGGTGCGGCAAGCGCGTTTCCGCCACACCTGACGCCCTGCGGTGTCGAAAATGCGCACCGTGAAGCAACCTTCGACGGGGACCTGAAGGGTGAGCTCGTCGCCCGCCACCACGGGGTTGGGGAAGAGGGTCGGCGCAAGGGTGCCGGAGGCCGACGCCTGAGGGTCGGCAATGGAGAGCAGGGCAGTGTCGACCACAGCCAGCGTGTATTCGCCAGTGCGCATGTTGTCGACTGTGAACCAGCCCTCGTTGTCGTTGTCGGAGCGCTGGTGGCTGATAGCCTGCCAGGGATGACCGTAGCCTTCGCGGTAGAGCACCACTATCGAGTCGAGCGACGCAATCCAGTTGAAGAATCCATGGTCGAGGTCGGCGAAGTTGCTGTTGACATTGCCGTCGCGCACGAAGCGGAAGTCGATCTGCAGGCCGAAGTATTGGCTATGCGGGGCGCTGACCACCCAGTAGCGGTTGGTGGCTCGGTGGAGGCCCGTCAGCGTGTCGAGGTCCCACGGATGGCCCCAGTGGTGCTCCACGACGATGGAGCCGTCCTCCGGCAGGGAGCCGTTCACCTTGACGTGGGCCGCCACATTGGACTTGGCACTCCCTTTCTTGAATTCGGCCAGCGTGACGGCATCGGACAGCTCGCAGTCGTAGTCGAGGACGTAGTGGCTCGGTTCGAAAGGCAGGCTGACTATCTCGTACCACTCGGCCCCTTGGAAAGCAAGGACGCGCTTGGCGGTGTCGCCGGTGGAGGAGAAGAAGGTGACGGGTACGCGGCTGGAGGCCGGAGTGGCGGTGGTGCCCACCCCTTGCTGGCGCACGAAGACGCCCACCTCGTTACCCATGCAGCCCGGCTCGTCGAGGTGCAGGTGGTAGTCGACAAATCCCGGGGTGAAGACGTGGAACTGGAAGAAATCGGTGAGGTCGACACCTGTGTAGGCGCTCAGTGAGTCGCGCACCTCGGCGGCGTCGACGGTGGAGAAGGCCTTTTCGCTCATCAAGCGCTGCATGGCACTGTAGAAGACGCTGTCGCCCAGATAGCCACGCAACGAGTGCCACACGAGGGCCCCTTTGTCGTAGGTAGTGGAACCATAGGTGTACAGGTGTGGCATCGGACTCAGGGCTCGGTAGCCGTTGTCGGTGACATGCGTCTGGCGCACCACCGATTCGAGGTTGGTCTGGTAGTATTTCAGCGCAGCCGCACGACCCTTGTTGGCCTCCATAGCCAACTCGCTGCAGAACGACGCGCCGCCCTCGTTGAACCACATGTCGGCCTCGGTGCGGCAGGTGACGAGGTTGCCGAACCAGGCATGGCCCAACTCATGGGCGATGGTCATCTGTGCCCGTTCGGCGGTAGAGTTCATAAACTCCTTGGCAAGGGCTATGTTGTTGACGTGCTCCATCGAACCTTTCGAGGTGGCTATATAGCCGATGCGGCCCCAACGGTAGGGACCCAGGCAGCGCTCGTACATCGGCACCACCGAGTCGAGTTCGCGGAAAGCCCTCTTCACGAGCGTGCTGTCGCCCTCGCGGTAGCCGAGCGTCAGGGGGTAGGTGCCGTAGGTGGAATGCACGTTGGAATGGAGGCGGCGGAAGGCTGCCTGGCTCACGCTGACCAGGTAGGTGGGCACCTCCTGTGCGATGCGCCACACCGAGTGCTCCAAGCTGTCGGCCTCGATGGTGCGGCTCTGCAGCTGGCCGCTGCACTCGGCCGTCCAGCCTCGCTTGGCGCGTATGCGCAGGGTGTAGGTGGCTTTGTCGTGGAAGTTGTCGCGGCAGGGCATCAGCACGCGTCCCATCACGTGGGGGTCTTCGTTGAAGCCCACTCCGAGGTTGTAGGTCATGTCGTTGTCGAAATGGAATCCGCCCCAGCCGTAGCTTTCCACATGGCCTGTGCCGTGATAGCTGACGCGTACCGTCATGGTGTCGCCGGCGGCATAGGTGGCGGTGGGTATGGCATCGAGGTCGGCGGTGTCGAGTGCGATACCGTCAAGCCAGATGCTGTCGGCCGTGCCGCTGAGGCTCAGGGCCAGCGACTGGCAAGGGGCCGTCAGGCGCAGGGTCAGGGTGGCGTCGCCTGCGAAGGGCTTGCCGGCACTCAGGTCGACCCACACGTCGTAGTCAAGCACATCGACCGAATCGGCCGGGAGGGCCGTCTGTGCCTGTGCCGTCAGCAAGCCGACAAAGGCCAGTGCCAAGAATGACAATAGTTTATTGTGTTTCATATATAGTATATATAATCGGCAAAGATAGTAAAAAAACCTTATACGGTGCGAAAAACTTTCAGTTCTCGGTAGCATGTGGCTACTATACCAGCTGCCGACTTTGGGGGGTGTCTGGCCAGAACAGGATGCTGTAAGGGAGGCGAGGGGTCAGCGGATGAGGGTGACGGACCCGGAGGTGGTGCGCCACACGTCGGGGTAGTCGGCGGCCTGGTAGCGGAGCAACCAGACATAAGTGCCCTGGGGGCAGGGGCGTCCGTCGCTGGTGCCGTCCCATCCTTGTCCGAGGTTCTGGGTGGTGAATACCAGGCGTCCGGCACGGTCGTAGATGTACAGCTCGGTGGCCAGCAGGCCGCGGGCGAGGGGGGCGAACAGGCGGTTGGCATCTTCCGACGGGGTGAAGACGTTGGGTGCCCACACCGAGGTGCGGACGAAGGGCAAGGTGAGGTGGGTGGTGTCGTAGCAGTAGTTGTCGATCACGGTGAGTATCACCTTGAGGCTGTCGATGTCGAAGTTGTCGAGGGTGTAGTGGAGGTGGGCCGAGGGCTCGGCCAGGAACAGGGTGTCGCCGTTGCCGGGGAAGGTCTGGAGACCCCATTGGCGCGACGCGTAGCGGCTCAGGTCGTGGGCGTCGAATTCGGGGTGCTCGTAGGTGAGGATGGCCGGGTTGACGGCGAGTTGAGCCTGCGGGAACTCAGTGGGTTGCAGGGTGAGTGCCACCGAGGTGGGACAGTACAGGGTGTCGCGGTGGTCGGAGGTGACGGTGTAGATGGTGGTGGAGGCAGGGGCGACAAGGAGGGTGCGGTCCGATTCGTGGCCGTCGAGGCTGGTGTCGTGGGGCATGGAGGACCAGCTGAGGTAGGGCAGGTCGGTGGAAGCGGTGAGGGTGTATCGCTTGTTGGAGCAGTCGGGTTGACTGCTGATGCCGATGCGGTCGGGCGGCAGCTGTACGAGGCGTATGGATATGGTGGAGTCGCATCCGTTGGCCGCCAGCAGACGGTCGACGAGGCGATAGGAGGTGGTGTCGGTGATGTGTGGGTCGCCGGCGGTTTGGTTGCGCCAGCTGTAGGTGGCGCTGTAGCAGAAGGTGTCGGGCGGCATCTCGTAGTGCGGCGAGGGCAGGATGTGCAGGTTGAGGGTGTAGAGGGTGTCGCAGTCGTCGGCGTGGTGCACGCGGTAGGAGGGGCCGAGGCCGTCGGTGGGGTAGGCCACGTCGTTGATCCAGAAGGTGTCGCAGGCGAAGGTGTCTTTGAGGGCCGGGATGTAGAAGTCGGGGATGTGGAGGGTGAAGTGGGTGGTGTCGCGGCACGAGTTGTTGGCTATGCCTGAGATGAGGGTGACGATGTAGTCGCCCGAGTCGCGATAGATGTGTTGGGGTGTGTAGCTATAGGACATGTAGGCGTCGCCGAAGTACCAGCGGGCCGTCTCGCAGTGCCAGTCGACGGTGTCGCCGTTGTCGTTGGTGACGACGCTGCGGTTGATGAAGTAGACCTTGTATCCGTCGCAGCCGAGCGACTCGGTGGCGAGGGTGTCGATGACGGCTTGTGGCCAGCGGTGGCCGGCATAGGTGTTGAGGGTGACGTAGCAGGTGGGGTTCTCTTTGGAGATGAGGCGGCAATGGAGCAGGGCGTCGGTGTTGGTGAAGGTGACGCTCTGTTCTGTGGAGACGGTGTCGGCCGGGTTGTTGTAGTACCAGAGGTAGTTGAATCCGTCGGGGGCGGTGATGGTGTTGACTTCGGTCTCGCCGCAGTATTCGGTGGTGGCGCTGTTGAGCCTGCATTCGGCGCTGAAGTAGGCATAGCCGTAGTGGGCCCCCTGCCGGCAGTCACGGGTGGTGAAGCGCACCTTGACCGTCTGGCCGTGGTAGGGCGTCATGTCGAATCCCAGGGTGGTCCAGTCTTTCCACACGTTCTGGTGTGCTCCGTAGGAGTTCCATCCCAGCGAGGAGCTGGCAGCGAAGTCGGCCCTGCCGCAGATGGGGTCTATGACATTGCCGCCATAGTCGCGTATCTCCATCGTGAAGTGGGGCTGTTCGGATGAGCCGTGGTCCGGGTTTTGAAGCACTACGGCATAGTGCAGCAGCAGGAAGGCGTAGAGGTTGGTGTCGATGTAGAGGTAGTATTCGAGGGCTTCGGCCTCGCTGCCGGCATTCCAGTTGCCGAGTCGGACCGAGGAACGCGTGCCGGGACAAACGGTGCGCAGCAAGCCTCCGGTGCAGGGGTCGGTCTCGGTGGTGTCGGTGTGGACGGTATGGCGGCTGTCGACCTGGGTGCTCCCTAGGTTGACAAATCCGATGTTTTCATAGGGGGAGTAGAACTCACCGTAATAAGCGCGCACCGAGCCACTTTGGAAGTCGGTGAAGTCGGGACAGCCGATGTAGGGGTCACATTCGGTGCGGAAGGTGATGGTGCGGGCGCAGCAGGGGCGGTCAAGGTCGGAGTAGGGCAGCACGGTGACGGTGTATTCGCTGTCGGGGACGAGCCCGGTCAGGAAGGCGTCCTGGTTGTAGATGGTAAGTGTCGTGTTGCCGTATTGTAGCTGGCAGGGGCTGACCGGGCAGGCCCATTGCAGCCGGGCGGTGGTGTTCGTGAGCTGGGTGACGCGGAGGGAGTCGATGTCGTTGAGACAGGAGGAGGCGAACGACGGGTTATTGTACCAGTCGAGTTCGAAGGAGAAATTGATGTCGCTGGAGTCGGCGCGATACAGGTGGGCTGTCATCCGTCCGCTGAAGACGGTGACGGTCGTTGGCATGAGAGTCAATCCGCTGAAGTCGGTAATCAAGGTGCCTGTGGCCGAGTCACCGTCCCATATTTTGAAAGTGATGCGGTTTGTGGCGTTGCCTTGTGTCATATATGTTAGCACATCGAACGGCACCCCGTTGGTCTCTATGAGGATATAGGCGTCGAGCGATTCGGAGAGTACTCCGGTCGACTGCGACTGAGTGATGCGGAACGGCTCGCCGTGGCAATTGGTGATGTGAAGGGTGTCGTGGTTGATGAGTTGGAAGGATTGGAAGGATTGCGACAAAGCTCCCTGCGTTGCTGCTGTCAGCAGCAAAAGCAAGAAGAGCCGGTGTGCCATGTGTCGCATGGGTGGAGTGGGTTAATGGCCGACGTCGGCGAGGAATTTGATGCGCATGAGGCGTATCTCTTCCTGAGTGTAGTCGGGGTCGTCTTCGAATTCGGCATAGGCTTCGTCGAGCGACCCGCTCTCCGACTCGCGCCAGTAGTCCATCAACACCTCTTGGTGTTCGGGTTCAATCTGTTCCTCGATATGGTAGTCAATGTTGAGTTTGGTGCCGCTGGAGATGATATGCTCCATCTCGGTGAGCAGTTCGTCCATGGTGAGTCCCTTGCCGGCGGCGATGTCCTCGAGACTCTTGCGCCGGTCGATGCTCTGGATGATGTAGACCTTGTTGGCCGACCGGTTGGCCGCCGAGCGGATGACAATGTCCTGGGGGCGTTCGATGTCGTTGTCTTCGACATACTGCTTGATGAGTTCGATGAAGGGGCCGCCGTGCTTCTGCGCTTTGGCGATGCCTACACCGGAGCAGTGGGAGAGCTCTTCGACGGTGCACGGGTACTGTAGGGTCATGTCTTTGAGCGAGGTGTCCTCGAAGATGGCATAGGCGGGAATCTTCTCGCGGGTGGCTATGCTGCGGCGCAGGCTCTTGAGCTGGACGTAGAGGGCTTCGTCGCCTGCGGCCGAAGCGCCGCCGGCGTTGGCCATGAGCTCCTCTTCGTCGTCTTCGGCGGCGGCGTTGTAGTCATGGTCGGGGGTGACGTAGAGGGAGTACGGGTTCTTGAGGAATTTGTGTCCGGCGGGGGTGAGCTTGAGCACGCCGTATTGCTCCACCTCTTTCTGCACGAGTCCCTCGAACTGGGCCTGACGCAGGACGGCTTTCCAGAAGAGGTCGTCGTGGTCGGTGCCGGCACCGTATTGTTCGAGGCGGTCCAGGTGGTAGGAGCGCGTGTTGGTGTTCTTGCGGCCCATGAGGACGTCTACGATGTCCTTGGGCTTGAAGGCCTGCTTCATGGCGACGATGGTCTCGAGGGCGAGAGACATCTCTTCCTTGGCTTCGACCTTGGGGCGCGGGTGGAGGCAGTTGTCGCAGTTGCCGCAGTAGGCCTCGTCGTAGTTCTCGCCGAAATAGCGCAGGATGTTGAGCCTGCGGCAGGCCGAACTCTCGGCGTAGGAGACCATCTCCTGCACCAGCTGGCGCGCCATCTCCTGCTCGGAGGCGTTCTTGTCGGAGAAGAATTTGTAGAGCTTCTCCACGTCCTGCTCGCTGTAGAAGGCGATGCAACGCCCTTCGCCGCCGTCGCGGCCGGCACGCCCCGTTTCCTGGTAGTAGCCTTCGATGCTTTTGGGTATGTCGTAGTGTATCACAAATCGCACATCGGGCTTGTCGATGCCCATGCCGAAGGCGATGGTGGCCACGATGACGTCAATCTCTTCCGTGAGGAACTTGTCCTGGTTCTCGGCGCGCACCTTGTTGTCGAGCCCGGCGTGGTAGGGGAGCGCCTTGATGCCGTTGATGACGAGCAGCTCGGCCAAATCCTCCACCTTCTTGCGCGTGAGACAGTAGATGATGCCGCTCTTGTTGGGATTCTCCTTGATGAAGCGTATAATCTCCTTGTGGAGCTGCATGGGGTCGGAGGGCTTGGGGCGCACCTCGTAGTAGAGGTTCGGCCGGTTGAAGCTGGAGATGAATGTCTTGGCCTGCTCCATGCCGAGGTTCTTGATGATGTCCTGTTGCACCTTCGGGGTGGCCGAGGCGGTGAGGGTGAGGATGGGCACGTTGGGGCGGATGGCCTTGATGGCCTCGCGCAGACGCCGGTATTCGGGGCGGAAGTCGTGGCCCCACTCCGAGATGCAGTGGGCTTCGTCGATGGCGAAGAAGGAGATGGGTATTTGCTTCAGCAACTCGATGGTCTCCTCTTTCGAGAGGGTCTCCGGCGCCACATAGAGCAGCTTCGTGCCGCCTTTGAGGAGGTCTTCTTTCACCTCGTTCTGCTGCACGCGCGAGAGCGAGGAGTTGAGGAAGTGGGCCACGTCGGTGGTGCCGGAAGTGTAGCGCACCGCGTCGACCTGGTTCTTCATCAGCGCTATCAGGGGCGACACGACGATGGCGGTGCCGTCGAGGATGATGGCGGGCAGCTGGTAGCAAAGACTCTTGCCGCCGCCGGTGGGCATGATGACAAAAGTGTCGTGGCCGTCCAAAAGGCTCTGTATGATGGCCTCCTGGTCGCCTTTGAATTTGTCGAAACCGAATATTTCTTTGAGGTATGTATGTAAATCTTTCATTCTGTTACAATATTTGACGCTGTGGTGCGTTATGTTTTACAAAGATACTAAAAAAGATTGAACCGGCAAAAATTTTTTCCAAGTGAAGACAAGTGAGGAGATAAAACATATTGCTATCCAGGTGATTGCAGATGAAAAAAAAGCAGTCGCAACACTGGAGAATTATATCGACGATGCATTTGTGGAGGCGGTGCAAACCATTTTTTCGGCATCTGGACGCGTCGTGGTGACGGGTATCGGCAAGAGCGCCAACATCGCCACCAAGATTGTCTCCACCTTCAACTCTACCGGCACGCCGGCCCTCTTCCTGCATGCCGCCGACGCCATCCACGGCGACCTCGGCATGGTGCGGCCCGGCGATGTGGTGATATGCATCTCCAAGAGTGGCAATACGCCTGAAATCAAAGTGCTGGTGCCGCTCATCAAGAACTTCGGCAACACCATCATCGCCATCGTCGGCAACACCGACTCGTTCCTGGCCCACGAGGCCGATATCGTCCTCAACACCACCGTCGAGCACGAGGCCTGCCCCAACAATCTGGCCCCCACGAGCAGCACCACCGCACAGCTGGTCATGGGCGATGCCCTCGCTGTGGCCCTCATCGAATGCCGCAACTTCACCGCCCGCGACTTCGCCCGCTTCCACCCCGGCGGCGCCCTCGGCAAGCAGCTCTACCTCCGCGTCGGCGACCTCTACATCCAGAACGAACGCCCATCCGTGAGCCCCGACACCTCCATCGCCGACACCATCCTCGAGATGACCTCCAAACGCCTCGGATGCACCGTCGTCGAGGAGACCGGCCTCATCCGCGGCATCGTCACCGACGGCGACCTGCGCCGCATGATGCAGACCTTCCACGAACCTCGTGTGGCGGCCGACATCATGCATCCCAACCCCAAGCGTATCCTCGACACCGAGTATGCCGTCACCGCCCTCCAGATGATGCGCGCCAACTCCATCACACAGCTCATCGTCGTCGATGCCGACGACCGCTACCTCGGCATCGTGCACATACATGACATATTGAGAGAAGGAATTATTTAAGGGAGTGAAGGGGAGTGAAATGGAGTGAGGGGGAGTGAGAAGACAAATGAATTGTTGAACAACACAGATAAAAACAAAAAGTCGCATTAAAGAAACCAAATATAAACTATGAGGCAAGGCCGTGAAATGATTTGAATACGAAAAGTATCGTCCTTTCACTCCCATTCACTTCCTCTCACTCCACTTCATTCCTAGATAAAAGTAAAAGAAAAATGGATTATGGTTTTCAAAGGGTGATTGCTTGGCAGAAAGCGCATGCTTTCGTACTTGCTGTATACCGAGTAACCAAAGGTTTTCCGGAGGATGAGCGCTTCGGGCTGACGTCACAGTTCCGTCGTGCCGCCATATCCATTGAGGCCAATATCGCTGAAGGATACAAGAAGTTGAGCAAGGCCGACAAATTACGCTTCTTCAATATCTCGCAAGGAAGTTTGGAAGAATGCAGAGATTATATCATCCTTTCGTACGACCTTGGCTATATGAGTGACGAAGAATATAACGAGTTGAAGGAGATGTCCGAATATGCAAGCAGAATGATAAACTCATACTGTGAAGGTGTCATCAAAAATAATGCGCTGAAAGAAACCAAAATATAAATTATGAGGCAAGGCTGTGAGATGATATGAATACGAAAGGTATCGTCCTTTCACTCCCATTCACTTCCTCTCACTCCCCTTCACTCCTAGAAAAAAGACAAACCGAAAAAAATATGAGGCAAGGCCGTGAGATGATTTGAATAAGAAAGGTATCGTCCTTTCACTCCCATTCACTTCCTCTCACTCCCCTTCACTCCTAGAAAAAAAGAATATGAAACTCTATACCGACAAAGTAGTCAAAATCTACCGTTCGCGCACCGTTGTCAAGCAGGTCTCCGTCGAGGTCAGCCAAGGTGAGATAGTGGGCCTCCTGGGACCCAATGGCGCCGGCAAAACCACCACCTTCTACATGGTCGTGGGCATCATCAAACCCAACGCCGGCAGCGTCTACATGGAAAGCACCTGCGAAGCCGACAAGGAGAATGTCGCTTTCCGCGAGCAGAAAGCAGTCTGCCCGACCGACGGCAGTCCTTGGCGGCTCTGCATCACCGGCATGCCGCAGTATCGTCGCGCTCAGCTTGGCGTCGGCTACCTGGCGCAGGAAGCCTCCGTCTTCCGCCAGATGAGCGTCGAGGACAACATAGGCTCCATCCTCGAATTCCGCCGCGACCTCACCCGCGAGCAGCAACGTGAGAAACTTGAGTCGCTTCTCGACGAGTTCCGCCTGCAGCACATCCGCCGCAGCAAGGGCATACAGCTCAGTGGCGGCGAGCGCCGCCGCACCGAGATCGCCCGCGCCCTCGCCAACGACCCCATGTTCCTCCTTCTCGACGAACCTTTCGCCGGCGTCGACCCCATCGCCGTGCAGGACATCCAGGACATCGTGGCACACCTCAAGGATCGCAACATCGGCATCCTCATCACCGACCACAACGTACGCGAGACTCTCGCCATCACCGACCGCGCCTACCTCCTCTACGAAGGCTCTGTCCTCCATCACGGCACCCCCGAGGAAATGGCCGCCGACCCCGACGTGCGCGAGAAATACCTCGGCCGCGACTTCGAACTCCGCCGCGCCCGCACCATGGAAATTTGAAAGTTGAAATTTGAAAGTTGAAAGTGGGTAGTGTGTAGCCGGTAGTGGGTAGCACTTGACAATTTCACTAGTCACTGGTCACTGATCACTAGCCACTAACACATTAACACATTCACACATTCACGCATTCACTCTTAACCTCTAAAACCTTTACAACAATGCAAACCCATATCGTCATCATGGCTGGCGGCATCGGCAGCCGCTTCTGGCCCCTCAGCACCCCCGAATTCCCCAAGCAGTTCATCGACATCCTGGGCTGCGGACGCACGCTCATCCAACTCACCGTCGACCGCTTCAAGGGCATCTGCCCCATGCGGAACTTCTGGGTCGTCACCAACGCCGCCTATGTCGACATCGTGCGCGAGCAGCTGCCCGACATCCCCCTCGACCATATCCTCGCCGAGCCCGCCGCCCGCAACACCGCCCCCTGCATCGCTTGGGCCTGCTGGCGCATCAAGGCCGAAGAACCTGACGCCAATGTGGTGGTCACCCCGGCCGACGCTGTGGTGATGAACCCCGACGAGTTTCGTCGCGTCATCGCCAACGCCCTCGACTTCACCGCTCAAGGCAGCGCCATCGTCACCATCGGCATCAAACCCTCGCGCCCCGAGACGGGGTACGGCTATGTCGAGGCCGCCGACACCGTCTGCGGCGAAATAAAGAAAGTCTCTGCCTTCAAGGAAAAACCCAGCCGCGAAGTGGCCAAGCAGTACCTGCAAGCCGGCAACTACCTCTGGAATGCCGGCATCTTCGTCTGGAACGTCCGCACCATCACCGACGCCATCGCCACCTACAAGCCCAACCTCGCCGCCGACATGGAGCGCATGAAGACCCCTGCCGACGTGCAGACCGTCTTCCCGCAATGCGAGAAAATCAGCATCGACTACGCCGTCATGGAGCCCGCCGCTGCCGACGGCAAGGTCTACACCCACCCCGCCGACTTCGGCTGGAGCGACCTCGGCAACTGGGCCTCCCTGCACGACAAGCTGCAGCACGACAGCGACGGCAACGGCACCGTGGGCCGAGTCCACCTCTACGAGTGCACCAACTGCGTCGTGCATGCCGAAGAGGCCGGCAAAGTGGTCCTTCAGGGACTCGACGGCTACATCGTCAGCGCCAAGGGCGACCGCCTGCTGGTGTGCCGCCGCAGCGAAGAGCAGCGCATCAAAGAGTTCTCTCAGCAATGAGCGGCGGCGGGAGGGAACTCCCTCTGCCGGCAGGCCTTGAAGAAAGCAAGAAGCAGGCCGTGGGCTGGTGACGGCCTGCTGCCTGCTTCTCGTTTTAACCGCTCTCTGCTAGTTCAGGAAGAAGTCAATCTTCACACCTTCGACCACCACCGTCTGGTAGCTGCGGGCAAAACTGCGGATGTTCTGAAGCGTCTGCTCCGAGGGTTGTATGCTTGTGCTTGCAGCGGTGGAAAATGTGTCGGTGCTTGAAAAATCATATTGCTGCATCATACGCGCCTTTTTGGTTGAACATTTTGTTTACAACCTTATAAACGACAACACCCCGATTAAATTGTGCGCCGAAACTATTTTAACATATCATAAATAATGTTAAAACACCCCACCCCTGTAAAAAAACAACCCTTTTTCGGGTCTATATATATATGTGCGGTGGCTGTGTCTGCGCGCCGCCCGCGGCAACCTCGACCTGGCCTGCGACTTTATCCAGGAAGCCGCCCTGCGCCTGCTGCAACGCTGCGAAGACCTGCGACAGCACAATCTGGGACGCGCCGAGAAAGCGTGGGTCAAACGGGTGACAATCTCCGCCATCAGCAACACCCGCCGCCGCGACTCGACACAGGCCCTCTCCCTCGACGCCCTCCCCGTCGACCTGGCCGACGACCACGACGACGACAACCTCCGCGAACTCCTCGACGACCTCATGGCCGACCTCTCCCCCGACGACCGGCACCTCATGCAACTCTTCCTCAACGGCTACAGCCTGACCGACATGGCCATCCTCACAGGCCTCACCTACAACGTCGTCTCCACACGCCTCACCCGCATCCGCCATCAGATGGCACAACGGGCACGACAACTGAAAATGATAGACTAATATACATTATAAAGAAACAACAACCATGAACGAACAACAATTCAACCAGATGCTCAAGCGACAGAACCTCGCCTGCCGCCGCCAGCGCCAACGCCAGCTGCTGGCCGGCGTCGCCGACGCCACCGGCCACTGGACCCACCGCCGCCAGCAGCGCTCCGACCTGCTGCGCTACGCCGCCGCATGCCTCTTCCTGTTCCTCCTGCTGCCTGCCTCCCTTTCGGCCAAAGAAACAGGTGTGCGCTACTCACCCGACAGCAGTTACGACTATATGGCCTCCATCACCAACCTTGACACCGCCGTGAGAGCCTTATGAGAAGAAGCCAAATCATATCCATCGCCATCGTGCTGGCGGGCATCGTGCTGGCAGTAGTGCTGCACCGCCCGCGGATGCTGCCCGTCAGCAAGTGCAGTCCCGTGTACAGGGAGTATTATAAAACCCCTGGCATCAACGCCGCTTACATTAAAAGCTATCCCTTGAACGACAGTATAGATATTGCCGTCACCATCCTCGAAGCCACCGACAGCGCAGCGTGGGACACCCTGTTACATGACTTCTCTTTCTCGCAGACCGTCATCGAACATATCCAGAAAAGCAACAAATCCGTCTTCTCCAAGCTGACCCCCAAAGGACACTACGACCAACCGCCCGACAGCCTGACAGGCAACAACGACATGATTATTGTTTATCCCCAAGTCAAATCAATATACGTACTGGACCTGAAGAGCGAGGAGCATCTCGACGCCATAGTGAAATACAAACAACAAAAACTTATCGAAGATGAAAAAGAAAACAATTCTAGTGGCATGTCTTGCCACTCTTGGTTTGGCAGCAGTAAGTTGTCAAAAAGAGCCATTGGTCGAATCACAAATCATTAATCCAGAAAACGATGCATTGTATCAGATGACCTACTGGGTTGACGAACAGCAGTATTCTGTCACCTTACATGGAGACGAGGAACTTGAATTGTTCCTACAGCAGTTGAACGTGCTTGCCTACACGGGACACCATGTGAAAATATCTAGAACCAATACCTCGAGAAACTCCGTCACCACAAAAGAGGTGATAACATTCACTACGAACAGTCAAGAAGAAATAAATGCATGGGAGAAAGCCCGCCTCAAGGAGGGTTACACAGTGGAAGTGGTTTACGACCCCAAGACAGGAATCTACACCGGCACCGCCTTCCGTGAGGATTAAACAATGTTAAAACCACACCCCTGCGCGGGAAAAATCCCGCCAAACCAATTAACACCATGTGGAAATTCACCTAGCGAAGCCTCCCGCACTGGAGGCGAAAAAAACGGGCGCCACTGGCGGGGGGAGCCATACCTAAGAATCGTTTCCCGGCTCCCTCCTGCCACACCCGGCACCCGAGGTGCAGAACCTATGTTCTGCTGTTTCCAATAACGCAGCAAGACAGGCCTTATTATATCCAGCATGAAATATTTCATGCACCCCCGATGAACAATCAACCCCAATCACTTATTATTAATCAAAAAATAATAAAACATGAAACCCCAAAAGATTATCATCACATTAAGTGCCGCTGCTGCACTGACCGTCCTATATGGCTATAACGAACAAGCCTTGGAAGGAACTCGAATAAGAGAAAACGTTTAATTCAAAAAAGTAAGCAATATGAAGAAGAACAATTTACTGCTGGCCGCCGCGATAGTGGCCGCCATGCTGATGCAGGTGGGTTGTACCCCTGATGAAACAACAACAATCGCCCCGGGAGGCAATCCTCTTACAGAAGCGGAGGTGGCTCCCGTAAAACCCACGTCGCTCGTTGGGACAGAATGGGTTGAACATTTCAATTATCAAAATACCATTCTAGGCACATATTACGATATACAAAGTGATGACATGATGATGTTTGAAACGGAGAGCACAGGGAGCCGCTATTCTCATTATTATCCAACGTCGACAAACCCGTATGAATACGACAGTGAGATATACCCTTTCACCTATACCTATGACTCTATACTGGGCCGTTGTGAATGGTATAATATCCCAGGCAATAACTATTTTGTAATGGACTATAACATTGACTTGGATGCCTTTATCGTCGTAAACCAATACAATGACACCAGTATCTATTACCGTGTGAAATAACTCACCTCCAGGGGTACCCATTCCCCTTCTGGATTTCCGGATTTCAGCCCGCAGGGCTGGGAGCAACAGATCACCTCCCGCCCTGCGGGCGAAATCTAGAAATCTTATAAATTTATTGGATTTACGGATTTCCGCCGCCAGGCGGGGAGAAAAAATCGTGCACGATGCAACTGAGCCGTCTGCCACTCTGGCGGACGGCTTTTTTATGCCCTCCGGCGGTGAGGGAGGACAGGATGCCCCGTCGGAGGGCGTGAATGCAATCGGTTGATAATCAGTATGTAATGATTAATACTATCTGGGGGCGAGAGGGGAGAATACACGTAACGTGCTGTTTTATACGTGTTTGCACCGTAAATACTCCGGGGGTTCTCCGACTTCAGTCGGACCAACCTCGGAGGGACTACGGAGGGACTACGGAGGGGCTACGGAGAGACTCAAGGGGCACTCCGAGATGGGTCGTGCGCGATGTATTTGTTTGGCGACAAATGGTGTTTTTCCCGTCGCATTGGATGTGTTTCCGGTCGGATGCCGCAAGGTTGTTAATTGTTGTTGATAAGTAGGGTGAGAGAGGGGTTGTAGAAGTGTTAAAATGATTTTGTAAGATGCTGATAGATAGTTGTTCCGAAATATTTTAACTTTATTTAACAGTAAATGTTATGCGGGATGTTTGGCGGGATGAAAAAAAGGGTGTATTTTTGCAATTCCGCTTTGGGCATAGAGTGTCCAAGGATGTAATTGAAAAACAAGTAAATAAATAATAATAACAAACAAAGAAATGCCAACAATTCAGCAATTAGTTCGCAAAGGACGTCAGCAGATGGAGTACAAATCCAAGTCTCCCGCTCTCGACAGCTGCCCTCAGCGTCGTGGAGTCTGCACGCGTGTGTACACCACCACCCCCAAGAAACCTAACTCGGCCATGCGTAAGGTGGCCCGTGTGCGTTTGACCAACGGCAAGGAGGTCAACGCCTATATCCCGGGTGAGGGTCACAACCTGCAGGAGCACTCGATCGTGATGATCCGCGGAGGCCGTGTGAAGGACCTTCCCGGTGTGCGTTATCATATCATCCGTGGTGCTCTTGATACCAGCGGAGTCGACGGTCGCCGTCAGCGTCGTTCCAAATACGGTGCCAAACGTCCGAAACAGGCCGGAAAATAAAGTTTAAAGTTTAGAGTTTAAAGTTTAAAGTTTAAAGTTAGAACTAGCAATGAGAAAAGCTAAGCCCAAGAAAAGAATTATCCTCCCGGATCCCAAATACAATGACATCCTCGTCACCAAGTTCGTCAACAATCTGATGATGGGTGGCAAGAAGACCATCGCCTACAAGATCTTCTATGAGGCAATCGATGTTGTCGCCGATCGTACCAAAGAGGACGGCCTCGAGGTGTGGAAGAAGGCTCTGGCCAACGTGACCCCGAGCGTCGAGGTGCGCAGTCGCCGTATTGGTGGTGCAACCTTCCAGATTCCCACTGAGATCCGTGCCGAGCGCAAGCAGAGCATCGGTATGAAGAACCTTATTGGCTTCTCCCGCAAACGCAGTGAGAAGACCATGGCCCTCAAGCTGGCCGCTGAAATCCAGGCCGCTTATAAGGAGGAGGGTGCCGCCTTCAAGCGTAAGGAGGATATCCACCGTATGGCTGACGCCAACAAGGCATTCTCTCACTTCAGAGTGTGATTATATTAAGATATACATTAATATAATATAATAACAGCAATAAGCAACAATATGTC
>JAEEGG010009906.1_pt1 | contig 21214 bp, 20 predicted proteins | sample 9134161 | NCBI WGS metagenome assembly JAEEGG01 (sample SAMN16246543, study PRJNA631951) | gut metagenome | biome: gut microbiome; feature: rumen; material: CR-attached | host: Bos | place: Iran: Karaj | collected 2018-10
TGACAGGGAGACCGTAACGCTTTGCCGTTTCGATCATGTTCTTGGTGCCAGAGGAATGACCGTTCCAGAATGCAATGAGTGCATCGGCATTCTTTGCCATCTCTCCGTTACGGATAGGGCCTGCCGATCGTCCGTGGGTGTCCCAGTCTGCGGGGAACTGACGGAGCCTATAACCCTTTTCCCTGGCATACCGCTCGCCGAGCCTGTCCGCGCCTCTGGCCGTGCCGCTGATGACAACAACATTATGGGTGCGCTGCTTCTCACTCAGGATGGCATCGCACTTCGCCCGTAACAGGTCATAGTCCTGGAAACTGACCGATCCGGCAATGATGACACGGTATTCTGGAACTTTCATTGATTATCTCATTTGTTGTGCGCTTCATTTATCACGCACGATGCAAAGGTAGGTTATATACGACTTATATTACCTTCAGGAAAGCATAAAGTCATATTTTAACATAAACAAGACGAATTTTCAAGTTAAAAAGTGACGGAGAAAAGACCATCAACGATGATATGGTCATATTGTGGCCTTCTCCCGCCACCTTTTGCCGCCTTTACCTGTCAACGGCTGACATTTCAGGGTGTCTAACACCAGGAAAGACCGTGACGAACACCAACATGGACCTGTCAATGGCTGACATTTCAGGGTGTCTAACACCCACCGCGACGCTCATAGGATGGTCATACAGCCTGTCAATGGCTGACATTTCAGGGTGTCTAACACCGCCAGCAGCTCTTCATGAACCTCTTCGACCCCTGTCAATGGCTGACATTTCAGGGTGTCTAACACCACAAACAGGCTAACCTGTTGACTGTCAGAAGTCAGCCACGGTCTGCGTACTCAGAAAATTGCTTCCGCTCTCCCGCCACACGACATCTGATGCCTTGCGGCAACCGTCCATGATGGTTGACTGATGCGTCTGCATTCTCATTCCGCTTTCCAATTTGTCGGACCAGCCTCCCGATGGCGATAGCTTAACGTCCGCATGGGCCTGACAATGCCCTATATGTTGAGTTACAAAATTCCGTTCATAACCTCTCTGAGGTACTTGGCGGGGAAAGGCAGTACCGTATAGGTCTTTGTCCTGACAAACCCTACCTGCATCAATTCCAGTAGTTTCGTAATTACCACTTCTGAAGGCTTCTCTCCGTCTGCTCTCAGGATCTGCCGGACTACCGGGGATGTCGTGATTGACTGGTTCGGCGTATCATACTGGCCTACCATATAGCAGACTACGGGGGAAGGGGGATTTTCCTGTCCCTCCTCCTCGTCATATTCCAAGGAATCCCATAAATGGATATGCTGGTACACATCGGTGCCGAGTCTCTGACTGTCCTCCTTGCGCCGCCCGACCTTCAAGACCACATCTGTAGCATTGGCTATGGCCTCCTTTGCCTTGGTGCATATGGTCACTCTGTCCTTATCATCCTTCTTTGATCTGTATAACAGCGGAAGGAGCTCGCTTTTGAGAATCCTATCCCTGCCTATTAGGACAGAGCACAGATTATAGTACACCTCTACATTCCCTGGGTTCTGGTCATACTGAAGACACTCAATAGCTGTCAAAACGGCATCGGCATCAAGATAGACATCCTTCTTCTCATCCATGAAGCTTTTTTCCATTACCTCAATATTACTCATGCCACGTATATTCGTGCGCCTAATAATATAGGCTTGATCCGTATTGTCACCTTCAAAAAAGACCAGCTCGACCATCCTGTCGAAATATTTTCCATCATTGGCAGTGTTCTCCCTGAAGAAACACATGATGATGTCATGCTGGCGTGAATTATCCCATTCCGGGAATTTTACGTTAGCCATCCTGAAACTCTCGGTACAGAATGTGCCGTCCGGCTGTATGGTCATGCCTGCGAAAAGTACAGGCCTGATACCCTTTTTCCTTTCCTGCTCTGTGCCGCAAGGCTTGGCAGAAAAGAAAGTCATGGGCTTGTCAAAACCGTAAGATCTCCAGTCTACTAGCCTGATCTTGCCTTCATGGACATCTGCTTTTATTACCAGTTCCTTCATGACGGTATTTACTTTCTCCTTGAAGGACTTTATATATTCCCCTTTTGCATTCCTGGAAGACACGGGTGCAGTTATGTGCTGGCACACTATATTGTCTGCCGGCAAATAGGGATCCTTCAAGTCCTTGTGGATATCATAGAATTTCTCATCTCTAACAATCTCTATGTTCATTCTGTATAAGTCCTTCTCTCCGGTCTTGAAGGGAATGCCCAACCTGTCGCATTCGGAGGAGATGTATTCACGGTAAGCGCAAACACTTTCCTCTATCCATGAAGACACATTAGTCTTTGGTTTGTCTTCGGAAAGATTTTCTTCCTGTCTGAACACATTGTCGACAAGGCAGATGCCGTTTTCTTTCAGAATGTCCGAAACAGACTCTTTTCCAAGGGGTAGGAGGCTAGTACTAGCCTCTTTGGCCATCAACCTCGTAAACCAGATGTTAAAGTAAGGAGAAAGCCGTGATTTTATTACTCTGAAAAATCTGGCTGTGCATGCCATCCTGGACTTTTCCCAATATGCTAATGTGGTTCCATCGTAGGCACGGCTGCCATGAGTGCCGTCTATTCCCTGACGGTAATAAACTGATTCCTCGGGATCCCCTTTCAGAGCCTTTCGTACAGACAGGCTAGTACGGTCGAGGACAACCCTCTCTACAGGTTTCCCTCCTTCCGGTTTCTCCTTTACGAAAGTCACAAGCGCCGGGAACATAACCATATCCCTTTCCAGTGTCAGGTCTATGAGTTCTATTTTCTTTGAGACATCCTCATTCCAACTGCTGTTGAAATAGTAACACCGTCCGGTAATGTTCTTATACTCATCTTCGGGAAAAGCACTGTTGAGTGTCGAGTTTATCAGTAGCTGAACAAGTGCCCTCAGCCGGTAGCCGAACATTTTCCTCATGTCATCCAGTGACCTGAAGGATCTCGTCTTTATGTGTCTGACGAAACACTTTCCCTTTGTATCTTTAATACCCTTGTTCAATAAATACTGAAGGGCGGACTCATCCGTTTGCCCTTTCCTCGTCATCACAAAACATTGACGGCCGGAATAATATACTGTTGACAAAATATGTACCGAAGCATCCTCTGTGTTGAGGATATTCCTGTCGCTATGAGTGTCAAGTCTGACCTGATAAACGTCAAAATCAGCGTCTATCTTACCAAAGTCCCAGTCCTCTACTTTGACCTGGTTCAATTGTATTTCTGTATTCCTTGTATTCATAATGCCAGCATTATCCTTTTTATTTCACTGTTAGCCTTTCCGCTGTCATCGATCATCCATGGGATGACGATCAGCTTTCCGTCATAGAACACCATAGACCTCTCCTTGACATCCTTGCCGCCGCGCTTCAGGATGTTCATGACGTACATCCTGCTGCCGCCAATCCCCTCAAGTTTGGAAAGGATCCTCTGATGTTCTTCCTTGGCATCCTTCATAGTGGTCACATTGTAGTGCTTGAAGTCGATATATTCGCCGGGTCGCTCCTCTATCTCGAAGTCTGCTTTCTCGAACTTCTCGGGATCGGTAATCTTCTTTGCATGCAATCCCGTCTCACAGTTCAGAATAATAGAACCGGCCACTTCGCCCAAGGCACCTTTGTATATCTCCGTATAGAGGAATGGTGACATGATATAGGCATTAGGCTCGAAATGGTCTGCATAGCCAAGACTGAGCCACTTCTCATGCAGGCCCGGATATTTGAATATCCTGGCCAGCCCTGCATTCTCCTCGCTCATCATCATAACCTCCCTGTTATATGGCTTGTGTTTCCTGTCGGCTTTCCTGAAGCTTTCTTCATCCCTGAACCATACTCTCTGGTAATTGTAGTAACTGTTGTTTACGGAGAACAGATAACTATTGATAGGCTGACCGCCTTTACTGATGTAATGACTGTTTATGAAAGAGTGGCGGTTATGATCATCCTCCGTAGCCGTCGGATAGCGCAGAACCATGTCGCGCATTTCCTCCCACCATTCCATGACCGGCATGTCCCAGAAACCAACGCGCTGGGCTGCAAAGCGCCGCCCGTTGACCTGGTTGGCTGTAAGGTCGGAGATTTCGGCGGCCTTATTCAGGATTCGCATCTCGTCCTCCTCCAGATAGTATGTCCCCGCTTCGTCGAATGCACCGGTAATTGCCTTCATCTCCGGTGACATGAAACGACGGTCAAGGGTCTCCCTGTCGAGGTTATAGAACACGGAACTGTCAATATAGATATTTATCTCCCTGCATCGCTGGTTGGAACGGCCAATGCGGCCTACCGCCTGAATGACATGTCTGGTTCTCTCAGACCTGATGCTCTGGCACTCCCGGAGATCGTTCTTGCTCTGATAGCTTTCTCCGAGATGATTGAAGGCTTTCTTGATGACAGAATACTTGGTCTCAGGCATAATCTCTCCGTTTGCACTGAGTTCCTCTGCCTGGAAGATGCTCATTATGACATCCTTTTCCTCAATCCTTTCGGAACCGAAATTGGTTACCAGATTCGTAATGTCGCCGAGATAGATGCCGTCGATATCCTTTTCCAGATAAGCCGTCTCATCAGCTCTTCCTCTTGGTACTAGCCTTTCAAGGACATTCAGGTACTTCCGTGGCGCAGGGTATTGCAAATTCTGCCCGACACCTACAGAGGCATAAGCGGAGATGATGATCAGCCGCTCAGGATCCTTCGGATTGCCCAAGGCATCTTTATCGCTCAGGCGATATCTTATCCTGCTCATGTCAGCATCAAAACACTTGCTGTACACATAATCTACGCCAATCGCGTCAGCACCCTGCAGCCCAAGTTCATAGTTGACGGCCTTCACTAGCCTGTCTATAACCCATTTGTCGAAGGTGTGAAGTCCTGTAGGGCTATCCCCCAGGCTAGTACCGTCAGCCATCTTGCTGCCGAGGTAAAGGAGCGACTGCATATGCTGCCTCTTGCCGAAATCATACATAACCTTGAACAGATTATAGTATTTCAGGGTACAGTAGTTCCTGGCATCTTCCTTCACATGAAGGAGGGATGACTTTATCCTGTCCTCAATCTTGATGGCTGTCCTCTCACTGTATTCCGCGAGGGCAGGGCAAGGACCTCCTTCCGGCTTTCTGTATAGGTTCTCGTCATTCGCTGCTACCTTGTCATTAACCATAACATGGGTATTCACAGCCACTTTCCCTGTGCGGTATGGCTCGTACCTCTTTTCAAGGAAAGCCGTGACTTCTTCCTGCAGTTCCGGGTAGGTATCGACGACATCATGATAGTCATCGAGGTTTTCCTTCAACCAGCGGAGGTTATAGTTTCCCGTAACGGAAGGAATGGAGGCCGTTGCCGACATTCCCATCACAAGGGCGTTTTTACAAATCTTGGCCATAATGCTTTCAGCCGTGGATGAAACGTTGACCATATAGACAATGGTGTTGTCATCATGGTGTATGGCATCATCCATGCTGTAATAGGCGAATCCATTGATGTAATAGCTGTACTTCTGCCTGATTTCGTCTTCATCTCCACTGTTCTTCAGCGTCGAGGAGTCTGCCATCGTCAGAAGCAGCTTCGTCTGCGGATTAGGAACCATCTCGTCACGGCTGATACCGTACTTATAGAGATATGTACGGAAAGCATCCTCAAAGGTTATTTCCTCTTCGTCACTATCCATGGAGCCTCTTGAACTATTGTTCACATACGCTGTGGATATCCGCATGACGTATCGGGAGAAATATTTCAGGAAGCCAGTAACCCAGTTGATGACGCTTTCAAGATAGAAGTCATTAGGAAGGCGTTCCTCGCTGCTGCAGAGAATGATATCCACACTACCGCCTGAAGTCTCGCGGGCCATAACCTGTACATTCCTGGTCGCACGGCCAATGGTGCTTGTAGTACTGTCCCTGAATATAAAGGCATGGCTATCATCACGGAGTTCACCGGAAGTCTTGAAACTCCTGTCAAGCAGATACGAGAGCCGACGGGATTCGGCCCTCTTTAATACCTGCTCCATGCTGAAATGCTTGTCCTCAAGGTTTAGCTGTCTGTCAATCTCCGCGAAGTACTCTGCAGACCAGGGATTCTTGACTCCGGAGTATATGTTTGCGAACAGCTGCAAGAAATCGACTCGGTTCTCTGCCTGCTCTTCTGCCAGACTATCCTTGATGGTCATCTTCGTACTGTCAAACTCATCAATGAACACTATTTTCTTTTCAAGGAACTTCTTACTCAGGAAGGCATATGAAGGCTTTTCATATACTCTTCCATCGAGGAGCTTCTTGAATGACATCAGCAGGATCTTCTTTCTCTTTATCAAAAGATCGGGAAACAATTCAAAAATCCATGTATAACCTTCCGTGTCGGCTATTTCTGTGAGGGTCATACGTTTTTTCTTCGGCAATTCCATCTTGGCTTTGTAGGCTAGTATGATTGCCTTGCGAAGCCCGAAGTAGAACTTATTGGCACGCTTCACGATGTCAGCATAGAGATCTGCGTCCTTCTCTATGATCTCTGAACTGGCCAACTGGGCAGCTTTCTTTCCGAGCTTGTCAAACACGTCAAGGTCACGGATGTAGTCCGGAACCCTGTCATCGGCACCACTTAGCAGGCGGATGTTCCCCTTGATGATCTCCGTCATGGAGTCAAGGTAAAGCACCTCCTCATTATACTTGTCAAGGCGGTCAAGACTCTCGTATGCCTTTTCAAGACCGCGGAGGACTTCTCTGCCGTCCTGTTGATCTTTCTGACGGCCGTTCTGAAGGTTCTTTTTCAGTGGTGTCACAACAATAATCTGACGGAACTTAGACTTATCACGACCTTTTGCCAAACTCCAGTCCTCGGCATACTTGGCAATACACTCGAAAGTCGAATAGGTCTTTCCTATCGACGTTGGAAGTTCGATGATACCCAGTCCATTATCATGGGTATCGATAAAATCACGGAACACTTTTGATATCATATATAGAGTTTGTAAGGTTTTACATATTCATTCTGGGGGTGCAAACAGCTTTCTGGCACCAATCGTGGATTGGTCGTCCTTCTTTATCCCAAGCCTGTATCTGGCCATTTCCTCATTCTCCAGCTCACAGAACCTGTCGTAATGCTGACGCATGGCCTCCATGTCATATTGCTTTGTCTCTTCTGTGCCAGATTTCAGATGCCGGAGGTTGAAGGCTGCAAGCAGGTCTCTCTGGTGGGTGTCACCGTTGGATAGCGTTATGACGCGTTCGTAACCATGATCCGTAAAACTGCCGTCAGTAAAGTCAAACTGGCTAGCAGCATTATGAGTATTTACTATTTTCATATTGCCACCCAGGGATTTGACTTTGTTTTCCAGAATGGTGACAAACATCGCAGGAGCATGATTCCCAATAGACTTACCATAACGCTTCTTTGATTTGTACTTGCCCGTCTTCTCATCTGTCTTGGTCTCTTTTTTTCTTACAGCCCAGCCTTTATAAGGGTTATCCTCAACAATGAAAGTATCTCCCTGTTTCAAGAGGGCATTGGCACGGCTGATGTGTGATGCCTTGCGGACTGCGGCCTGCCTTCGTTTCAACTCTGCCAGTTCGTTCAGGAGTTCTGAATAACGTTTCATGTCTTTCCTCTTTTTCCACACAAGACGGACACCTCGCTTTATGGTGCCGTCTTCGTTGAAGTTCTGCGGGTTGTTGGCCCGGCGGCTGCGGTCTATCTTACGCGCAAGCTTGTTTATCTCATTCTGATAGTTGTCACATCCTGCGGCCAGTTTGTCTATGGAAACGATGTTCTCGCCTGCGACGGCAATCGTAGTCGGGCCGATGTCGATACCGACAGTCCCTTTGCCAAGCTGACGGCCCTTCTGTGGCTTTTCACCCTCTATAGTCAACTGGAGATAATATTTATACTGTCCTCTCACCAAACGACGCAGGACTTTTACAACTTTAATGGATTCCATGCCACCATGTAAGGCGCTCATCTCATATTCGGCATGCTTCAAGTTATAGACTATCGGCAGCGAAATAAATTTGGCATTCTTTCCGGTCTTTCCGTTAATCTTGATGTCAAGTGTCATGGTATCAAGATGAATGTTCATACCACTGGAATACTTCTTGCCTCTCGTCACCTTTACCCTGGTGGCGAACGAGTTCAGTTCTCCATATTTCTTAAATGAAACCCTCCTTGTTTCTGGGTCGTTAATCATCCTATCCCAAGCTGCCCATAACTGATTGCCTAACATTCCTAGAATTAGGGAATTTATGCCAAGATCAATATACGTGGTGTCAGCACCTATATTGCAACTGGCTATTTTTTCAAGGAAACCGGGAATGCCGCGGGAACTGAAGGTGATATCCAGCGGCTCGCCTGCTTTGTCACATATGCCAGAAATATGAAAAGGATGATTCCCGAAAAAATATTCCTTGATATTCTTGATGGCTTTCAGGGCCTTGTCATTCCCCTTTTTGGCAAGCATCTTTTCATGTTCCTTTGAGAAACCATACTTGCGGTATTCGTTCATCTGGGTCAGATAGGTGTACTGTCTGACCAGCTTGCCCTGCGCATAGTTATAGATACGGCGAAGATGCTCATATCTTTTGTCAAGGATATCAGCCTGCCATTTCTCCACCTTTAGCGGGAACTCTATAACAAATACTTCCTGCGCCATACATTTCCATAATTTTGTCCGACTAAACCGCAGAGACAAACAGCCCGTGTGTCTCTGCGTACTTTTGGAACAACTCCTTCGCCCTCTCTACATCGGTAATGATGAACCTGCCATTCTGCGTGACGGCATCCTTGATAACCGTCTTCTTTAACTTGTGGGCCATCGGCAGTGAGCATCCGAAGATGCTGGCAATGCCAAGTATGCCTCGTACTTTCTCAGTCTTGTTATTCATAATTATATCATTTAATCTGTTACACCTTTGGCAATGCGGCAAAAGTACCATGCTTTGCCGTATATTCCCTAAATAGTTTCTTTGCCTTATCGACGTCGGTAAGGATAAGTTTCCCATGCTGAGAGACTGCATCTTTTATAACAGTCTTTTTCAATTTCTGTGCAGTAGGCAGACTGCATCCGAAGATAGAGGCAATGCCTGGTATGCCACGCACGGTAAACGGCTTGTCGTTCTTTTCCTCCTCGATGATTTTCTCGATATCCTCGTCTTTAAGGACGCTCATTACAATCTCCTTCAGCAGATCTCGTGCTTCAGGGGTTTCTCTTAAAACATGTACGAACTGGCCTACGGTCAGCATCGTAATTGGAGTGTTCATATTCGCTTCCATATCTTATTCGTCTTTTGGTAGATGTGCAAATGTCCCGTTTTTCTCTGTCCACTCACGGTAGAGTCTCTTGGCCTTGGCTACCTCTGTAAGGATAACACGGCCATCCTGCATGACGGCATCCTTGATAACGGTTTTCTTGAGTTTCAGTGCCGTTGGCAGACTGCAACCGAAGATGGACGCGATGCCCTGAATACCCTTCACGGTAAACGGCTTACCTTTCAGGTTCTCTTCCATGATCTGCTCCACCTCATTGTTGGTGAGAACAGTCTTCACCATCCCCAGAACCATCTCCTTGATGGCGGGATCCTCCGTGATGGCCTGGATCAGCTGCCCAAGCGTCATCGTCACTAACATTGTGTCCTTTGATTCCATATTAGCCCTCCTTTATAATTACATGGGATGACTCATAAGATAACCGTTTGCACGGGATGTTATTTCATCGACTGTTGCCATCCTGTTCGTGCGGAGCACCGCCTCCAGTTCTGCACGCTCGAAGTATATTACCTTACCAAAGGGCTTGAAGCATGGGAGCATTCCCTCATGCACCATCTTGTAGGTATAAGACTGCGAGAAACCGAGGAAGTCCGCTGCCTCCTTCAGGGTGAGCAGGTTCTTAGGTTTCATAATTTGCTCCTTAAGATCATCTATTTGTTGCTGCAGACGATAGTTTTCCATCATCATGTCAGCAAGAATATCCACAGGGCGTTTCTCGTTGAGCAAAGATTCTGCCTGAGACAAAACCTCATCAAAAGACGGGCTTTGGCACTTTGTTTTCTTTTGCTTAATATCCTTTACTTCCATATTCACCTGATAATTAGTTCTGTCACTCCAATCATCCAGGCTCCCATGAAAAGCGGCAGGGAGGCCCTGGATATGAATCTAAGTTGGCGACTAATCTTCAGGTTGGGGCCTCTCCTGCTGCTATAGCATGAAGAGTTGTTGAAGATGGATTTTATTACCATCCCAACTCTCACTTGATTTCGTGTAGTTTTCTGATTCATATTATCAACCTTATAATTGTCGCCGGTGCAAATATAGCAGTATTCTAAGTTCGTTCCAAATTGTGTTAAATTACCCCTTTCTTTTATATTAGAAAATATATTTTCTTTGGGGAAAAGTACGTAGTACACGGATTTGCCGTAAGGGCATTAAGAATTTTGAGTTTTATTAACCGTTTTTTCTCCTAATCCAGTCGAAAAACGTGGTTTTCGTGACGGATCGAGACCTCTCATGCGCAAGAACCGGTAGACGGTGGATTTTGACTTGATTGAGAGCTGCTGCATGATCTGGGGGATGGTCATCCCTCCCTTATACAACTGTACGCACGCATCTGCTTTATCATTGAACTCTTTTCTGGGTCTTCCGAATTTCGTCCCTTTGGCTCTGGCGGCTTTTCTGCCCTCGGATGTACGTTCTGCTATGAGTGACCGTTCAAACTCAGCCAGGGCCGCGAAAACATGAAATACGAGCCTTCCAGCCGTGCTGGTGGCCTCGATATTATCACGAAGTGACACCAATCCAATGTTGCGCTGCTGCAGACTGTCAACAATAGCAAGCAGATCTCGCATAGACCGGCCAAGACGGTCCAGTTTGTACACTACCAACGTATCGCCCTCGCGTAGGAACTGGAGACATTGCTCCAGTTGCTCACGACGGGCAACCCCACTGGCCTTTTCGGTGTAGGTCCGCTCACAGCCGGCCTCTTTCAAGGCGGCCAGCTGCATGTCGAGGTTCTGGTCTCTGGTCGAGACGCGGGCGTATGCTACTTTCATATTAATCAACCAAGTTTTTCAATGGAGAATACTTCCAGGGATTCTTCTCCATGTCATTCCATAGATTTAATACTCTGTCGGAAATTTCTTCTATTGCCGCCTGATCGCCTGCGAAGTATTCTTCTGCGGGCTTGTATTGAACGTACATATGACCTTCATGCTGTTCATTGGTGAATCCTAAAGCCACACCTACAGGGGTTGCCATGATAAACGGCACAATCCGATGTTCCCTGCCTTCGTCATCAGCCATGGCCAGGAATCCACCGATGTCTTTTCTGGTGCTGAAGAAGTTCTCTTTGTAGAACTTTATGAAAACAGGAACATACGAACCATTGACGACCTCCATGTCATGTGAATCCACATAGTCGTCAAGAAAATTCCGGTTAAATTCTTCAATGAAGGTGTGCCCGTCGTCATCGCCTTCAACAAGAAATACTCCAATGACATTCTTGTTGTTGTCATACAGCATCTGAAAAGCACTGATTCCAATTATACCAGAACGGAATCTGGACTTCGATTCTGCGGTCACGACGATATACCACTCGCCAAGCTCGTGGAAGTTCCTGTGCTCATAAACCACTGCGGGGAATTTTGTCGCAGTCCTGAACTTTCGGAAATTACGTTCAACAATAACCTGAAAAACATCGCTGAACTTTTCCTTTATCTTGCGGGCGGTAGCAAGTTTGCTTTGATAATCCTTTATTGCTTCCATAATTATTTCTCCTTATCTGCTTCTTCTTTATCTAATAGCGTCGCCTCGAATATCTTCTTACCGTCGCAGTTGGTGATGATTACAGTGTCCTCGCCGGGGTGTTCCTCACACCATTGGCGAAGGTAGAACTCGAAGAGTCCAATCATTTCTCCCTCCGTGATAGGACGGCGATCCTGGCTCATCGTCTGTGGCCCCTTCTTCGTGGGCTTCTTCTTTCTCGCAAGGTAGGCGTTCTGCCATCCTGTAACGATTACATAATCTGTTGCTGCCATAACCTTTCACGTCAAACTGTCTATATTCTTTTTTTTCTTTAAGGTTGTATCAACCATTCCGTGCTTGGCCTCGTAAGCCGCTATGCCGTCAGTGAAGAACTTCTCTACGATCTCACGGATCGTGAAGCCTTCCTTTTCTGAAATGGCCGTAATCTTCTGCTTGAACTCCTTCCTGCAGATAATCGTCCATCGATCCCAATCGTAGTTTTCGGGCTCTTCCTTTTCAGGCTGGGCCCTGTTCTGGGGGACTGGCCCTTCCGCAGGCTGCTCGCGTTTATCACTAGCCTGTGGTGCGTGTACCGGCCTGCCTGTCTGCTGAAGAAACTGATCCTTCAGGCTGTAGTTGTTGGCAGGGTTGCTTACTTTCTTTCTCTGGCTCATCATTCAATCTTTAGAAATCTCACAATAGGTGCAAAAGCATCCCTGACTACTTTCCGTTTTTCGTAGCCGAGGAAATCGAGGGTGGAGTACCCGTTCATGAGGGTGGTCATCCTGATCTCAGGAGTCAGCCAACCCAGGTGCCTCTTGTCGATCAGCAGCTCATAGGCATCTTCACGGGCCTTCCTTACTGCGCCCTGCTTCTCCCAGACGGCAGAAACTTTATTCGGGATAAAAAATATCCTCTTTTTCTTGCTCTTGAAGAAGTTCTCCTTCAAGACCTCACCGAACATCACCGTAGCATCGACAACATCCGAGTTAAACTCGAATGGCACGATGGCCACATCTGCAGCCTCAAAAATATACTGCAGGGCCGGGTCGTTGATATTGCCAGGACAGTCAATAAGGACAATACAGTTGAATTTCTTCACTTGCCCTATGATATCCTTAACATGCTCTATGTCTGACGTATCCAAGAAATAGACGGGCCAGAGTTTGTCAGCGTTTGGGTGTGCCTCCTGATCACGCTGATGGTGTCGTGAAAGTGATTGCTGAATATCTGCGTCAATCACATAGACTGGATTTCCACATTCCAGGAGAAATGTTGCGGCAGTGGCGCATATCTGCGTCTTGCCGGTGCCTCCCTTGATACCTGTTGTAATAATAATCTTTCCCATAATCTAGTTATTTTACGATACGCTCTTTTCAAGTTTATTTGCATCTTCTTCCTTAATGCCGAAGAAGTCAGAATTTAATACGACACGGTATTTCCTCTGGTTCTGAACCCCTTTCAAAACCTCCCAGTTTTTAATCATTCCCGCAAAATGAAGGGCATTAAGAGCCTCGCACATTTTTTTGCAGCCCCGCTTAACCTGCCCCCTGAAATAATCTTTTATGTTCAGGTCATGAGCCAGGGTCTCTTCGTTAAACGTCCATTCATATTTTTGAGACCTGGCCTTACCCATAAAATACGATGCCATGTCTATAACCTCCTCTGACGGCAAGACATTAAAGTTCTTCTTGTTGGTATTCTTAGAGATTTCTTGATAGTAATCCCTAAGTTTCTGATACAGACAGTTTTTCCGCTGGATGTATCTTTTTGAAAGCCGACGGACAAAAATCTGGTGCAACTGGACATATGAGCATCTGTTTCTGCCAGCAAGATCACATTTGTCACCTATTGTAGTTATGAGATGAAGACGTTCAGCCCGCCATTCAGACTCGATACTCTTTTTCCCGTTCTTAGTTATTTCTTTTTCAACAACATAACTAATATAGACATCAGCATTATAGAGGTCTTGAATGACCTTTTTGATCTTGTCGGCCTTTTTACCGTTGTTGTCCCCCCAAATATAGTTTGAGAGAATATTATAATTGGTATATACCACTCCGAAGTCGGACAAGTCAGCAGGCTTGTTTCGAAGCCAATAATACGGGTTGTTCTCAGGCTGTTCATTGAAAATCTCTTCAAGAACGAGTATCACAATCTTGTGCAACAAGGTAAACTTTATCTGATTGGCATTATTCCTATAAAATGCCTCAATATCCTCCTTGTTCTTTGCGGCCAAAGCCTTCCATTGATTCTTTTCGTCCTCGGACAGTTTATCAAATTCTATCTGAGGCACGCCGTTAATTCCGTTAATCTTAGCCTGATTAACGGCAGAAGAATAGATTCCTACACTATTCTCTGTATGGTTCGATTTCCTAACTTTATTATCTTTCATTCCTAAATATTTATTTCTTTAACTGTCGTGTTGCTTTCCCCGTATATTTCTCCATACACCTCTTTTGGAGTTGGATCGCTGCCATCCAGGATCCTTGAAGTGTTTCCTTCAAATCGAAATGTCCGGCGCTGCCCGAAAGGCTCACCTCTACGCTTCATATTCTTGACAACCACCGCAGACTCGTTATAAGTCTCGGTCTGTTGAAGATTACAGATTTCCTTTCTTTTCTCATCATCGCCAGGATCCTCCGTCTTCTGGCAATTGTACACACCAATGAGTGTGTGCCCCGATTTTTCAATGGCATTGGATTCGCCGATATTCTCTGCGAGCAGATCAACAACACTTTTAACTGTGCGGTTAAACTGGGCTCCAAAGACAATAGGAAGACCATTCTCGTCGTCTTTGGATATCTTCATGAATTTGCCAGCTATCAGTTTCAGTTCTTGCTCACGGCGGAGGAACTGACTCTCGTCAGATTCATCTTCAATAAGTTGAATGTAATCTACAACAGCTATATCACATAATCCGTTTCTCCGCATCAGTGATATGGCTTCTCCAAGATTATCAGCATCATAGTCCGTTCCCTGAATATTCAAACGGCCTTCTTCTATGATCTGATTAAACTCGCGTTCCTTTTCTCGAAATTCTTTAAGAAGTGACGGGTTATTGATGAAATTAAGGTAATCCTCCCTTTCTGAAGGAGAAATGTCACTGGGAATATCCTTACTCCCCCTTAATTTTATATAGAGCATGATAATCTTGGTATTGCATTTTCCAAGATTCATACCAGCAAAGATATTCAGGACCCTCAACTGTATGTCAACCAATGATTCCTCATAAGTGACAAGCAATATTTTCAAGGTTGGATGTAGTCTAAGAATCCTGCATACAAGATTCAAGAGAAAAGCAGTCTTACAATGGCCGGTAGCCCCTGCCACATAAGTCAGGGAATTAGGTGCAATGGTCATTTCCCACCTTTCTTTACGGACATCATCCCAAAGGATGTATCCTGTAGAAATATAATTACCTCGCTTCTGAAGAAGGTCGCTAATATATCCGAGGTCATGCCCTTTCATGAAATCAGCATACTTTCCTGATAGTGATATATCCATGTATCTCCTTATATTCCTCAATGCCGGTAATGCTATTTCAGCAGGGATCATTGTATATTCATTTTCGAGGCTTGAACGAGTCTTATCAAGTTCGTATATCATCATCCTTCTGACGGCCAGATTCCTGAGATCATCAACATAGGATTCATAGTTGTCGGTCAGGCTGAAACTCGGACTTAGGGCAGACATTATCTCAGACAGTTCAATTTGTGGTTCCCTGTCGGTACCAAGAAGATACTCATATATGATGACAGGATCTGTCACACCTCTCTTTTCAAGGGTGACCTTTAAACCTTCATAAATGGCAATGGTAATCCTATCGGTAAACATCTCGAGAAACAACTGACGGTGATCACATACTCCGTAATGATATACCGCACATGACAGAGCTGCTTTCTCGGTCTCAGGATTCTTCATGACGCGTACAAGACGGTCTGGAGTCTCCTTTCTGTAATTCTTCCTGTTTCTCATATTACACAGTCTGTTCTTACAAGGATACTATTGCACCTGCTGTGGTGGCGCCAGCCATGTAATCGGAGCGAGCCGATGCTCCAAGAGCATTCGAAGCTCGCTTCGATTACTTTACTAAAGTTATCTAATCTTTTATTAGATACTTTATTAAAGTTTATATAGGGTTTCGCTTTTGATGCAAAGAATTGATTTTCAGCATTTTGCGAAAAGTGCTCTCGACAAGAAGTAAATAAAATCGGCACTTTGCTCGACAAGAAGTAAATAAGTTCTCGACAAGAAGTAAATAAGTTCTCGACAAGAAGTAAATAAAATCGGCACTTTGCTCGACAAGAAGTAAATAAAATCGGCACTTTGTACAATATGGAATGGATATAACTATGAAAAAGCACGCTTTTGTCGTGATTTTTATGCACGACAGAAGGCTTAAGGGGGTTTATATCTACCCGCTTTTCGACAAGAAGTAAATATTTCCCAATATTATACATGTCCAGAGATTATTTTGTTAGACGTACGAGATCCTCTCTTCTGTAGAATATCCGTTTGCCGATCTTGACAGGCTTCAAATAACCAGACTTCTCCCATTTCCAAAGGGTGGTGTGACTTACGTCTAGAACGTTCATGACATCCTTCTTAGAAATAAGCGACCCATATTCCATCGGTAATGATTGTAGTCCAACACCGACATGCTTTTCTCCAAGGACATCTTCCAAAGAAGATTGTCTCATGGCTTTTGCAAACTCCAAAACACCTTCACCTGTGAGGGTGATTGAGATACGATCCGGGCTCTTCCGGACTTCCGAGACAAGCTTGCTTGCAAGTAACCTTGTCTCAAAGTCAGTATTCAGGATTGGTCCCCTGGATACTTCATTTTGGTTTAAATGTTCATTCATCATATTTTAAAATTTTGGTTTTTTTATTTTGTATTCTACTTTTTTTTTGTAATTTTGCAGCGGAAACGAGCCGTAATTTTGCATCAAACTCGGAATAATAATTCCAAATCTGGTGCAAATATAATACATTTGGAATAAAGTAAACCGAAAATGAATAAAAGTTTAACATAAATTATCATTTTGAATGGATTTATATCAAACTTTGAATATATATGATTTAAATATAGGTGATGTGATTCGTAATTATCTAAAAACACATCACCTTACGCAACACCAGTTTGCTGAAGATATCGGATTGAGTAAATCAAAAGTTGACCGACTGTTCCAAAGTCGTACAATAGACACATCACTACTGGTGGTTATTTCCAAAGCCCTCAAATACAATTTCTTTGCACTTTATGCAGGTGATTCAAGAAATGATAACAATTGCGAAACAATAGAAAATATACATATAGGCAAACTTATCGAACTTAAGCTCAAGGAGAGTAACCTGTCACAAGCCCAGTTGGCAGAAAGGCTGAAAATGAACCAGCCAGTCGTGAGCAAGCTTATAAAAAAAGAATCCGTTGACACAGGCAGATTAGTGGAATTATGCCATGTCTTCGATTACAACTTCTTCCAGGACTATTATTATCGTCCAAATCGCCTCATTGACGAAGAGAGGAAGAAATATATTGCGTTGCTAGAAAAATACAATGCTTTACTTAACGAAAATGCCAGGTTGAAAGCCGAAATATACGACCTTAAGACCGAGATAGAAAAACTCAGTCTAAGAGGTCAATAACATTCTTCAGGGTCTCATCCTCGATCTTGCGATAACGCTTGAAGGCCTTGGATCCTTCCACATGACCAGACATCTTGCCAATCAAGTTCGGATCGGTGACCTTGAAATAAGCGTTACCAACGAAGGTACGCCTGGCCAAATGGCTCGATGCTATCTCATTGATAGGACGCAACTCGTTTTCACCAGTCAACGGATTGCGCACCTCAACATTTCTTTTTATCTCAGCCATTGTAAAGATGGCCTTGATAGCATCATTGTACCTCTGCTCCGTGATAAAGGGGAACAAACGCCCCATCTTATCCTGTCCCTCATACTTCTCAATGAGTTCCAGGGCCTTGGCATGAAGCGGAACGCGTGCCTGCATGGCATCCTCTCCATTCTTAGTCTTGTGTGGAGTATATACCAGGATTCCATTCTCGATATGCTGAGGTGTCAGCTTGATCAAGTCGCTGACACGACAGCCGATAAAACACTGGAATATGAAGATGTCCCTGCAGACGACAATCGTTCTGATCGGCATCTTGCATTTCTTCCGGAAGTCCTCATCCATCGCGGGCCATTTCTTTTCAAGGTCATACTCTGCTATCTTATTTCGCTCTTCTATCGTAATATAGATGGGTGTGCCGACCTTTTCCGTCCCGATCCTCAGTCCGTCAAAAGGCCGGTTTGTTGTCAGTCCCTCTTCCACGAAGAAAAGGAACAGCGATTTCAAGCGCGTACGCATCTTGATGATAGTGTTCTCGCCCCTGGCCTGAATGACGTTGTGACCCTTCTTAATGGCTGCAGGATAGTTCTCAATCAACTTGGCAAAGAGCTTCGGATATTGCTCGGCCAGGGCATTCTCATGTCTCATGTAATCGCTGAGTTCCTCAATGTCATCACGGGTAACCGTGTCTATCGCGAAGGTGTAATCCTTCCGTGCTTTCTCAGTAGCCCTTATAAAGCCCTCATATCTGGCGATGACACGGGATAGGACACGGAACACCCTTGCATGGGAGTCCGCGAGCTGACGGCGGTGTATGTAGGTCTCGACAAGTTCAAAGAAGGTCTTCTTTGTACTCTTGGTATTGTACTTCTCCGGATGGTTGAACTTGTCTATCACCTCTATCAGCCATTCACTTGACAGATCACTTTTGTCTGCGTCCTCAAAACAATCCAGAATATGCTTTTTAAGCCTCTCCAGACGCTCAACCTGCTGGCGATGATACTTTACCTCTGGTGTCTCAAGTCTCTGCTTGAAGACGATGGTACCGCTCTTGCGCAGTGCATAGCCGTTCTTCCTGGCTTTCTCTGTGGATGCAGTGATGATGTTGCCAGCAACCTTCACACCCATCTTCTCTGTCTTCTCGCGGTTGATGTAATATTCAAAGTAATCCGGACTGATGAATATCTCACTCTTGGCATAGAGATCGAACGAAGTGCCTTGGAAGAACCTGATCATGATCTCGCTCTTCCCTGTCACCTTCTGGATCTTGCTCGATATTCTTATTTCAATTTGTGCCATTTTTTTTGGAAACTCTTGCTTATTTCAAAAATAATGTGTACCTTTGCAGCAGAATATAAAGCGAACTTTAAAATAGTGATACAAAGATGATTTCGCCTGCAAAGGTACGAAAAAGGCACGGGAATTTGAAAATTTTTCCCGTGTTTTTCCCGTGATAAGAGAAATTTAACGTTATTTAAGTTTATTGATATTGATAGTTTTTATCTGTAACATACTGAAACTCAGCACAAATCAAGAATCTATAATTTTCGTTGATTTCCTTGAATCACCCAAAAAAGAGTCCGAGTACCCCAACAGAAAAAAAATCGCTAAGTCGCTGAAAATCAAGCACTTAGCGGTTTTTCTGTTTCGGTTTTGGCGTGATTTTGGCGTGATAGATTCCGATTCCGCCCCGATTCTAAGCCCCCAAATTTCAAATCCGCCTCCATTCTCCGTAAGGAAAATTCAATTTTACAGTTTATTTAAGATTGTTTTGGCGATTTTAGGAATATCTGATCTCAAAAGATAATACTTTCTGCTGATATTTGAAGATTTCTTCGTACTTTTGTGCCAAGTTTAGATAATATCACAAAATGATGAAGAAGATTATAACTTGCATTCTGGCTATCTTGGCTAACACGGTCTACATTTGCCAGGCGCAAAATGCAGTGGTAAAGTTGTTACCAGAGAACGGAGCGACGGATGTGAATATCGACACTCACTTGACGCTGACGATGAGTGATGATGCCGTCGTCGGGCAGAAAGGGTTCGTGTCAGTGTATGACAAAAGAACGGGAAAGTTGGTAGATCGTCTGGATATGAGCATCCCAGCAGGGCCTACTGAGGGGCAGCCGAAAAATCCTGCGGCACAATACACGCCTGTACCTTATATCTATAAGTTGCAACATATCACAAACCGTAACACCAAGGCTGGCACTCCGTCTGGCGTGAATGCCTGGGACACGGGCCACTATCAGCTCGACATTATCGGAGGTTTCTCTGACGGCTTCCACTTCTACCCCATCATCACCCAAGGCAAGCAAGCGACCATCTATCTGCATCACAACATGCTGGAGTATGGCCACGAATATTATGTCACTATCGATAAGGATGTCATCAGCGGCTTCAATGGCATAAAGGGGAAACGCAGTTGGACGTTCCGCACAAAAGAAAAGGCTCCAGTTACAAGCCAACGACTGCTGACGGTATCGGCAGACGGCAAAGGCGACTTCTCCACCGTTCAAGGGGCGCTGGACTTCATTCCCGACTCCGTTGCCTCTGCACAGGATGGCTACAAGATATTGGTAAAGAATGGCGACTACGAGGAATTGGTGTATTTCCGCAACAAGCGGTTTGTCACTATCGAGGGAGAGAGCCGTGATGGTGTGGTGATTCACTACAGGAACAACGAAGTGTTTAACCCCCACCCTGCCGACATCAAGACCAACGAAATTCGTGGCACGTTCCCTTCGCGCCGTGCCGCCTTTGCTGCTGACAACTGCAGCGACCTGACATTCCGCAATCTGACCATCAAGACCGATTGCAAGGGTCAGGCTGAAGGATTGTTGGTGAACGGCGAGCGCAATTACTTTGAGAACATCCACATCATCGGTGACGGCGATGCCCTACAGGCCAACGGCAGCTGTTACTGGATGAGCTGTCGCATCGACGGTGGCGGCGACACCATCTTAGGTCGCGGCCCGTCGTTCTTCAATCATTGTACCATCACCAGCTACGGTGCTTTCATGTGGATCCGCAACACGGAGGAGAATCATGGAAACATCTTCGTAGACTGTCATTTCAAGGGACTCAGCGACTATGCAGAACTTGGTCGACTGCCAGATAACAAAGGTAAAAACTATCCCCATGCGGAATGCGTCTTATTGAACTGCACATTGGAAAACATCCCTGCATTCGGCTGGGGCAGGATTGATGACGGCGCCAAGACAGCAACCATCCTTGAGTTCAATAGCCACGATACGGAGGGCAAGCCCGTAGACATTTCCAAGAGAAACCCACTGATGCGTCAGCTCGACCCCATCCGCGATGCCGAACTCATCGGAAGATACTCCGACTGTCATTGGGTATTAGGTTGGTAGCTCATAGTTTATTCCCAAGGCGGGAGCGGCAGCCGTAATGATGGTATCGACGGAGATCAGTATGTCGCGATCTTCCGTACATCATCTTCAAAGGTATCCTTGTTGACCGAACGTGACTTGAGTTTCGAGCGGTAAGTGTAGATGGTAGTGATGCTGGAGCGGAGGATATCGGCGATATCCTGATTGTCACTGATTCCCAAACGGATCAGTGCCAGGATGCGAAGTTCTGTAGTCAGGCGACGGCTGTCACCTTC